>Ga0207426_1000782_pt1 | contig 34779 bp, 30 predicted proteins | sample AraplaMF_Cvi_mMS_FD_184265 | JGI IMG/M metagenome (GOLD analysis project Ga0207426, IMG submission 184265) | Arabidopsis root microbial communities from the University of North Carolina, USA - plate scrape MF_Cvi_mMS (SPAdes) (version 2) | ecosystem: Host-associated > Plants > Roots > Endosphere... | reverse complement strand
CTATACGGGTATACATTCGCAATCTGGCACCTTCAAGTTCAACTGGTTCAGCATAGATAACTGTGCAGAAGATACAAGTGCTAATTTTGCCAGGATGACTGTCAGCCATGAGAAGATCCGGGAGCCGGAGGAGAAAGACGCCGCCATCATCTATCCCAACCCTACAGCAGGACAGGTAACGGTTGATTTACCGGAACGTCGGTATAATACCATGATTTTGCTCAATATGGATGGAAAAGTGATCCGCCGCTGGTATATTGCACCAGCAGACAGAAAAGTGGTAAAAGACCTGCGTTTCCTGCAAAGCGGCATGTATTTGATACGCCTGGAAGGAAATGGAGGAACAAAGACCCTGAAACTGGTGAAAGGAGAGTAGATAAAACGATTATGGGCTAACACTGAGTATAAGAAAGTGGGCCGGGCTGAGTGATCAGTCCGGCCTCACTATTTATATTAAACTTTGAACTTCTTAAATACCACGATGGCGTTATGACCACCAAAACCAAAGGTGTTGCTCATAGCTACGTTCACGGTACGTTGCTGTGCTTTACCGATTGTCAGGTTCAGGTTAGTGGGAATGCCTTCGCCCAGCTCTTTTGTGTTGATGGTAGGAGGCACAATATCTTCCTGGGTGGCTTTGATACAGGCAATCGCTTCTATGGCTCCGGCAGCGCCCAGCAGGTGGCCGGTCATAGATTTGGTGGCACTGATATTCAATTTGGCAGTATGCTCGCCAAAGAGGCTGGTAACAGCTTTCAGCTCACTCACATCGCCTACTGGGGTAGAAGTAGCGTGACCATTGATGTAATCAACATCTTCCAGTTTCAGCTCGGCATCTTCCAGTGCTTCTGCCATACCGTTCCTGGCGCCCAGTCCTTCGGGGTGGGTAGCAGTAAGGTGGTAAGCATCGGCTGTCATTGCGCCGCCGATCATTTCTCCGTAGATAGTAGCGCCTCTTTTTACGGCATGCTCATATTCTTCCAGGATGATGGCGCCAGCGCCTTCGCCCATTACGAAACCATCACGGGCTGTATCAAAGGGACGTGAAGCAGTGGTGGGATCGTCGTTGCGGGTGCTCAGTGCTTTCAGCGCATTAAAACCGGCGATACCTGCACGGGTAATGGGCGCTTCAGAACCACCTGCCACGATCACATTGGCCTTACCCAGGCGAATATAATTGAACGCATCTACCAATGCACTGCTGGAAGAAGCGCAGGCAGATACTGTACAGAAATTGATACCCATGAAGCCATACTTGATGGCGATCTGTCCGGCAGCAATATCAGCGATCAGCTTGGGAATAAAGAAAGGATTGAACTTCGGAACAAAGTTGCCAGCTGCAAATTCAACGATCTGGTCTTCGAAGGTCTGCATACCGCCGTTACCGGAAGCCCAGATAACGCCTATTTTGGTTTTATCAATACCGTCCTTGTGAATGCCTGCATGCTCGATGGCTTCCTGTGCGGCTACCATAGCATATTGGGTGAAGAGGTCCATTTTGCGGGCCTCTTTTTTCTCCATGAACTTTTCTATATCAAAATCCTTCAGTTCGCAGGCGAACTTGGTCTTGAATTCGGTGGTATCAAAACGGGTGATAGGGGCGGCACCGCTGGTGCCAGCCTTCATATTATTCCAAAAAGTGTTAACATCATTCCCTATTGGTGTTAATGCTCCCAACCCAGTGACTACAACCCTCTTAAGTGAAATAGTACGCATAACAGTTAAATCAAATATTAGAGCGCAAATTTAGTCACTTATTCCATATAAATAAGTAAAATATAAAACGCCCGCTAATGAAGGCCCCTGGCGGGCTTCGCGCATGTTTCAAATTTAAACGCTTATTGATCTGTTCGTTTAAATGTATACCTGTCCTTTCACAGAGTTATACATTTTTATCAAAAAAGCACCCTTATTTCACATTTATTGCAATCGATTGTATTAAAGTGTATTATTGTTATCAAAAGTCCATAGTTATGAAAGCTACCCTTTGCCAGTGGCTCGTCTTAGCCATATTATCCACTTGCCCCGCTATTACGGATGCCGCGGTGGCAGATCCCCCGGTTGTAAGCAGTCCGGACGGGCATTTACAGCTGCATATCAAATTGCAACAGCAGCAGCTGATGTTCCGCATTACCCTCAATAAACAGGAAGTCACCGGCTGGGCGCCGATCAGCATGCAGGTAGACAACACCAACATCACGCAGGATGTAAGCATTAGCAAAGGAGCGCCTTACAAGATCGACGAAACCTACGACTGGTACGGCGCTCATACCCCGGCGGTGAACAAATGCAATGGCCTGAAACTGCTCCTGCGGCACAAAAGCGGTCTTGCTTATACGCTGGAGCTGAGGGTTTTCAATGATGCGGCAGCCTTCCGCCTGATCGTGCCTGGTAAGGAAGGCGAACAGCGGGTGCCCGACGAGGCCTCCAGTTTCCTGCTGCCGGCTGGCAGTGTTACCTGGTATCATGACCTGGCTTCGATGCATTATGAAGGCATTCATAGCCGCAAGGAGCTGAGCGCTGTAAGCGCCGGTGAATGGGCGGCTCCGCCTCTCACCTTCAAGCTGCCCGGTAATGCGGGTTATGCCTGTATTACTGAAGCCAACCTGCAAAATTACAGTGGTATGGGCCTGCTGGCAGACGGTAAAGGCGGGTTTACGATCAGACTGGCGCATCATCAGCCCGCATCCTATCCTTATGTGCTGCGCTATGGTAAAGAAGAGGCAGCGCGTCTGGCCCATCCGGCCGCGGTAAGCGGTACTATTACTACGCCCTGGCGGGTAGTGATAGCCGGAACTGATCTGAATACACTGGTGAATTGCGATGCCGTGCATGATCTTTGTCCGCCGCCTGATAAATCTATTTTCCCGCAGGGCGCTCATACCCCCTGGGTACGGCCGGGCCGCGCGGTTTGGAAGTACCTGGACGGTGGCGGCGCCAGCACCGTAGAGAACATGAAAGAGTTTTCGAGGATGGCGGCTGAATTGGGTTTTGAATACAACATACTGGAAGGCTTCTGGTCTAAATGGAGCGATGAGGAGATCAGGGACCTGGTACAATATTCCGCTCAGCGGAAAGTAGGTATCATTGTATGGCAGCACTCCAAAACACTGCATGATGCTGCATTCCGCCATGAACTGTTTGAACGTTGCCATCGCCTGGGCATTGCAGGTCTCAAGATCGACTTCTTTGATCATGAAGCAAAAGAAACCATCGACCTGTATGACGCCATATTAGAAGAGACCGCCAAACTACAGCTGGTAGTGGACTTCCACGGCGCCAATAAGCCCACGGGCCTATCCCGCACCTGGCCGAATGAGCTGACCCGCGAAGCAGTAAAAGGCATGGAAGCCAGCAAGCTGCCAGACAGGGCCACCCACAATACTACCCTGCCCTTTACCCGCTGGCTGGCTGGTGCAGCAGAATATACACCGGTGCATTTTGGAGAGCGCCGCAAAAACACTACCTGGGCACAGCAGATTGCCAGCGCTGTTATTTTCGATGCGCCGATGCTTACTTACGGAGCCAATCCGGCTAATATACTCAGCAATCCCGCGGTAGACATGATCAAAAGCATTCCTTCCGTATGGGATGAAACCATTGTTTTGCCAGGTTCTGCTATTGGAGAAGCGGCCGTTTTTGCCCGCCGCAAAGGTGATACCTGGTTCATTGCAGTAATGAATGGGGTAGCGCCCCGCACATTGGAAATACCCTTATCTTTATTAAAAGAGGGGAATTACCAGGCAATGGTAGTACGGGATAACAAAGACAGTACTGCGGCGGTGGATATTTCGCAGGAGATCTACAAACGGGGAGATGTGATAAAGCTATCGCTTGGAGAAGGTGGCGGGTTTGTAGCACGGTTAAAGCCCTGATTGTATAGCTATTTCAGGACTAGACAATGGCATAAAAATAGCGGGATATAGTAACGATAACGTAACGATATAGTAATGATAACGTAACTCTTTATAGCGTTACATTATCATTACAAGACACATACATAAACCTTATATAAAGTAGGAGGCCGTACGCCAGCTGGCATACGGCCTCCTGCATAAGGATATTACTTCAATAACTATTTCTTTTCTCTTACAGCTTTAAATTCAGAGCCGGTTTTCCACTTCGGGAAAGTCTCATCGTTACTCAATGTAAGCCCGATATCAAACAGCAGCTGGCTATCTTCCACCATACCGGAAAGTTCCCAGGTATTGTCAAACTGGTCGGCTGGTGAGTGATAGCGATCGCGGCCATATTCTTCGATCTTCAGCTTAGCATAGCCGGTATCATGTTCCAGTGAAATAACACCGCTGCCGGTGTACAGCGCCGGGATACCCACTTTGGCAAAATTAAAATGGTCTGAGCGGAAGAAATGACCACCTGAAGGATTTTCTTCGGGTGATACGGTGCGTCCCTGTTTGGCGGCTGCACGCTCTGCATAATCATCCAGTTCCGATTGTCCGCGGCCAACGATGGTGATATCCTTTGTTCTGCCATAGGTGTTCAGCACATCCATGTTGATGTCTGCTACGGTGCTGTCAACCGGGTATACCGGGTGAGTAGCATAATATTCTGATCCCAGCAGGCCTTGTTCTTCGCCGGTAAGGGCAATGAACAGGATAGAGCGGGCCTGGTGGTTTTTCAGTTTGGTGAAGGCTGCTGCAATTTCCAGCAGGCCGGCGGTTCCGGTAGCATTATCTGCTGCGCCGTTATAAATGGAGTCGCCTTTAATGGCTTCCCCGATGCCCAGGTGATCCCAGTGGGCGGAGTAGATAATGTACTCGTTTGGCTTGGTGGTTCCGGGCCATACTGCCAGTACGTTATGGGAAGTAGATTTTTTGAGTTTGTTATTGATCACTACAGAAGCGGTAACCGGAAGCGGCACTGGTTTAAAGCCCTGTTTGTGCGCCTGTTGCAGCAGCGTATCTGATACGCCTGCCAGCTGGAATAGTTTTTTTGCGGCATCCAGTGTGATCCAGCTTTCCATGGCAGCGCGCGACATGTCGTTGTCCTTTGTTTGCAGGTAGAGCTTGGCGCCAGACCATCCGCTTCTTACTACTGCCCAGGGATAGCTGGCCGGAGCGGTATCATGGATGATGATCACGCCTGTTGCGCCTTGCCTGGCGGCTTCTTCGTATTTGTAGGTCCAGCGGCCATAGTAGGTCATGTTTTTGCCCTTGAAAAGGGTGGTGTCTGTAAAGCCGGGATCATTTACCATCACAAGTACGGTTTTGCCTTTTACATCCAGTCCGGCATAGTCGTTCCAGTTGTACTCCGGCGCTACGATACCGTAGCCTGCGAATACCAGCTCACTGTTATTGAGCTGTACCTGTTCTGTGACATGACGGGTAGTAGCTACATAATCGTCCAGGTAAGTGAGGGAGAGCTTGCCGCTTTTCCCTTTGAACACCAGGGGGCCGGCAGGTACGGAGTTGATCTCTACCATCGGCACTTCTTGCAGATAGCTGTCGCCATTGCCAGGTTTGAGTCCCAGTTGCCTGAACTGTGCTTCCAGGTAGCGGATGGTTTTTTCCTCTCCTTGTGTAAAGGGCTTTCTGCCTTCCAGCGAATCGGCCGCCAGTACCTGCAGGTGTTTGGTAAAGCTTTCCCGGGAGATAGTGTTAATTGCAGTGGAATCTTCGAGTGCTGCAGCATTTTTTCCTGGCCGGTTACAGGCGCCAAGGGCTATAGCAGCTATAGCAAGCAGACGATAGCAGGTTTGCATGAAAGTGTTGTTTAGCTAATAAAAATAGATTTTCCGGGAGAGAAAGTCAAAAATCAGCAAATGCTTTTGGATAATTCTAAATTATTGCTATTTTTGCAGCCCCTTGCAAAGGGACGGTGAGGTGCCTGAGTGGCCGAAAGGAACGGTTTGCTAAACCGTCGTACGGGTAACACTGTACCGAGGGTTCGAATCCCTCCCTCACCGCAGAAGCACCGGCTTCTTTTAAGGTTCGGGGCGTAGCGTAGCCCGGTTATCGCGCCTGCTTTGGGAGCAGGAGGTCGCAAGTTCGAATCTTGCCGCCCCGACAGAAAACTAAAAAAGCCTTCAATTCATTGGATTTGAAGGCTTTTTTAGTTCGAAGTGTTCTTGTTTGATGACAAGAGAAAAACGAAATAATCGATACAAATGTTCTCTGCTTCGATTAACCAACACTGTTTTTCTTTTACAACCTGCATGTGTATTTAATTCCTATATGCATTCTCCTCCATATTTTCCCCATTTGAGATCATAAAAAAACTGCCGGACTATTGATAAAATAAAACATGTGGAAAGTAGTTATACGAATCCATAACAACTCTACATGACGAACAATCTTAGCTCACCATTGCTGCACCCTGATTCCGATCTGTCCATCCAGCATTGCAAACTCCATGGCGCCCCAAGGCCTTACTGTCACTTCACTAAGATTTGGATGTAACAGCTCCGGGAATTTCGAGGCAACCTTTGCGTAGACTTCGTGGATATTGTTGGTCACGAGCCGGATCTCTGGATGTTCTTTTTCGGCATACTCTACATTCTGAAAGAGCATGATGCTCAGGCCATCTTTGTCGACAACACAAAAGGGGTTGTTGGTATGTAGTTCGTCATGTCCGATGGTAAATTCAAGGCAGTCAATAAAGGTTTTAAGAGCAATTTGAATATCTGCGTAGAAGATACTTGGAACAACTTTAGTGAAATGCACGGTTTTTATTTTTTGATGTTGACGATCTTTCATGTGAAGATAGCATATTCCTTTCATGTCAATTCACACTTTAACGATTAGTGGCTTGTTCACGTTGGCAATCATTTTATGTAAATTTTTGAATTTCAATTAATTCATCTATAAAATCTTGCCAGATCAATGCTCAACGGGAGAAAGTAATCTCCCAACGTGTTGATATTATTCGATATGAAGACGTCGGCGACTGAATGAAGCAATTCTTCTTTTTATGGCCTTTGCCCCATTCTTCCATTGGCTTTGCTACTTTATCTATACTCAAACAATAATCTGTTATAGTATATTCAATTCTCACGGGATATTTACTTACGATTGTCCTACTGATCAGTAAATTTTCCTCCAGATGTTTCAATTCTTTGAGCGGTTTGCTGACATAAGCCCTTTGGCTTATCGGAAAGAAGAGTGAGCAATCAGACATTAGTACCATTTTTTTTACCTACCAACAACGTTTTGCTGCCGCCTGGTGCTTGCCCGTATGACCCAGGCCGGGATCATAGGGGATAGTGTTCTCTGGCACAAAGCTGTTTTGGAGATTTAGGCTAAATCAAAGAATATTTTGACTAAATCTGATTTTTTACTTGTGTCTAGTTTTGTGCCATTAAACAAACAGCAACATGAAAGCAATTAGAATTCACGAATTTGGCCTGCCGGAAGTATTGAAATTAGAAGAAATTGAACGTCCCATGCCCGCACCCAATGAAATTTTGGTTAAAGTGTATGCGAGCGCTGTCAACCCTATAGATATGAAGATACGTGACGGCAGCGTTATTTCCCGATTGCATGTTAAGTTGCATTTGCCTATTATACTTGGTTGGGATGCCTCTGGTATTGTAGAAGAAATTGGGAGTGAGGTAACAGGTTTTAAAAAGGGAGACGAAGTGTATGGGATCCCCAATTTCCCGGGTGACGGCAGTTATGCTGAATATGTAGCGGTGAGTGCAGAAAAATTTGCATTAAAACCAAAGAGTATTAGTTTTAATCAGGCGGCAGCAGTACCGGTATCTGCAATTGCTGCGTGGGATGGCATAATTAGAGGTGGGCAGGTACAGCCAGGAGAGCGGGTGCTGATTCATGGTGCTGCTGGCAATGTGGGACATTTTGCTGTGCAATTCGCCAAATGGAAAGGCGCGTATGTAATAGGAGCTGCTCAGACAGCCGATTTTGATTTTTTAAAACAATTGGGTGCAGACGAAGTGATTGATTATCAAAGTAAAAACTTTGAGGAACTGCTGACGGGCATTGATGTAGTGTTTGATGCTGCCGTACTTGGTGGCGACACGCAATTGAAGTCTATAAAGATTATGAACAGAAACGGCAGATTGTCAACGACGCAAGGCTATCCGTTGATTGAGGATGTTACAAAAGCACTGGCAGAAAAAGATGCTAAAGGCCACGTTATTTACGGAGAGAATAAAATTCAGGGGTGGTTAACGGAGATTGCCCGGCTATTTGATGAAAATAAATTGAAGGTCGCTATAAATAAAGTATACTCGCTAGAGCAGGTTAGTGATGCCCACCGGGAAGCCCAGATAAAGCGCAGGCCGGGAAAATTGGTGTTAGAAGTAAGGAAAAAAAATTAGATTCATGAAGCACTTTAAAACAATTAGCGAATATCATCAGTTTAGAGAACTTCCTAAACCTGAACATCCGCTCATTAGTGTAATCAATCTGGCTGATATTAAGCATTTGACCAGCGATGAACCAATGAGTTTGTCATTTGATGTTTTCTGCATATCCATAAAAAGAATTTCCAACTTCAAAGTGCGATACGGACAACAACAATATGACTTTGACGAAGGCGTGCTATTCTTTATGTCGCCTAACCAGGTTTATAGCATTTGTTCTGGCGCGGAGGAAGAACTAAAACAATCAGGATGGATGTTACTTATTCATCCTGATTTCCTTTGGAACACGCCATTAGCCGTCAATATAAAAAAGTATGATTTTTGGAATTATTTTGTAAATGAAGCACTATTCCTTTCAGGAAAGGAAGAAAAAACGATCGATAATATTATACAAAATATTCAACAGGAATATAGTGCAAATATCGACAAGTTCAGCAAAAACATCATCCTTTCACAAATCGAAACCTTACTTAATTATTCTGAAAGGTTCTACAATCGCCAGTTCATCACGCGAGAAAAAACGAATCACGAAATATTGGAACGTTTGGAAAAGGTTTTGACTGATTATTTTTCCAGCGATAAGTTAGCTACCAAAGGAGTGCCTACAGTTAAGTACATTTCCGAACAATTAAATCTTTCACCTAATTACCTGAGCAGTTTATTAAAAGTGTTAACGGGACAGAATATGCAACAACATATTCACAATAAACTTATTGAAAAGGCGAAGGAAAAATTATCAACCACCAGTCTATCCATTAGCGAGATAGCATATGAATTGGGTTTCGAACATTTGCAATCATTTAGCAAGTTGTTTAAGTCGAAGACGAACATGTCACCGCTGGAATTTAGGCAGTTGTTTAACTAAACAAGTTTTGTGTGAAAATCTACCTGACCTCATTGGCAAACCGATTACCAAGTCAGAACCCAGTTAGACATTTATCCAGTCGCGCCGACTGATTCATGACATATGTTGCGATAGTGAAACGGGAATAATTTAGCGGAATTGAGAAAAAAAGGCATCAATCAGGGCCAAATCGTCCAGAAATAGGTTCGAAAAGTGTCCAGCCGCCCCGACAAAAGAGAAATTAGACCGCATCGTAGTGATGCGGTTTTTTTATGTACGGTATTGGCGTCCCGATAGTAGATCGGGAAGGTCGCAAGTTCGAATCTTGCCGCCCCGACAGCTTTAAAGGTCGTTTCAGCAATGAGGCGGCCCTTTTTGTTTTTATGCTGCGTCATAGGGCATCCCGACATCTGTCGGGAGTATTTCCATCTGTTACTGTACTACCCCTGTTTGCCTGTGATATTGTGAGAAAAAAAAACTTTCTTTGGGGAAATTCAACCATTATGACTGGCATTTTGAAGAAAGGGCTTATCGCATTGCTGATTTTCTTTTGTAGCAATAGTGTTTTCGGGCAAGCAGACAGTATTGATTTTTTTGTACAAAACCAGATGCAGAAGCGCAGAATCCCCGGGTTACAACTGGCGATTGTAAGGCATGGAAAAATTATAAAAACAGGCAATTACGGACTGGCAAATCTGCAAGACTCGATTCCTGTAAGTGACAAAACTGTTTTTACTATTAATTCAATCACCAAGGCATTTACCGGTGTTGCTATTATTCAATTAGTGGAAGCCGGAAAATTAAAATTGGATGCGCCCATTTCCGAATACCTCACTGACATACCTGACACATGGAAGCCGGTAACGGTTCAGCAACTCTTGTCGCATATTTCCGGAATTCCGGATATTGTAAATGAAGAGGAAGCCGTTTTAATAGCCGACGATCCAGAGGAAGCCTGGGAGAAAATACTTCGAATGCCCAATGAGTTTAAGCCTGGAGTGAAATTTAGTTATAACCAAACCAATTATTTACTGCTCGGCCGCATTATCGGTCAATTAAGCGGTATGTCTTTCCAGGAGTTCATTACCAAAGAACAATTGGAAAAAGCAGGTATGCCAAAGACCATACAATCAGGTTTTGGTGCAACAAAAGACATTGTAGCCTACGCAGCCGCTGGTTACCAATATCAAAAGGGCAAGCTCAGGAATATGTTCTTTTCGTTTCCGCCTTTTTTGCAAACGGCTGCCGGTATGAGTTCTACAGCAAAAGAACTGGCGGATTGGATCATTGCCTTACAAAGCATGCAATTATTAAAACAACCTGCAAGCCTTCGGGCACTTTGGACACCGGCTGTACTGAATAATGGCGAAACGAGTGGCTTTAGCAGTTTACTAAATGGATATGCGGCAGGCTGGCCGGTTATTAAAAGAACAGATCATCCGGCCCTGGCGCCTGTTGGTGGCAATCGTTCGGCCGTATTTGTATACCCCAATGATGACCTTTCCATTATTGTGCTTACAAACCTCTCAGGCGGGATGCCGGATGTATTCATTGATGAACTTGCAGGATTGTTTATCCCGGATATGAAAGAAGTGAATGGCTTCGGCCTTTCTGCATCCCTGAGATCGTTAAAAATTAAATTAGATAAGGTGGGATATAAAAATGCCATAGAAGAAGTAAAGAAACTGAAGAAAACAAAGAGTGGCTTTATTGTAACGGAAAAAGAAATAAATGGCTGGGGATATAAATTGATCTCACAAAAAAGGATCGCTGATGCGCTGGAAATATTTAAGCTAAATGTTTATTTATATCCCACAAGCGCCAATGCATTTGATAGCCTGGGCGAGATCTATGAAGAGCTGGGCGATACTGAACCTGCTCTTAAAAATTATGAACAGTCCCTGAAACTGGATCCTAAAAACAAGAATGCAGAACAACATATAGAAAAGCTTAGATCAAGTAAGTAAGGAAGCTCCATGTTGATAATATTATAAATATTTCTATTTAAGTCGTTGAATTGAATAAGGTCGGCTAAATACTGGTTCGAAATTTGTCCAGCCGCCCTAACTAATAAAAATGAACCCTTCAGATCTGTTGGATTTGAGGGGTTTTTTATTTTAATTTCTGTTCTGTACTATAAATGTAGGCAACTTCCCGGTACATCCATTCCGGCGGTCGTGGCATTTTGATTTGAGACAGAGACGGTATAAGGAAATGGCCGGAATTGTATAAAATATGTCATTTGAGCCATCCCGGATTCGTCCTACATTTGTAGCATGACAAGGACGAAAAAGAAGTTAATCGTTGTTGTTCCCATGCCGGGGATCTTCCTCCTTGATGTAGCCGGCCCTTGTGATGTGTTTGCTGCGGCCGACAAAATACTGGATGGTAAGGGTGGATATGATATCCTGCTCGCATCCCCGGTCAATACGAAAAAGATACCTACCAAAAGTAGCGTGGAGCTACACTGTGCGGTTACCGTAACGGCCGTTACGCAACCGATCGATACACTGATCATAGCCGGATTCTCCATGCCGATGCTGGAAAAGGGAGCTCGTTTTTTTCAATGGTTGAAAGACATTTATCCCAAGGTCAACCGTATCTGTTCTGTTTGCGTAGGCGCTTATGCCCTGGCGGAAGCTGGTATCCTGGATGGGAAGCAAGCTACCTCACACTGGGAATACACCCAGCAATTTCAGCAACGTTACCCTAAGGTGAAGGTGGATACTGATCCTTTCTTTACCCGCGATACCAATGTATATACTTCGGGAGGCGTATCCTCGGGGATCGACCTGGCGCTGGCCCTGGTGGAAGAAGACCATGGCCGGGAACTGGCATTGCAAGTGGCGCGCAAGCTGATATTACAGCTGAAGCGGCCAGGGTATCAGGCACAGTTCAGCAGATTACTTGAAATTCATCGCCTGGAGAACTCCATTGGCGGAAAACTATATACCTGGATGGTCCGGCACCTGGAAGAAGAGCTCAGTGTAGAGCACCTGGCCCGGCACAGCAATATGAGCGTACGCAATTTCACCCGCGTATTCCTGAAAGAGACCGGTGTTACGCCTGCCAAATTTGTAGAAAAAGTACGCGTGGAAGTAGCGCGCCGGTACCTGGAAGACAGCGACCTGAGTATAGACCAGATCGCAGAAAAATGCGGATTAGGCGGATTGATCTCCATGCGGCGAACATTCATCCGGCACATGAATGTATCTCCCAGCGATTACCGCCGCACATTCAGGACTTCACTGCAGGAAATAGAAGCTTAACTTAAAAATATATTATTATGAAAGTAGCTATTAACGGATTCGGACGCATCGGCAGGATGACCTTAAGAGCGTTGCAGAACAAAAAAGGCGTAGAAGTAGTTGCCATCAATGACCTTACAGATAGTAAACTGCTGACGCATCTTTTTAAATACGATACCTCGCACGGGAAGTTTGCCGGTACAGTGGAATTACAGGATCAATATATTGTAGTGAATGACCAGAAGATCTTATTGTTGAGTGAGCGCGCACCGGAAAAATTACCCTGGAAGGATCTGCAGATAGATGTGGTGATTGAATCAACCGGCCGTTTTACCCAGAAAGAAGGGGCACAATTACATATCACCGCAGGGGCGAAAAAAGTGTTGATCACTGCACCTGCTACGGGTAGTGTGAAAACGATCGTAATGGGCGTGAATAATGATCAGATCACTGAAGCAGATGAAATTCTCTCTACTGCATCCTGCACCACCAACTGTATAGCACCCGTACTATATCTGATAGATAAAGAATATGGCATTGAATCAGGTTTCATGAGCACCGTACATGCATTTACCATGGACCAGATGCTGCAGGACGGACCGCATAAAGATTTCAGAAGGGCAAGGGCGGCTACACAATCCATTATTCCCACTACCACCGGCGCCGCAAAAGCAATCGGCGACGTGTTGCCCGGGCTGAAAGGAAAGATGGATGGCTTTTCATACCGTGTACCTGTGATCGATGGTTCAATAGCTGATATGTCGCTGAACCTGGTGAAGCGTGCATCTGCCAAAGAGATCAATGAAATGCTGAAACATCATGCTGATACCACCCTGAAAGGTGTATTGGAATATACTGAAGAACCATTGGTATCAGCTGATATACTGGGTAATACGCACTCTTCTATCGTTGATGCTACCTTGACCCGTTCTATTGACAAACTGGTGAAAATTGTTTCGTGGTACGATAATGAGGTAGGTATTTCGAACAGGATCGCCGAACTGACGGTTGAACTGGCAGCTAAGGTGAACAGCCTGGTGGAGGCCTGATATCGGCAGAAAGAAAATAATCAGACCGCATCGTTGATGATGCGGTTTTTTTTATGCGTATCTTACCATCAAAAAGAATGGAGATCTTAATCATTACCGGCCCTCCCTATTCCGGTAAAGGCACACAATGTGAACTACTTAAAACCTCACTGGGATTTACCCATATTTCAACAGGAGATAGAATAAGGAAAGAAAAAGAAGAGAAAAGCCCTATTGGCAGGATCATGACGGAGTATGAAGAGAGTGGCGCTTTAGTCCCTGATGAAATTATGCAAGACCTCATTGGCCTGATCATCGACGAAAATCTTCATGAAAGAGGGATCATCCTCGACGGGTATCCCAGAACAAAGCCACAGGTTGATACCATTCTACACTTGCTTACCGATAGAAAATTAAAAGTCAAAGCAGTTATTAACATCGATGTTCCGCAGGAAGAATTACTGGCAAGGGCAAAAAAGCGGGCAGAAAGCTCTGACCGGAAAGATGATAAGGATATCAATATTCATCTGAAGCGGATTGAAATATTTGAAAAAGAAACCCGTCCCGCAATTGAGTATATGAAGACCAGGTTTCCCGTTAAAAATATTAATGGATTGGGTACGATCAAGGATATCACCAAAGCAATTACCGCGGCTATCAACGCTTGATCTGCGCATGCCTGATGCGGCTCAGCGTTTCCCTCGATACGCCAAGGTAAGACGCCACCATATGCAAGGGCACCCGCCTGAAAATATCCGGGAAGGCGGTAACAAATTGCTGGTATTTCTCTTCAGAAGTATAACTGATATTCATCATTATCCTGTCCTGGCTGGCATCCAGGTTATCGGCTTTTATTTTTTCTGAAAATGTTTTTAAAGCGGGAATGGCGTCCAGTAATACGTCGAAATTCTCTTTTGTCCATTGTATCAGTTCAACATCTTCCAATGCTTCGATATAGTACTTGGAGGCTGTCTGGTTATTATAGCTTTCATGATCAACGCTCCAGGCGTTTTCGGCGGCGAAGCGCATAATGTATTCCGTGCCGTCATCCTTCAGGCGGTAGGTTTTTAATAAGCCTTTAACTACAAAGGTCTTATACCGGCAGATCTCTCCTTCCTGCAGCAGGAACTGCCTCCTGCGCAATTTTTTTACCGAAGACAGTGAACGCATCTGCTTCAGCTCGTCTTTGGTAAAATCGTCCTGTGATGTAATATAAGCTTCAAAATCCTCAAACATCGGTCAAATATTAAAGGCAAATTAGTCAAATGACCTCAGAAAATTGTGTCAAATCTCCTCGTTTAGGGTGGTGTTCCTGCTGAACTTTGTGATGGGAAACGGAGGCCTCCATTGCCCACATGAATTTACCAAAAGAATATCAAAACTATGCGTGTCTTTGTTACAGGAGCTTCGGGCTTTATTGGCTCAGCTATTGTCCGGGAATTAATCGGCGCAGGCCACGAGGTGCTCGGCTTTGCCCGTTCAGACGCCGCCGCTGGCGCTCTTGCCGCAGCCGGTGCCCAGGTGCACCGGGGCGATCTGGAAGATCCTGACAGCCTGCGTAGCGGTGTCGCTATGTCAGACGGGGTGATCCACACTGCCTTTAATCACGATTTTTCAAATTTTAAAGCTAACTGCGAAACAGACAGGCGCGCCATTGAAACGATGGGCGCTGTTCTCGAGGGCTCTGACCGCCCCCTGATCGTTACTTCAGGAACAGGCCTGCTGACTCCCGGCATTCTGGCAACGGAAGCCACCATGCAAAACTCCGGGTCTCCCCGTGTGGCTTCTGAAGAAGCGGCAACTGCCATAGCGGCGCGGGGAGTGCGGGTGTCGGTAGTACGGCTTCCTCCATCTGTGCATGGAGAGGGGGATCATGGCTTTGTGCCGATGCTCATTGGTATTGCCCGCGAGAAAGGCGTTTCAGTATACCAGGGAGAGGGGCAGAACCGCTGGCCTGCTGTGCACCGGTTTGATGCCGCCCGGCTTTTCCGCCTTGCATTGGAGAAAGGAACCGCCGGAGCCAGGTATCACGGCGTGGCCGAAGAAGGAGTGCCGTTCCGCGAAATAGCCGGAGTGATCAGCCGGCGTTTAAACCTGCCGCTTGTCAGCAAGGCGCCCGGGGAAGCAGCGGCGCATTTTGGCTGGTTTGCACATTTTGCAGCGATCGATAACCGGGCTTCCAGTCAGCAAACAAGAGAACAACTGGGATGGCAACCTGCGGGTCCGGGCCTGATCGAAGATATTGATCAGCCTTACTATTTCCAGGCCTGAGATCAAACCGGCCTGCGATAGCAAACAATCAGGCTACATTGAAAGATGCGGTCTGATTGTTTGCTATTTTAAAGCTCCGCCCGGTTTGATTTCCGGTACGCCGTTGGGCTCATGCCTTTGAATTTTTTAAAAGCCCTGTTCAAATGACTCTCATCCGTGAAATCAAATTCGTATGCAATTTCATTGATGGTCATGTCGCTATGCAATAGCCGGGCTTCTACCAAACGCAGTTTGTAGTTCGATATGTAATGTTGTAAAGTTTCGCCGGTTTGTTTTTTGAAGTAACGGCCCAGGTAACTAAGCGATATGCTGAATTGCTTGCTTAGTATTTCCGCCCGCAGCATTTTAGGTTCGAATATGTTTTCCTGTATATAATGCAGTATTTCAAGCACTGCCTCTCCCGTATTTTCCTTGATGTTTTTAGGCAGCTTAAGCGCTATATTCCTTGCAACTACCGTAATGATCGTGTGCACCATTTGTGCAGTTATCCTGTTAAAATATAACTGGCGGTTGCGCTGCTCCTGTAAAATACTCGCTACCAGGGAGGCAATGAGCGGTTTGTCTGCCTTGTTCTTTAGTATGCAGCCTGGACGGTGACTGGCATTCTGCAGAATATATTCTACACGCTGAATAGATTCTTTGTCCTTTGTGTTTTTTTCCTTTACATAATGCTCATTGAAGCGGAGAAAAAAGAAGTTGGTAGGACTGCTGATATCAAATGAATACGCGTCCTGCGGCGTGAGCAGAAACAAATTCCCTTTGCGGTAACTGAACCGGTTTTTATTGACCACCTGTGTGCCGCTGCCCTCCATAACATAGATCAGCTCAAAGAAATTATTCCGTTTCATCGATGCAGGAAAACGTTGTAATTCCTTACACTCAATTTCAAAGGGCTGGTATAAATTCTCTTTCCCCATTGCTGTAAATGTACAGAATTAGTGAAAAAAAGTACAGGAATCACCCGCTCATGCCTGTATAAATTTGCCTTATCAAAAAATTATACAATGAGAAAAATAATCCTGTTTATTGCAGCTTTCATCTTATTTCAATGCGCAAAAGCGCAAAGCTCCAATGGAGAATTGGTAGGGGTATGGTCACTGGTGTCGGTAGAGAACATTGACCGCGAAGGTGGTAAAACATTTCCTTATGGAGAACAACCCCAGGGAATGCTTGTTTTTACATCCGGCGGGGAATATGCTATCCAGATCATGAAGGCCACGAGGCCCAAAGTAGCCGCGAATGACAAGAACAAAGCGACCCCGGAAGAAAATGCGGCACTGGTGCAGGGTAATAACTCGCATTTCGGCCGCTTTTCGGTGGATGAGCGGCAGCACATCATCAGATTTAACATTGAACATGCTTTCTACCCTAATTGGGAAGGGGCCCTGCAGGAACGCAGCTATGTGCTCGAACATAATATGCTGAAATATGTTGTCACACACACAACCAATGGTGGCGCTATAACCGCAGTGGTGATCTGGAAGCGGAAATAATTAAAAAAATCTTCTTCGGCGAGTAGTACTAACCCCATCTTTACACGACATCTGTATCGTGAAAACCTTTATCCCTTAAAAACCATATACAATGAAAACAAACCAATGGATAAGAACGGGCCTTCTCGCCTGCGCGTTTCTTATCACATCCTTATTTTCCTTCGCACAATTTAAAGTAGTAGGGTATATGCCCTCCTGGTCAGGTGATGTGAATGCAATACAGTACAGTAAGCTGACGCACATTAATTACGCATTTCTGTTGCCGAATACTACCGGTGGTTTTCAGGCTATTGAAAATCCGTCCAAACTGCAGAATCTTGTGTCCAGGGCCCATGCCAGCGGCGTAAAAGTACTGATCGCTGTAGGTGGCTGGAATGATGGCAACGACGGCGGTTTTGAATCTACTGCTGCTAACGCCAGCTATCGTAACGCCTTCGTAACAAATATCATGAGCTTTGTTAACCAGTATGGCCTGGACGGCGTAGATATTGACTGGGAATACCCTGATCAGGGTGCTTCTGCCAATAACTATGCAGCACTGATGACCCAACTGGCCAGCGCTTTACACGCCCAGGGCAAGCTGTTAACGGCTGCAGTAGTAGGTATTAACGGAGAGAGTATTCTCGCCTCCGTATTCTCCCAGGTGGACTTCCTGAACCTGATGGCCTACGACTTTAATAATTTCGACCACTCTACTTACAACTATGCTTCCCAATCTCTTTCCTACTGGAAAGGCAGGGGCTTACCTGCTTCCAAGGCTGTATTGGGTGTTCCTTTTTACGGCCGTCCCAGCTGGGAGAGCTTTGCTACACTGGTTGGAAGAGGCGCAGACCCTTATGCTGATGTCTACCAGGGTGTGGGCTATAATGGTATTACCACCATCAAGAACAAGACTAACCTGGCCTGGAACCAGGGCGGCGGTATCATGATGTGGGAACTTTCACAGGATGCTGTGGGCACCTATTCACTGCTGTCTGCTATTCATGAACAAAAGCTGGCCAACGGCGGCAATGGCGGCAACCAGTCACCCAGCGTGAGCATCACGTCTCCGGCCAACAATGCTTCTTTCACACCGCCGGCTACGGTTAATATTACTGCTAATGCATCAGATCCAGACGGTTCTATCGCCAGGGTAGAATTCTATAACGGCGGCACCAAGCTGGGTGAAGATAATTCAAGCCCTTATGCTTATTCCTGGACCAATGTGGCCGCAGGTACGTACAACATCACTGCAAGGGCTATCGATAACGCTAACGCAAGCACTACATCCGCTACTGTAACTATTACAGTAGGTACTGTAACCGGCGGTGGTTGTGATGGTATCGCTGCATGGTCTGCCTCAGCTGTTTACACACAAGGTATGCAGGTAGTATACAACAGCAAAGTGTACACAGCCAAATGGTGGACACAGAACGAACAGCCTGACACACATGCAGGTGACGGACAGGTATGGGGCTATGTACGCGATTGTAACGGTGGTAACGGAGGTAACAACGCGCCTGCAGTGAACATCACTTCTCCGGCTAATAATGCCAGCTTCTCAGCGCCAGCGAGCATTAGCATCCAGGCTAACGCTACAGACAGCGATGGTTCTATTGCCAAAGTAGAGTTCTTTAACGGTGGCGCCAAACTGGGCGAAAGCACCAGCGCACCTTACAGCTTTACCTGGGCTAACGTAGCTGCAGGCACTTATACGCTTACTGCAAAAGCTACTGATAACGCCAGTGGCGCTACTACCTCAGCTGCCGTAACCGTAGTGGTGAACGGCGGCGGTAGCGGCGGCAACTGCGCAGGCGTAGCTACTTACCAGCCTTATCCCAAGATCTATAGTAAGGGAGACCGTGTAGTGTATAACGGTGTATTGTACGAAAGCCAGTCTGACGCGCTGTATAATGTTACTCCGGGTACAGCCGACTGGTGGTGGAAGCCATTGGGCGCCTGCGGTGCAGCAGCCAGGATAGCCTCCGTTACTACCAGCGTTGAGCAGGCAGCTACAGTGCAGACACTGAAAGCATATCCGAACCCAGCTACCGGTTCAACTGTGCAGCTACAGGTAAAAGCAGCTGCTGCAGAAAAGATCTATGTTGATATCTGGGGCCTGAATGGTACCAGCCCGGTATTACATAAAGAATATGTAGCCGGCGCCAAAGGCCAGCAATATATCAGCATCGATATCAGCCAGCTGCCGCAGGGCACCTGGATCATCAAAACCAGCAATGCTGCCGGTACACAAAAAGGCAGCGCCAAGATCATACGCATGTAGCATCAATAATAGATACGCAGGGCTGACCCGTAAGGGCAGCCCTTTTTTTGTATTTTCATTAGACTTTATGATTGTCATGGTATCCCCAATAGCTTCGTTTTAATGATGTCTGAATAAGAATAAGCGCTCTTTAATTTCGAGCCTTTGGCATCATTCATTACCAGCACAAAGGTGCCTTTAAAGTATTTATGGATCTCCCGGATCTTTAGCTTATTCACAATAAGTCCACGGTGTATGCGCACAAATTCAGGCGGAAGGCGGCTTTCAAGATAGTTCAGCGGGTATTCAATGATGTGCTCCTGCTCCCTGGTATGTACGCTTACATATTTATCTTTTGCTTCAAAAAAAATAATATCGGCTACATGCAGCAGGTAGATCTTAGTACCCGTTTTTGCAGGTATAGTGCTGATCGTGCTTTCTGTTTTTTTATCCGCTATCAGCTCCTTTATTTTCTGCAGTATCTCTGCCCCGCCTGATCTGTTTTGCATGATCCTTTGCATGGTGAGCGCCAGCCGTTCTTCTTCCACCGGTTTCAGGAGATAGTCAAGAGAGTTTTTCTCAAAAGCCTTGATCGCATATTCTTCATAGGCCGTTACAAAAACGATCAGGGGCGTATACGTTAAGTGGTTCAGTACTTCAAAGCCATTGAAAGCAGGCATGCGGATATCAAGGAAGACGAGATCCGGCCGGCGGCTGTTCATAAATTCAATGGCAGCTGCACCGTCCCTGGCTTCCCCGATAATGTTGATCTGGGGATAGTGCTGCAGCGCTTTCCTTAAGCGATGTATTGCCATCTCTTCATCATCCACCAACAGCGTGGTGATCAGCTCCGGGTATAGCAAGCCTGACATATTTCTGCGGAATATTGTTCAATTCTATTTTAAAATCATCTGCATACAGCAGTTTCAGTTTGTTCGTCACCATTTGCAGTCCGAGACCGGAACCAGGTTGGTCCGGAAAAGCAGGGCCGGAATCGGCAATCGTGATCAGTATATTCTTTTTATCCAGTTTGATCTTTACAGCAATAAATCCATTGGCAGCGCTGCTTTCTATGCCATGCTTAACCGCGTTCTCTACAATGGGCTGTAATATGAACGATGGTATTTCCAGGTGTAATGCTCTGGGGTCGGCATCTATCGTATAGGTCATCCGGTCACCGTAGCGTATCTGTTGCATATGGAGGTAGGTGGTGATAATATCCAGCTCCTCGCTGATGGTATGAAAGGTAACACTGGTTTTATTTAAAGTGAAGCGGAAGAACTTAGACAACAACATTACCAGCTCTTCGGCTTTCTGCGGATCTTTAGAAATAAGGCCGGCAATAGTATTGTGCATATTGTACAGGAAATGCGGATTGATCTTTGCCCGCAACAGCTCCAGCTCAAAGGCAGTTTGCTGCTGCTCCAGCTGCAATACCCGGTATTGCTGGCTGAGGATCCTGCTGGTGAGCGTACTTTTCCATTCTTCACTAACGTAAATCGGAATACCTATTACCAGCACCACCAGTATGTTCAGTATATAAATGCTGCCACCATTGAAAGGAATATATTTTTCTCCGGGCAGCAGCAGTGACTGCAGGAAGAAGGTGATCTCTGAGCCCAGCAATGCCGCAGCCACCAGTAAGCTGATCATGATGATCACCCTCACGCTTTGATGGGTGCTTACCATGGTAAAATAATACCGCTGGTAGATGGCGAGCATCATCAGGGAGCCAATGCAGCAGCTGGACAACACATTCATCAATATACGCACCGGGCGGTGGTCAAAGGTAAAATAGAAATAGCTGCCAAAGGCGAAGCCTATAATTATACAGAGTAACAGGATTTTTATGAGCGAGCGCATATCAGCTTGTTTCTGATCCTGATAAAGATAACAATAATGCAGATGATACCAATTACTGATGGCAGAAACTGGCTGTAAGGTTTGTACTGGGGGAGCACCGTGCCACTGAAGGCAGAAGTAATGGCACTGAAGGCGCTGATCATTTTGTAAACATGCTCGTATAGCACGGCGTTTTGTAACAAGGAGGCTGGCATGGCCCATTTAAGCAGATCATAGGTGCAAACAAGGAACAAGGCTCCCAGGGTGGAATAAATGATCACCGGCGACCAATAGAGTCCTGCCGCCTGTATATAATACAGGTAGTAAAGCGCTGATCCGCTCACTATCACTGGCGCCAGGTAATCTATAACCTCCGGTCTTCGTCCTTTCAGGCGTAATGCCCGTATGCCGCTAAAGCAGTTATACGCGCTCAGCAGGGTGATCACCAGCAGGAAGTTGTTGCGCCTGAAAACAAAGATGCCTGTAAGACCGGTGAGAATAACAAGGATGATCATCCGGGTAAAGTACCATCCAAACCGGATATGCAACTTTCCGCCCTTGCTGACAGAAAGCGCCGTTAGCCCGGTAAGCAGGGCAATGCTGCCTGCCAGTACGTGGATAATGATATTGATGTGATGAATAAGTTCCATTTGCGGTAACATTAAGTACACGCAAATTGGCCATTACAGGGCCCGGGGAGAAGTTAATTCCGGCGAATGAGGATATTTTCCGCTGAAATGGACCGGCTATATCACATTGGGATGCCTGCAAACGCGCCAGTAATCCAGGATCAGCTTAATGGTTTGCTTCATTTCTTCAAATCTGTTGCTCTTCTGGAAGAAGCCCTGAACGGTCATCTTTGTATAAGCTTCATTGACGGTATCCTGGTTGACAGAGGTTGAGTAAAAGACGAAGGGAATGCTTTTTTTTCGCAGCTGGTTATCCTCATCTATTTGTTTTTTAAATTCAAGACCACTTTTCTTTGGCAGGTTCACATCACTGAAAATAATAAAGGGGGAATCGGTTGTTTTTTTTAAGTAATCCCAGGCATCATCGCAGTTATTAAACCAGATGATCTTGTTCGTAGATTGCAGCTCCTGGAGAGCGGCGTCAAAAATCTCTTTATCATCAATATCATCTTCAACAACAATAATGGGTCCTGATCTCATGTTGTGCGGTTTTATTGAGATGAAGTAATAGGCCTTTTCCTAAGCTCTTTCCGTAACAATTCTATGAATTGCCCCTGTGCGCTACCGTTTTTTTTATAGCTAATAGCGTACCATTTCCGTTTTAATGCCTTACCTGGTAGAGGAAGCGCCATTACCTTGCCCTGATCCAGGTAGGGCCGTGCCATCCAGGCAGGCATGATGCTGAATCCGAGATCGGCGGCGACCATTTCTATCAGCCCTTCCGTGAGCTGCATTTTAACAATACTATTCAGCCTGATATTATTAGGTTTGATAAAGCCGTTAATAGCAGTACTGTTCTGTTCGTTCATATCATAGATAAAGAGATCGGCACCGTTGAATGTTTGAGCCGGAAGTCGCTCCTGCCTGGCATAGTGGCTGTCTGGCGATACGATCAGCAGGAATTCATCTTCAAACAGCAGGTCGGTTTTGCAGGCAGCGGACACTACTGGCCGTGTGTCTGTGATGGCGATGTCCAGCTTCCCGTTCTCCAGGAAGACCAGCGGCTGCTGTGTGGCTTCGGTAATAATATCCACTGTTGCAGTTGGATGCTGCTTTCTGAACAGTTTTACTACGGCAGGCAGCCAGTGATAGGAGGTATAACAGCTGGTGCTGATCCTGATCCGTTCTTTTTTCTCTGCTTTGATACCGGCTAATGTTTTCTCCAGCTCTGCAAGTTCTGATAAGATCTTTTCACCATACTGCAGAACAGCGGCCCCAGCATCTGTTAAATGCAGTTTTTTGCTGCGCCTGGAGAATACGTGCACGCCGAGATTATTCTCCATCTCCCTTAGCATATGGCTTAAGGTAGATTGGGTAAGGAACATTTTCTGCGTGGCATTTGACATGGATCCCTCATCCACTATGTGTTTTACCAGGCGAAAATGTTGCAGTTCTATATTATTCATCTATTGATAATTTAGATCGATATGGTAATATTAATTCATTTTTAAGATATATCAATAGGCTGTTTCTTTGTAGGAAAATTGCACAGTATGGACATTCAACACGGTATGGCGGATATTGAGCCAGGTTTACGCCTGCATTATGTTACAGCAGGAGCGGGGCAACGCACCATTGTATTGCTGCATGGCTTCCCGCAAACCTGGTGGGAGTGGCGGGGCATGATCCCTGATCTGGTAAAGGCTGGTTTCCGGGTAGTGGCGCCTGATTACCGGGGAGCAGGCCAATCTTTCCGTCCGCAGCATGGTTATGATAAGCGAAGCATGGCAGGTGATATTCAAAAGCTCTTACGCCATCATTTAAATATAAATGGCCCGGTGATCATGACAGGGCATGATATTGGGTTGATGGTGGCTTATGCTTATGCACAAGCCTATCGGGATGAAGTATCCCATCTCGTAGTAGTGGATGCGCCGCTGCCCGGTACGGTTGTGTTTGACAGTCTTCGCAGCGATCCGCGGGTATGGCATTTTGCTTTCCATGGCGTACGTGATCTGCCGGAGATGCTGGTAGCTGGCCGTGAACGGCAATATCTCCAATCCTTTTTTAATTACAGGATCTTTAATGTTGCGGCCATCAGCGATGCAGACCTGGATCTTTATACATCTGCCTATGGGGCGCCGGGCGCTATGCGTGCAGGCTTTGAGCTGTACCGGGCTTTTGACCAGGATATAGCTGATAACCGCGAAGTGCTGCAACGTAAGGGGAAGCTGGCCATCCCTGTTTTGGCAGTGGGCGGCGCAACCAGCACGAGTGGACCGGTAGTGGAGCAAATGATGCGTGAAGTGGCGGATGACGTTACAGGCTTGCGCATTCCAGGTACGGCGCACTGGGTACCGGAGGAAAACCCTGCAGCCTTTTTATCGGGATTGCTATCCTTCCTGGGTTAAGCGCGCGATCTTCTGCTGTATCATCTGCCTGTCTGCATTTGTTTTGGCAATGCTAACAGCCTGAAGGTAATGATCTATTGCTTTTTCATTATCAATACCGGTATACAGCTCTCCCAGCAGCGTGTAATAGTAGTGATTATCGGTAAGCTGCAGTTTCTCTGCTGCGGCAATGGCTTCGGGTTTACCATTGGCTTTGGAGAGCGCATAGGTTCTGTTCAGGGCAGCAATGGGAGAGTATGCTATTTGTAATAAGAGATTGTATAACTGCAGGATGTTTTCCCACTTTTCTTTTGTATCAGCTTTCCGGGTGTCCCAATAAGCAATAGTGGCTTCAAGATGATATTTGGAAAACTTGTTTCCATGGGATGCCTGGTGAAGAAAGTAAGCGCCTTTGGCGATCAGTTCATAGTTCCATAGCGTTTCGTCCTGGTCATCATATAGCACGGGTTCTCCGTTCCGGTCTTTCCTGGCTTCAAAACGGGAGGAGTGGAAACACATGAGCGCCAGCAGGGCATTTACATCCGGCAGGTTCGTTTTTTCGTTTTCAATAAGCAGGTAGGTCAGGCGCGTGGCTTCCAGGCAAAGGTCTTCCCGCAGCACAGTGTCCTGGCTTTCGGAATAATATCCTTCGTTAAAGAGCAGGTATAAGGTAGTGAGCACGGTTTTTAAACGGTTACTGATCTCGGCTTCACCGGGAAATACAATGTTCACATTTTCCGTTCTCAGTTTTTCCTTTGCCCTGAAAAGACGTTTGTTGATGGTTTCCTTCGTGCAGAGGAAAGCATTCGCGATCTCCTCGATACCAAAACCGCAGAGAATGCGGAGCGCCAGCGCGATCTGCGCTTCTGCGGGGATAGCCGGATGGCAGATAGCAAACAGCATCTGCAGCTGGCTGTCGGTAATGTTCTGATCTGAAAGGTCAATATCAAGCTCCTCTTTTCCGGGATCGGATTGTTTTACCTGGAGGGCGATCTTTTGTGCAAACAGCTGGTTGCGTTGCAGGTAGTTCAGCGCTTTGTTCCGGGCAACGGAGTAAAGCCATGCGCTTGGATTGGGCGGAATAGATTGATAGGTCCATGTTTCCAATGCTGCTAAGAAGGTTTCACTGGCAATGTCTTCGGCGATCTGTATGTTTTCGATCCCAAAGGCTTTACAGAGCACGGAGGTGATCTTTCTGAACTCCGTTCTGAACAGATGTGGTATTAATTCAGGTTGTTCCATATAACAGGAAAGTCCTTGTGCTCCCGGTAAAGATACCGGGAATACAAGGACTTTTAAAGCGTTTAGTGCCTGGTGTGCCTTCTTACTTCCACACTGTTGCCTTCTCCCTGCAGCACGGGGCAGCCCTTTGCAAATTCAACCGCTTCGTCTACAGAATCCGCTTTTACGATTATGTATCCGCCAAGCGTTTCTTTTATTTCACCGAAGGGCCCATTGGTCACCACGTTATTGTGCCATACCACTTTGGCATCGTCAAAAGGAAGGCCGTTGCCTTCTACAAATTTGTTCTGGGCGGCAATACCACCGATCCAGTCCATTGTCTGTTTCATCCAGATCTGTATCTGTTCAGGCGAGGCTATTTTGGTGCCATCCTGGTGCCTGAAGATCAACATAAATTCATCCATCTTTTTAAGTTTTTAGTGTTATTGAATACCCGGGTGTATAATTCAATAACAAATGGAACAGGCAAAATAGGACGATGATGGCTGGAAAGAACAGAGATTTTTTTTGGCCATATGTATATTATTCTCTGGAAGAGGCTTTATAGAAACCGATCTCTGCCAGTTCTACCGGTAATTTAGCCTGGACAACGGTGTATCGCACTTTCTGTGTGCTCACCGGTTTTACTTTCAGGAGGCGCTTATAGCCAATGGTGCTAAGCTGGGAAATGAGCTGCCATTGCTGCCCGTCCCAGTATTCCAGTTTGCCGGCTACCTGGCGTTGGCCATCGGCAATATTTTCCTGCAGCATTACGCGGTCAAACTGTACCGGCTGGGAGAAGGAGATCTCCTTTGAAGCGCCTTCGTTGATAGTAAGGGAACTGGCGAGGTTGTTATCCGTCAGTTGGTCTGGCGCAGCGCCTTTGGCCAGGTTGGTCTTAAAAGTTTCTTCCCGGATGCTTTTGAAATCCATCAGGCTTTGACGGTCGGCATCAGAGATCACACCGTAACGGTTGGGCGGCACATTGAGCAGCAATACGCTGTTACGGCCTACAGACTGGTAATAGATATTCATCAGGTCTTTACCTGTTTTGATCTGTGCATCCTGTGCAGGATTATAAAACCATCCGGGGCGGATAGACACATCTGTTTCTGAAGCCATCCATTTTTCTCCACCGGCATCGCCTGTATTCAGGTAAGCAGGTTTGGCCTTACCCGGAAGCATAGTGCCTACGCTGATAGTAGACCAGGAAGTTTCTGAGGCGTTGCCGCGCTCATTGCCTACCCAGCGTACATCGGGACCTATATCAGAGAAAATAACCGCGTTGGGTTGCAGCTCTCGCACAATTTTGAAGTAGCCCTGCCAGTCGTAATCCATTGGTTTGGCGTTGGGCCCTTTGTAGCCATCAAACCAAACTTCCGCAAGCGGGCCGTAGTTGGAGAGCAGTTCCCGCAGCTGGTTCTTGTAAAAATCATTGTAAGCAGGCGTGCCGTAAGTAGGTTCGTGTCCATCCCAGGGGGAGAGGTAGAGGCCCAGGCCCATACCATATTCTTTACAGGCGTCTGCCATTTCGCGTACCAGGTCGCGGTTGCCGTTGCGCTCACCACTGCTGGCAATGGTGTTATCGGTATACTTGCTGGGCCAGAGACAGAAGCCTGCATGGTGTTTTGCTGTGAACACCACGATCTTGAACCCGGCTTCTTTCATGGTCCGTACAATTTGTTTAGCGTCAAAATAAGCGTTCTTGAAAGCGGCAGGGTTGTTGGCGCCGAAATGAACAAAGCCGTTAGTTTCCGTTTGCTGCCAGGCCAGCTGATTTTTGGTAGGCAGGGGCAGCTTGCTTTGCGCGGGTAAGGTATACGAGGCGCATAAGGCAAATCCGAGTAATACGATCTTGTTAAGCATATCTACAAGGCGCATTTTTTATGCCGGAACAAGTTAAAGAATTTAAAAAAGGCGCCTTATGAATTAAATTACTCGAAATGGTAAAGCCCGCTGTCACAGTGGGTTTTTACCGTTTGGCCGGCGGTAGGAAAATACTTGTTTTAGTAATTATTGGCCTGCAGTAGCTGAGGAATTAATTAAGATCTCCAGAGGCCATGTCCTTTGAGGGTGAGTGATAGTATTTTAACTAAAAGGGGTCGGAGCAACGATATTGCAAGGAGAACACAAGGAGAAGCCTAGGAGAAGACAAGGAGAAGACAGGTAAAATAGTATAAGAAAGGAGGCCGCTCTGAAGAACGGCCCCTTAGAAGGCGAAAAGAGAGGGATTAAATCAGTTGTTTCAATGCATCCAGGAATACATCTATTTCTTCTATTGTATTATAATAGTGGGGAGAGGCGCGTATAGCCCATTCCACCTGTTTTTCATCAAAATCTATCACGGCAAAGCCGCGGTAGCTGGGCACTACATTGATCTTTCGCTTCAATAATCCATCCACCAGGTACCCGGGTTCAGCGCCTTTTACGGTAAAGGTGACCAGGCCACCGGTTGCAGGGCCCCTGTCCAGTACCCTGACCTTATCTATCTGTGAGAGCTGCTGCCGCGTATAGGCGGAGAGCAGTTTTACCTGCTGCCATACCCGGTCGGCGCCTATCTCCAGGAAGTAATCAATAGCCGCGCGGGTACCCAGTACAAGGGCGTAGGCAAATTCCCAGTCCTCAAAGCGCATGGCATCTTCACGTGGCTGATATACATCCTTTTCCACCCATTCGGCCCCGCGCATGTCAATGAACAGTGGTTCCAGGCCGGATTGCAGGGCTTTATCGGAGATATATAACAATCCCGTTCCCCTGGGCCCCCTCAGGAATTTCCGGTTGGTGGCGCTCAGAAAATCGCATTTCAATGCCTGAACATCCAGGGGCATTTGTCCGATAGACTGGCAGGCATCCAGTATGTACCAGGTTTTATCGCCATGGATTTGTTTATAAGGGGCATAGATCTCCGCTATCTGCCCTACAGGCTGCACCAGGCCGGAGTTGGTAGGGATATGAGTGATGGCTAGCAGCCTGGGTTGAAGCCGGTTCAGCTTTTGCTCCAGGTCTTCCAGGTCTACCCCTCCTTCCGGTGCATCGCGGATCCGTTCTATCCGGATGCCAAAACGTTTTTGGAGGGACAGGAACTGGATCTGGTTGGAGATGAAATCATCATTATCTGTAAGGATAATATCGCCGGAGGAAAAGGGTATGGACGACAAGGCCCGTGTATACGAGTCCGTGGCGCTGGAAGTAAAGGCGATATTGGCAGCCTTACAGTTCAGGAGCTTTCCTGCCTGAACATAAAATTCCCGGATAGCGGCTGCACGCAGGGCGGCGGCTTCGTAGCCTCCTATTTCTGATTCCAGTTTGATATGATCCAGCACGGCGCGGCTCACCACATCCGGCATCAGCCCTGAACCAGCGTTGTTAAGATGGATGACGTTAGTACATCCTGTTGTTTCCTTCCTGAAGCGGGCTATTTCTTCGGAAGAAAAAGCGGTACGGACCTGCTCTGTTATTCTCATGGCGTTTTAAGGTTGTGAATGATGCGTTAAAATTAGGCCTGGCTGCGTGCAGGATTCCTGCAATGAGGATTAAGCGGCGACTTTTTTAGGTATTTTTGGAGCTTTAAACGCATAAAAACTGCAATGAAACCAGACGAGTTTGATAAGCAACTACTTAGGCTGCTGCAGCAGAACAACCGGCTGACGGCGGAGGAACTGGCCGAGGCAGTTAACTTAAGCGCTTCCGCGGTGCAGAGAAGGCTGAAAAAACTGAGGGATGAAAAGATCATTGAGGCAGATGTGTCCATTGTTTCACCCCTTGTTGCAGGCATCGGCATTACCTGTATTGTAGATGTGATCATGGAAAGGGGAGGCTCCAAAGAGCTCGATAAGTTCAAGGCCTCCATGCTGAAATGCACGGAAGTAATGCAGTGCTATTATGTTACAGGCACCTACGATTTTGTAATGATCGTCAATGCGCAGGACATGCAGCAATATGAGGCCTTTACCAAAAAGCAGCTCATGGATAACCCGAATGTGAAACATTTCTACACCCATGTGGTGATGGATAAAGTAAAAGTAGGGTACAGCGTCGCTATTTAAGCCTTATAGTACGACGAATTGCCCGCTATAATCTGTATAATGATAAAGTGTTTATTTAATTATCGTGTAATTTTGCAGCGCAATCATCACCTATGGAACTTGGCATAAAGAAGAAGTTAATCCGTTTTTTGCTTATACCCATTATTGGCCTTATCGTATTGGTTGGTATAGCGGCGGCTATTTTATATTCTCAGCAGGAACGCCTGGTAAAACTGGCAGTTAAAGAAGTCAACAAACAGCTGCAGGGCGAAGTAGTGGTAGGAGGCAGCAGCATTTCCCTCTTCCAGAGTTTCCCCTACATCTCTATCGGTTTAGACAAGGTACAGTTCTATGCCAGCAAGCGAAAGGCCCTCAAGCCGATATACGAGGCAGAACGTATGTACGTTGGCTTTAGCCTGCCCGATATCCTGAAGCAACGCTATCGTGTAAAGGTGATCGTACTGAAGAACGGACATCTTGATATTGTGCAGGATAAGCAGGGCCGTCTTAATATCGTGGAAGCCAGCAAGATGACAGCCGACACGGTGGCTACTACGGATACCACTTCCACAGAGCTGGATCTTGATGTGAAGAAAGTAATACTGAAAAACCTCGATGTTACTTACCTGGATAAACAAAGCGGCCATCGTGTAGCTGCGCATATAGAACGAATAAAATCCGCTTTCAGCATAGACAGCCTGTTGATCAACGCTAACCTGGACGGCAAGATGACAGTGGATTATACCAGTCCTTTGGATACTTCCCTGTTCCGTCATAAACGCGTGGAAACTAATATCCAGCTGTCTTACAACAAACCTGCGCAGCTGGTAAAACTGCCGGTGGGGAAACTGAAGCTGGAAGACGCTGTTTTTAACATTACCGGAATGGCAGACCTGCTGCACGACAATATGGTGGATTTCACCATTACGGGAGATAAACCGGATTTCAGGCAGCTGTTCTCTTTTGCGCCGCCGGTAGTGGCTAAAGAGCTGAATCATTTCAAATACGACGGTCATCTGAGCTTTAAGGGGAAAGTGAAAGGTAAGCTCAAAGGAAATGAAATGCCCCAGATAGAGTTGTCTTTCTCCTGCAGCAAGGCCTGGATGCATAATACGGATACAGACAAGAAACTGGATTCTCTCGCCTTTAGCGGCTATTATACCAACGGTGTGGGGCGATCCCTGAAAACATCCGAGCTGCGGGTACTGAATATACTGGTACGTCCGCAGGACAAAGGCATTTTCAAAGGTAATTTTGTGCTGCGTGATTTTACCGATCCTAAAGTGCTGATGCAGGTAGACTCTGAGCTGGAGCTGGGCTTCATCGGCGCTTTCCTGGGCATTAAAGACCTGCAGCGTATCACCGGTGATATTGCGCTGAAAATGGATTTTAAGGAGCTGGTAGATCTCAGCATGCCTGAACAGTCCATGCGTAAGCTGAAGCAGGGAATACAAAGTGAGCTGACGGTACGCAATCTTACTTTCCGCGTTCCCTCCTATCCACATATTGTAAGAGACCTTGATCTGCATGCTTATATGAAGGACGGGTTTGTGAAGCTGGATTCATTGTCCTTCAAATTCGGCAATTCTGATTTCCGCCTGGATGGCTCGATCAGCGATCTGCCGGCTATCTTCCATCAGCAGCAAAAGCCCGTGCTGGTAACACTCAACGCCAGCAGCAATAAAATGCTGCTGAAAGACCTGCTGGCATATGATACTGCTAAGAGCAGAAGGGCCAGTGAAGAGATCTACGGCTTTAACCTGGGCGTATCACTGGAAACATCTGTGAATGAGCTGCGGCACCCAAAACCACTGCCGAAAGGTAAGTTCACGATAGCGCAGCTGAATGCTTCCTTCAAACGTTATCCGCATGCTTTTCATGATTTTGGCGCGGAGCTGACCATTGAAGATACTACTCTGCGGCTCAGGAATTTTGCAGGCAGGATAGACAGCAGCGATATCCGTTTCAGCGGCCGTGTAAACAACTACGCGCTCTGGTTTGATAAGGTGATGAAGGGCCGTACGCAGGTAGCATTCGACTTCAAATCTCAACGCCTGGCCATGCGGGATCTGCTGGGACGCTACAGCAGCAGGTATGTGCCCAAAGATTATCACCAGGAGATCGGCGCCAACATCTGGCTGCGTTCCAAGATTGATCTGCGGTACGATTCCGTGTTCAGGTTCGCGAATGTCAAGATCGCTAATATTTCAGGAGAGCTGCAGCAGCATGCTTTCAAACTGGATAGTATCAAAGGGAACGTTAAATTCAGCGCTAATAAATTCATTAAGATAGATACGCTGACCGGTAAGATCGGGCGTAGTGATTTTGATATCAACATGCGTTTGTATGCTGGTCCGGATACCATTAAAAGGAAGAAGGAAAATTATCTGTTGTTCAAATCCCGCTTCCTGGATGTTGATCAACTAACCGGCTACAAGCTGACCGCCGCGGAAGAAGCTGCACCGGCCCTGCCATCCAATGTAGCAACGGTGCAGCATGCGGCAGCGAAAACATCTGCCCATGCCAACGCATTCAACATCTTCCAGATACCCTTTATCGATTTCAAGGCATCTGTGAACATCGGCAAAATAAAGTACCGCCGTTTATGGATAAAAGAAGTTTCTTCCAATATCCATATGCAGGCAGACCAGCACCTGTACCTGGATACATTAATGCTGTCCGTAGCGGAAGGAAAGGTGCGTGCGCGCGGGCATTTCAATGGCAGCAACCCGGAGAAGATCTATTTAACCAGCAGGATCAACGTGGAAGATGTGAATATAGAAAAGATGATGCTAAAGCTGGATTACCTGGGGCAGGACTATGTGATCAACAAAAACATCAAAGGCCGGTTAACCGGTACTGTCAGAAGTTATGTACAGGTACATCCTGACCTGACGCCGCTGATCGATCATTCCAAAGCTTCGCTGGACGTAACCATCTGCAACGGGGTGCTGACCAACTTTGCACCCATGCAGGCCATGTCATCCTATTTCAAAGACAAGAACCTGAAAATGGTGCGCTTCGATACCCTGCGTAATAAGCTGACCTTTAAGGATGGTGCGCTGACCATCCCCAATATGAATATCAACTCTTCCCTGGGCTTTATGGAGATCTCCGGTAAGCAGGCGCTCAACATGCAAATGGAATACTATTTGCGGATCCCCATGAAGATGGTGACCTCGGTAGGTTTCCGCATGCTGTTCGGTAAAAAGCAGGAGGAAGTAGATCCTGACCAGGTTGATGCCATAGAGGTGCGCGATAAAGACAAGAAAGTACGGTTCATGAATATCAAGATCACCGGCACGCCGGATGATTACAAAATAGGCCTGGGTAAGGCCAAGAAGAGTACCTGACCATGACAGGCGCAAAAGAGATACAGGAATTGAGGATTGACCCTCTGCTGCAGGATTCTTTCAGCATTGAGGGCTTAAAAGAACGGCGCTTCACTGCGCAGCCGTACAGGCCAGATCATAACCAGGTGCTGTTTGTGAAAGAAGGCAGGGGTACTGTGATCATAGATGGGGTGAGCATCCCGTTCTCTGCCAATAGCTTGTTATTGGTATCAAAAGGCCAGGTATACCTGTTTGGTGAAAATGTCGTAACGGGATACCTGCTGCAGTTCGGGGACTGCTTCTGGCAGAGAACCCCGGCCAGCGCTAATAACTGTAAAGCCGTATTGTTCGATAATGGGATGGTAGAGCGGCGTTTTTCCCTGGATGCCGCCCATCAACAAGCGCTGGATCATCTCTTTGATACCGCATTACATGAATTTACCGGGCCGGATTATGCCAATAAGCCGGATGTACTGGCCGCCTATCTGAAGATCATCATCATCAAGATTGCCAATATCTATGCGCTGCTGCAGGAAGATACAGGGAGCTATGATAATAAACTGTACCAGGACTTTATAGCGCTGGTGAGGGAAGAATGCAGCCAGGTGCATGATGTGGCCGGCTTTGCGCGTAAGCTGGGCGTTTCTTCCCGTAAGCTGTCTGAAATATCCCGGCGTTTTGGCCAGGGGGCCAAAGAGGTCATCAACGGTCAGCTGATCGCAGAAGCCAAGCGTTTGTTGCAGTTCAGCTCACAGCCTGTGAAGGAGATCGCCGGCAACCTGCACTTCGCCACTCCCTACCAGTTCAGTAATTTCTTTAAAAAATATACCAGCTTATCTCCCATTGAATACCGCCGCCAGTTTGTAAAAATTGGTATCTGATCCGTTAGTTTTCGCATTTTCAGGCGATGTATACTGCCCTAGTTTTGTGTATACAAAAACACAAATGATATGTCAGTAATCGTACCAGCCGCTGTAGCAGGGATCAGGATCCCGGACAGCAAGATTGCGAAGGAAGCTACCGGATTATTATTGGATCACGGCAACACTTTCCTGTATAATCATTCCCTGCGGGTTTTTCTTTTTGCTTCTCTGAACGGCCAGCGGGAGCAACGGTCCTATGATCCCGAGCTGCTGTATGTAAGCGCCGTATTTCATGACCTGGGGCTTACGCCGCATTACAGTAGCAAGGACAAGCGCTTTGAGGTAGACGGGGCCAATGCCGCCAGGGATTTCCTGAAGGGGCATGGTTTACCGGCGGCCTCCCTGCAGCTGGTATGGGATACCATTGCCCTGCATACCACCATCGGTATTGCAGAATACAAGGAAGCGGAAGTAGCATTGATGTACTCCGGCGTGGGGCTGGATGTAATGGGCGAAGGTTATGAGCACCTTTCTGCCGCTCACCGTGAAGAGATCACCACTGCTTTTCCGAGAACAGATTTTAAGAAGAAGATCATCCCTGCCTTTTTTGATGGGTTCAAACATAAGACGGATACTACTTTTGGGAATATCAAGGCCGATGTATGCGCTTTTATGATCCCCAATTTTCAGCGTAAGAACTTCTGCGATTGCATTCTGCATTCGCCCTGGAATGAGTAAGGGCGGGGGCGTATCAGTCCCTTTGCCAATAAAAGAAGCCAACAACAGAAAAAGACCACTGGTTTTCACCAAGGCCTCCTCCGGCTGCCGGCAACTAATATGACAAGTGATATGAAGCTATGCGAATATAGCTGCCTAGCTTACATGGTTACTAACTACCTTGGCTAGTTCAAACATGGAGATCTGGTTTTTGCCGCCGAAGATCACCTTTAATTTGGCGTCGGCATTGATCATCCTTTTGTTTGTTGTATCCTGCAGGCCGTTTGCCT
>Ga0207426_1000781_pt1 | contig 34865 bp, 38 predicted proteins | sample AraplaMF_Cvi_mMS_FD_184265 | JGI IMG/M metagenome (GOLD analysis project Ga0207426, IMG submission 184265) | Arabidopsis root microbial communities from the University of North Carolina, USA - plate scrape MF_Cvi_mMS (SPAdes) (version 2) | ecosystem: Host-associated > Plants > Roots > Endosphere... | reverse complement strand
GTCGGGAAAGGTCGTCGTAAAGCCCGGTAAGGTGAAGGCGACCAACTACAAGGCCTGCCTGGCGCTGGAGGTGCCGGCTTACGTGGCCTTCTACAAATCGCCTCCAGACTTTGTCGGCGACGATACGCTGACCATCGAGGTGAAGTATCCGGGCGGACGGACCGAGATTCAAAAGATCACGGTCAACGTCGCCGGACCGGGCGGCCAGAAGATCTAGGGCACACGATCATTGCGGGCTCGGCGCCAACATTCTGCGCCCATGGTCGACCGGGCTTGAATTCAGTCCACCCGCGTGACCTCGCATTGGCTGCGCGAGTTCGGTCCGACCACACCGATGTTGACGTTCTTGAACAGGTAACTCGCATGCGCTGGCACAGGCTGGTTGGCCCACACCAGAACCTTGGTGGCGCGCTCCCGATCGTCATCCATCCAGCAAGTCAGTTCGACACTGTCGATCTTCTTGTCGGTGCCGTTGGACAGCACAAAGCTGGCGATTCCGTAACTGTCGGACCGTCGCGTCGTTTGAAGTGAGTCGATCTTGACCAGCTCGCCCAGGCCGGGATGCGCAGCGGGCGGTCCAGCGACCTGAGCCGCCGCGGCATCGATCAGGACGCACAGCCCCGCACAGCAGACGATCCCGGTCAACAGCCTCATGACACGCCTCATCCCAAACGCGGCGATATTTCCGCGTCTGCCGGGTCCGCGCAAGAGCCTGCCGTTATTGCGGCGCGGAAACCACCGCAGCCATCTTACGGTGAGGCCGCGTCAGTGAGAGAGCGTCTTTGCGCCCGCCCCCAAATCTGCGCCTGCACCACAATCGCCGATCCGATGCGCCACGACCAGCTCGACCCGCGGCACCTGCCCTTCACTGAGCTCGTTCTGCTCGGTGTAGGATTCCTCGCTATGAACCGTGATCACCGTGCTGACGGGACCCATGAAGTCGCAACGGTTCGCGAAAGTGTATTGATTGTTCTTCTTCTCGGGTCGCGCGGAGACACAGCTGCCGACCGAGGGAGACGCGAAGGTCGCCTTCATCGAGACGGTCGGATCCACACAGGCCGTTAATTCCCGCTCGAGCAAACGGTGCTTCGGCTTGCGATGAGCGACCATGTCGAGCGTCCGAACGAAGTGCCAAAGACCCTTGCGGAAGGTCGGCCCCTGGAATTCATCAGCCTTGGCTGCGGTGGTGGTTGTGGTGATCAGAAGCGCCAGAGCGGCACAACGGACGAAAGAGGTCGCAAGGATTGAACGACGGCCTGTGGTCATGGTCTCCATACCTGCTCGCTTGCGCCCCAAGGAAAAGCCTGCACAGTCGAAAAGCACCGCCTCAGGTTCAGGCACCGTCGTAAAGCAAACATTAACAATGCGAGAGATCCGTTAAATTACGGAAAACCCGCTTGCCCGACCGGCTGTTTTCGAATCGCGCGTGACTACCCCTGCTCCCCGCGCGACTTCTTGTCACGCCATCGGACGGCCGGTCAACCACGCTCCATTACGGGAGATCGGTAACCGGGTAGAAACGGCAATCCACGAACATTAATTCTGGCGACCGCGGCATTTCGGTAACAGTAAGCCGGCCAGATTGCGGGGAGATCGCAACTGCCAAACAAGGCGGCCGCGCGCAGACGGTACTTAAATAAGAGCTGGAAGCTGGCGCCAGACGAGCCTAGCACGACCGCAAAAGCACGGAGGCGGAGGTGTAGGTGCTCGCGAAGCCCGGGATCAGCGCAGGCGAAAGCTAAACCGAATTTATCCCGAGCTTCGCGCAACGACGCCACCCTGCCAGGACAGGCTCGTTGCGAACGACAACGCCCACCGTGAAAAGATTCTGAAAAACGGAAGGCGGCAGATCCTCAATCCTCACGCGGGACGCCAGAATTCCTGCTCCGCGACGGTTCTGCGCACTGCGCAAAGGAAGCCGTGCAGATTGACCTTTGATGCCATTTTTGCTCTTTTAGCTGAATATTTCTCGCCATTGGGGGCTGCGATGCGGAGCAGATTCAACGGACTTCTTTGGGCAGCGGCCTTTTTGAGTCTGGCAGTCGGTACGAGCCAAGCCAGCGCGGCCGATCTGGGCCTGATGACCTCGGGGCCCGCAGCGGTCGGAAACTGCAGCGAACTGGTGTTTGTCTGCGAGAATGGCAGGCAGTATCCGCTTTGCCCGATCGCGGTCTCGGTCGCCGGCGAGGTCGTCACGGCATCCCTGCACACCGGACGCCATGGCGGCGCGCATGTTCGGATGGTTCCAATGGGCGTGGGGTACCGCTACGCCGGACGGGGCATTTGGCTCGACGGCTTCCGCGAGAATGCCCTGCTGAACTTCGGCAAGCACAGCCAAGTCGCCTGCACCCTCGCCCGCTAGGGCGAGGAGCCTGAGGCGAAACAGAATCAGCCCTTGGTGCGCAGCACGGCTCCCTGCGACCTCGGATGCAGATAGGCCTTGGGCTGAACATAGACCGGGCAGTAATTATTCCATTGATACTGCTGCCAGTTCCACTTCCAGCAGCCGGCGTCGATCTGCGGTTCGGGACGGAAGCCCAGACGATAGGGCTCGTCTCCGAACGGGTAAGGACCGCTGTAAGCGGCGCTTGAAACCAACATAACTGTCAGGGAAACGGCGGTTGCGGCCAGCAATTTTGGCATGTTGCCCTCGATCTTCATGCGCGAATGCGCGACAGTGCCAAAGCGGGAGTTTCCAATCAAGGCCTTCGTGGGCGAATAGTTGAGCGCGGATTGCGCGCTCGTTTCACCTGCCTTGGCGTCCTGCCTGATGATCGTGGTCGCCGTGCAAGCCAATCTCGCCATCCTTGCTGCACTTGCGAGTCGTCCGGACGGACGGATTGCGTTTGCCGAACTCGAGCGGCAACTGCAGGCACATGACGAGAATGGCGAGATCCAAGACCGGATCGAACAACAGGTATCGGCCGGAATCGAATTGATCGAGGCCGGCCTTGCCATCGTGGATGGCGACAGCCTGGAGATCACCGAGGCCGGCCGCTCGGTCATTGAGGCCCTGCCCGATCGCTCGTCGCCTCAGTCGAATTCGCTTGAGATCATTGATCATCTGATTGGCGCTGAAGTGCGCTCGAGGATGCTCAATCTTGATCTCCGCGAGGATATCGAGCCCCTCTCCTCCCAAGGCTCGCATGCTTCCACGACAGACGGCGCACCGAGGCAAGTGGAGCAGCCGAGATCGGCCGCCCTGGATGAGAGCGCTGCTGGTCCCGGACCGGCAATGCCGCCAGCCGCAGCGCCTCCACCATCGGCAACGGCCCTCCGCCTCACGCCACGCGAGCGGGATCCCGCGCCAGACCATAGCGACTGGCGATCTCGCACGTTCGACGCAATTTCCCGCCCGCTGCATCGCCTGGCTGTTCTCTGGCGGCGGCACCTTGAAGAGGATCCGCCGAAAGCGCGGACAGTCAGCCAGAGTGCGAGCGTCAATGGAATCGTGATTGCGCTCATCAGTCTGCTGGTCGTCATCATCTGCGCCGGCGCCGTGATTGCGCTACGACAGATCAGATCGCTCCAGACGGAAATCTCCTCGCTGCAGCGAGAGCTGTCGCCGCTGAAAGAGCGGCTGTCCCGGTTCGATCAGGCAGAAAAAGCAAGGCAGGCCGAAGACAGGACGCGAGAGGAACGGAACAAGCGGACGACAGACAATCCGCCACAGCAAGCGCCTCCTCTCGCTTTGACGCGGGAAGAGATTCAGCTCATTCGCGACTATATCAAACCCGCCCCCGGCACCGGCACTTCCACCGCGGCGCCAGCCGTTGGCGATCCGATCGCCGGAGCGACAATACCCCTCCCATCGCCGATCACGGAAAAGGTGCCTAAACTGCTCGGCGCGAGATTCGCGATCCGCAATGGCGCCATCCTCATCGTCAGAAGGGACAGCCGTCAGATCGACGCCGTCCTTGGTCCGAACTGAGCGTCCCGGTTCATCAGAGCGCGAGCGAGTACGGAAATTGTCTCGTCAGATCGAGGTCGAGGTAGCCGCTGCCATCTATCCATTGATGCGGGCAATAAGCGAGCGTGGATGGATCGATAAGTAGGCCGTCTCGAAGAATGGCCTCGCGCGTACCTATTCTCCCCGTCGCTATCTGCCCTTGTTGCGGATCGAAGCGCAACGCATCAAACACAGCGGTATCGTTTGTCACCCGAAGCCCCTGCAAAATAACGATCTCGAAAGTAACGAAGACTAGCGAACCGATTAAGCGAGGCAAGTTTTATCGTTTTTGCAGCTGCTAACTCGCCGCAAGGCGTGCTTTCCTATTCGCTACCGCTGCCACGCGAGAGCGAGTAGGCTCAGCTGCCTATTCCTGTTTCTGACATCTGATTTGAGAGGAGAAACGCGATGCGAGGTACTTCATACATCATGGCGGCTGCCGCCCTTGTTGGGATCGGCGCCCTCACGACTTCAGGATCGGCTCTGGCTGGCGGAACGCGGATGGGAACGGGCGGTCTTCCCACCGTCGAGAATGCGTGGGGGTTTGGCTACGGCCAGGGCCCGTCGTTTTATGGACAGTATGGAGCCGTTGCCGACGACGGCCACGCCTTCACTTACGAATATCCCGTTTTCGTGGGCCATGATGTACGAGCGATCGCCGTCGACCTCTCCAACTCGCGCTTTCGACACCGGCCGGTCGCCGGACCTGGAATCATCTACTACCGCGGCCAGTATCCCCGCCCATACCGCATCAACCAATACTGGTGAGCCGATCGGCTGAGCCTCCCCGTGCGGCGGCGACGCCGCGCGGGCCCAGAAGGCAAGTCACCCCTGCCTACGCGCTCGCTTCAGAACCGCCCGTGGTCTGTTTCGATCAGGGCAGGCGCTTGCTGACCAGTTTCTTGATCGCGTCGTAGGCTTCAAGCAAGGGCGGCGTTAAAGAGAAGAAGACGCCAAGCGCAATTGCGATGACGAGATGCCGTAACGAAACGCTCTCGTCCCGGGCTTCGGTCGCGCCGGAATTCATCCCGGCAATGGCAGGCGTAGCCTCGCCCGACCTGCCTGCGATGCTCGCTCTCCGTGGCTTGCGCGGAGGGATCATCACGACAACAAAGAGAACGTTAATCAGCAACCAAATGCTGACAATGATCAACAGCGTTCTCATTCGAAAAAATCCAAAACTGATACGACGGAAATACTCTCGTTAATCCGGACTAAAATATGTCCATGACTTCGTCACAGTTGTCCAAGCCACTCCCTGATGCAAGCCTAAATCTTGGTCTTTAAAGATTAAATCTGCCGATAAAACCGTGATCGGCGGGAGGGTCCCGGCTTAGGCGCTACCGACACGGCTTCTGATTTCGGCCTGAACAGCCCTCTTATGAAACGCCAGGCTGCGTGGCCCGCTTCGCCGGGATGGCGATCCTCAATCCAGGAATTCGACGCCGATACGATTTCCGCTGGACCAGACGACACGGCAATCCCTGACGATGCGATCCTTCTCCAGCATCAGCTTGATGCGGGGTCTGACATAGACCTTGTCCGCCATCTCGATGGCGGCGCCAAGGTCGGACAGGCTGACGACGCGGCATCGCATGCTGGATCCATCGCCGGCGATGTAGGCGACCTCGTCAACTGTCTCGCGCTGCTGCCTGCGACGCTCCTCCATGACAACTCACCCCTTGCCCGATTTATTGCCGCGGAGGAAGTGAACCCCGATGTGGTCGCCGTTGATCCAGGCCAACTCGCAGCGGCGGAAGGCCGCCCCGGTCGTCGAGAGCAACAGGAAGAACTCCTTCAGCGCGAGCCCTTCGATCGATCCATCGACCTTGAGCTTGGCGCCGGCTTCGGCCACGTCGGTCATCTGACATTGACGGCTCCAGGTCCCGTCGATGGCCACCATGTGCACATCGACGCCCCGCGAAAACTCGACACGTGCCGTTCCACGTTTCTCGGGCGGTAATGAATCAGACATATCAGGCCGAAATCTGGGTTTGAAAACTCAATCGAGTCGCCGCTCGCTGGCAGCCTGACAAATCAGGCCTGCCGGCGCGAGACGCTCCCACCAAATCACGCACCGCTCGGCGACCGGCCGAAGCACGCACAGAAATTGCGCGTCGCCTCGATCATGCAGGACAAAAATTCAAGAAGGGCTAATGAGCCTGCCGGATTTCGGCAAATCGCAACCGATTCCCCGCTGCGGCTGGCTCGGGGGTACAAACGCAGATTGAACGCGTCCGACACCTCTGCCCTTGGCTGAATTTACGATCGTAAAATCGGCCCAGCCGTCATAAATCTGGCTTAACTCGATTTACGATCCCGGTAGTCCTGCGGGTTTTCACGCCGGGTTCCACGATGCTACGGTTCCATCGCGAGCGACGGAGCCCTAGCCAGCCCCGGGGGCGAACGGCGCCGCAAACGACCTTGGCCCGCCTCCACCGCCTTTTTGCCGGAGGCGGGCTTCCTTTCAGTCTTCCGCCTGCGCAAACTGAAAGGGGCCGCTCAAAGAGCGGCCCCTTGCCGGTTGAAATGATTGTCCGTGATGAAATGCCAGCCCCGGCATCAGCAAACCTATCGGTACTGAAGTGCCATGTGGATTCCGTTCTACTACGGTGAGCTATACTGCCATATTTTGAAGCCGGTCCAGGGCGCCAGGACGGCCCGGCCCACCAGAGGAACCTCTGGTCAGCGCGCAGGCGGTGCGGGCATGGCCGCTGGCGGAGCTGCCCGCGTCGGCTTTGGCTTTGCGGCCGCCGGCTGCGTTGCGGCCTGCGGCGACGAGGCCGTCGGCGCGGGAGCCGGCGCAGCGGGAGCTGCCGTCCGCGGCGGCGGAGGCGTGAGCTTCTTGGGCGCCACATTCTGCTCCAGACGGATCAGTTGATCCCTGACTGCCTTGATCTGCTCGGCTGCGTTCGCATTGTCGCGCTCCGCCAATTCCCGACCGGCCTTCACTTGATCGGAAACCCTGGCGACGGAGCGGCCCAATTGATCCTGGCTGGCCCTGAGCTGTTCGCCAAAGTTCGCGCTGTCGCGAGCCATCTGTTCGCGACCACGCCTGAGCTGCTCGATATCTCCTCTCAGACTTGCGAGATCGTGCGACATCGACTGCAGCAATGGCGCCAACTCTGGCGGTAAAACCGCTGACACAGCCGCGATCGCAGGCGAGGCTTGCGAATTCGCCTTCGCGGCGTCTCCGGACGGCCTTAACCAGACAACAGCAGCGGCACCAAGTCCGGCAGCCAGCACGATCGCCGCCAGGACGAACACATCCCAGCGGCGCAGCGAAATCCGACCGCCCGAAACCGCCGGGCGAACCATGTCGACGCCCGGTACCTGCGGGTCGCGCTGGAGGCTTGCGGCTTCCAGCTTCGATGGTTGTCCCGGGCCCGCCGCAACATTGACGTGGTCCGAAGCTCTGCGCGGGCTTTCAATTTGCACTTCAGGCGCCGGATGTCGTGAAATGCCGGCTTCGCGGGAGCTCAGCTTTCCGAAGCTTCCCTTCGGAGCGTCAATGCCATGCGCAAAATCGTCAAAGGCCTTTGCGGCGCGTTCGCCGGCCGTCGCCTCGTCATGGGGCTCAGGATCGAAATAAGTGACCGGTGCTGACGGCTCGTTGAGTATGCCGGCAATGGTATCGCTCAACGCCTGCAATTTATCGGTACTCATTCGCTACCTTCGGCCAAACCGAACCAAGCGCGATCCGTCTGAACGCGACGGGCGGTGATCGTTATTTCTGCTTTAATGGTTGTCAAGATCGAGCGCCGTCGATCCTCGACCATCTCGTCCGGGGCACGGTCGTGATTCACGACCCGCAGCTTCGATCAATGCTCAACGCGAGACGCAAAATACCGTCATGCCAAACGGTTCTGCGATGAATTAGTTGGGCTCGTGGACGATGCGAGCTCTTCGCAACCGACGAACCAGGGCTCCGATTTCCTGGTGAACGGCACGGAAATAGAGCAGATGCGTGATCGCAAAGGACAACATGCAGGTGCCAAGGATGGTGGCCATCACGAACAGGCCACCCGACGGGACGGCGATCGTTCCAAGCGAGGCCTGCCTGAGGGTGGGCATACCGACTTGCCAGGATGCTACCAGGAAAACGGCGTAGGCCGCGCTCAGATGCGTTGCGATCGTGAAGAGCGGCCGCGACCTGGCTACGAGCCCGAGGCAGGCAAGCACGAAGATCGGAAGCGCAAGCCCGAACAGCTGAAACCCGTCAACGCTGACGAAGTAACTCAGATAGGCGTCGCTGCGCTGGAAGATGCCGAACAGCTTGAGATTGATGAACCAGAGTATCTCGGAGCTCGGCGCATAGGCGAGCGCGCGGGCGGCGAGCTCGGCGCTCAGCGTCGCGGCAAAAAGTGCCAACGGCCCAAGAAATTGCAATTTAAACAGCCGGTTCATGTGACAAGCCATACGTTAAAAACGTTGAACTTGTCTTAAGAGTTCCATCGCCTTCCGGGAATCGGCCCGAAACAGGCATAAAATCCGGTTTATGATTCACGGCTGATTGTTCGGCGGCCTCTCGATGAACCGGCGGCTGCCGTTGAGAAGCTCGAGATTGTTCGCGATGACCGGATTGCCGGGATCCAGCGAGTATGCCTTCTCGAACTTTCGCCGCGCCGCGTTCAGGTTGCCACGTAGCATGTAGGAATAGCCCTGGTCATTCAGAACCTGCACGGTTTCGCCGCCGAGGCGGATCGCTTGCGCATAAGCCTGATCGGCCAGATCAAAGCGGCGGATCCGATCGTAGCTTGCTGCAAGGCCGATCCAGGCCGTCACGTCCTTCGGCGACTTCTCGACGGCGTCCCTGAAATACCGATTGGCGATGCCGAAATTGCCGCGGTTGAAGTGTTCCAGGCCCATCCGCGTCGGTTCGTCGGAGGGATAGTATTTGACGTCGGTGGGCTCCTGCACCGGGTCTGGGCCGGCAGGAGCAACGGGCGCAACCACGGCAGCGTCGCGCACGGTTGCTTCCTGCACCGTCTCGCAAGCAGCCAACGCTGTGGCCAGTATGGCGCAAGCCAGCCATACAAGAAGGCGCCCCATAACGATTATCCCCGCTCTACCACCGGCTATAAATCAATCATCAACTCATCGGGAGCCTGGGCCGACAAGGCCCGCGCCGTTGCCTTGCACGACACTGCCACCTGCCTCCACGACCGACGCCGTTGCGCCGGCAGTCCCCATTGGAGGATGTCCCTGTGTTGGTGTGGTTCCGCCAAAATTCGGCAGCGGATCGAACGGTTGGCTACCTCTGCGATAGCGCTTTATAGCGAGCTCGGTCTTCGCCGCATCAACGACGATTCTGCGATCGCCGACACCTCTCGGCCAGGGATGAATCGTGTGGGTGACGGCGTTGACTTGCTTGGCGTCGCCGGCGCTCAGCGTAATGGTGTCAGACCGCTGGAAATAACGATCCATCTCGTCATTGCCGGCCAAGCCGTTGCAAGCCCCGAGCGTGAAGACCGCGAGTAACGTCGTGCATGTCATAACGGTCCTCCCTCAGTTAAGTGTCTTGACGACGGGCTGGTCGGTCACGACCGCCGGCGGCGCGGGCAGGCGCGCCTCGGGCGCGATGATGTGGCCATACGGTCCCTTCAGCTCACCACCGGAGCTGACGTAGTCGTTGTAGCGCTTCTTCACTTCCATCTGGCCGTTGAGGAAGAAGTCGACGTCATTGGCCGGCATGCGCGAATCCAGCGGCGTTGCCAGTTGCTGACCGGGTGCCGCCGGCGCGACCAGGCGCGGCGTCACGATGATGACCAGATCGGTTTCCTGCTGCTGGTAGGACGAGGAGCGAAACAGTGTCCCAAGCACCGGCACCGACCCGATCCAGGGCAATTGCGAAATATCCTGCCGGTTACGGGTTTGCAGCAGGCCCGCAATGGCAAAGCTCTGGCCGTCACGCAATTCGACCGTGGTCCGGGCGTTGCGGCTGCTCAGGGCTGGAATTGTCGTGCCGGCGATCGTCACCGCGTTGGTGAAATCGAGTTCGCTGACGGACGGCTCGACTCGCAGATTGATTACGCCGCGCGAAAGCACCGTAGGGACGAAGCCCAGCTCGACACCGAACGTCTTGAACTGGATGGTGACAGTCGGCACCAGGCCGGCAGTACCCGCCGTAGAAGCCACCGGCACCGGGAATTCGCCGCCAGCCAGGAACCGGGCCGATTCACCCGACAGTGCCATCAGGTTCGGCTCCGCAAGCCGGCGCACCAGACCCTTCGTCTCCAATGCGGTTACAAGCAGATCGATCGAAGCGCCGCTGCTGGTTCGGAGGATGCTGGTCAGGAGGCTTCCAAACGGGACAGCGGCCGCTCCCGTTGCCGTCGCCGCCAGCGTCCCCGCAGTACCGAGCAGAGGTATCGAGCCGGGAGGCGGCCCCATGTTTGGCGTCGGCACGCGGCCGCTGAGCGGACTGATGGAACCGGCGCCGCCAAGTCCGGTATTGCCAATGTTCGATCCGCTGGCATTGGCGCCATAGAGATTCATTCCCAGCTCGCGCCCGGCAGACCGGTTGACCTCGAGGAAGCGCACCTCGAGCATCACCTGCTGCGGCCCCGTCACGCTCATGGCATTGACGACGACGCTACCCTTCGGAACGGTGCTGGTCGCGATCTCCATCGCACGCTGGGCGGCGACTGCGTCGGGGGCCGTTCCGCCCACGATCACCTGTCCCTCGGAGGCCGAAACGCGGATGCCGCGCATACCGGTCGAGGACTGAATGTTCTGCTGCAAATTGCCGATGTCGATCGTGACCTCGACATCGAGGATGCCGATCTGCTTCATCGAGGAATCGAGCAGAATGACGTTGGTGGTGCCGGGCTGCTTGCCCTGGATGTAGATCTGATGATCGCTCAGCGACTTCACGTCGATGATGTCGGTCGAGCCCGCCACGATGGTGGAAAAGGGCGTCTCGACCCTGAACGTGCGCGACTTGTTGACGGTGACCCTGACCCGTTGGACGTCATTCGCTTCGCTGACGAAGACGCCTCCGCCGGAGCTCCGCCGATCGGCCGCGTCGGCAAGGTTAGCGCAGGGACCGACAAGGACGGCACCAAGCAGCAGCGCGCTCACCGCCGCGAGCCTGGTCTTCCCTTGCGTCGAAATACGGACGCCACCCATTCCGGTCCCCCTCGCCGCGGTCCGCGGCCATCCCGCAATGCACACTTGGCGGGTCAACACCTGTCCCCAAACAACCCCCGGGGGTACACAAATCGTCGACTAAAAATCGTCGGCCCGAGTTTATGCCCGAGACTCCCTGCATTGGGATCATCGTCCCCCGGGCGCTTCCGCCGCAAGGAGAGAGCCCTCATATCCCACGCCAATTCGCGAAAAAGTCGCCAAATGTTGCCCACAAGCACCACTTTGCGGAACCGGTTCCCCTGATTCCATCCGTCGGCGGCTAATCCCCTCATGCTTATTGGGCCGCAAATAACATTCTTTTCCGTTAAATTCTCAGGGCCACCCCTGGACCTGGCCGGGCTGAGGCGCCGGCGACCGAGCCGATTCGGGCGGCGGTACCCATTTACGTTCAGCTAGAAGGGAACCTTGGTGCTCGCGCTCGGCTGGTTGAGCGCCGTGCCCCATATCGGCATCATCACGGGGAAGTTCGGCTGAGACGCCGTCACGACGTAGGGGGAGGTCGTAGTCGCTGAGACATTCAATGTGGGAGATAGGCCTCCTAAGAACAGAAACGGGGCGGCATCCTGCTTCTCCGCTGTGGAGAGGTAGTCGCCGCTGCAGGTGGGGGACGACTTGCTGACTGCGGCCATCACGTAGCAATCATCTATCATCATCTTACGGGCACCCGCATCCGAAAGAGTCCGCAAGGACTGCATCGTTATCGTGTACCGTCCAAGATCGAAAATTGCGAACACGAACGTGAAGAACACGACGGCGACTAGGCAAAATTCGAGTGCCGCTGAACCGCGCTCATCTAGCTTTCGCATCATTGCACCAACCGGACGTAATGAGTGTAAGCCGCAGAATTAGTTACAGGACAGGTTGAATTGTCGAAATTTGAACTACCCGACAAGGTGACGCCTTTTGCAATCACCTCGTTGCAGCTCGCGGTCTGCGTGGTGTTGCCTTGATAGGTAACGTCGGCATTCGGCGCGTATGTGATGCCGTTGAAATAGGTTGTGCTGCTTCCGGTCAGCTTGAGGTTGGAGTTTGTTTCAGGATCGTAAATCAGGAGTCCACCCAGCATATTTAGAGTTGCAGTGGTTGCTAGCGGCGTCGGGACCTGCGAGGCGGTAACGCTGGAGGGCGCTGTAATCTGTATCGTTGGATTGCCAGTGATCGTGAGGGTCCCCCCTTTATCCGACGCTCCCACGAACTTTGCGGGCAAGAAAATTAAAGTGGCCGTAGGCGTGCTAGTCATATTGCCCTGGATCTTGAGTTCCCCATCAGCAAAGAAGTAAACACCATTTAAGGTGTAGTCTTTGTTCTGAATGTTCGAGACCTTTAGGTCATAGTAACATTTCTTGGGAGATCCATAAGACGGCAGCGCGATCGGTGAACTTCCTGTCGGCACAGTGCACACACCGTCAGGAAAGTCGGTCGTCTTGAGCGCTGCAATTGCTGTATCCAGCGCGCTCAGCGGGTTGGGCGTCGACGACGCAGAGGTGATGGCCTTTGTACATTGTGAACCGCCCGTGTCGCTGCATCCGCCCACGGCAGAAACAGATTTGACTTGGGTCAAGTTGACGCTGTTCCCCGTATACTGAATCGCGTTGGACTTATTAGTGCTGTTCGATGACAAACCACAGTTGGGCGCGTTGATGGTTGTGTTTCCTTGAAAGACGAGAGAGTCAACGAGAGTAAGCACACATGGAAGCGCCAACTTCTGAACTTCGGCAACTGCCTTGGCACCAATGGTGACACTGGAGAAGCCTAGCACATTCGCCAGGTAGCCTGGCTGAGTCTGACTGACAGTGACCTGAACTTGAGTTGCGCTCACCGCAACATTGACATTCCGAGTGGTCCCAGCCGCCAAAGTGACGGGACATTGGGTCCCTGGATAGGATTGGGAATTGGAGTCTGCTCCATCACAGAAGGCATTTCGTGCCGCAAATTGCCGGGCTCTATAATCTGCGGATTGCACATCGACGCAGGTCGAGCCACTCGCGCTCGCCACGAGGGTGCACTCCAGCCGTAAGCCGCCAGAATAAGCCGCCGCATCAGCGGCATTTTGTGCCTGTTGCTTAGTGACGTACCACGACCCCGCCTCGGCCCCAAGCGCTACAAATCCGATAATGGGTATTAAGGCGATTACTGTTGCGAATGCAACCGAACCTCGAGAGCAACGGAGCATGCTACGCATGAAACACCTATTGAAATCGCACAGTGTTTTGGAGCGTGAATGTGCAAGTGCCGCCCGGGCAAAGCGCGTTTACTATCATCGGCGCCAACGTAATGCTGGTGGAATACGAGTAGGATTTTGTCGCCGCTGTTGCCACGTTGATGGATGTGCAAACCGTGGTATCGCACATAACCTGAAGATTGGATATCGGATAGGCGGGATCAGCCTTGGCTTTCGCTGTTGTGGCCCAATTTGAGGTATCGGTGACGTCAGGCGGCGGCGAGTATTGAATGGATTGCCCGAAGGCTCGCAGCGCTTGCCATGCGGATATGAACCTGAAGCCCGCAATCGCGACGTCAGCTAGCGGCAAGAGCAGGCTGAACATGAGGAAAGCATAGATGATCGCCATCTCGAACGCTACTGCGCCGTTTCGATCACCGATCAAAGAGCGCCTGTCGCTCCTAGCTGCTCGAACCTTGGTCATAGCTATAGGCCGTGGCTAGAGTCCCTTGAAGGATCGAATGAGATGCAAGAATGAACTGCCGCCGAGGATGACGAACATCGCCGGCAGCAGGAACAACACCATGGGCACGGTGAGCTTGGCGCCCAGCTTGTGAGCCCGCTCCTCGAGGCCGGTGATCCGCTCCCGCCGCAGATCGGCCGCGATGGTGCGCAGCGCCTGGCCGAGCGGGGTTCCGTATTGCAGGCTCTGGCTGACCATGATGCCGAAGCGGCGAAGCCCTTCCGAGGTGGATGCCAGTTTCTCGAACGCCTCGGCGCGACTCGGCAGGACCCGCAGGTCGTCGAGCAGACCGCGCAGAACGCGCGAGATGGCCGGATTGGTCTGGCTCATCTCCTCGGCGACCCGCTGCAGGGCGCTTTCCAGGCCCATGCCCGCTTCAGCGCACACGACCAGCAGGTCGATCGTATCGGGCGTGCCCGACCGAACCGCGGCATCGAAACGCCGCTTCATCACCAGCAGTATCAGCCGCGGCCCCATGATCCCGATGGCCACGCCAAAGAGGGCGACCATCAGCACGCTAGCCAGCGTCCCCCCCGACAGTTGTGCAAGAAGGAAGAAGACGATCGGGAACAAGACCATGCTGACGATCTTGACGCCGATCCAGATCGGCAAGACGCGGTAGTGGTTGAATCCAGCCGATTGAAGAACCGTCCGCAGCTCGTCGAGATTCTCCTCGGCATAGAACTTTCGGTACCGCATGCCGATCGACGAGAACCAGCCGACCATGTCCTGGGACCGGGTCGACCGGTCGGAAATGCCGAGCACCGCATTGGAGACGCGCGCGTTCAGCGTGCGAAAGTGGATTTCGCGGATCACCAGCAGGAGCGTCACCGCAACAGCGATGACCATGAGGGCTGCCACGCTCAAGCCGGCAGTCATAACGATGTCTCCCTCTGGATCATCCAACGTATGACAAAGTGCCCGAGAACGACCGAGCCGACCGCGTAGGCCAGCAGCATGTTTCCGGTCGGATCGAGAAACAGAAGATTGATCGATTGCGGATTGACCGCGTACAGCAACCCACCGATGATCAAAGGTGACAATGAAAGCGCGCGCGAGGAGAAAATGACCTCTCCTGCAAGCGCCTTCGCACGGGCGGCCAGTGCGACGCGCTGGCTCACGGTTTCCGCCAGGATCTGCAAAGTCTCGGCTAGGCTGCCGCCGGATTTCAATTGCACCGCGAGCGTCACCGAAAACATCGCGTATTCCGCAACCTGCGTCCGCCGGTAGACGGCCTCCACGGCGTCCTCCGGAGCCACGCCGAGGCCAATCTGGCTGCAAACGATGGCGAACTGACCCGCAGTCGGCTCCGGCATCTCGCGAGCGATGGTGCGAAATGCTTCGTTGACCGGCAGACCGGCACGGACTGTGCTGGTGACCAGCTGGATCGTATCCGGCAATTGCCGGAAGAGGCGATTGGAGAACCGCCGTCGCTGCCATCCAAACAGACCACGCACCACCAATACCGCGACGATCGCAGCCGCAATGGACACGTCGGACGTCGAAAACCCGAACAGCTGATTGGCATAAAATACGCCCAATGACGCGAGCGCACCCACAAGCAGCACATAGACCGGATGCAAGACGTGAACGATGTCCGGATTGTAGTTCGCCAGACGGTACAGCAGCATCGAGCGGGCCCCGGTCTCAGTCCGGCGGATAGAGGTCAGGCTGGCGGTCGGCGAGGTCTGCAGAGCGATCGAGAGCTGGCGGTTCATGCGCCGTTCCCGCCTGTCGAGCCACAGCGTGACGCCCGTCGCGCAGAGCAGCAGGGCCAGAACGCTCGCGATCACGTAGTTCGGAATCATATTTGCCTCAACGCATCGGTCCAGGCTTGCTGAAGCCCGTAATAAGCAAGACGGCTCTTGAACTTTGGAAGCGCGTGGGTCGACTTGTAGGTTCCCAATATCCGGCCGTGAGTGTCCTCTTCCTGATACTCGAAAGCCGCAATGTCGTTGGTGGTAATGACGTCGCCTTCGAGGCCGATCACCTCGCTGACCTGGATGATCCGGCGCTGGCCATCGCGCATGCGTTCGACCTGGACGATGATGTCGAGCGCGGCGACGATCTGCGACCTGATCGCCCGCGACGGCAGATTGACCTGGCCCATCTGCACCATGTTCTCGATACGGGTCAGGGCGTCCCGGGTGCTGTTGGCGTGCACCGTGGAGATCGATCCGTCATGGCCGGTGTTCATCGCTTGCAGCATGTCGAATGCCTCGGCGCTGCGGACTTCGCCGACGACGATGCGGTCGGGACGCATGCGCAGGGCATTCCAGAGCAGATCGCGTTGCGTCACCTGCCCGGTGCCTTCCAGGCTGGGCGGCCGGGTCTCCAGGCTGATCACGTGCGGCTGTTGCAGCTGCAATTCCGCCGCGTCCTCGATCGTGACGATGCGTTCGCTGTGATCGATGAACTGGCTCATGGCGTTCAGCAGCGTCGTCTTGCCGGAGCCGGTACCTCCGGACACGAGAACGTTGAGCCGCGCCCGCGAGGCGATCTCCAGCAATTTTCCGATCGCCGGCGTCATCGAGCCGTTCGCGATCAGGCCAGCCAGATCGAGGCGACGGCTCGGGAATTTTCGAATGGAGATGCAGGGGCTGTGGATCGCGAGCGGCGGCAGAATGATGTTGACGCGGCTGCCATCGGGCAGGCGGCAATCGACCATGGGACTGGATTCGTCGACGCGCCGCCCGACCTGCGCGGCAATCTTCTGGGCGACCGAGGTGATGTGATCGTTGTCGCGGAAGCGTACGGCGACCCGCTCCAGCTTGCCGCTCCGCTCGACATAGACGTTGCTGGGGCCGTTGATCATGATGTCGTTGATCGTTTCATCGATCAGAAGCGGACGGAGCGGCCCGTATCCGGTCATGTCGTCCGCGATATCGTCCGCTAGCTGGATCTGCTCGCGGCCGGACAGTTCCAGCCGTTCGTCGTTGGCGATCCCGTGGATGATTTCCTCGATCTGGCGCCGCAGCACGTCGCGCGAAACGGTCGCCGCGGCCGACGGATCGATCTGCTCCATGACCCGGTCTCGCAGCGAATTGAGCATCACGGGATGATGGAGGGACGGTTCGTTGCCACGTTTCGGGGCGAGGCCCGGCGCCGGCGCAGGCGCCGCCAGACTCAGGGAAGGAGGTCGAGCGGCCGGCGCGGGCAAGTCCGGAGGCAAAGGCGCGTCCGCCGTCAATGCCGGCGAATCCACGGTCGGCGAAGGCGCGTCTTCCGTCGACCCGCGCAAGCTCGATGTCAGAGCGGACAAATGAACCATGGGCGACTCGTCTGGGCGTCTCCCGAATTTTTTCATAGCCCGAGCAACCTCCTGAGCCGCCCCTTGCGCTCGCCGCCGACCCCCGTGATCTCCCGCACGATCGGCTTGAGGTGACGTCGCAGTCCCGAGACGTGCTTGAGCGCGGGAATACCGAGATTGACCGCCTGGGTCATCCCCTTCCCGAGATCAGGAATCACCATGTCCGGCTCGGCGCCCAGGGCCTTCACGATCGTCGCCTTGGGAAGGCCGCCCGCACGATTGGCGCGGTTGAGCAAAGTGAAGACCCGGTCCTTGCCGGCGATGTTGGTGACGGCGGTGCGAAGCGCATGCGCATTGCGGAGTCCCGTCACCTCCGCTTCCAGCAGCACCAGGACGTGACGAGCAAGACTGATCACCGGATAGATCGAGGGAGGAAACGGCACGGGCACATCGACGACGATGTAGTTGAACCGTTGACGCAACAGGCCCAGGACGTGTCTCACGCCGGCTTCGGTGATGTTGAGCTGCGCATCCAGTTCCTCGTCCGCGGAGATCAGACTGACCCGATCGTTGATTTCAATTGCCGAGCGTTCGAGGAACAGCGTGTCCGCACGCATCGGGTTTTCCAGCGCGATGCGCAGTCCCGGTCCCGGCCGAACGCCCAGCATCACCGCAGTTTCGCCGTTCTGCAGATGGAGATCGAGCAACGCGACCTTGGCCTTCGTCGTCTCCGCCAGATGAAGCGCAAGATTGATGGCAATACTTGTCGCTCCGGCTCCGCCCTGCGCGCCGCAGATCGAGATCACGTGCCCGCCGCGATCCGGCTGGGCCGGCGCCTCGCCGCCAAGCAGCTTCGGGCGCAGCAGATCCAGCACCATATCCCGCGTGAGCGGCCGCGGCAGGTACTCGGTCACGCCGATGTCCATGAGCTCGCGGTAGAAGCCGATCTCCCTGCTCTCTCCGATCAATGCGACCCGGACATCAGGCGGACAGACGCTGGCCAACCTTTCCAATTCGGCAAACGGATCATCGTACCCACTGATGTCTGCGACCAGTGCGAACAGGTCCGTGTCGGCCTCGAGCATCCGTACGGCGTTGCGAATTGTGCCGCGTCTAAGCGACAAGTGGGCGCCGTCGAGACCCTTGCGCAAAGCCGCGGCGCTATCCTCGTCGTTGACGAAGCAGACGATGCGGTCGCGAGTGACGACAGATGGTGCTTCAAGCGGATTCACGACTGCCATGTTCATCATCATCGCTTCTCCGCCGAATTGCCTGAGCCGCCGGCCGATACGACGGCGGCCTGGCGGGCAACATCCTGCCCATCGCAGTTGACGCTTGCATTGCCGACGCCCGTGACCTGCTTCCTGACCGTGAACTGCTTGGCTTCACCGCCAGAATAGAGCACCACTGCAGTGGTCTGGCCGGCAAGGGCGTTCTGGCGGGCAAGTTCCGGTGACACATCGCAGCTCGACATGACGCCGGCATCGGGACTATCGCGCTTGTCGACGGCGGCCCTGACCGAAAGCGAGAGCTTTCCGAGCTGCTTGGCGACCGTGATTCTCTGCACCTGCTCAGGCGTGAGCTCCAGCGACACCGTCTGGGCAGGCTTGCCCATGGCGGCAGCGACACCTCGCCCACCCTGCGCGATTTCCTGGTCGATCGCGATGATCCGGACGTTGCGGAGCACGGTTTCGGTCAGCGCGCGACGTGCGGGGTCCGCCTTCTCGAACACCTGGGTCAGCAGGACGTCCACTTGATCGCCCGGCCTGATCAGGCCCGACACCCCGGACTCTTCGTCAACCCTGATGCTGATGGCGCGGCTGTCGGGCGCCAGCACACTCGCAAGGAAACCCCGATCCTGGGGGCGCACGATGTCTTGCAGGGTGATCGCATTGCCGGCCTCGACGAACTTGCGCACGAGCGAACCGGCAAGCGACGCCTTGGCGTCGGGCGTTTCCAGGATCGCATCCGCCGGAACCTGCTCAGCCTGCACCGAGCGCACGGCGAAATCTTCGTCGCGGGCCAGGGTCCCTCGCGGCAATGGCCGCGCCGCCACATAGTATCCCACGACCTTTGCGACTGGCTGCGCGACTTCCGTCGTCGCCGTTGCCTTGGGCGTGCTCAGGTTGAGGGCGATGAGGCCCAGCGCCGTGATCGCGAGAACCAACACCGCAATGATCGAAAGCCGCAAAGCCGATGACATGTCAAAAACCCCTGTTCAAAATCGCTCCGATACCGCCGCAGGCTATGGCGACTCCATAAGGAAGCGGCGCGCGCCGCAGATGACGCCAGCGCTCGACCGCATAGACGCGACGCAGCAGCGACGATCCGACCGGCGCCAGTCCAGGATGAGGCAGGCTCCGCATCATCACGTGCACCAGTGCAAGAACCCCGCCCGCCAGAGCCGTGATCGCCAGCAACTGAACGACGCCCATCCACGGCAGGCCAAGCGCCAGCACGACCAGCAACTTGACATCGCCACCGCCGATCGATCCGCGTTGGTAGAGAACGAACAGCACCGCAAACAGAACCGACGCGATGAAGAGCGACCCGGCGATGCCGGCAGGATTGGTCAAATGACTGGCCATCCCCAAGACCGCCAGGGTCAGACAAATCTCATTGCTGATTGAACGTGTCGCGACGTCCATGGTGGCGACATACAGAAGCAACAGGATCTGCAGAATCGAGGCTATGGAGACGATCCAACTCATCAGGCACAAACCCCAAGCACGTCTAATAAAGCGGCCTTAAAGAGGCCCAATTAGAACGGGCCACGGCGGCCGTACAAACAATACAAATCGCAGTGGCGCCTATGGCGGGCCCTGCATCCGTCAATGCAACCTTGATGAACTGAACGCCAACGGGAAATCAGTATGTGGTCGGCGTCCAATCCATCATCGAATGAAATTCACTGAAGCTGCCGCCATACTATCCGACGGCAGCAATGACTTTTGCAGAGATGGCTGAGATTGCTGCGCTCAGCGCGCTCGAGATCGGACCGGTCCCGCCGGCACCGAACGCAAGCCCGACCGCGGCGACGACACACGCGGCAACGATGACGTACTCAAACGACACCACGCCGCCCTCGTTTTCGCGAAGACGCTTCAGAGCTTCGCTAACTTCGACAAAATGCCTTAACACGTGACACCTCTTCAGTTGAGTTCAGCGTCCTGGCCAACGCGGTTCGGAACGAACGACGCCAGCCCGCACCGTCCATGACTCGCCCTGTCGGAATGCCTGCCGCCGAGGTCTTCGGTAGACTGGTTGGTGGCACAATTGATTCGACCGACATGGCCGCCAGGCGGTCACCCTCCGGTTCAAAGAAGACAGGGCCACAATCCCTGACCCCGTCCTCTCGCCCGGATCAGTCCCTTATCCAACTGCAGAAATGACCTTCGCGGAGATGCTCGAGATCGCAGCGCTCAGGGCGCTCGAGATCGGACCGGTTCCGCCGGCACCGAACGCAAGACCAACCGCAGCGACGACACAAGCGGCGACGATCACGTATTCAAACGACACCACACCCGCGTTGTCGGAGCGGAGGTGCTTCAGAGCTTCCGTGGCCTTGATGTAAAACTTCAACATGGGAAATTCCTTTTACTGAGATTAATACGCGAGGCCTATGTCGGCCGATCGAAGGCAGTGGCAACAATTTAAAATTTATATACCGACGTAAATCTTTGTCACCTGCTAATCCTTCATTAACCTTACTCCAGAAGGGCTAACCTGTATTCCTACGGGGTCATCGGAACCAGAGAGAGAGGCCAATTTGCCGCATTTCGCAGCTCTTTGCCGGTTGCCGAGGCACTCGTAAATCAGCGGTCGAGGACGTTGTGCCGCCCCCTCAAGAACCGTCAGCGGCATTGCCGGACTTTTTACGCACCGAACTTCTTTTAATTCCGATTTGGGCCTGCGCGGCCATCGCAAAAATCGGATTATCCGATTCTGGGGCGACCGACCAAGGAGCGGCGCTGCAACTCCGATGCCGTCCAGTAACCCGGAGGAAATCCGCAGCGGTAATCAAATACTCCAAGTAATGCGGATCAAGGCTTCCTGGCGTGGCGATCGGGCGTTGCGGCCGACTTTCGCCCCGTGTCCGCAGATGCCCGCTATTTCGGGGACGCCGCGCCCTCTGGATGCGTACGCCGAACGTGGACGACAGCCACATTGTCGGAATACGCGCGCTCCCATTCAGGCAACCGGTCGAGCAGCCCGACAGCCGGAGTCGCAGGGAAGAGCAGTGTTGAATCGATTTTGTATTCATCGAGCAATTTGATGAAATCCGGCAGATCCTCGAGTGAGACTACTCGCATGTAGCGGCTGAGAAACTCCGGGCCATACAATTCGGCGCGCGAATCGATGAACGGCGGCATGCGCTGGAAGATCAAGTATCCGCCGAAATAGTAGTCGTTCAGGACGCGCTCTGCCTTCAGCTCCTTGAGCTTCTCCACTGCAACAACCGGAACAAGTGGAAACGTTCGATCCTTCGTCACAACGATCGCACTGGTGACGATCGACAGGACCGCAAAAAACGTGATGATATGCGTCGTCCTTGCCGGGATGGCTTTTCGGGGTTCCTGCCGCAAGACATGCTGTGCCAACGGGCCAGCAATAAGGAATGGGGCAACCATTGCAAAAACGTCGACATACCGCTGATGAGCGAGAGTTTCGTAGACGAGCGCGAGCAGTGCAGCCATCCTGATAAAGGGCAACTTGAACCCGCTGTAGAGCGCGTAGGCAGCACCACCAAGCAGGCAAATTGTAAACGGGTGTAGAGAGCCGAAATCTATCGGCCTCCACTCGCCAATTGTCGAGAGCATCGACCCAAGGCTCAGAATCCGTGTTGTAACCAGGATGGACTCGATCCCATACGGCGTCACGCAGCCGGCCCCGAGCGCCAACGCCCCAAATCGGAACCAATGCAGCGCGACCGTCAAGCGGGTCGATTTGTCCGCGTTCCAAACCGCCTCAAGGGCAAACGGAGCGATCATGGCCACGCCCAACGTGAAGCTCCCATGGAGATTCGCCCACAGCGTGATGATCAGAACAAAGGACAATGGAGGCACTCGGCGCGCGTCGGCAGCCCGAAGCAGACCGTCGACCCACAGCACCATCAGGGGAAAGATCAACACGTGCGGCCGGGCCAGGATGTGGTGCACCGTCATGGCTATGCCGGCACTCACCAGGATCGTAACCGGCACGTTCGGCAGTCTTCTGAGCAGACAACGGGCAAGCAGGAAGAACGCCGTCGAAGCCGACAACGCAGCTAGAAGCGCAGGGCCCAGCCACCCTGCCAGTTTGAATGCAAGATAATAGAGGACTTCCGACAACCACGCGCTGGTGATCCAGGGCGCGCCGTGCTTCGTAAAGGAAAACGGATCAACACGAGGTACGGCACGATGATCAATGATCCATTCGCCGACCACAACGTGCCAATACGTATCGGTATCCCGTAATACGTCGCTGATTTTGCCGATGAGAATCAAATAGGCCGTCGTGGCCAAGATCAACGGTAGCCAGGCCCGAAGATGATCACTGCTCGGAAGGCTCTCTGTCTTTACGCTATTCGCATCCATTTGTTGCGAACCAATGCTTAACGACATAATTAGCATCCTTGAAAGCTAATCATTGTCATCCTAGGCTCCTGGAAGCAACGTTAAGTATTAAAACTGATTAATCGCCCCACCATCATCGTCGATAGCAGCAGATGGATCGCGTAGCCTGGCGATATCGCAGGAAGGGCTAAATGGAGTCCGGGGAGACTTGGAGTAGCGGTCCGCCGCCGGAGCTGCGGGCACTAACGGGGCTTCGTGGCGTGGCTGGAACGACCATCGGCTTGGCCCAGCTTCAACGGCTTTTGTCCGTCGGACCCAGCACCTTTTTCATGTGGCGCCCTTCCGTTGATCTATTCTTCTGTCCGAGTGGGTTTACGCTCTCCCCTGTCTATCGGCGGAACGAGTTTCAGTTTTCCCGCGACTTGATCACCCGCATCGCCCGAATTTGTCCGCTGTACGCGCGCCCCGCTCCGATTGTTTCCTAGAGCACCGGATCTCGCCATGGTTCGCTCCTCCCACGAAACCGCCTCGGCGCCAACCAAGGTCTCCGCTTTCTCTCGGAGGATGCTCTTTGCAGTGCTTTTTGTGCTCTCCGCGACCAATCTGACGGCTTGCCTGATCGCTTACATTTCGCGGGCCTGGATCTACGACCGCGACGGATTCGGCATCCCGGCGGATTTCGTCAGCTTTTGGGCCGCCGGCCGCCTCGCACTCGAAGGCTTGCCGGCACAAGCGTTTGACTGGGAGATCCTTAGGCAAGTCCAGGTTGCGGCCCTGGGGCACGATTTCGCCGGTAGTTTACCCTGGCACTACCCGCCACCATTCCTCTTCGTCGCATCACTCATGGCGCTGCTACCCTATGGTGCAGCGTATTTCGGATGGATTGTTGTCAGCTTAATGCCGTATGTTGCGGTGGTGCGGGCAATCGTCGGTCACAACCTCGGCGTACTGCTCGCACTCGCCGTGCCGATCGTCTTTTTCAATGCGCTGGTCGGACAGACCGGATTTTTGACCGCTGCCTTGATTGGCGGCACGCTCTATCTCATTCCGGTGCGCCCGGGACTCGCAGGCATTTGCCTTGGTCTATTGACTTACAAACCACAATTTGGGCTGCTGTTTCCCGTTGTGTTGATGGCGGCGGGACATTGGCGCGTATTCGTTAGCGCCACCGTGACGACCATCGCGATGGTGCTCATCTCGGCACTGGCCTTTGGAACGGCGAGTTGGGTGGCATTTTTCTACTGGCTGTCGCACTCCTCGAACGTGATCTTGATCGATGGTAGGTTCAGTTGGTGGAAATTGATGAGTCTCTACTCTCTGGTGCGTCATTTTGGCGGCACCGAACAGCTCGCCTGGATGCTCCAGCTTATCCTCGTACTGAGCACGACGCTGGTTCTCGTACTGATGTGGCGCAGCCGCGTACCTTATGGTTTGAAGGCTGCCGCCCTAGCTGCAGGCACGCTGTTGGTCACCCCTTATAATGCCATCTACGACATGTTGATCCTGACGATTTCCGTCGCGTTCCTATTTCGCATAGGATTGAGGAGCGGCTTCCGCAGCTACGAGCTTGCTGCGCTGGCCAGCACGCTCGCACTCGAGTTCACGTTCCTGACGAGCACGCCAACGGGACTCGGAGCGACCTTAATCGTCTCGATGCTGATTCTGGCGCGCGCCGGGTCGTCGTGGTGGCGCGAGCCGGCGCCGAAATCGATTGCCGCGGGCGTTTAGGCGCCGGTCGGCGTCGCCGGCGGGTCAAGACCGATTGACCTGGTGGAATGATCCTGATCCGCGCCGGTCGGCCCGCTCACATAAGCTTGCCTTGGAATGGCCGGGCGCGTCGTCTTCCTCAATGCGTCAGTTCGAGCTTCCGCATCTCGGTCACGCGTGCCAGACAATATTCGCGGTACAGGTCGTTAAGAATTGCCCACATGATAAATCCCCATCGCTCGAAACTTAAATCCCCATCACTCGAAACCATGACAGGTTGGTCCATCAACGTTTCAGCGTGATGTCGGCGTTGACGGAAACGAGTTTCCGGACGGTTTCAAGACCATCGAATTAAGTCAGCATAACTGTCATTTAATGGCGTATACCCCGGCGGGCGCTTCCCGTTTAAGGGGCGTTTATCTCGGACCTGCCGCCTCCGTCGCGGCGTCGGTCGAGAGCAAACGGAAGTTGGGTTTTGGCAACGTACGCCCGTCTTGATCGGACAGAGCCCTGGCGTGCTCGCGCGTCTGTTTCGCCTCGGCGATCAGAAGGCAGCGTCTCAGCTCCTCGCTGCAGCGCTTCGCCTGCGCGCGCATCTGGCACTTGTCGTCGGCGGAGCCTGAGGATTTGGCGAGACCACTCCACGTCGCTGCGAGCGACGTCTTGAGCAGCTCAATCTTGCGGTCCAGATCGTCCAAACGCTGCTCCGCCAATCCTCTACGGACGCACGCTTCGAACGCAAATAGGCCAGATTCGCCTGCGCCGCGGAAGTCCGTAGGGGTACGGTCCCGTCGCAAGCTTCACCTGAGCCAAGTGCACGAGCCCGCTTTATCGTGATTGCCCTGCTCGCGGCAGCACACCGCATTGCCAGGGTCCTCGGGGAGCGAACGGCGATCGATCGACCGTGGTGCCGCCGCCATCGGCGGGCCGTCAGCCCGCCTATGACACGCCCAGCCTCACCCACACGGCATGTAGAACGAGAAACACCGACAAGGCCCCGAGAAGCCATCCCAGCCCGCCCGCCGCCGGGCCTTCTCGAAATTCAAGATTGGGGTCGTTCTCACGGCCGAAGGGGACCTCTGGCGCCGGCCTTTGCGGGCCGCGGACACGTGCAGCCGCGCGTCGCAGGAGCCGACGGACGATCGTCTCCCGCTCGATAATGCCACTTCCTTCAAGATCAGCCGGCATCGTCAGCCCTGCTCGACCTTGCGAGGAGGTCGTCGCTGCATCATGGACATCAGGCGCGCCAAACGGTTGACGCGGCGAATACTCTCGGTGAAGCGGACCGCGGGAGCGCGGTGCTGAATGCTGAAAACGAGCTTTCGAAGACGACTGAGCATGATGTCCTCCTCAATGTCATCGCGTGCATGAGGTGGTGCCCACGGGCACAACCAGGGATCTCAGCTAGCGCGGCAGGCGGGGCGATCGGACATATCGCGTCAGGACCGGCGCACTATGCACGTTCGCCACGACCCTGACGCTAACAGCCTGCCGCTTTCCGGACCGCTGATCGGGCGCCAGATTGAAGCAAACCCGCGTACCGGCCTCGGGGGTGACGCCGGGCGAGAATGATTTGAGATGAAAGAAAACGTCGGTGCCACCGGAATCCGGCCTGATGAAGCCGAATGCCCTGTCGCCGTGATATGTCTTGATTGTACCTTCCAGCATCTTGCAACCTTTCGATACGATCGCCGAACGGTGCGGTCGGATTTTGCTCTCGGATAGAATTGACCTGATCTCCGTCTCTGTACTCAGCCGATACCGGGGAAACGGACACGGCATTTGAGCCCGGCAGGAAGCGCGTAGTTCGGATTTGGCAGTTCAAGGCGAACGCCGATCGTCCCGCTGGCCGCGTCAAACACCTGATCAACGACCGTGACGAGGGCGTCGTACCTGCCTCCGACAGGATCCTCGGGGTAAATTTCCGCCGACGCCCCCACACGAATCTTTTCGAATTGGCCGAGGGGCACATAAACCTCAACCAACAGCGGATTGATCTGCGAAACCGTCAGGAGATGCGCCTGATCGAATGCATATTCGCCCGGGCCGAGCTTGCGCTCGACGACCACACCATCGATCGGGCTGCGGATGGTACGAAGCTTCAACACTTCGTTGGCGCGCGCCAATTCGAGCCCCGCGATCGCAAGATTGACCTTGGCTTCCTCGACGTCCTGTTCGGCCACCCGCGCACTCGTCTCCGCTTCGTCGGCAACCGCCGCTGAAACCGAGTCGTTCCTGCGCAACAGCTTGGATCGTTCGTCCTTCCGCCGCTGAAACTCGAGCTTGGCGACGCTCGAGCGGACCGTTGCCTCGTTTTCGGCCCGGGCCTTCGCCAGCGAAACCGCCGCCTGCTCCACTCCGGACTCCAACCGAGCGACCACGTCTCCCTTCTTGATGATGTCGCCGCGGTCAACCAGCATCTCGCTCAGGAGACCCGGCACAGACGTCCCGAGCTTGAGCACCATTTTCGGCTGGATCAGACAGTCGAATTGTCCCTGCGACTTCCTCTCCTGGGCATCGGCGCATCCCGCTCCCGCGAGAATTGCAAGGGCCAGAACCGCAAGCCCCCTGCAACGAACGTCCGAGACTGCGTACGACGCGCCGAAATCGAGGGGCCGTGCCCGAGGGCTCGGGGTGCGCTCAGACGCTGGGATTTGTCTCATTCTCCTCTCCCCGAAAATGCAAGCACCCGGTCAAGCCGGCGATCCTGCTTCACGTTCTGAACTCGCACATAGCCATGTCGTCGTTCCGCCTGGAACTGCGCCAGCCAACGCAGCGGCTGGTAGAGCCGCGATGGAATTGGAACACCGCCGCCCACGAGCCTTGCAAGCAGCCGCGTCATTCCTCCGGCATGGATGACAAAAAGATCGTCCTGAAGTGAAACGATGGCCTCGCAGCTGCCGGGATCGCCCTGCCGGGCGCAGCGACCGAACAATTGGCGATCGACCCGCCGGGAGTCATGGTACTCGGTCAGGATCACATGCAGGCCGCCTCGCGCGGCGACGCCTGCGCCGAGCCGGATATCGGTCCCGCGGCCCGCCATGTTCGTCGCAACGGTCACCCGCGCAGGCTCGCCGGCCGACGCGACCACATCGGCCTCATCCTTGTCCTGCTTCGCATTCAACAGCGCATGCGCAATGCCACGCGCGTTCAAGGCGGCACTGATCTCCTCCGAGGCGCCCACCGAGCGCGTGCCGATCAATACCGCCCGGCCCTCGGCCATCGCCAGCCGCTCCACCCTGTCGGCAATGATCCGCAGCTTCTGAGCCGATGTTGTACATACCAGAGGGAGGGCTACCCGGCGCTGCGAGGGCCGGTTCAGCGGGATGCGAACGACATCAAGTCCGTACACCGACTTGATCTCCCGCGCGACCTCATGGGCGGTGCCCGTCATCCCGGACAGGCGAATATAGCGCCGGAACAGCCGTTGATAGGTGATGCGCGCGAGCGTCTCGCGGCGGTCCGTCAGTTCGCAACCTTCCTTGACCTCGATGAGCTGATGCAAGCCGCGCTCCCATGAGCGGTCCGGCATCACGCGTCCCGTCGACTCGTCCACGATTTGGACCTTGCCGTCGATGACGACATAGTGCTGGTCGCGGCTGAACAGCATCATCGCGGAGAGAGCCTGGGTCACCAGCTCCTCGCGAGCGCGAATCGAGCTCCAGACCCCTTGCAGCCCTTCAGCCAGCTCGCCGAGCTCCCGGCGCCCCTCCTCGGTCAGCGCCAGATTTCGCTCTGCGAGATCGATCTGAAAGTGCTTTCCCGCGACAAGCGAGCTCGCGAACCGGAGCCCCTGCTCGCATTGCAGCCTCTCCTCGCCGGCCCCCGTCGACGACGAGAGGATCAGGGGCGTACGCGCTTCATCGATGAAGATGCTGTCGGCTTCATCGACGATGCCGAAATAGAGCCCGCGCAGCACGAGGTCCTCGTCGCGCTGCAGGCTGCCGCGCAATCGCCCGAGCGAAAGGTGCAAACTGCTGCTTCGGTGCGTCAGAGCGACACGGTCGCGCAGATAGTCGAATGCAAGCTCCTTGTTGGTGCAATACGTCACCGAGCTCGCATAGGCTCGTCGCCGCTCGGCTCTCGACATGCCCTGCACCACGGCCCCCACGCTCAGGCCCAGGAATTCATAGAGCGCTCTCATCTCGCCTGCGTCACGTTGCGCAAGATAGTCGTTGACGGTGATGAGATGCACGGGATACCCGGCAAGCGCGACGGTCGCCGCAGGCAGCGTCGCAGCCATGGTCTTGCCTTCGCCGGTCGCCATCTCCACCAGTCTGCCCTTCAGCAGCCCGAATCCCGCAATCAGCTGCACGTCATAGTGCCGCTGACCGATGGTCCGTGCTGCAGCCTCCCGCACCAGCGCAAAGCATCGGCCTACCAGAGGCGGCGCAAAGCCCGTATTGCGCAATTTCGCGCGGATGGCGGACGCCTGCAGGCGCAGCTCTTCGTCACTCAGGATCCGCAAGGCGTTCTCGTGCGCCGCGGCGTACTCGACGATAGGCATCAAGGCGCGAACTGGATCGCGCAGCCGCCTGAACGGGCGCTGGATCAGGCCTTTCGCCAGGAATTCGGCCACCCGATCGTGCACTGCCGGCTCGCGGTCCGCGCGCTCCGGATAGGGACGGCCAACCGCCAGGTCGCGGTGATCGAGTTCCATAACGCTCTTAGACATGGAAGTTCGTCAACAATAGCAGTCTGACGCTGCGATACCATTGCACGGCCAATGGCTCCATCCGATGTTCGAACCGGACGAAGACGTGTTGGCCGAAATGGTTCACCGCTTCCAGACCTTGAAGCTCGATGTCGAATTGAAAGGTCCGCTGCAACGTCTTCGGCCCCTTCGCATCGCGCGGATCAATCGCGAAATCCCCACCACCATCCACGCCCAGCGCCGCGCTCGGCAAATATTCGCCGCCGGCAGGCACCGCACGCAACACGCGCCCCTCCAGGACGAGGCGCGGCTGGTCCACCGGGCGAACCTGGATGCGATCGGTGGTCAGGCGTACCCTGTCAACCGCCTCCTGCGGCACGACGACACGCGCCAGCGGCGTCGCGTTTCCGACCACGTAGCCGAGGAGTTCGCCGCGACGGTAATAACGGCCGGGCATATCGACCATCTGTGGCACGACGAACACGCCATCGCTGCGGGCGCGCGCCACAAGGTCAGACGCGCGCTCGCGGGCAAGGCCGAGATTTGCGCGCTCGAGTTCAAGCTTGTCGCGAACAATCTGCGCTTTCGCGCGGTCGGATACGAATTGCGCCGCGTACTCGGCCTGCAGCTCGGCCACCTTGGCCTCGTTCCTGCGCAATTGCGCGACAAGCGTCGGCTCGCGACTCTGAATCAGCGCGTCCCCTTGAGTGACCAGGGTTCCTGGCGTCACGAGGAGTTCGTGGACGAAACCGTTCGAAGCGGCCCGTACCATCGCTTCCTCGGGCAGCCACAGCACTCCCTCCACGCTGGAATGGTAGGGCATCGGGACGGCGACCAGAAAGAAAGCCAGGCCGAACACCAGTCCGGCCGCGATCGTGACGGAACGGGCGCGATGCTTGCGCAGGCGGGGATTCTCAAGGAGATGCCGTACCGCCTTTGTAATGGGCAGGATCGCCATCGCCGCCACCGCCCAGACCGCGAGAATGACGCCAATGAAGAAGAATTGTCCCGCGATGAACAACGCGATGAAGATCGTCACCATGATGCGATAGAGCGTCGACGCCAGGCCGTAGAAGAAGAACCATGCCCGCTCCATGCCGGAGGCCTCAGGGCGCTCCAGCTCGGAGACGCCGAGCAGGTATCGCTCGAGCAGATAGCCCCAATAGCGCGACGACCGCGCCGCCAGATTCGGAATCTCGATGAGATCCACGAGGATGTAATAGGCATCGTAGCGAAGCAGCGGATTGCCGTTGAACAGAAGCGTCGACACGCTCGCGATCAGCATGACATTGAACAGGATCGCTCGCACCAAACCCGGCTCGACCAGGAGCCATAGATAGAACGCGATCGCCGCGACGAAGAGCTCGACGCCCATGCCGGCGGCACCGACAAGCGCGCGCCGATACTTTGACCTGAAAACGGTGGCGGCCGATGCATCGACGTAGGGAACCGGCAGCAAGACCAGCAGAATGATGCCGAGATCGTGGACCTCTCCACCGCCGGCCTTGGTGGCGGAGGCATGCCCCAGTTCGTGCAGCGCCTTGATCGCGGGGAAGACCAGATAAATGACGAACAGATTGTCGATCGCCAATACGCGGTCGCTGAAATTGTGGCTGAGCTCCGGCCAATGCGGCCAGATCAGAATGAAGGCCGGAAGCACGAACGCCAGCCACGCGAGGGCACCCCAGCCGCTCCAGACAAACCGGACGAGACCCGCCCAGCGATTGAGCAGGCGATCCGGATCGAACAGCGGGATGCGGATCGCCATAGGATTGCCGTAGGAGCGCAAATGGCGCGCCCTCTGCTCGCGCTCGCTGCGGGTAAAAAGCTCGGCGACGTCAGGCGTGACGTCGCTTTCCAGGAGGTCGGCGGCATGCAGCTGGCCCAGCAGGTCGATGAGTTCGTCCTGGCTGGGTGAGTCCTCGCCCAGATGCCTGTTCGCGAGCTCCCACAATTGTTCGACGGAATGCGTCCCGTCCATGAGCGAGACGATCAACCGGGCCGAAGGGCTGAATCGATGCACCCGCGACGAGGCGGGGTCCTGCAGAAGGTACCAGACCTCGCCGCGATAGATGTGCCGATGCAGTCGCGCGTGCGAGCGCAGCTTCGGCTTTCGCGCTGCGACACGATACCACCAATTGCTGAGCAACGGCGCGTTCACCACGACCTCGCAATCAGAACAGCCATTTCCAAATCGACAGGCGGACCCAATCGGTGAAATTATGCGTCCATATCCAGATCAGCTTGCGCTCACCGACATCGACCTTTCCTACGCCCTCCATGCCCGGTCGCACGCGTTCGGATGCATTGTGGAGCCGCGCCTCGACCCGGAAATAGTTGCGGCCCTCCTGGGCTGTCGAGACCGGCGTCATCTGCTCGACCGAGAAGTCCATTCTCCGGTGCGGAATACCCGAGAGCGTGAGTTCGCCCTGCTGAGCGAGCTTCACGTAGGAGATGTCACGCTCCTCGACCTGCAGGATGACGCGATAGCTGTCCAATGGCGCGACCGTGAAGAGCATCTTGCCCAATTCAACCGGCGTTCCGAGAAGCTGGTGCAGGTCGCCCGCGACGACGACGCCATCGAAGGGAGCCAGCAGCGTGGCACGAGCGAGCTTGTCGGTGACCAGCGACAGCATGGCGTCGACCTGCTCGATCTGAGCCTGCAGGATCGTCATGTTCGCGCGCTCTTGTGCCGCCAGCGCCTGCCGATACTTGCGGTCGAGCTGCTCGCGCTCGGACGACAATCGCGTCTGTTCGAGCTTGAGCTCCCGGTCGTCGAGCTTGCACAATACCTGCCCGGCATGCACGGTGTCGCCTGCGCGGACGAAGCTTTGCGCGATATACCCGTCGAACGGCGCCGCGGCGATGCGCTGCACTGCCCCTTCGATCACCGTCTTCGCCGCGACACGATACGTCCCTGTCGCGACACTGAAGAACAGGATGACGCCGACCAGTAAAAGCGCGATGAGCTTTGCGCCGGGGTGGCGCGGCCCGAACAGGAGCTCCAGGCCATGGTGCAAGGAGGTTCCGGCATGGCGCAGAACGCCGCGCTCGCTTTCTCGCTTGAGCTTCAGGATCGGGCCGAGCAGCGCGCCAACCGTCTTGCACAGCTCGATCGTCTCGATGTCGAACGGCTCGCCCGCCGTCCGTTCCAGGGTCAAGACGCCGGTTGCATGCCCGTCGTCCGTAAGCGGCACCGAGCAGACCGCAATATCCCTGTACTCGCGCGCGAGATCGGCATGTGCGAGTGCCGCGCTCTCCACGTCGTCACGCGGGGGAAACACCAGCGCGACGTCGAGGTCGAGCACCTCGTCCATGGCGTTGCCTATGCGCCGGCCAAGATCCATCTTGGGATCGAAGGTCGCCGTATGCGAGATCGCCTTGACCTGGACACTGCCTGAACGCTCGAGCCCCACGCTCACCCGATCGCACGCCAGGCGGCCTGCAAGTTCGTTGGCGACAGCCAGCGCCGCCGCCGAGAAATGCCGCTCCTGCATGGCCGTCGCCACGATATCCATGGCGAGCCCCATTCGCGCCAGCCGCGCGTCGCGTTCCTCCAGCGCGCCCTTGCGGAACTGGTCGATCAGCCAGGCGCTCGCCCAATGCAGCAGCCGCAAGGCTCGCTGCAACGCAGCTTCCGGGCCGGGCCCGATATCGAGCACCACGACCCCATGCAGTGTGCCGGACACCTCGATCGGGTAACCGATAAAGGCGTGGTGCTCGCGCAAAGCGCCATGCCCCTCCGAGGGCAGCACGATTCCGCGGCGCTCGGTCAGAGCCCGTTCGGCGGCCGGGCTGAGATATTGCATGTCCAGGCCGGGATGAGGCCACACCGCCGCCGGCACGTAGCCGCCGTCCTTGTCGGGCCCCAGCAACAGGAGTCCCCCGCCCACCCGCTCGACCTGCATGCAAAGGATTGCAAGCCAGCTCGCGCAAAACTCGGAACTGTCTTTGGCTGCGGAAAATTTCGCCCAGGCTATCGACTCCGCCCGCGCTGCGTCCTCGGTGAAGGAATAAATCGGGGACGCAGTGGTCATGGCTACGCATCGCTCTCGGAGCTATGCCCGCGATGCCGCCATAGCGGGCAGCATCGCGGAGCGCGCGACGGAATCGCCGATGAGGCGTCGCAATCACACGGGGGCACGATGTGATCCGTTCTCTAGGCGGATGCTCTCGCCCCATTCAGGCGATCGCCTGATTCCGCCTCCGCGGCGTCGCCCGGTTCGACCACCGGCGGAGCTGCCCCCTTCACGACCGCGAGGCGCGACGGAAGAGCCTGGAAGTTGCGCATCGACTGAAGGTGAAGATAGAGCAGCTCGAGCTCGTCCGTCTTGGCCAGCTCGGCGAGCTTTTCGCCGGACAATGCCTTCAGCTTCTCCCGGTTCACCGCCATGAACCCCGCGAGCGAGAGCTTTTCGCCAGATGGGAGTTCGACCTGGGCCTGCATCGGCTCGAGCAGATCCAGCTCGCGCACCTTGTTGCAGAAGGCCTGGGTGCGATTGAACTGAGTCTGATATTCCTGCAGGAACGTCAGGATGTTCTGGACATACTGAGTCGGCTTGTTGTCGTCGTCGAACAGTTTTTGCCCGCGACCGTCCCGGTTGAAGCCCGAATAGTCCTCGTCGATGCAGAGAACGAACCGCTCGCCGTCGGAACTGGTCGAGAACACGAACGGATAGCGGCGCAGGAAGGCAGGGACATACTTGCCGTCCCATTTGGAATCCGCCGACAGGAACAGGTTCTCGCTGTCTCGCACGCCGAGAATGACGGCGGGCATGACGTTGTCCTTGGTGCCGGCAAACACGATCGCGTATTCGGATGCTGCGGCAGGAAACTCGACCGCCATCAGAGGCACCGAATTTGTCTTGCTGCTGAAGCCATAGTTCCTGGCCATCTCGACCGCGCAACCGCGATGACGCGCGGCGGACAACGGAATAACGGTTTCGTAGATCAACAGTTGCGCAGTCATTACAAAGCTCCTTCCCTTGCAATTTCGGGCTCAGGCATGGCCCGCATTATTAATCGACAATGGGCGTACGCGGAGACTCGCGTTCGGATTCCACTGGGCCTTGTCCTGCCCCACGTGGTTCAAGAAGTCGTCGAGCCACTCCTGCGAACCATTCGAAGGTCCTGAGGCGAGATGCTCAACGGCATCGAGACTGTTCTGCCAGTTTATGCTCGTCGTCTCCTTCGCGCTATTGATATTCCGCGAGGAGTGATGCTCCGGCGAAGAGAGATCGTCTTGCGACGCCGTAGAGCTCTTCGGGTTGCCACCCGTCAGGCTTGCGGACAGCGCGATGAACGACTTGTCGAGATCCTCGTCTGTGCCGACGGACTTGCGGACCTCGCCATTCTGCGACGCGCTTGCGATCGGGCTCAGGAGGATGTTCGAGATCAGCGTGATACCGCTGGGCTCATCCGCCTTGGCGACCGCCGGTACCGGCGGCGCGATCGTGGTCGTTACCGGCCCGAGCGGGATCAGCGTCATCTGCGGCGCGACTTGCGCGGCAGGCGTGCTCTGCAGCACCGCCGCGGAAGCGGGTGCCGGATGACCGGCAAGCTCCGGCAGCCGCCGTTCGCCGGCGCGCAGGGTCATTCCGGCCACGTCGTCGCCGAGGTCTTCCGGCATTCCCATCGCATTGCCCATCTCATGGACGAGCGTCGTGAGCAGGTCCATGTGTCCGGCAGCCGGGCTCGACGATCCAGCTTCAGAGACCTCACCGGACAGCCTGATCGAGAACTCCCTGTTGTCGCCGGGTGTCGGGTCGATGAACCAACCCCAGCCGGCCGCGTCGGGATCGAGAACGATCGTGTATCCCGTTGTCGCGCCCAGCAGTTGATCCGGCAGGTCGGCCATCAGCACCGAGACCTGATCGAGGATCAACAGACGCGGGTCGTCCGGGCCGAGCGCGGC
>Ga0207426_1000778_pt1 | contig 35076 bp, 29 predicted proteins | sample AraplaMF_Cvi_mMS_FD_184265 | JGI IMG/M metagenome (GOLD analysis project Ga0207426, IMG submission 184265) | Arabidopsis root microbial communities from the University of North Carolina, USA - plate scrape MF_Cvi_mMS (SPAdes) (version 2) | ecosystem: Host-associated > Plants > Roots > Endosphere... | reverse complement strand
TTGCTGGTACCGCCGGGAGTGGTGACCGTCACCGGCACCGTCCCGGTCCCGGGCGGAGTGGTGATCCCGATGATGGTGTCGGAAGCGACCGTGAAACCGGCCGCCGCGATACCACCGAAGTCGACCGTCGTGGCACCGGTGAACCCGGAGCCCACGGCGATGATGTCGCTGCCACCGGCCGGATCGCCCGCCTGCGGGGCAATCGCCTTGATGACCGGTGCCGAGACATAGGTGAAGCGCACGGGGTTGCTGGTGCCGGCGGGGGTGGTGACGGTCACGGGCACCGTTCCGTCTCCGGGCGGGACGACGGCGAGAACGACGTTGTCGGACAGAACGGTGAAGCTTTCCGCCGGGTGGCCACCGAAAGCGACCCTCGTCGCGCGGTTGACCTTGCAGCCGAAGATGACGACGGTGCGGCCAGGGCGGGCGCTCTGCGGCGTCACCGCCACGAGCCTGGGCGGCAGCGAGGCGCTGTACGTGAACGACACCCCGTTGCTGGTACCGCCGGGAGTGGTGACCGTCACCGGCACCGTCCCGGTCCCGGGCGGAGTGGTGATCCCGATGATGGTGTCGGAAGCGACCGTGAAACCGGCCGCCGCGATACCACCGAAGTCGACCGCCGTGGCACCGGTGAACCCGGAGCCCATGGCGATGATGTCGCTGCCACCGGCCGGATCGCCCGCCTGCGGGGCAATCGCCTCGAGGACCGGTAATCCCGCTGATCCGTAGGAGTACGTGAGGCTGTTGCTGGCCCCGTCGGCGGTGACAACGGCCACCGGAACGCTTCCACTTCCGGGCGGCGCGACGGCCGTGATCGTGGTGTCGGAGGTGACGGTGAAGCCAGCGGCCGAGACAGCGCCGAAGGTGACATCGCTGGTAGCGGCGAGCCCACAGCCGCTGATGGCGACGGTATTGCCGCCGGCGGCTGGTCCTGTGCTCGGGTGGAGCGCGTTGATGAGGGCAGACATGCCACAGCCTTCTTTCCTTCGTGGGCGATCAGTTCGCGCGCAGGTCAGCTGGCCTGCGCCGAGAAGCCGGCCGCGACGGCATCGCGAGGCAACAGGCCGTCAGATGAAGGCGGAACGCAAGCGATTACGAAGCGGCCTCAATCGATTGAACTGAACCTGTCCATGCGAAGGAAGGAGTGAGTTCACACGTCATGAAGCATACGTGGTGAGTATTTTTATCTTATGACGAGTCGGGGCGCTCACCGCTCCTCCTGGCTCTTCGCAGAAGGAGACGCAGCTGCACTACATCGCCTACCGGCGATTCAAGAATGTCGCCACGGTGCGCGTCCAGCCGCGGAACCGGTTGCTCGTGGTCAATCTGAAGCTGAACCCGAAGACCGTGAAGCCGGAGGAGGGGTGAGGAGGGGTCACGCCATATACGGAAGCCCCGCCAGGCGTGCTTAGGTTCTAGTGGTCGTTGCAACACCCCAGTTCAAGGGGTGCGATGGACTTCGAGATCCGTAAGGCCCGTAAGGCTCAGGGGCCCCGGAAGCTCCGGGCGGAGCGGGAGGAATACTTCCGGCTCGTGCAGATGGGGCTGACAAACAAAGAGGCAAGCCGGCGCGTCGGCGTCCATGACCGCACCGGCCGCGAATGGCGAAACGGCCGGGCCGACCCGAAGCGGCGGCGGGCTCCTGCTCTGGCTGAGCAGGAGCCCGTGCCCTCGGCGACGAGGTACCTGCGTGAGGACGAGCGCATCCACATAGCCGACCGGCTGCGGGAGAAGGCGTCCGTCCGTGCGATCGCCGCTGAGTTGGGCCGCAGCCCGTCCACGATCAGCCGGGAGATACGCCGCAACGGCATGCCCCTGCGCGGTGACCACACCCGATGGGCCTACCGCCCCCATGCAGCTCAGCGCCGGGCCGACCGGCGTCGGCCCCGGCCCAAGCCCGGCAAGATCGGCCAGAACACCGAGCTGACGGACTTCATCCAGACCCATCTGGCGATGCGGTGGAGCCCGGAACAGATCTGTCACGCTCTTCGCAGACGGTTCCCCGACCGGCCGGAGATGCACGTGGTCCACGAGACGATCTACCAAGCCCTCTACGTCCAGGGCCGGGGAGAACTCCGCCGCGAACTTGCCCGGGCCCTGCGCACCGGCCGGGCACGGCGCAAGCCGCAACGCCAGGCTGCCGCTCGCCAGCCACGCTTCGCCCATCCCATGGTCATGATCAGCGAACGGCCTGCGGAAGCGGACGACCGCGCCGTTCCCGGCCACTGGGAAGGCGACCTGGTCATCGGGAAGGACGGCGCCTCCGCCATCGGCACCCTGGTCGAACGGGCCACCCGATACGTCATGCTCGTCCACCTGCCAAAGGGCCGCAGCGCCGAAGACGTCAGCACCGCCTTGCAGGCCACCGTCCAGACACTGCCCCGGCACCTGACCAAGTCACTGACCTGGGACCAGGGCTCCGAGATGGCTGCCCACCACTCTTTCACCGTCGCCACCGACGTCCCGGTCTACTTCTGTGACCCGGCCAGCCCCTGGCAGCGCGGCTCGAACGAGAACACCAACGGTCTGCTGCGGCAGTACTTCCCCAAGGGCACCGACCTCGCAGTCCACCCCCGTGAGCACCTCGACGCGGTCGCCACCGAACTAAACGGCCGCCCACGCAAAACGCTCGGCTGGGAAACCCCAGCCGAGCGCCTGCACAAACTGCTCGCGGCCTGACCAACCAACCACGTGTTGCAACGACCCCTGGAATCCGCCGAATGGGGCGGGGCTTCGAATGCGCTACGCAGTGACAAATCCCCGAACGGCAAAGATTCTAATTTTCCCCATCTGCGAGCGGGGATTGAATGTCCTGCCATCCGGCATGCTGATCACGCCAGGATGCACTCTCATAGAGAGCCGCAGCAATGGCCCTCATTTCACCGGCGGACTCGATCTGGCCTCGCTCGCCCCACGTCTGGCGACCGGCGGCGAGGGACTCATCCCGGACACCGGCCGCGACACCTGGGGCATGTACGGGGAGCCGGCCACGAAGCCCGTCGTGGTCGCCGTTCACGGGCGCTGTTTCACGGCAGGTCCGGAACTCGTGCTCAACGCCGATCTGTGTGTCGCCGCGGCCGACACCCTCTTCGGCCAGCAGGAGGTCACCCGCGGCATCGTTGCCCTGGGCGGTGCCACGGTCAGGCTGCCGCACCGCGCCGGCTGGGGCAACGCCATGCGCTACCTGCTCACCGGCGACCGGTTCGACGCTCAAGAAGCGTGGCGCATGGGCGTCGTCCAGGAAGTCGTCGGCCCAGGCGAACAGTTCGACCGTGCGACGGCACTCGCCCACCTCATCGCGCAACAGGCACCGCTGGCCGTCCAGGCCACTCTCGCCGATGCCCGCGCGGCCCTTCGCGGACTGGGCACTGTCCCTGCCAGTACCCAGCCGCCTCGCGCGAGCCCGCTACCTGGTTCGGTCCGAACGCGGTCTTGGTGGGTCAGCGGGCGAGGGAGACGGCGAAGGGCTTGAAGCCGTGCCGGCGCAGGATGTGGGGCACGACGAGGATCATGGCCTCGGTGGCGCGGGCTGTGGTGATGTCACCGAGGTCCTCGATCCGTTCGGGCTGCCATCCCAGGTCGCCGAGCAGGCCGGTGACGGTCCTCTTCGCGTGTTCGTCGTCGCCCGAGAGATAGGCGGTCGGTGGGGTGGTCAGGGTTTCGGGGGCGGTCATGACCATGAACAGCATCGTGTTGAGGGTCTTGACCACATGGGTGTCGGGGAGCGCGGCCTGGAGCTTCTCGGCGAGGCTGCTGCCGGGGTAGCGCAAGCCGCCGGGCAGGCCGTCACCGTCGTCGCGGGTGGCGTTGGAGACGTCGATGAGGATCTTCCCGGCGAGTTCGGTGCGCAGGTCGGTGAGGCGGTCCAGGGAGCTGTCGCCGGGCGTCGCGTTGATCACGATGTCCGCGGTGCCGGCAGTGGTGCGCTGGTCGGCGAAGGCGATCCGCGGGGCGAGCCCGGCGGTGCGGGCGGCGGTGTCTTCGGGGCTCCGGCCACCGAGGGTGACTTGGTGTCCTGCTGCGGAGAGCTGGCCGGCGAGGTTGGTGCCGACGCGGCCGGCGCCCAGGATGCCGATGCTGGTCATGCGGTGTTGCTCCTAGCGGTATCGGGGTGGGGAAGAGCGGAGGTTCCCGGTCAGGCGATCGGCGAGAGGACCTTGAGGGCGGCGTCGTGAATGCCGGGGGCGGCGGCCAGGAAGTCGCGGCTGCCGGTGTTCCAGGGCTCGCCCGCCAGGTCGGTGACGGTGCCTCCGGCCTCGGAGACCAGCAGGGCGCCGGCGACCAGGCCGGAGCGGACGTCGGAGAACTGCCAGAACGCGTCCATGCGTCCGGCGGCGACGTGGATGAGCTGCATCGTGGCAGGAACGGACACACGCACGACCAGGCCGTTGATGAGCATCGCGGTGACGGAGTCACCGATCCGCCGGAAGGTGCGCTCGTCCTCGCCGGGCTTGGCCTGACCAGTGCCGATGAGCGCGGCGCCCAGGTCGGTCTTGGCAGACACCGTCAGGGGCCGGTCGTTGAGGCGGGCACCGCCGCCGGCGACCGCGGTGTAGGTGTCGCCGGTCAGCGGCAGGTGTACGACGGTGAGTACCGGCTGGTTGTCGCGGACCAGGGTGGCGGTGACGGCCCAGTCCTCCATGCCGTGGACGTGGTTGATGTTGCCCTCGGCAGGGTCGACGACCCACCACTCGCCGGGCGGGAGCGCGCCGCCGGCCAGCTCGTCCTCGGCCCACTGCGCTCCCGGCCGGGCCCGCAGCAGCGATTCCCGCAACACGTCCAGCACCGCTTCGTCGTTGGCGTGGATCTCGCCGACGACCTCGTCCAGACTCACACCCCGGGCGTACGGGGTGTGGCGGTCGCGCAGCGTGACGCCGGCGGTCTTCACCGCAGCTGTCATATCGGACAGGAGCGTCGTGCCGGCGGCGAAAGGCATGGCTGTGCTCATGGGCGGGCTCCCTGGGATCGGTAGAAGCGGGGCGGTTGTCTCGCCCCCGCACTTCGAAGGTAGGCCGCCTGGTCATTAACAACAAGTGCATGCTTGTCACTTGTAGAGTTACTGCCATGCAACTGGATCTGAACCTGCTCACGGCTCTGGACGCACTGCTGGAGGAGGGCAGCGTCGCCGGCGCGGCAGCACGCCTCCACGTCACCTCACCGGCGATGAGCCGCTCCCTGGGCCGCATCCGCAAAGCCACCGGTGACCAGATCCTGGTCCGCACCGGCCGCAGCATGGTCCCCACCACCCGCGCCCTCGCCATGCGTGCCGAGGTCCACGCCCTCGTGCAGCAGGCCCACCAACTTCTGTCCGCGCAGCAGGAACTCGACCTGGCGGCTCTGGACCGGGTGTTCACCGTGCGCTGGCACGACGCCCTGACCGCCGCGTGCGGCACCGCCTTGACCTCGGCCGTCCACCAGCAGGCCCCCGGCGTCCGGCTGCGTCTGTCCGCCGAACCCGGGAGAGACGACGCCGAGCTGCGCCGGGGTGAGATCGACCTCGAATCGAGCTCCAGCGCTCCGGTGCTCCCCCACATCCGCCACCGCCTCGTCGGCAGCGACCGGCTGGTCGTCGCCGTCCGCCCGGGCCACCCGCTCACCGCAGGCCCGCTGAGCCTTGAACGTTACGCAGCTGCCGAACACGTCACCGTTTCGCGGCGCGGAAACCTGCGCGACCCGATCGATGACGCCCTGACCACACGCGGCCTCGAACGACACGTCGTCGCCGCCGGGCCCACCGCCGCCTTCGCACTGCAACTCGCCCTCGACACCGACCTGGTCGTCACCCTCCCCGACGCGGTCACCCGAACGGCCCGGGAACAACTCGGCCTGACCACGATGCCGCCGCCGCTCCCGCTGCCCGACGTACCCCTGTACCTGCTGTGGCACCAGCGCTACGACGATGACCGCGCCCACGCCTGGCTGCGAGAGCTGGCCACCGGTACCGTCCAGGCACTGTTCACACCACCGACCGCCTCTCAACACCCCCTCACCAACCGGACCGGGAAAGACGGATGCGCCAGGGGAGAGGACTGCGGCAGCTGACTCCCGTTCTCGCGAACATCACCTGTTCGTGCGGCTGCGCGACTGCCCATCTCGTGTCGGAACGCCGTCATCCCCTTTCGCCCATCATCCTCGGCTCATGGCCGTCGGCGGCGGCTGTCCAGTCATCGAACTCGGCGAGGTCTCCGGCGGTTTGGGCGTCTCCGGCGGCAGTGCCGAGCAAGACCGGCAGGCAGCAGAAGCCGGGCTGCGCGCGCTGGGGTTCGAAGTCCCCGCCTGAGCCACGCTGGGCAGTCTGATCCACGAACCTCACACGGCAAAGGCCCGTGCTCCTGCAGAGGCGCAGGGGCACGGGCCTTCGAGCGTTTTGGGTGCACGAGTGCTCTGAGGCACTCCGTCGGCTCGGCCTTCCGGTGGCGCCCACTCGGCGGCCGGTGCACGTGCGCAGGGCGTACGGAGTCCGTGTCAGCGTGTCGCGAGGTCGAGGAGGCGCTGGATGAGGTCGGGGTAGGTCCAGCCGGCCCCGGTCGCCGCGAGCGGCAACAGGCTCGTTGCCGTCAGGCCGGGAAGTGCGTTCACTTCGAGACACATCGGCTCGCCACCTGTGTCGCAGCGGAAGTCGGTGCGCGAGTAGGAGTCGCCGTCGAACCCCAACGCCCGGTGCGCGCGCAGGGCCGGCTCCTGCAGCCGGGACGCGAAGGCCGCCGGGACCCGCGCAGGGCACACCTCGCTCACCGACCGCCTCCAGGCCGCCCGCAAGGGCGCGGAGGCGACCGAGGAACTGATCGGGGACGCCGTAGGCCACGGTCTCCGCGCCGGCTCAACTCACCGCTGCGGTGACCACGGTGCGCACGCATGGAGCGGGTTAGGCCCTGCCCGTCGGGGGAGCCGAAGACGACGGACAGGGTGCGCCTGCCGACACCGGGACCGCTGGGGGAAACGGTCGGTTAGCCTCGGCTGGTCAAAAGCTCTCAAACCACCTTCTCGGAGTGGCCGTTCGGCAGCCGAGGTGTGCCGTCGTAGCCGTCATCGCCGTCTGTGTGCCGTCGTTGCCGTCATCACCGTCGCTGGGGCACCCTCCAAGCGCAGCTCGCGACGCCGAGTCAGGTTGTTCTCCCGCCCTTCCTGCGCCGTGGTCTGCCGATCACCGTGCCGATGCTGGAGCCGAGCCGCCCTCGCGGCCGGAGCCCCGCCTCTGGAATCCACGCGTGCCGCCAACCCCCTCGACCGGTCGGCCGGCTCGTCCAGTTGGGCCGCGGCGTGTTCCTCCCGTCGCAGCAGACCAGGTGACGTGGGGTTTCGGAGCCGGTGAGGTCAGCCCGGGAGGGGGATGAACAGCAGGATGTTGTGGTCGGTTGCGGCGGTGTAGCAGGCGGTGCCGGGGAAGGTGGCGGTGTAGAAGGGGGTGGCGACGGCGAAGACGGGGACGACGGCGTTGTGGATGGTGGCGGTGCCGTTGGCGTCGGTGACGGCGGTGCCGAGGTTGACCGGGCCGAAGAGCGTGGTGGCGGTGAAGGTCACCGGCTGACCGGCCACCGGCATCCCCGAGGTGGTCGTCAGGGTGGCGCTGAGGGTGGGGATGTAGAACTCGGGCAGCGGGGTCAGCCGGAGCCGGATCGTGCCTGGCTGCGCGGTCAGCTTTGTGGGGGTGGGGTTCACCGTGACGGGGGTGCCGGCGCTGGAGCCGGTGAAGCAGCTGTCGCCGCTGTAGGCGGCGGTGAGGGTGCCGGTGGTCAGGGCGGTGGTGGTCAAGCAGGCCTGCCCCGATGCGTTGACGGCGACCATCTGGGTCTGGCCGTTGGGGAGGGTGAAGGTGACCGTGCCGGTCGGCACGGAGGTGGTGGCTGGTGCCGGGGTGATGGTCGCGCATGCGGTCACGCTCTGCCCGCAGGTGGAGGGGTTCGGCGTCACCGAGAGCGCCGTCGTTGTGGGGTTGGGGCTCACGGTGACGGAGGTGGGGTTGCCGTTCACGGTCGCGGTGAACGTACCGGCGGTGTAGGTGTGGGTGGTCTGCCCGCTCCCGGTGGCGTCCAGGGGGACGGTGACCGTGGGGCTGGCGTCCCCGAAGTTCACCACCGCTGTCCCGTTCGGAGTCCCTCCGGAAATGTTGAACGTCACCGGTTGCCCGCACACCGGCGACGCCGGCGAGGTCGTCACCGTCAACGGCGAAATCTCCGTCACGTTGGACGAATTGGCGTTGGTGACGTAGACATTGCTGTTCGGCGCCGCCGCCACCGAGAACGGGAACGCGCCGACGGGGACGGTTGCCAGGACGGTGTTCGTGGTGCTGCTGATCACCGTCACGTTGTTGGAATTGCTGTTGCCGACGTAGACGTTGCCGGTCGGCGCCACCGCCACCCCGAACGGGCCCAGGCCGGTGGGGACGGTGGCCAGGACCGTGTTCGTGGCGCTGTCGATCACCGTCACGTTGTTCGAAACGGTGTTGGTGACGTAGACGTTGCCGTTGGGCGCCACCGCGATCACCCCCGGGACCGTGCCGGCGGGGACGGTGGCCACGACCGTGTTCGTGGCGCTGTCGATCACCGTCACGTTGTTCGAGGTCTGGTTGGCGATGTAGACGTTGCCGTTCGGCGCCACCGCCGCCGCGCCCGGGAACCCACCGACGGGGAGGGTGGTCAGGACCGTGTTCGTGGCGCTGCTGATCACCGTCACGGTGTTCGCGTTCCGGTTCGCGACGTAGACGTTGCCGTTCGCCGCCACCGCCACCGCGTCCGGGACCGCGCCAACGGGGACGGTGGCCAGGACCGTGTTCGTGGCGCTGCTGATCACCGTCACGTTGTTCGAAGTGCTGTTGGCAACGTAGACGTTGCCGTTCGGCGCCACCGCCAGTGCGAACGGGCCCCCGCCGGTGGGGACGGTGGCCAGGACCGTGTTCGTGGCGCTGCTGATGACCGTCACGTTGCTCGAGCTTTGGTTGGTGACGTAGACGTTGCCGTTCGGTGCCACCGCAATCATGGCCGGGTTTGAGCCGGCGGGGACGGTGGCCAGGACGCTGTTCGTGGTGCTGCTGATCACCGTCACGTTGTTGGAATTGGCGTTGCCGACGTAGACGTTGCCGTTCGGCGCCACCGCCACCGCCAGCGGGCTCGTGCCCGCCGGGATCGTCACTGTGGAGAACGCCGCACTCAAGGGCGCGACCGCAAGCCCCCGTACCGCGGCCACCTCGGATCCACCGGCCGGTACAACCGGCCGAACCCCGCCGGCTACCGCCGGAGCTCCCCACCAACCCGTAATCGGTTCCATGACAAACCTCTCTCAGCTGAGAGGGCCGCCCAAGAACTCCCACCGGGGCCCGTGTCGCATGGCGCCGGTATACGCGAACCGGATCACCGCTTGCACACCGGGACAGAAAGCGGGCACGCCGACATGTACCACGCACCCGCGCGCCACAGGGGTTGCCCATCTCTCCCCGGAGAGATGGGCAACCCACCGGAAAATGCTCCCCACCATTAACCCGAAATGGTCATTAGAACACCACCGTCTCGACTCGAATATCACCCGGACAGACCAATGCGCAGCCCAACCCGGGCACGCCGTACGAGACGACGAACTGCCACGCAATGTGGCCGGAACGTGGAGCTGAGCAGAGGGACGAGGCGAAAAGGACCTGCGGATGGGTACGGGGCAGTGCAATGCGAAGCGCTACAACCGCTTCCCGCGTGAAGTGATCGCCGAGGGCCGGGCCAAGCCGAGGTGCTCGCTGACGCTGGGATTTCGTGGACCTGTCTCGGTCCGAGCGAATCGGACGGCATTCTCGTCGAGGAGATTCGCCGCGGCATGAGGTCAGTAAGGTACCCGTGTCCGTACCGGCGGATCATGGTGAGCTACCACGAGCCGGGTCATCCGGTTGTCTGCGCCGGCTAGGCCGTTTCCTTCGGATCATCTGATTGCTGGTCTGGCGTGTCGCTGACTGACGCCCAGTGGGCACGGATCGAACCGCTGTTGCCGGACCGGACACCTCGGCGGGGTGGGCGGTGGCGTGATCACCGGCAGGTGATCGACGCGATCGCGTTCAAGTACCGCACCGGGACACCGTGGATGGACCTTCCCGAGCACTTCGGCTCGTGGAAGGGCGCCCACAACCGGCTGAGGAAATGGGCCGCTGACGGCACCTGGGAGAAGGCGTTCACCGCCCTGCTCACGCAGGCCGACGCCGAGGGCGACTTGGACTGGATCGTCGCGGTCGACTCCACCATCGTCCGCGCTCACCAGCACGCCGCCGGGGCTCGTCAAAAGGGGCCCGGCCGGCGCGCGTAACGGCGGCCCTCACCCGGCCCCTGCCAAGACTGGCCTAACGGCCAACCCACGGCGCCTATTAGGCATACAGCTCACGCCGCAACCGCCGCTACCTGCGAAGACGCCAGATCAAACACACCATCCCCGAGCCGAAGGGCCAGCGGGCCAACCGCACTAGACGCGGGAGCAAGGGCGGCCGGCCCACCGGTTTCGACAGCAAGATCTACAAACGCCGCAACGAGGTCGAGCGCACGATCAACCGGCTCAAGAGCTCCCGGGCCGTCGCCACCCGCTATGACAAGAGGGCCTCGTCTTCCACGGAACCGTCGCCGTCGCCGCAATCCGGCTCTGGCTCCGCCCGTGAGATGCGCCCTGCACCTGGTTACGCCCAGAACTTCTTAGCCGCCAGCCACGCTGTCCCATACAGTGCCGAAGGCATGACGACACTTGCATCCTTCGTCTTCGTGCGCCACATCGACGGGCTCCGCTACCACTTCGAACGCGACGGCGAGCACAACGGCCGCCCCGCCTACCGCCGAACGGACGGGAACGTGTGGTGTCTCTGGTCGCCGACCGACGGCTGGCACTGCGAGATCGCTGACGGCCTCGTCACCGCCCATCCCCTCAGCAGCCGCGCTGACGAACCCGAACCCCCGGCCACCGTCTGGCGCAGCTTCAAAAACGACCGCTCCTACCTCTACGACCTCCGGGCCCTCGACCCCGAAGCATGATCCGCCGGACAGTGCCTAGTGGGGGCAGGCGGTGGCGACGCTTCGGGTGCGTTCAGTGAGGTTGCCGTCTGCGGACGGGGAGGGCACTCAGGGCCATGACGGTGCCGTCGTCGTGGAAGGAGATCGGCCCGTTCCATCTGCCGGTTCCGTGGGTGTTGTGTGGGGTTGCTGAGTTCTGAGGGAAGTGGTGTCGGGAGCGCGACGTTAGCCCAGGGCGGCGCATCGCGAAAATGAGTCGGCCCAAACGCCTGGGCGTGGAGTTCGGCGCCGTGGACGCGGGGGCCAGCGAGGTGATCATGCTTTCCGGTGGGTAGAATTTGGTCAGCCGTTCAAGGTTTCGTCCCCAAGGCAAGGAGTGCGGCCGTCCCATGACCGGTCCCCGTGGGCAGACGAGGGAGCAGATTGCGCAGACGGCGCTGCGGCTGTTCGCTGAGCGAGGGTTCGGGGCGACCAGTCTGCAGGACATCGCCAACGAGATGGGCTTCACCAAGCCGGCCTTGTACTACTACTTCCGTTCCAAGGACGATCTGCTCGAAGCTCTCGCTGCCCCTGCTCTCGACCGTCTGGAGTGCCTTGCCGAGGTCATCGGACGGCATTCCGCGACACCTGCGGCCCGGCGTGGGCTGCTCGCGGAGCTGCTGGATCTGTATCTGGAGCACCGGGCTGTGATGACTGTCTTCATCGGCGACCGCGCTGCCCTCGCGCACCCCGCCATCGCAGTCCGCAGCAAGCAGGCCAACACCCAGTTCCATGAGTGGCTTGCGGGCCCCGGCGCCGAGTTCGCTGCCCGGACGCGGGCGGTCGCCGCGATCGCCGCCATCCGCAGCTGCGTCGTCGCTTTCCCTGACACACCGGACGACGAACTGCGCGCACCCGTCCTCGACGCGGCGCGCGCCGCGCTCGGTATCCGGCCCGGCCACATCATGCAACTGCTTGCGGACAAGTAGCCGTCCTGGGAAGGTGCCGCCGCACACCATCTGTGGGTGCAGTGGCGACGTGGGTACGAGTGGCATCAGCCGGTGGGGGAGGGCGTGGAGTCCTCGGACCGAGGCGATCCGGGCGGCGTGCGCGGCCGCGTCCTCCGCCGTCGCGCACTTCCGCCGGCGGTGCGCCCCATGGCGAGACCGGTGGCGAGGGCCACGAGGTGCCCGAGGTCGGTGAAGGTGGGGGCTGCCAGGAATACGGCGGCGAACATGGCGCCGAGCGTGGCGGCGATAGCGGCTCGTCGAGGCAGCGGACAGGTCGCCAGCAGGGCGCCGAGGACGGTGACCATCCCGTAGCTGACACCGACGTCGGGCGTCACGACGATCTCCTCGACCGCGTGACGGAATGGGCCGAGGAGCAGGAGCGTGAAGACGATCAGGGTGGTCGTCACATGTCCGGCCAGGTAGGTCGCCACGGTCCGACGCCAACCCCAGTACGCCTCGGCGGTGCCGAGGATCATCAGGAGCAGCATCGCGCCGAGCGCGATGTCACCGTCGATGAGGAGGGCGCTGGTCAGGAGCGGATACAGCTGTCCTGAGGAGAGGTTCGCGATGTCGGTCGAGTTGTGAAGGACGAGCGCGTCCCGCAGGTGCGGCGGGAAGGTGCGGACCACGGTGGTGAGAAGAGCCACGAGGGCGGCGTAGAGCGGGGTGAGGCGCAGGCCGAGCAGCTGCGTGCGGACGGTATCGATCATGGGTCGTATGGCCTGCGCCGCGCAGGCGGCGCGCTCACGCCACTCGGCGGAATGCCGCATGGAAACCTCGATCACTGCGTCCGGGCCCTGCGGCGCAGCCGCCGGCGGAGCCGGCCCTCCCTATTGCCGTGGCGAGGGTGGGTAGGGACGTCACCAACTTTTGCGTCGGGGTTCGGGCTGGCCGGTGGATCAGCCCGTGGGGGAGTCGTGACACGGGTGCGTCCCTTCCGCCGGCGGCGCGTGAGACGTTGTCCGGAGTGCGCCTGACTCTTCTCACCCTTCTCTTTTTTACTTAACGGATGGTAGAATTTTGCCTCCGTGGATGTCAAGCTCGATCTTGCTCTCGGGCCTGCCGTCCGGACGTGCGCGGCGCCCTCAAGGGGGTGTGGCCGGCAGTGCGGATCGAGCGCGCTCCGGGTGCGGTCCACCGCACCAAGCAACAATGCTGGGGCTCCGGCCGGGAAGGGCGCAGGGTTCCCGGCGAAGTGAGGTGGTGAGGCGTGCGCGTACGCGACCTCGTCCATACCCCGGGTCTCGCCGTGGACCTGCGGGTCGCCGCTGACCTCGACCGCCCGATCCGTTGGGTGCAGACGATCGAGGTTCAGGATCCGGGCCCGTTTTTGCGCGGTGGTGAGGTGGTTCTCACCGCTGGCGCGTGGCGCGCCGCCGGGATCACCCCGGCTGACTTCGTGCGCAGGCTCGCCGAAGCCGATGCCGCCGCCGTGGGCTATGGGCTGCTCCCGGACTGCCCGGAGATCCCGGACGGCCTGGTCGCAGCTGCCGAGCGGCACCGGCTCGCCTGCTTCGTCGTCCCGGTCGCGGTGCCGTTCATCGAGATCACCGAGGTGTTCATCGCCGCGAAACGGGCCGAGTGGGAACGCCCGCTCCGCCGACACCTCGCCCAGCACGACCGTATCGTCGCCGCGCTGCGCACCCGCAGGGGCGTGGATGCCGTACTGGGGGTGCTCGCCCAGGAGCTCGGTCTGCCGGTCGCGGTGCGCTCGCAGAGTGTGGTGACTGCGGGCGAGGCTCTCGCCGACGCGCACGCGGTGCCGTTGATCGGCGAGGGGCTCGCGGATGCCGAGCTGTTGCTGCCGCGCCCGCTGGAGGGGCTGGACGTGGAGCAGCGCACCGCGGTGGCGCAGGCGATGCCCTTCATCGCGTTGGAGGTCGAGCGGCTGCGGGCCGTTCGTGCCACCGAGCTCCGCTACGCCACCGAGCTGATCGACTGGGCCTACGCTGGTGCTTCGTACACACCCAGCGCGTCGGCCCGGCTCACCTCGCTCGGACTGCCGCCGGAGGGGCCGCTTGCCGGCGTGGTGGTGCGGGGCGGAGAGCCGGCGGAGGTATCGGCCCGGTTGAACGGCGTGCTCGGCGCCGACGGTGTGGCGGTGCCCAGGGGAGGCGAGGTGGCCGCGGTCTGCCGGGTCCGGGGTGAGGTGGGACGACAGGCCGAGAGCTGGTACGCGGCCCTCGGCGGCGGTCTCTGCTTCGGCGTCGGGCGGCTCGGCTCGGTCGCGGACCTGCGGGCCAGCCTGATGCAGGCGGCGTACGCCGCTGACGCCGTGGCCTCACGTAGTACGGCCGGGTGGATGACCCATGACCAACTCAACAGCCCGGTATCCCTGTTCACCGCACAGGACCCGGCCCTGGTCACCGCTACCTGCCGGGCCTTGCTGGGGCCGGTTCTCGATCATGACGCCCGGCACGGCAGCGAGCTGGTGTCGTCACTGGCTGCCTTCTTGGAGTCCGGTGGCCGGTGGCAGGAGACCGCCCAAGACCTACATGTCCACATCAACACGCTTCGTCACCGGATGCATCGGGTGGAGGAGATGACGGGGTTGAGGCTGGCGCGCACCGTCGACCGCGTCGATCTCTACCTCGCGGTCCGGGCGCTCGACCTGTTCTGAGCGCAAGCCGCACCCATGGGTGCGTTTGAACCAGGTGACGGGTCCTGTGGCGTTGATCCGGGATCGATCGGCTCGTCCGGGGGTGTGCACTCGTACAACGGGACCGGCTCTCTTCGGAGGATCGCCGTATCCCCTGCGGCCGGGAAGCGTTCGACGCTTACCCCCTGACAAGCGGAACGACAGTTCCGTGCGCCTCCCGGAGGTTACTCATGATTCACGAGGCTCCATCCGCTGGGACCATCCGTGTCGAGACGCACGGGGTCGACGCGATCCCCGAACGGGAGCAGTCCGGGCGCCCGCGCGATGTGGTGAACGTCCTGGTCGGTACCAACCTCTGCTTCGGCGTGATCATCTTTGGTTGGCTCCCGGTCTCCTTCGGCCTGGGCTTCTGGCCCAGCGTTGCCTCGATCGTGGTCGGCACGCTCATCGGCACCGTGCTGGTGGCCCCGCTCGCGCTGATCTCGATGCGGACCCGCACCAACCTTTCCACCAGCAGTGGCGCACACTTCGGGGTGCGCGGCCGGTTGCTCGGCTCGGGTATCGGCCTGCTGCTCTCCCTCGGCTACACCGCACTGACGCTGTGGACCGGCGGCGACGCGGTCGTAGGCTCACTTCACCGGCTGGTCGGCCTCCCTGACAGCGGTCCGACCCATGCCGTCACCTATGCGGTGATCGCCGGATGCACCGTGGTCGCGGCGATCTACGGCTTCAAACTGCTGGTCCGTTTGGGGCGGTGGCTCACTTCTTCCATGACCGTGTTGCTGGTGCTCGGCCTCTGGGCCTACTCCGGCGACTTCAGTGCCGCGTGGGGAGGTGGCTCGGGCGGCGACTATCTGCTCGGCGACTTCTGGGCCACCTGGCTGCTGGCCGTGGTCGCCGCCGGCATCAGTGGACCGGTCGCCTTCATCACCATCCTGGGCGACTACACCCGCTACCTCTCCCCGGCCCGCCACTCCCATGCCCGCGTCCTGGGTGCCACCAGTCTGGGGCTGGTCCTCGGACTGCTGATCCCGCAACTGTTCGGCACCTTCACCGCTGTGGCGGCCGGTGCGGGCGACGACTTCATCGGTGCGCTGGTCGCGGCGGCGCCGACGTGGTTCCTGCTCCCGCTCGCAGCCACCGGGGTGTTCGGCAGCATCGGCAACGGCGGCCTTCTCCTCTACAGCATGGGACTCGACCTCGACGCCATCGTGCCTCGCCTCAGTCGCCTCCAGGCCACGATCGCAGTCGGCGTGCTCGGAACCATCCTGGTCTTCGCGGGCCACTTCGCCTGGAACGCACTGGACTTCGTCACCGCCTTCGTCCTGATGCTCACCTCGGTCGGCACTCCATGGGCTGTCATCACTCTGATCGGCTTCCTGCGCTGCCGCGGCCGCTACGACGCCGAGGCCCTCCAGGTGTACAACCGCCGCTCCCGGGGCGGCATCTACTGGTTCACCGGCGGCTGGAACCTCGCTGCCACCACCGCGTGGACGGCCGGGGCGCTCATCGGTCTGCTCGCGGTCGACACCACCTTCTACCAGGGGCCGCTGCTGAGCCTGACCGGCGGAGTCGACTTCAGCTTCCTGTTGTCCGGCGCGGTCACCGCCGTGGCCTACCTCGCCCTGACCGCGCTTGGCCGGCGCCCCAGGCCACATCCGGGCTCCCCGGCGGCCGCCGCTTATCCGATGCCGGACGCCCGGAAGGTTCGCGGCTGACGCCCGCATTCAGACCCCGGAAACCTTTCCGGACCGCACCGCACAACGAGAGGTAACACATCCCGTGGATCGCTACGACGTCGTTGTCATCGGAGCCGGTTTCTCCGGCCTCATCGCGGCACGTGACCTTGCCGAAGCCGGGGAGCGGGTGCTCCTCCTGGAAGCCCGCGACCGCATCGGCGGCCGGACCTGGTACCTGCCGGACGGCTTTCCCGGCTACGGGCTGGAGATGGGCGGAACCTGGGTGGTCCCGCAACAGACCTTTGTCTTCGAGGAGTTGGACCGCTACGCCCTCGCGACCACGGAATGTGAGCTGCCGGCCCGCATGACGTGGTCCGACGGCGGAAAGCTGATGGATTCGCTGCTCCCCGTCCCCCCTGCGGAGCTCGGCCGGCTCGAACAGGCCATGCGCCGGCTGACCGAGGCCAGCACCCGGCTGGACCTCTCGCGGCCGCTGTCCGAGCAGGGACTGGCCGACCTCGATGTCTCCATCGACGAGTGGGCCGACCGGACGGGATTCACCGGCACCGTCCGTGATCTCGTCGTGTCCTGGTTCTCCGGGTGCGGCAGCGCCCGGCCGGATGAGGCATCGGCGCTGGACATCCTGCGCTGGATCGCCGCGATGGACCACTCGATATGGGGCATGTTCCAGGCGAGCCTGCTCGGCCACACCTTCGTCGGCGGAACCACGCGGCTCGCCGACGCCATCGCCGCCGACGCTCAGGCCCACGGTGCGCACCTGCGGCTGTCCGCGCCGGTGGCCGAAGTGCGTCAGCAGACTGACGGTGTGCTGGTCCGGTACACCGGAGACGCGATCACCGCTGGGCGCGTCCTGGTCACCGTGCCCATTGGCGTGCAGCGTCAGATCGCCTTCACCCCGGCGCTTTCGGAAGCCAAGTTCGCCATCTCGGCTGAGAACCACGCCGGACAAGGGCAGAAGGTGTGGGCACTCGCCCGCAAGGTGCCCGAGGACCTGAGCGGCTTCGGCTGGAACACCGCCTTCGACTACGTCGGGGCGATGGGCAGCACACCCGACGGTGTGGTGCTCGTCTGTTTCGCCCCTGAACACGACCGGGTCGACGGCGAGGACATTGCCGATGTCCAGCGAGCCGTACGCGAGTTCGCGCCCGACGCCGAAGTGGTCGCGGTCAAGACCCACTCATGGGTCGACGACAAGTGGTCCCGTGGTACCTGGACCACCTTCCGGACAGGTCAAATCACCACCTATGAAAAGGACTTGGCCAAGCCGGAAGGCCGCGTGCACTTCGCCGGGGCGGCCACCGCCCGGCGCTGGCCGGGCTTTATCGACGGAGCGATCGAGAGCGGGCGACGAGGAGCCGCGGAGGTGCTCGCCGCCGCGCGTCCCGGCCGATAACGCCGCCCCGACCGGGACGTCCCGGGAAGGGTGGGTGACCAGCTGCCGCAGCACCCGGTGCTGCGGCAGCTGCTGTCGTCAACGTACTCATTCGTCATGGGGGTACGGCATCCTTTGCACGGCGGGGGAGTGCGGGGTGCCGCGTCCTTGCTGGTAGCTCCGTCTAGCCTTGCCGCCGCGTCCTCCTGTGGGAGGCGTTTCATCGATCCTTCACAGCCACAGTCGCCAACGGCTCATATGCCGTGTGTGTGATTCCTCGCGTGCCGGCGCTCCGACAACCGCCGCGGCAATATCACGCAGCGCCTCGGAATCGAGCGCGCTTCCTCAGGAAGGAACCACCGTGTCCACATTGCGAGTTGCGCACACCGTCTGGGACGGGACACTGCTGGAGGGGAAAGGAACCGTCACCTTCGAATCCTCGGAGATCGGACACTACCCGGTCTCCTGGCCGTCCCGTGCGGAGCAGGCGAACGGCATGACCAGCCCTGAGGAACTGATCGCGGCAGCGCTCTCCAGCTGCTTCTCGATGGCTCTGTCCCATGGACTCACGGATGCCGGTACGCCGCCCACCCAGCTGACCACCCGAGCCACGACCGCCTTCCGGCCCGGCAGCGGAGTCACCGGAATTCACCTCACTGTGCAGGGCCAGGTGCCGGGCCTGGACGAGAAGGGGTTCATTGCGGCGGCCGAAGAAGCAAGAGCGAACTGTCCGGTGCGAAAGGCACTCGCCGGTACCAGGGTCACGCTGACCGCCACCCTCGGCTGATCCACTGCTGCCGACGAGGATGCCGCCTGCAGAAGATCCGTGGGCGGCGTCGTCGCATGCCTACCGCGACGTCGTCACCGTGCGGCGCCCACCGTTGATGAAGAGAAGGGGAAGCGATCAATGGCCTGGCATCACTGCCGGCAGGAAAGTGGGCTGGCGGATGCCGCCGGCTTGGTGTTCTCCGCCAAGCTGGCACCGCCCCGCGCCGGCAGTGTGGTCGAACGCGCCCGGCTGTTCCGATTGCTCGACGAGGGCGCGCGCGGGCGGTTCACGATGGTGATCGGGCCGCCCGGCAGCGGCAAGAGCGCCCTTCTGGCCTCCTGGGTCCGCGCGGGGGTGACGCTGTCCGGCCCCTTGGCGTGGCTGACCCTTGATGAAGAGGACAACGAACCGACCAGGCTGCGCGCTCATCTCGTGGCCACGCTGCGGCGGGCCGGCACGGCCGGTCCGGCTGCGGGAGGTGACGTCCTGGCAGGTGAGCCCTGCGTGGAACGCTCGGTGCCGGCCCTGCTCGAAGCGTTCGGTGCGCTGTCCGCCCCGATTGTGCTGGTACTTGACGACTTCCACGAGCTGCGGCCCGGACCGGCACGCAACGCGGTACTGCAGCTGGCCCGGCATGCGCCAGCCTGCCTGCGGGTGATCCTGGCCTCCCGGCAGGAGCCCGATCTTCCGCTGCACAAGATGAGAGCGGCCGGGGAACTCACCGAAGTCCGTGGTGCGGATCTGGCCTTCACCGAAGCGGAGACTGACGAGCTGTTCCGGAGGGCCGGGGTGGACCTCACCCCGGACCAGGTGGCTCAAGTGCTGCGGGTCTCGGGAGGCTGGGCGATGGGACTGCAGCTCGCGGCCATCACCCGTTCCGAGGATGAGGACTGCCGGACGTGTCTGGAGCGGTGGTCGAAGGTCGTCAGACTCTGCTCCGACTTCGTTCTCGGCGAGCTGCTCGAGCCGATGCGGGCTGAGGACCAGGAGCTGCTGCTGCGCACCAGTGTCCTGAGCCGGCTCAACGCATCCCTGGTCCGGGCGATCACCGGACGGATCGATGCCAGCCGGATGTTGCGCCGACTCTCCGCCGAACAGGACCTGCTGACCCGGGTGGACGAGTGGACGTATCGGCAGAACCCGATGATCCGGCAAGCCCTGGCCAGGGAACTGATCGAACGGTACGGCTCCGCCGAGGTGGTTTCGCTGCGACGGGTGGCGTGCGAGTGGTACACCGCGCACGGGATGCCCGAGCAGGCGCGGCAGTACGCCACGGCAGCGGGGGCGCTGGGCCCCTTCCCTGGTGCCTCGGACCCCGTACCCCACCCGTCTGTGGGGCTCCCGGAAGCATCTCCGGGTGGGGTGACGGATGGGGAGGGTGACCAGGGCGCGTCACCCGTGGCCGGTCCGCTGCCGCAAAGAGGCACAACAAGGCCGGTGCCGTCGCGATCGGGCGCATACGGCCAGGGCTTGACCGTCAGCGAGTTGGAGGTACTGCGGCTGCTCACCACTGACCTCACCCTCGACGAGATCGCCGCCCGGCGCCATGTCTCCCTCAACACCGTGAAGACCCAGGTGAAGGGCGTCTACCGCAAGTTGAGTGTGGGACGGAGACGAGCCGCGGTGGAGGCCGCGCGGCTTGAGGGCCTCCTCTGAGCCGACGCCGCGAGGAAGGGCGCCCGCGGCCCTCACCTCCAGCTGTTGACCATCACCCGCTAGGGCTGCGCAGGGCGCCTGACTTCACCCGTGACGCGTGATGACGCGCCGTCCCAGATCACGTTGCCTTGAACCGGAACGCAGGCAGGAGCGGTGGATCAGCAGGAGGCAAGTGGTGGATATGGAACTGGGCGGGCGCCGACCTCCCGGCGACGACGCGGGTGGGCAGCTTCCCGCGGAGGAGGGCGGTTTCGGTGTGCTGCGAGGGCTTGAGGAGGCGATGGGCCCCGCGGTACGTCCGGTGAAGGGGGGCCATCGGCTCCCGCCGCTCCCCGGAGAGCCCGAATACACGGTGTTCGTCTCCACCATCGGCGACCCCACCGTGCTGTGGGAGGACATGCCCAGCCCGCCTGACGGGCTGGACGGAGCGGGCGGTGGCACGGACCCCGAGCTGAACTCCTTCTACCAGTCGGAGCTGGTGCGTTGGGCGACGGCCGATGAGCTGGGCGACGAGGCGGTCGACCTCGACGTACTGCCCCGGTGCTCGCCGACCGAGCTGGCGGACGAGGCCGCATGGCTCGTCCAGCCGGACAAGTCACTGCCGCAGCGCTGGGTGCGCGGCTGGTCTCTCACTCGGGAGAGGCCGGTGTGGGTGCCCGTCAGCTACGTATGGCTGTTCACCCGTCACGAGGCGATCAGTGAGCGCATCGCCCATCCGATCTCGACCGGTCGCGCCATCCACTCCGATCTCCACCAGGCTTTGGTGAACGGAGCGTGCGAGGTCATCGAGCGCGACGCCATCTCCCTGGTGTGGTCGCAGCGTTTGGAACTGCCGGAGATCGACGTCAGCGGTGAGCCCGCCCTGCGCGAGGCGCAGCGTCGCGTGCGGGACGGCTCTGTGGACTACCGGTTCTACGACGCCACCTCGGACATCGGAGTTCCGACGGTCTTCGCGGTGGTCCTGAGCGATCACAACGACAGGCTGGGGCAGCTGGTGATGTGCGCTGCCGGGCCGGATCCGGTCGAGGTGGTGCGCAACATCTACCGAGAGGCGGCCTCGTCCCGCATCGCGCAGGCCCCGCACGCGGTGCCCGACGACCCGAAGAACTCCACCAGCGTCCTGCCCGGTGCGATCCCGATGGGTGACCCCGGCAAACGGGAGGCCTTCGACTTCCTACTGCGCGGCCCACGCCCCACCCGTCGGCTTGCCGACCTGCCCACCGCACCCACCGGCTCGTCGGCCGAGCAACTGTCCTGGCTCGTCGAGCGATTGGCGGCAGTCGATGCCGAGGCCATCGCCGTGGAGCTCACCACTGATGAGGCCCGCGCGTACGGCTACCGCTCCGTTCGGGTGGTCGTGCCGGAACTGATGCCGCTGTCCTTCGTGCACCGCAACCGGCATCTGGACCACCCCAGGCTGTACCGGGCTCCCGCGGCGATGGGCCTGGCCAGTCATCCCGAGCCCGGGCTCAACTCCGAGCCCCAGCCGTTCGCGTAGGACCCAAGCACGTCCTGTGGACCGGGGACTTCGGGGGAACGAGTCGCGAACATCTGGAGACCATGGTCGGCCGGCCGGGCATGTGCGCCGACGTCCAGGGCCTCCGGTCGGCCGAGTGGCCCCACACGGAGATGCGACTGGTCGTCACCTGGCGCCCCGAGAGTGCTTTTCGACGGGGTGGCCGCAGTGCACGCTGTGCCCCGTACACCCTGGCTGCCCATCGTCCAGGAGTACCCGGTCATCCGGTCGGGTCGCTGGTCGTGTCAGGAGAGGGCCCCTGCCACGACTGCTGCGTCGGACGCCGTGCCCAGCACGACCGCAGTGCGTCCGCAATCTCTGCGCTGCGGGCATCCCTGGCGGCCGACCCGGGCGACGGAGTGGCGGGCTTCACCGACGCGCAGGCCAAGATCGCTACCGCTCTCGCCCTGGATCTCCTGGACCGACAGCGGACCGGTACCAGTGTCCGTGCCGGGCGGGTCGTGTTCGGCAACGTGTTGACCCGGGCCCTGATCGGCGACACGTCGTCCGAGCGGAACGGCTGGATCGCCGTCGGTCCGTTCGTGGATCCGACGGCGACCGCCTGGGTGCCCGGGATACCCGACGGCATCTACTACCGCCCATGCGCTCACCGCGATGCACCCCCACCCCGACCACCTGGCGGCCGTGCTGTCGGACACCCGCTCCGTAGTCGCCGCCAGCACTCTCGGCTCCGCGGGCACCATCGCCTGCGTCCTGCCCGGCGGCGACGCGGAACGCACCGGAACGGCCCGTACCAAGGGCTGACGCAGTCCGTGACCGATGGCATCCATGCGGGGCACTGCACCCGGATGGATGCCATCTCCTTGCCATCGACGTGGGCGGTGCGTCTTCACACCCTCTTCATGCGCGCCCACGCATCCGCTTCGCGGACACGCTCTTCACTGGGTGACGGGACCCGCTCCATCCGTGCGACGTCTCGCCTGTCACGACGAGAAACCGAGGCAAGCATGATCACTACGACCCGTCCGACCCGCTACCGCGATGCCCGGGTGGACGCCCGTATGCGGCTGGCCCGCCGTCTGGGACTGCTGGGACTGACGGCCGGCGCGATCAGCCTCTTCCAGACCGTGGGGCATATCGCCGACCCCGCGTATCTGATCCCAGGGCTCGACGACGGAAGTCAGCACGTTCACTACCACATGGCGCGGGAGTCGCTGGTCTCGGTGGCGGCCTTCGCGGTGATCTTCTTGGGGCTGTTCGCCGGCCCGGCAGCCCGGACCCCGCAGCTGTGGCGGACGCTTCTGGTGGCGGTGCTCGGCTATGTGGCGGCGATGTGGAGCGGAATCGCCGCTGCGGGCAGCGCCGCTCCGAACACCATGGCGCTGACCGTGCACATGGTGTCGAGCGCGGGGCTGCTGTGCGCGGCTTTCCTCGTTCGGCCCGCCTTTCGCACAGCCGCTCGGTGACCGGCTCCGGACGGGCGCGGCCACCTGCGCGACAGGCAGGGTTCCCACGGCGACACTGGCTCTGCGGGGGAGCGGGAGAGGAGACACAGCGGTGATTCGTTCGTCGGGCGGTCCGTGGTGGCGCCGGGTAAGCCTGCGCAAGCGGTTGTTCCTCTCTCATCTGGCGGCCGCGCTGATCTCGGTCGCCGTCATGCTCGTCGTGGCGCCGCTTCTGGTGCCGGCCGGCTTCAAGCCGGAGGGGGATGAGCGGACGGGCCTGGTGCCCTCACACGAGATCGAGCGAGCGTTCAACGAGGTGCTGACCATCGCGCTGCTGCTGGGTCTCGCCGTCGCCGTGGCGGCCGCGGCGGTGCTCTCCCGGCTGCTGCTGCGTTCACTGGACCGGATCCGTGCCGCCACGCGGCACATGGCTGCCGGGCACTACGGCGAGCAGGTGCCGCTGCCCGGCGAGCCGGAGCTGCGTCGGCTGGTGTCCGACGTCAACCGGCTCTCCGCGGAACTGGCGGATGTGGAACGGCGGCGGGCACGGCTCGTCTCCGAGGTCGCGCACGAGATGCGTACCCCGCTCACCACCCTGCGCGGGCAGCTCGACGGCCTCGTTGACGGTGTCTTCCCACCGACGAACGAGCTCTTCGCCTCTCTGACAGACGACATCTCCCGCCTCCAGCGGCTCACCGGGGACCTCTCCAGCCTCTCCCGGGTCGAGGAAGGAGCCTTCCGACTGGAACGCGCCGAGATGGATCTCGGCGCAATGGTGCTGCGGGCGGCCGAGCGGCTGCGCCCGCAGTTCGCCGACCAGGGCGTCGAGCTCCAGGTCCGGGCGCCGGCACCGGTCCGGGCCGAGGCCGATGAGGAACGCCTCGCGCAGGTGGTCACCAACCTGCTGGGCAACGCGCTCGCCGCCACCGAACCGGGCGGGCGGGTCGAGATCACTGTGGCACGGGAGGACGCCGGCGACGTGATCACCGTCACCGATACCGGCGTGGGCATCGCCGAGGAGGACCTGGAGCGCATCTTCCACCGCTTCGAGCGGGTCGAACACGCCGACCGGCCGGCACCGGCGGCCGGCAGCGGCATCGGACTGACCATCGCCCGTGGCATCGCCCATGCCCACGGCGGCGAGATCATCGCCCGCTCTCCTGGCCCGGGCAAGGGAGCGGCGTTCCGCGTCCGGCTGCCCGGACCGCCCCGGTAGCGATGCGACCCGTCGATCCGTACAGCCGTCGATCGTCCGGACGACTTCCGGCGGCGCACCCGCGGTGGCGGCCGCCGTTTCATACGAGCTTCACATTCCCCGACGTACCGGCTTGGTATTCGGCTGCTTCGATACGGGCCGTGACCACAGCAATTCCCAGAACAGAGCCGGCCGGGCGTGCCACGCCCGGCGTGGCATAGTGACGGCCATGGCGCCGCAACGGGTACTCGTCGTCGATGACGAAGCCAAGATCCGGATGGTGGTCCGTGGCTACCTCGAAGCCGACGGATTCACGGTGACCGAAGCCGCGGACGGCCCCAGCGGGCTGCGTGCCGCGATGGACGACACACCGGATCTGGTGGTCCTGGACGTCATGCTCCCCGGGCTCGACGGTTTCGAAGTGCTGCGGATGCTCCGGGAGACGAGTGACGTCCCGGTCATCCTGCTGACCGCGCGCGTCGAGGAGATCGATCGCGTCGTCGGCTTCACCGCAGGCGGCGACGACTACGTCACCAAGCCGTTCAGCGCCCGGGAACTGGCCCTGAGGGCACGCGCCATCCTGCGCCGCGCCACCGCCAACAGCACCGCGGCGGAGGCGGACGGGGGCACGCTGCGCTTCGACGGGCTGCTCATCGACCCGGACCGCCGCGTGGTGGTCGTCGACGGTGACCACCACGTAGAACTCACCGCGCTCGACTTCGACATCCTGCTGGCCCTCGCGCAGGCGCCCGGTCATGTCTACACCCGCCGCCAACTGCTGGAGCGCGTCTGGGGGTACGACTTCTTCGGGGATGAGCGAGTGGTGGATGTCCATATCCGTACGATCCGCCGGGAGTTGGGCGACGACGCCGCGCAGCCGCGCTTCATCGGCACGGTCCGTAACGTCGGCTACCGACTGGTCGCGCGCCCAGTCCGGCCATGAACGAGAACGCTTGGTCTCCTTGAACCCCTTCGGCCTGGCGGCCCCGGCCCGGCGGGACAGGCGTCCCCGCCGCCGGCCCAGGGAATCGCTCATCGGGCGTGGCCCGCCCGGTGGTATCTCACAGCTTCCGTTCGAACCAGGACCGCGCGGCCTCGTAACGGTCCTTCAGCGGCGGGCAGTGCCCACTGCCGCCGGTGATCTTCAACTCGCCGTCGGCGGAGGAAGCGACGAGGCGCTTGATGTCGCTGACCGGGGCCAGCGGATCGTCCGGTGTGTTGATCGCCAGGATCGGGGTGTCGGTGCGTGTGGTGCCGACCAGTTTCTGGTTCACCAGGGAGGCCTTCCGGGCGATCTGCGCCAGCTGCTCGGTGTCCTCGGCAGGGACGCCATAACGTGCGGCGAGAGCCGCCCTGGTCATCGGCGGCAGATTCGCGATGAAGCCGGGGCCCTTGTCGAGAGCCTGATGCACGGGGCCGCAGACGGATACGACGGCCTTCACCCGCTTGTCGGTGAAGGCGAGGCGGCCGACGGTGTTCCCGCCGTAGGAGGCCCCCATGGCGCCGATCCGCTCCGGATCGATGCGCTGGTGTGTGCGCAGCCTGTCGACGACGGCGCTGTAGAGCCGGTCGGTGTCCGGCCGGTCGGCAGGCCAGGCCCGGCTGTCGCCGAAGCCTGCGTTGTCCAGCGCGACCATCGCGATTCCGGCAGGTGCAAGGTGCTTCTCGAAGAGAGTGAAGTGGCTGGTCTTGGCGACGTCGATACCGCCGGAGGTGATGACTACCGGGAACGGGCCATTGCCCTTGGGCAGATGGAGGTACGCCTCCAGCGTCCCGCCTTCGAACGGTGTCCGTAGCCGCTGGACCCCCGCTTCGGTGAGGCCGCCCGCCCGCTCGTAGGCGGCCTTCGCCTTCCGGTACGCGGCCTTCTCACGTGCCGACTTCCGGTGCTCCGGGTAGGCGGCCAGCGTGTAGTAGAGCGAGGCTTCGAGTGAGCGACTGCGCACTGCGGAGGTGTCGCGCCGGGCGTGCGCGGCGTCGGCTGCGCGCACCGCCCGCCGCCCGGCGGCGCTCCATTCCGTGATCCAGTTGCCGGCACCGGGCGCGATCACGGTGTCGAGCCACCCGGGGTTCTCCCGCTCGCCGGTGGCGCTCTTGATGCGCTGCAGGACCGCGTTCATCACGACGGGGTCGCCGCCCTGCTCCTCCCACCCCTCCAGTCGGATGTCCCGGAACCACTCGTGTTCGTTGATCTCGACAGGCTCTCCGGAGTGGGACGAACCGTTGTCGGCGGAGGCCGCGGCCGGCGTACGTTTCGCCGCCGGTGTCTCCGTCGCACACCCCGCGACGGCCAGTCCCAGCACGACGACCACCGCCGTCCTGGGGCGATGTCCGTGGTCTCGCATGTGTATGCCTCCTGTGTTTCCGCCCGATGTGTGGTCGGCGGCCTGTTGTCGGCCGGGTGTCGACCCGGCCGTCAGCCAAGCGCAGCGGGATGTGGCTCCTGCGGTGACAGAGATGAAGCCCGGGTGAGGCGTGCTCCCGTGCAGCGGTCCGCCGTCAGGAACGGGTGCAACAGCGTCGACGGTCCGTGACGACTTCATGAGCGCTTCACGGACATCGCGCCAGTGGAATCACATGCCACTGATCGACTGAGGTCTCGTCAGATGCATCCCGCAGGAGCCCTAAGGACATCCCATGACCATCCATGGCCGGCAAGGCGGGGCCGCGGCCCCGCCGGCATCCCGACACAATGGCCCACGAAGAGGCCCGAGGGTGCGCGGAGACCGCCGCTGGCTCTCCGGGCTGAAGCGGGAGCGGCCGCGTGCCGCGTACCGGACCGACCTCGGGACGGTGGGCTTCGGCATGTGGCTGCTGACCGGGCTCTTCGTCGACGGGTTCGCACACCGGAACCTCAACTTGCAGCAGGAGAACTTCTTCACCCCCTGGCACGCGATCTTCTACTCCGGGTTCGCGGCGACAGCCGGATGGATCCTCTGGCACGTATGGCGCAACATGCAGTCCGGATATGTGGGACTCTCCGCCATTCCGGCCGGCTACGGCGGCGCGGTGGCCGGGCTGGTCATCTTCGCCGAAGGCGGTGCCGGAGACTTCATCTGGCACACGCTGTTCGGCATCGAGCAGGACCTGGACGCGCTGTTCAGCCCCTCACATCTGCTGCTCTTCACCGGAATCTTCCTGATTCTCAGCGCGCCGCTGGTTTCCGCATGGCACCGGCTGGACCCTCCGGACGGGGCGGCGCCGAGTGCCAGGGTGTTCCTGCCGGTGACGCTGTCGCTCGCCTGGTCATCAGGTCTGATCGCCTTTTGCTTCGGCTACTGGGGCGCGGCGGGTGAGGAGGGCGTCGGCAAGGACATCACCTCGTGGGCGCGGTCCCTCGATACGCTCCCCGCCGTCCGGATGCCCGGCAGCAACGAGGCCGACACGATCAGCCAGTTCGTCCAGGAGACCAGCCTGGCGAGCCTGTTCGTGACGCTGGCGATCCTGCTGCTGCCGGCGCTGCTGGTGTCCCGCCGCTGGCAGACCCCCCTCGGTACCTTCACGCTGACCTGGACCCTGGTGGCGACGCTGACCCAGGTCGCCGACGGATTCGGCGGCGCACCGCGGATCGGCGCGTTCGCGCTGGCCGGCCTGGCGGTCGACCTCCTCACGCGCTGGTTCCGGCCCGACCGGGGCGCAACGGCGTCCTTGGCGCTCGTGGGGTGCTGGGGAGCGCTGGCGTGGACGGGCGCCTACTTCACCATCGTCCAACTGACGGTCGGTATCGGTATGCACCTGGAGATGTGGACGGGTGTCATCACCTGGAGCGTCATTCTCGGCGGGCTGGCCGGAGCGATGATCGCGTCCGTGGCCCGGTTCGGAGGGGCTTCTCCCCAGCCCCCGTCGACCGGTGCCGCGACTCCCGTCGCCTCGTGCTGAGCGTGCCTTCCGCCCACCACACCCGTCCGTCATCACGTAGCACCCACTGGAGGACCGCGTTGTTCAGAACGATACGTATCCCGGCAGGTCTGCTCCTGTCGGCCGTCGCTGCCGGCGCCGCCGTCCTCATCGCGGCAGGCCCTGCCTCCGCGCATGTGACCGTCCAGCCGGGTACAGCTGAGAAGGGCGGCGTCAGCACCCTCGCCTTCCAAGTGCCGAACGAGGACGACACCTCGGCCACGACGAAGGTCGAGGTGTACCTCGACCCCGACACCCCGCTGTCGCTGGTCTCGACGCGACCGGTGCCGGGATGGAAGGTGCGGCTGGAGAAGAGGAAGCTGGCCAAGCCTGTGAAGTCCGGGCACGGCCGGCTGACCGAAGCCGTCTCGAAGATCACGTGGAGCGGCGGAACCATTGCCCCCCAACAGTTCCAGCGCTTTGACGTGGTACTGGGCACGCTGCCGACCGACACCGACACCCTGGTCTTCAAAGCGGTGCAGACCTACGCCGACGGCGAAGTCGTCCGGTGGATCGAGGGCCCCTCGGGCGCGCGGGAGCCGCAGCACCCCGCCCCTGTTCTGCGCCTGACCGGGCCACAGGAGGGTGATGCTCACCAGCATGGCTCCGAACACGCCGCCGGCCCTCACACCCAGAGCCCGGCACCGAGCCCCTCCACGGCTCCGGCATCCGATCTCGCGTCCGACGACACCGCACGGGCGATCGGCACGACCGGGCTGCTGATCGCGCTGGTCGCTCTGGCGCTCGGCTCGTTCGGCCTCTTCCTGGCGCTCAACGCGACCGGCCGACGCCTGTCGGCACGGGGCGGTCGCACCGGCTGATCGGCGGCGCGGGCGGATCACGAAACGTACGGAGAGGCGCAGGACATTGGACAACAGTGAGAGCCGGGAGCGGCCCGGCGCCGCCCCGGCCGCGGCACACTCCGAGGAGCGAGCCGCGCCTGAGCGGAACAGGCGGCACTTCCTGGGGGCCCTGGCCGCCGCAGGGGTGGCGGGAACGGCCGTGGGCGCCGGTGGGGCCACCGCATGGACGGCGGGCCGTGAGAGCGAGCCGCAGGTGGCTGCACTGACCGAACTCGGCCGCCGCACGGTGCCCTGGCACGGCACACACCAGGCGGGCATCACCACCCCGCCCCAGGCCAGGCTGACCCTGCTCGCGCTGGACCTGGCCGGCAACGCGGGACGCACTGCGCTCGCCCGTCTGATGCGCGCCTGGACCGAGGCGGCGGCGCAGCTCACCGCCGGTGTGCCGGTGCGCGGCGACGACGCGTCCGCGCTGGGTTCGGGCCCGTCCTCACTCACCCTCACCATCGGGTTCGGCACATCGATGTTCACCAAGACGGGACTGGAGCGACAACGACCGGAGCCGATGGCCCCGTTGCCCGCCTTTCCGGGGGAGCGGATCGACCGTGCCCGCAGTGACGGCGACCTGCTGCTCCAAGTGTGCGCGGACGACGCTCCGGTGTGCTTCCACGCCGCCCGGTCGTTGATCCGCCTGGCGCGCGGCACCGCCACGGTGCGCTGGCAGATGTCCGGCTTCACCCGCTCACCCGGAGCCGCGCCCCTTGCCGGGACCACCCCTCGCAACCTCATGGGCCAACTTGACGGCACCCACAACCCCAAGCCCGCCGATCCCGGATTTGCCGGCAAGGTGTTCGTCGGTGCCCGGGACCGGCCCGTGTGGATGCGCGGCGGCTCCTACCTGGTGATGCGGCGGATCCGCATGCTGCTGGACGCATGGGACGGCATCGACACCGACCGGCAGCAACGGGTGATCGGCCGGCGCAAGGACACCGGGGCGCCGCTGTCGGGAGGCGGTGAGCACACCCCGCCGCACTACGGCAAGCGGACACCGCACGGGGAACCGGTCATCCCCGCCGATGCCCATATCCGGCTGGCTGCTCCCGAGTTCCACGCCGGCGCCGCCATGCTGCGCCGCGGATATGCGTACGACGACGGGCAGCGAGACGGCAGCGCGGATGCAGGTCTGCTCTTCCTGGCCTGGCAGGCCGACCCGCGCCGAGGCTTCATACCGGTGCAGCGCCGGCTGGCACAGCGCGACGCGCTCAACCACTTCATCCGTCACGAGGCCAGCGGTCTGTACGCGGTCCCGGGCGGCTGTCGTCCGGGCGAGTACATCGGTCAGCGCCTGCTGGAGGCCTGACGAGATGCTCTTCGCCATCCACTGCCCTGCCGTACGGAAGCCGACGAGGCGGCAGCGCGTTCCCGGGGGATCACGCTCCGGCCGGACGGGACGGCGCCGTGCGGCGGCGCTGCTGCTGGGGGTGCTGCTCGTACTGGCCGGCCCGGCCACCGTGGCGCAGGCACACGCGTCGCTCGTCACCACCACACCCGGCGCGTCCGCGCGCCTGTCCACGGTACCTCGCCAGGTGGGCGCCACCTTCAGCGAACCGGTGGAGGCCGGACTCGGCTCCATGAAGGTCTACGGTCCGGACGGCTCACGGGTGGATGCCGGCACCAGCACGCATGAAGCCTCGGACCGGGAGATCGTTGCCGGTGTGCGCAACGTGTCTGCCCATGGCACCTACACCGTCGCCTGGAGAGTGGTTTCGGCCGATTCCCACCCCATCCAGGGCGCGTTCACCTTCTCTGTCGGGACGCCGACTCGTGCGTCGGCGCCGATCGCGTCCGACGCCGGGAGTCCGGTGGTCTCGGCCCTTCACGCGACGACCCGGCTCGCCGCGTACTGCGGCTTTGCCCTGATGATCGGCGGCGCGGTGTTCTGCCTCGTGTGCTGGCCGAGCGGGTACGTACTGCCACGCCGGGCCCGGCGGCTGACGGCGGCGGGCGGGGGAGTGCTCCTGGTCGCCACATTGGGGCAACTGCTTCTCCAGGGACCGTACGGTGCTGGGTTGGGGCCGGCCGCCGCATTCGATCCAGCGGTGCTGGCCGCCACCGTGAACACCCGGATCGGCACCGCGCTCATCTTCCGCGCGCTGCTGCTGATCGCGACGGCACACCTGCTGCTGTGTCTCCCGTGGGAAGGCAGCACGCAGCGGCCGCGTCCCTGGCGTGCCGTTCCGCCGCTGGGACTGATCGCCGTCACACTGGCGGCGACCTGGGCGGCCTCGGGGCATATGGCGGTCGGTGCGCAGATACCGGTGGCAGTCCCGGTGGATGTGGTGCATCTGGTGGCGATGGCAGTGTGGGCGGGGGGTTTGACGGCGCTGCTCACCCTGATGATCCGGCGTCGGGGCACGCAGAGGTCGGGCACCGTGGACGACAGCACGGCCGTCGTCGATGCGGCGCGTCGCTTCTCACGGTTGGCGCTGGGCTGTGTGGTGACCCTTGCCGTCACCGGCGCGTATCAGAGCTGGCGGCAGACGGGTCTGTCGTTCGACGGTCTGACCGCGACTCCTTATGGCCGGCTGCTGCTGGCCAAGACGGGCGGTGTCGTCCTGATGGTGGGACTGGGGGGTGCGGCCCGACGCCGCCTGCACCGCGCCCACACTGCGCCCGGCGTCCCCGTACTGCGGCGGCTGCGCAATGCCATCGTCGCGGAGTGTGTGCTGGTGGCGGCAGTGCTGGTAATCACCACGACCCTGGTCGGTACCCGACCGGCCAACGACGCACTCGCCCTCCCGATGAGCGCTGGTCTGCGCTACGACACCGGCACGGACCGCGGCACCGCACAGGTCGTCATCGACCCTCCCCGGGTCGGCCCGACCGTCATCCACCTCTATGTGCTGGACGGCAACGGGATGCAGCGTGCGGTCGACGCGGTCGAGGTCCGCCTCACGCTGCCCAGCCGGGACATCGGCCCCCTGCCCGTGCGGCTGTCCCCGGCCGGACCGGGTCACTACGTGAGCGCGGGAACGGTGCTGCCCATGGCCGGCGACTGGCGGCTGTCGGTGTCGCTGCGCACCTCCGACGTCGACAGTGCCGAGGTTTCGCACACCGTGGAGGTGCGCTGATGAGACGTTCACACGTCGTGCGGCCGGCCGTGGTGGCCCTGTTGACGATGCTGGCGGTGCTGCTGTCAGTGTCCCCGGCGTCCGCGCACAGCGTCGCCGGAGCGGGCTCCACCAACTTCCGTACCGTGCTGCACCCTTCGGCCCTGCCTCCCGGGGTACGGCTGACCGTGGTGGAGAACGGCAGCCGGCTGGAGCTGCGGAACACTTCCCCCTCCGAGGTGGTCGTCCAGGGCTATACGGGCGAGCCGTACCTGCGGGTGGGGCCGTCCGGCGTCCACGAGAACCGGCAGTCACCGGCCACCTATCTCAATGCGGACCGCTACGGCCGGATCGAGGTGCCCGCCGGAGTCGGCGCACGGAAGGCGCCGGTGTGGCGGAAGGTCTCCGGCGATCCCGTGGCCCGCTGGCACGACCATCGGATCCACTGGATGTCCGGTCGGCTGCCGCCCGCGGTGATATCGGCACCGGACAGCTTCCACCGCATCGCCGCCTGGACGGTCGTGCTGGAGCAGGGCGGTCTGCGGACCGCCGCGGAAGGAGAGCTTCATTGGGTACCGGGGCCGTCCCCCTGGCCGTATGCCGCTGTCGGTGTACTCCTGTTCGCCGGTACGGTCGCGCTGACCTGGCTGCGGCGCCCGCTGCGGTTGCTTGCGGCCGCCGCCCTCGCCCTGGCCGTTCTCGACGTATGGCACTCCGCCCTCATCTCTGCCACCGTGGCCGGGACCAGCGGCGACAAGGTGAACACCTTCGTCACCGGAAACTGGGGCCAACTCCCGTGCTGGGCGGCGCTCGTCATCGGTGGTTTTCTCCTGCTGCGCAGCCGAAGTGACGGCATCTGGCCGGCCGCGACGGCGGGGCCGGTGGTCGCCTCGCTCAGTGGACTCGCCGACATCGGAGTGTTGTGGCGCTCCTCGGCACCGTTCGCCGGCCCGGACTGGCTGGACCGGGCGCAAGTACTGCTGATCTCAGCGCTGGGCTTCGGCCTGCTGGTAGCGCTGCCGTTGCTGCTGCGCAGGGAACTGCGCGCCCGCCGCACGAGTGAGGAGGCCGGCGATGCCCCAGCGACGTGACGTCGCAGCTGTGATCTGGGGCGCGTGGGTGGCGGCGGTGTCACTGCTGGCCACCGGCTGCCTGGAACAGCCTGCCGGGGACGGCGCTGCACCGTACGCAGGCCCGACGGCCGGGCAAACCGACCGACCTGCGACCGGCACCGCGAAGAAGGGCGCGGACGGGGTACAGCGGATGACCGTCACCGTGGACGACCGCCAGCGCTTCTTCCCGTCCCACATACGCGCCCGCCAGGGGCCATTGGTGATCACCGTGCGGAACACGGGCGGCACACCGCACACCCTCACACTGCAAGGCCGGGACGAGCACAACAGCCCCGGCATGGACAACCTCAACGGCGGGCGGCGTGGCAGCATCCGGCTCAACTTCACCAGTCCCGGCCGGTACCCGTTCCTCTGCTCCTACCACGCCGGGGCCGGAATGGAGGGGGAGATCCTGGTCCGGTGAGGGAGGGGTCTGACCGACACTCATCGGTATGCGGACAACGCCGTCCGCCGACAGCGGATCCAGCGCCATTTTCCCAGGTCAGGACCGCGTCGAGCGAGCCCGGCGGCGGGGCGTGCCACGCTGTGGACAGCTCTTGACGGCGGTGTGTCGATCACCGTACGGTGCGGCGAACCACAACTGAAAAACCACCGATGATTCTGCGCGGGAGAGCCCACACCCCAGTGGTGTGGCGCCGAAGGAGCAAATCCTCCCCGGAAACTCTCAGGCCTCGTTACCGCGCAGTGGAGGTGGACTCTGGAAAGCAGGCGCTGCTGCGTCTCGCCCACGGTGCAAGCCGCCTCGTCGCGGTGAAGCTCTCAGGCCAATGACAGAGGGGGAGGCTCACTCGATCGCGTGCCCCGTTCGACGGTGCGCGCCAGGCCCGAGGAGCCTCCGTGGCGTACCCCGCCTCTCCCCCCGACACCCCGTCCCACCAGTCGCCCGCCGCACTGGAATGGACCGCGCCCTTGTCCGTGCGCCACATCGGACGGGACGCCGAAGAGCTGTCCAAGATTCACGAGGGGGAGCGCCCCTCCAGCCGGAAGACGGCGGCACACCCCATGACGACGGCCGACCGTAACAAGTACTGGCCCCGCGTCCGCCGTGTCGACGGCGCGCACGGCGACCGCACCCTGCTCTGCTCCTGCCCGTCGATCGACGCCCACGAGAGCTGACAGCCGCACAAGGCCGGCGGTGCGTCGCACTGCGACAACACCGTCCTGCTGCCCTTGCCCGGCCTCAAACCACTTGTCTGAGCAGCACCGGAGCCGAGTTCGCCGGTGCGCCAGCGACCCACGGAGGATGGCATGGCCATCAGCGTATTCGACCTCTTCTCCATCGGTATCGGACCGTCCAGTTCCCATACGGTCGGCCCGATGCGCGCCGCCCGGATGTTCGTGCTCAGCCTCCAGCGCGATGGCCTGCTTCCTCGAACTGCCTGCGTACGTGCCGAACTCTTCGGTTCGCTGGGCGCGACAGGGCACGGACATGGCACGCCGAAGGCCGTCCTGCTGGGTCTGGAAGGCCACTCCCCGCGCAGCGTGGATGTGGAGAGCGCCGATGACGAAGTGGAACGCATCCGCCACACCAAGCGGCTGCGGCTGCTGGGCGCGGATACAGGCAGCGCCCACGAGATCGACTTCGACGAGTCGACCGAGCTGATCCTGCACCGCCGCCGCGCGCTGCCGTACCACGCGAACGGCATGACGCTCTTCGCCTACGACGCCGCGGGCGCCCCGCTGGTGGAAAAGACGTACTACTCGGTGGGCGGCGGTTTCGTCGTCGACGAGGACGCGGTCGGCGAGGACCGCATCAAGCTCGACGACACCGTGCTGAAGTACCCCTTCCGTACCGGCGACGAGCTGCTGTGCCGGTCCGCGGAGACCGGCCTGTCCCTCTCCGCGCTGATGCTGGAGAACGAGAAGGCCTGGCGCACCGAGGACGAGATCCGCACCGGGCTGCTGGAGATCTGGCAGGTCATGCAGGCCTGTGTGACCCGCGGTACGAGCCGCGAGGGCATCCT
>Ga0207426_1000775_pt1 | contig 35180 bp, 37 predicted proteins | sample AraplaMF_Cvi_mMS_FD_184265 | JGI IMG/M metagenome (GOLD analysis project Ga0207426, IMG submission 184265) | Arabidopsis root microbial communities from the University of North Carolina, USA - plate scrape MF_Cvi_mMS (SPAdes) (version 2) | ecosystem: Host-associated > Plants > Roots > Endosphere... | reverse complement strand
GGCGGAACCGCTGGACCTGGCGGCCACCGTCCACCCGGCCACCAGCCTGGTGCTGTTGCGCTGCGCCCATCTGGTGAACAACCGCCTCGGGCTCACTCTGTGGCAGGAGAACCAACTGCGGTTCCTCGTGGGACGGGTGCTGTCCGAACTGCCCGAGGCGCAGGGCGTCGCATGACCGGATCCGCCGGGGCCTCCTGGTACAGCCTGCATGTCCACCACCACGACGAGGCAGCGGAGCCGGAACTGATCCTGGGGGCCGTCCGGCCGGCGTTCGCCTCGGTGGAGGCATGCGTGCGCGGCGCCTGGTTCGGCCGGCACTGGCTGCGCGGACCGCATCTCCGCCTCAACTTCCTCACGGAGGAGACGACATGGCGTGCGCACGTACGCCCCAAGGTGCGGAGCATCGTCACCGACTACCTACAGGCTCACCCATCCACCGTCCGCTTGGACTCCGCCGCGCTCACACCCGTGCACAAGCGGCTCGCCGAGCTGGAGATGGAGACCGGGCCGCTTGAGCCGTGGGTGGCGGACAACACCGTCGTGGAGCGCCCGTACGACCACCGGCTGCAGGTGCTCGGCTCGCTCCGCGCGAGCGAACTGCTGGCCGGGTTCCTCTCCGACACCACCGACCTCGCGTTCCGGATGTACGAGCATCTGCGCACCGCCCCGCTGTCCGTATTGGCGCTGGACCTGATGTGGACCACGGCGGCCGCGGCGGCGATTCCGTTCGAGGACGGCAGGGCCCCGATCGAGCGGGGCGTGTTGTCCCTGCGCTCGCACGCGGACGCCTTCCTGTCCCGCACCCACGACCCGGTCGCCTACCTCACCCGCTTCGACGAGCGGTTCCGCAGGCAGGAAGCCGCCCTGGGCGCGCGGTTGCGGGAGGTGGAGGCGGCACTTGCGGAGCCCGAGGGCACCGATTCCCCGCCGGGCCCCGGGGTGGCCTTCGTACGGGAGTGGGCGCGGGCCGTGCGCCGGCACCAGCGAATCGCGCAACCGCTGCTCGCTTCGGGCGCGGTGACCATGGACGGCGCCGCGCTGGCGCCCCGCATGCCGACGCGCCGGCTCAGCGAGTTCCACCGGCTCCTGCTGTCCGACCACGGGCACCGGGACTTCCTCGTCGACGACGCATGGTTCGCGTCGTTCCGCCTGGTGATGAACTACCTCTACCTGCACCTCAACCGGCTGGGGCTGGCGCCCGTGGACCGCGGGCTGCTGTGCCATCTGGCGTCGCGGACCGTGGAGTCAGTGCACGGCACGTCGGCCGTCGCCAGCTTTGCCAGGTACATCGCCGAACCCGACCGGAGCGAGGAGCCCGCCTGGCGGCGGATCGGCACCGAGTGGGCGGAGGGCATGCGCTGAGGCCCGCGCGGACCTGCCCGACGTCAGCCACCACTGAAGACCTGGGCGAGCTGCCGGCGGCCGCTGATCCCCAGCTTGCGGTACGCACCGGACAGGTGGAACTCGACGGTGCGTACGGCGACGAACAGCCGGCCCGCGATGTCGCGGTTGGAGTGTCCGTCCTTGGCTAGGTGGAGGATCTTCCGTTCCTGAGGCGTCAGGCGGTCCAGGAGCGGAGACGCGGACTGCGGGGCGTGAATGGCGGACGCCGAGGGCGCGGACGGCGCCGCCACGCTCGCAGAATCGGGCGCGGCCGACGGGGTGGGCGTGGTCGTCTGCGTCCCGGAGAGCTCCAGAGAGCCCCCATCCGTCCCCCGGAGCGACGTCCAGGCACCCTGGACGCGTCGCGCCAGCGGCTCCGCACCACACCCGCGGGCTAGCCAGAGGGCCGAGAGCAACTCGGCACGGGCCGCCTCCCCGCGCCCGAGCTCGGCGAGCCCGGCTCCCAAGTCCGCTTGCACGAAGGCATGGTGCAGGCGGTCCGAGGACCTGGCGAGCAGCCCGACCGCGTCCGTGAGCAGGTCGATGCGCCGCTCCCCGGTCTCGGTGAGGGCCAGTGCGTGCAACGCGCTGCCGAGGGACTCCGGCGTTCCCCAGCGGCGGGCGTCGTCCACCTCGGCGCCTGCGAATTCGGCAGCCTCCTTGCGTTCGCCCTGCGCCGCGAGGAGCCGAGCGGCGCGGGAGCGCCAAGGCAGCACCGCTGGGTTCCTCACCCCCGCCTCCTCCAGGAGGCGGCCTACCGTGAGCAAGTCCTCCAGGGCGCGGGCGGGGTCGTCGCTCTCATGGACCGCCGCTCGCGCGGCCAGCGCGTGCGCGGAGTCCCGCCGCCACGGCAGCGGGTCCCCTTCCAGGCCGCTCTCGCCGAGCAGGGAACGGGCCGAGTCGGTCAGGCCCTTCAGGACCCGCACCTCGGCCAGGGCGGCGACGCCGGTCACGGCCGAGGGGTGACCGGTCGCCGCGAAGGCGAGCAGGCGGTCGGCCAGGGGGGTCAGGATGGCGTCGGCGCCATGGAGGTCGCCCCGGGCCCGCAGGACCATCGCACGCAGCAGCTCGACCTTGATGTGGTCCCAGCGGCCGGGGCGGGCGCCGGCGACCTGCCGCCCGCGGCCGCAGTGCGTCCACGCTTCGGCTACCTCACCAGCTGCCACAAGCACGCCACAGGTGTGCCACAGCAGGGTGGCCGAGCCACATTCCTCGCCCCGGGGCAGACCCTGCCGGGCGTGCCGGACGGCCGCCTCCCGGTCGGCCCCCGCATCGACTGCCTGTACCGCGCGCAGCGCCGCGAGTTCCCGGCTCGCGATTCCCTGGTGCGAGGTCCGGCAGGTCAGGTTCCCCAGCGGATCATCCGCCTGCGCCAGCCACAGGGGGCCACGCCTGCCGGCGAACGCCTTGTGCAGGCGCAGCCGCAGCTGCCAGGAGTCGTCCCCCGCTGTCCGCCCGAGGCGGGCCGCGGCGTCGTCGAGCACGGTGACGGCGTCCTCGGCCCGGCCGCACTCGGCCAGCACCGCGGCCAGCGCCAGCGCGTATTCGAGCACGACGCCAGGATCGTGGGGCTCGCAACGGGCGGCATCCAGGAGGCGTACGGCGCCCTCCGGGTCGGCAAAGGCATCCAGCTCGGCGAGTTCCCGCCGCACGGCCGACTTCTCGTGGGGACGCAGGGGTTCGCGGAGCGCTGCGCGCAGGCAGCGGGCCGCGTCCTGGGGCCTGCCCTCCTGCTCCAGCTGACGTGCGGCCCGCCACAGGCAGCGCATCGCCCACTCATCTCCCAAGGGGCCGGCAGCGGCCAAGTGGTGGGCGACGGTCGTCGTGGCGGCCTGCCGGTCACGCAGCAGGGCCGCCGCCCGCAGATGTAGGGCGGTCCGGGTGCCGACGGCGATACGACCGACGACCATGGTTTCGAGGAGTGGATGACGGAACGCCAGAGGGGTGTGATTGGTAAGCAGACATGCCTCGACGAGCTGGTCGACGGCACCGAGCGCCTCCTCGACGGTCAGGTGGGCCAACTCGGCGCTGTCCACGACCTCAGCGCCGCCGCCAAGCACAGCGACCGCCCGCGCGAGGGCCAGGGCCGAGGTGCTCAGCGGCGCCAGCCACCGGTCGGCTCCTGTCAGGGCACCCGAGGCAGCGGTGGCGCGCAGAGCGTCGGCCGTGGGCGCGCTGCCGGTGTGCGGCGCCAGCAGGGCATGCAGGAGGGCGGGATTGCCGCCGGTGAACTCGCGGCACACCGCGGCGGTTCGCGTATCGAGGCGGACACGGCAGCGTGCGGCTGCGGCTTCGGCCAGGTCGTGCGTGCGCAGCCCCGGCAGGTCGAGTGGCTCGGCCGCAGCGAGGAGTGCGGTGCTGGGCTCGTCGGGGCTGCCGTTCGCGGGGCCGGAGACAGCTCCGGCCCCGGCGCCGCAGATCCGGACCGTGAGCACGATCGCCAGGGGCGCGGGCGGCAACGTCCGCGACAACTCCAGCAACCACCGTAATGACCAGCTGTCGACCTGAGCCATGTCGTCCACGCACAGGGCGACCGGCACGTCCTGCCCCGTCGGCACCGCGGCAACCGGCCCCCCGAGATCATTGCCGGACGGCGTACGGTGCTGGATCTCCACGAGTTTCCCGTCGTCGGCTCGCAGTTGGGCGATGAGCCGGTTGGCTGTCGAGTACGGACGGTCCTCTGTCCCCGTCCCGCGCGCCACGGCGACGCGGAAGCCTGCCGCGGACGCCGCCACTCGGAAAGCGTCGAGCAGCGTCGACTTCCCCGCTCCCGGCTCGCCACGGACGACCGCTACGACTGGGCTGCGCTCCCTGCGGCACTGTTCGAGCACGGCTCGGAGCCGCATCGTCTCGCTCCTGCGGCCGATCTCCCCGAGCGCCATGAGCCCCTCCCGATCACCGACCGTCGTGCACCGCTTTGCGTGCAGAGCCGACGTTCAGTTCACCGGTCAAGGAATCTGCATGACGTATGTTTTTAGGCGTTCGTCTTGAAAAAGGCGCTTTATGGCAAGATACCGCGATGCAGGCAATCGCCCGATGGACGGCTGGCGTGCACCACCCAGCACCGAAGGCAACACCGACCACCGCTGCTGCAAGGTGCCGCCCCACCGCACGAGCTGCACCACCCCAACCCGTCCCCATAACGCGAACTGCCCCTTGAGAGCGCTCTCTTAGAACACGAGCATGCGCGGCACCCGTACCGACCGACAAGCCACCCAACACACCTATGGCGTCATTTCGGCCGTCGCCAGCGACTCTTGCGGGATCCCGATGCCGCCTCCAGCACCGCAGGAGACACCTGCATACCGACCGGCGCTCTCCGTCTTCGGGCCGCCGAAAGGAAGCAGCAGACGACCACAGGGGCTGGTCCGGCGTCGCCTGCCTGGTGTTCCATGCACAACGGCCGCCCAGCTAGCCATGATCTCCCACCCCGAAGCGGTCACCGACCTCGTCCCCTCAAGCCGCCACTGCGGCCGATTCTGCCCGGCCCTCGCTGCCCGCCACGGGATCTACCCATGACGCCCGGGCCGAGACCGCACTCACCAGCATCGCCGCCGCCTCGTTGATCGCAGGCGCAGGATCTGCCCTCCTGAGCCGCCGGCTGAGACGCTCCACGCCCTGACGGCGCCCAGGTACGGGCATCCGGCATCAAGAGCCTGGCGCGTCCGGCTCCGCGGATGCCCCGGCGACCGCTCCACCTGGGGGAGGTCCTGCAGCCCCGCTCCCCGAACGCGCAAGTGCAGGTGCGCATGTCCTCCTTGAGGGCGAACCCACACACGGGGTGAGTGAGATGCTCGATGAGCGTGTCGCGGTCCGCCCAGTGCGATTCCGCGAAGGTCAGCCGGAATCCGCAGGTGCTCACCTGCTTGGTGAAGCCATCCATGGCCAGCCAATCGGCACCGGAGCGGAAGATCAGCAGGCGACGCAGCAGCGCACTGCCGAGCCCGACGCTTCCCTCCATGCCTCCTCGAACCAACCGTGTTCCAGCGCGAAGGCCTGTTCACCGGGTGTCGGCCCTTGACGCCGGAAGGGCGGCCGACCTCCACGCGCGGAGAGCACCGCCCCATCCCGTTCGCCCCGGTCATTCCGACCGGCCCACCTCCGCCCAGGCGGAGGTGGCCCGCCGAGAGTGGATCCGAGTGTCGGGATGATGAGGTGCTCTCCGCGCAGGCGGAGGTGGGCCGTTGTCGGTGAGTGAGCTGTAGCCAGTGAGGGCGTCCTCTCTACGCAGGCGGAAGTGAACCGTCGCTGTTGCTGGAGATCGTGACCGTGTACCCGTGCTCTCCGCGCGAGCGGAAGTGAACCGGCCGCTGCTTCGGAGCAGGGGCGGGAGGCCGCTCACTGCATGTCGGGCACCGGTGAGGGACCCGACCCTTTTGCGCTTCTCTGCCAGGCCGAGCGGGCCGCCATTCAAAAAAGGGGCCCTTCCCGTACGAGGAAGGGCCCCTTGGCAGAGCGCCCGGCAGGCCTTGCACCTGCATCTCCCACCGGCTGGTGGACGTCTTTCCTTGGACCACAGACGCGGGGCTCCGGCCTGCGGGCCGAAGCTTCATCATGATCATACTGCATCGGTGCGGCCTGGCGCCGGGCCGGCGTCTCCTGTCGGTCGATCCGGCCCTGAAAGCCGACGGAAACCCGCGAGTGGCCTTCAAGAGGAGCCGGTGTACGGCCGCCATGTAGAGGCACGCGCTGCTCCCCGGGGGCCTGAGGCTCGCAGCGAAGTGTCGGGGAAGACACCATCGCGATCTGGTCCTCGCACTCACAATGTCGACGGCGCTGACCCGGAACGTGGGTTTGCCAGCCGCCTGAGGTGCTGTCGCACGCCGTCGGCCAGATCGGCGTAGAACGGCACTCGGGGAGCTGCTTGGAGGATTTCCGTGCAGGCGGTCAGCTCGCCGATCCGGCTGGCCGGGGTCTCCAGTACGTGTTCGAATTCCTTGCGGGTCCGCTCGGCGACGTCCGGCATGGGCAGGGAGTGCAGGTAGAGAGTTGCGGCGTCGTAGCCGAGGGGCGCGGTTCCCCAGCCTTCCCAGTCCAGAAGGGTCAGGGCAGGGCCGGTGAGGTTGGCCCAGTGGAGGTCGCCGTGGGCCGTGGTCCAGGTGATCTCGCCGGGGGTGACACCGGTGAACTCCGGTACGCGGCGGCGGATGTACTGCTCGCGCACCGCCTGGCGGCCCGTGCGGACGAGCGCGATGTTCGCCAGGGCCTGGTGGAGGTCTTGCCACCAGGTGTCCGGGAGTTCTGCATGGTGGTGAAGTACCGGGCTCTTGGCCACCGGCGGAGTCGTGACGAACTCGTAGTGCTCGGCTCGGTAGTCCCAGCCGTCGGCCGACCAGTCACACAGACCGAGCAGCCGGGGCCGGGGCACTGCGAGTGGTAGGGACTGTTCCGCCTCCCGTGGGCCTTCCCACAGCTTCCCGCCGCTCTTCCCCTGGGGATCACCGACCAGCCGCAGCCATGCAGCACCCGTGGGCGTGTCGACGGCTCGGGACAGCGTCCTTCCCGCGTATCCCCACACCTCTCCGCCCGTGGTGTCGGCGAGGCCCATCAGGGCACAGGCGTAGCCCCGGGCGGAGAGCATGCGGTCCCTGACGGCAGGCTCAGGGGCAGTGAACATCGTCGGCTACCTTCTCCGGCTGACGGCGGCGACGCCGGCCTCGACCAGCTCGGAGACGAGGGCTGCGACGTGGCCGACGGGGAGCCCGGAGCTTACCGACAGTTCGCCCAGGGTTGCGGTGGTTCCGTTGAGAAGGAGCTTGATCACGGCGGGGACCGGACTGCTGAACGTCCACTCCTGGCCTCCGGCGCTGAACACGACGTGGCCGATCTCGTCCACTCCGTACCAGGCTCCGGCAGGGGTGAGCCGGACGCTCAGGCTCTCGTCCGCGGGGATGCCGTCCACGAAGGGCAGTGATGGCATCGGCCGACCGAGGTCCGTGCTCCCCCGGGCGTTGATGAACTCCTCGATCACGCCTCGTGCAGGGCGTCGGTGAACTCCTTGCACAGGGCTTGGAGATATGCGGTCCGTTCATCCGGCGGGGCGAAGTACGGCAGGTTCGCGCGGACGGTGGCTCCGTGCTCGGACCGCGTCACCTCACGCCCCCTGTTCGTGATGGGCCGGGCGGAGCATCTGTTGCGGTTCCCTGCGGGCTCCGGTGCGGGGCCCGGTCGGCATGACGCTGGTGGCGCGGGCTGCTCCCCACGCCTGGCGGAGGTGAGCCGGTTTTCGTGATCATCGCCGCGAACCGGCATGCTGTGCTCTCCGCGCACCCCCTCTCCCCCACGGCCGACGGATGAATGGAGTGCTCTCCACGCAGGTGGAGGTGAGCGGTCGTGGGCCGGTCAGTCCCTGCGAGAGGCCGTGCGGCCCGGTACATTCAGGCGGGTGCATGACCGGCGTCCTTTGAATCACGAATTGGCAAAGCGCTCCTAACGCCGCAGGTCGCGAAGGGTGGTCTCCGCGCGAGCGGAGGTGAACCGTATGCGCAGCCGGCCGAGTATGCGGCGCAGTGGTGGTCTCCGCGCGAGCGGAGGTGAACCGATGTAGCCCCGGGCGGGGTCGCGCTCGATCTGGTGGTCTCCGCGCGAGCGGAGGTGAACCGTCGCTGGGTGACCTGGTCCGGCTGTTGCCCACGTGGTCTCCGCGCGAGCGGAGGTGAACCGGAACTCGACGCTGGCGGCCAGGAAGTGAAGAAGTGGTCTCCGCGCGAGCGGAGGTGAACCGGGTGGCGGGGACGAGGTCGGACGGCTCGAACTGTGGTCTCCGCGCGAGCGGAGGTGAACCGTTCGGGCAGTTCGCCGCCGCGGATCTGACCGGGTGGTCTCCGCGCGAGCGGAGGTGAACCGCCGGTGGAGACGCCGGTGAGCTCGCCGTTGCGGTGGTCTCCGCGCGAGCGGAGGTGAACCGGGGAGCCGTACCGGCTGCCGGCCCTTCTTGAGGTCCTCTCCGCGCGAGCGGAGGTGGGCCGATCGAGGAAGCGGTCGCGAAGGCACTCGGCGAGTGCTCTCCGCGCGAGCGGAGGTGGGCCGCGGGTGTTGCGCCGGATGCGCAACGGCAGCGTGTGCTCTCCGCGCGAGCGGAGGTGGGCCGTAGGCGGCCAGTACATCGCCGACGTGCTGGTTGTGCTCTCCGCGCGAGCGGAGGTGAACCGCCCCGTCCAACCAGACCGCCTGACGGGACGCCGTGCTCTCCGCGCGAGCGGAGGTGAACCGCCGGGGGTCAGCGAGCGCCGCTTGGCGGTTGCCTGCAGTGGACGGCCGCTCGGTCGTCCTGCTGAAGGGCGATATTGCTGTGAGTTCAGCCCCTCTAGCCCAGGACCTCGTAGGGGTAGGTGGTGGTGTAGTCCTCTACGGGCATGGCGGCGTGCCTGGCGTAGTCGGCACGGTCACGTTGGTGTGCTTCGGTGAGGGGCGGGTGCAGGGGCGGGCTCTGAGGCGCAGGCCAGAGCTGGAGGAGGTGGCGCTCGCCGCGGTCACCGAGGCCGGGCTCGCGATTGTCCGTTTGGCAGTGCAGACGCAGGCGCACCCAGGCGCCGCTGTCGGGGGCTGCTGTGATGTGGAGGGGTGGCTGGTCGGCGGGCCAGGCGTCGAGGATGTCGCCGGCTTCGAGCGTCGACAGCTGCACGGGGGAGGGCGTGGTCTGGAGGCTGAGTTCCTCAGCGGGGTCCCAGTCGGGATCGGTCTCGGGCGCCGGCGGGCTGTCGTGTACCTGGAGAGCGATGCGGACGGGGCCGGTGTCGGTGGCGGTCAGGACGATCGCACTGGATTTGCCTGCGGGTCCGCAGTGCCAGCCATAGGGCATCTCGTCGGGGTAGTCGTCGTGCTCGGTGAAGCCGATGAGGTAGCCGCTCTCCCCCACCTCGAAGGTGAAAGATGCTTCACGGACCAGCATGGGTTGACTCCTTCTTTGAGCAGGGTGTCTGCCTCCCGGTGACGGAGGGAGGCAGACACCCTGGTCTAGCGCAGTGCGGGGCTGGTCGTCAGGCGATCACGTAGAAGGGGTCGTGGTCCATGACGTGGAACTGACGCCGCCAGTTGGTGATGCCCGCGCCCTGAGCGTCGTTCTCGTTCTTCTTCACCCAGGTGATGGTGCGCTGGCTGGCGGGCAGGTGGGTGCCGCCTTCGTAGGTGGAGGCGAAGGGGTACTCGTCGCAGGAGGTCCGCCCGGCGCGGCGCATGTCCGGGGGGACGGGGTGGTTGCAGACGGCCTGACGGTTCTTGCGCTGCTGGGCGGCGTTGATCATCCAGTGCAGGGGTTTGCCGCCGTTGGGGTCGCCGTAGTGGCCCCCGTGGGAGCGGAGTTTGCGGATGCCTTCGGAGATGCGGGGCAGGGTGATCAGGTTGATGGCGGTGGGGGCCTCGGTCATGGCGCAGCCGGTGGTGCCGTAGTAGTTGTCGCACCGGTAGACGGCGGAGGCGTAGGAGGTCTTGCCGGGGCTGTAGCCGGGCTTGGTGAAGGTGTAGCCGTAGGTGGTCTTCGCCTTGGGGTTGATCTTCTTCCTGGCGATGGTGCCCGTGGTGTAGTTGACGGTGCCGGAAGCGGCGCTGTCGAGACTGTGGCCCTGCGGGAAGTGGACGCCGGCCTTGGTGCCGCCGCCGGAGGAGGCGGCGATGTTCAGGTGGACGCCCTTGCCGGCGCGGGTGGTCTTCGCTTTGGAGACGGTGAACTTCTCGCTCCAGTTCGCGGAGCTCGCCTTCAGGGTCATCTGGTGCTTGACGTTGAAGTCGGCGGTGCCTTCGATGACGGGTCGGCCGTTGATGACCTTGATGACGTCGACGTGGACGGCGACCCATTCGCACTCGCTGAACCGGTTGATCGTGATCCGGTTGATGGTGCACGAGGCGGCGGCGATGGCGCTGCGGCCCGCAGCGTCTGTCTGGTGGGTGGTCGGGCGGATGGTGACCCGCAGCTGGCCGGCCTTGGGCTGAGCAGCCGTGGCGGCAGGTGCGGCTGTTCCCAGCACACTCAGGACCACGGCTCCCGTGGTGATCAGCTTCGCCAGTTTCAAGTTGTACCCCCTGTGGTGGTCACGGCCGACCAAGGGACCACAGGTCAACTCCGCGCTCCCCCGATCGCGTTGACGGCATCAAAGCACAGGCTCGACACGCACTGCTCACCTTTTGGTGGACTTTGATGGAAGGGCGCGGGAATCAGCCAAAGTGTCCGGTTCCCGCCGACAGTGCTCAGCTTCGACGCGCTCCCCGCATCGCGTGGCTGAGTACGCGAACAGGCAACAGGTCCGAGGCGCAGCAAGAGGAGCCCCAGACAGCTCGGCGCGGCCGGGGCCCCGGTGGCCGGGTGGCGGGTTCGGGTCCGTCCAGCCCAGAGAGCCGCTCGGGCGCGGTCACTCAGCGAGGAGCCGGGACGCTAGAGGGCGCGGGGCAGGAACGGTCCGGGGCGGACCCGAACGGGGCGGAACACGGATAGGCCGGACGACGGACATAGGCGTCTCGGTCAGGCTGCCACAGGAAGGCAGATCCGGTCTGGCCTGCCCGCGGGCACGTCTGGAGGAAGCAGCCCGTGCCGGGCCGGTCTCATAGGGCCGGCGTCAAGGTGGTGTTGGTACCTGGACAGCCAGCTGCCTCCTTCTGCAGTTTGGTCCGCTCGGCGCGGTCGACCGTCAGCTTCCAGCGGAGCTTCGCGGATACCCAGTCGGCGACGTAGGTGCAGGTCGCGTCCTTGGCCGGCGGCATCCATTCAGCCGGGTCCTTGTCTCCCTTGGTGCGGTTGGGTCCCAGGCTGACGGCGACGAGGCTGCGTTCGCTGCCCAGGTCGTCGGCGTACTGCTCACGGTGCTGGGCGGTCCACTTCGAGGCGCCGGAGTCCCATGCTTCAGCCAGGGGAACCACGTGGTCGATGTCGAGCTTGCGGGCATCGGTGACGGTCTTGTCGTCGTAGTACGAGCGCCAACTACCGCCGGTCAGTTTGCAGCCCTTGCCCTGGCGCGGCTTCTTCACTGCCTCGGCGAGGAGGACTTCCTTGCGGGTGTCGCAGCCGTCGTGGTCCTCGTCGGTCCATAGCCGGAACTTGTCCCGCTCGTATCCGCTACGGGATTCGCGGGCCACCTTCAGTCGTCTTATCGAGTCCGACAGACGCGGGGTGCTGTCCTTGCCGTCGAGGAGGCGCTCGGTTTCGTCGAGGGCGGCTTCGCGTCTTGGCGAGGTGTACCGGGGGTGCACGCGGCTGCGAAGAGCGTCAGCAGCGAGCAGGCCAGGGGGGAGGCCAGGCGGCGCGCGGAGAACATAGGGCTCCCGGGTCAGGTGAGGTGGAGTCAGCGTCATGGGTCTACCCGCCGCACCTGGTCGCGTCAACCGACGAGTCAATGGTCGGGAGGCCCGCGCGCCGCCCCAAGCATCCGAGGAGCGTGTGTGCCACGTCCGGGTGACTTTCACGGTTGTGGCGAACTGTCCGGCGGGCGAAGGGCGTCTGGCTGACCATGGAGATCTCCGAAGAGCACCTGTGCGAGCCGGGCCTGGTCGTTTTCGACATCACCGCAGCCGACGAAGCGACCGCTACCCAGGCCGCGACCGCGCTCGGCGGGCTGTGGCTCTCCTCCGGGCCCTCCACACCTAGGCGCACCCCAGGGGAACCTGGTGTAACGGTCCGCGCCTACGCAGATCTTCGCCGCGGCCCGTTGCCCCGCAGCGGCCCTGGCCCCAGCACCCGCTGAACACTCCACCGCCCGCCCTCAGCAACGAACGGCCACCGCTTCGGCTCCAACTCGACGCAACTTGCCGGCCAGACGCTCCACCACGGGCAACGTTCCCGAGTAGACGCGAGGTCGCCAAGTACCGGTTGTCCGACCCAATACGCGCAGACAGAGGTGCCCGCGGTGGGCATGCCCCTGGTGCGCCAACCCAGTACATTCAGGAATGCTCCACCAGCATTCACAGGATCACGAATTGGCAAAGCGCTTCTAACGATGCAGGTCGCGAAGGGTGCTCTCCGCGCGAGCGGAGGTGGGCCGGGGCAGGCGCGTGGTTTCAACACCCGGTTTTGGTGCTCTCCGCGCGAGCGGAGGTGGGCCGAGGTTGACCACCCGGTATTGAGCGGTGCCGTTGTGCTCTCCGCGCGAGCGGAGGTGGGCCGCTCGTCGACGTCATGCGCCGCTCCGGCGTCTCGTGCTCTCCGCGCGAGCGGAGGTGGGCCGACCTTCGTAGAGAAGCAGTTCGCCGCGCTGACGTGCTCTCCGCGCGAGCGGAGGTGGGCCGTCGTGCGGGGGACGACGGCGACGGGACACTTCGTGCTCTCCGCGCGAGCGGAGGTGGGCCGCCGCACTCCTTGAAGCCCGTGCTGCCACCCTCGTGCTCTCCGCGCGAGCGGAGGTGGGCCGTCCATCGGGTCGTACCTGAGGCATGTTCGACTGTGCTCTCCGCGCGAGCGGAGGTGGGCCGAGGATGTCCCGGGCCTCCTCGGCGGACGGCCGGTGCTCTCCGCGCGAGCGGAGGTGAGCCGCGATTGTGCGGGCCTGCCCACCGCGGCGACACAGGTGAGCGGCCGTGCGTCGGTCCGTGCCTGCGAGAGGCCGTGCGGCCCCGGTAGATTCAGGCGGGTGCATGACCGGCATTCCTTGAATCACGAATCGGCAAAGCGCTCCTAACACCGCAGGTCGCGAAGGGTCCTCTCCGCGCAGGCGGAGGTGAACCGCCATCAACACGCATATCGCGGGATTCATGTAGGTCCTCTCCGCGCAGGCGGAGGTGAACCGGGGTGACAGATCATGCTTGACGCCCTGCTCAGGTCCTCTCCGCGCAGGCGGAGGTGAACCGTGTTCGTTCGCGAATCCCTCTTGGGCCTTTCCGTCCTCTCCGCGCAGGTGGAGGTGAGCCAGCGCCTCCTGAGGCCGGATTCGTACCCCAGGTCCTACTCGCCGCAGGTCATGGCATTGCAGCGCGTTGCTTAGCACTCCCGAGCTGGGGCGTCTTCGTCGACCATCGTGGGCCGGTGTCGGGGTCGTTGCTCCAGATGTACTGCTCCTGCGGGGTGCGTGTCATGCCGTAGTCGTACAGGTTCGGAGCGCCGTCTGTCTCCCACGCCTGCCATGCCTCTTCGAGTTCGGCAGCCAGACGACGCGGGCCACCCTGATAGGCCACTACCTGGCCGGCTTCGGGAGCGACGATTGTGACCCAGGAAGCGTCACCGTCATGGGCCCAGGCGGTGACGCCCTGGCCAGCTTCCGTACGGATCCGGATGTCAGGAAGGATCACCCGAAGCGCGAAGAGCACGTTGGCGTCGTGATGTAACAGCCTCAGTTCCCGGCTGAACGAACCCTCGACGTCAGGTGCTCCAGCGCCGCGAACCTGCTCCCAGGTTTTTCCCTGGTCGGTGCCGCGGGCGGGCATGAACGTGGCCAGTCCCTGCATCCATCCGGATGCCGAATGGCCATCCGGAGCAACGGTCAGTGCCACGTGGCCCAGTCGGCCCCACGGAGTGACGATGCGACCACCGGGTCGCGTCTGCTCTACCCAGGCCCAGGGCACAACGTCCACGGCATAAGTGGCCATGACCCTGTCGAAGAGCCCCGCGCCCGGCGCACCGAGCCCGCCATCGCCGACGACGACTTCTACGTCAGCGCCGGCCGCGGCGAGATTGGTGTTGGCGGCAGCGGCCAGTTGCGGGTCGAATTCGACGCTGACGACCCGACCGGGTCCAGCTTGAGTCGAGAGCAGTGCGGCGTTTCTGCCTGTAGCGGTGCCCAGTTCCAGCGTGGTGTGCCCCGGCTCCAATACCAGCGAGTCCAGCATGTCAGCGACCACTGCCTCGCAGGACAGGCTGGACGTGGGTAGCCCGTCGGTGACCTGGGTGATGGTGGAGTCGTAGACACCGCCGTAGACGAGGCCTGCCCAACGAGCGGGCGCCGCGAGCCGGTCGACTGGGGCGTAGGTATCGCCGTCCCAGTCCCACACGCGATCCGGGGCGAATATGTGCCGTGGAGCACCCTCCGCAGCGCAACGGACCCAGGGCGAGTCCGCCGGCCAGAGACCTTTGGCCTCCATGTCGCTTGTCAGGCGCACCTGAAGGTCGGAGAGTTCCGACATCGGGGCGCCTACTTCCGCCGCTTTCCCGACGGGGGCGGCGGGTCGGGGACCTTCCCGTCGGAGTTCCCCGGCGGCGGCTTGCCCTGGCTAGGATCCGGATCGGGCTTACGGTGGTCACCCACGGACACTCCTCCTCGCGAAAACAACCTCGGCCATCGTGGCGCAAGCAACGCCTCGCCCACCGCTGTATCGCAGGACGTGACCAAATCCGATCGCTGCCTCTCCCCCACCGCCCAGAAGCGTCTGCACGCCGCCCCCTTCGCCCGGCCGGTGATGCACTACCGACCCCTGTCGGGCATGCGGCCCGGGCAGTTCTTCGGCCCTCCGAAAGCGCGGCTACTGACTACGCGCCGCGATGCTGGACATAGGAGTAGATTCACGCACGGGTACAGCACCCGCTTGAGTCAAGAACAAGCAAATCGCTTCTAACTCTGCACGTCGCGAAGGGTGCTCTCCGCACAGGCGGAGGTGAACCGGATCTCGCCTTGTGCGCCACGTTGTGTGCATGGTGCTCTCCGCGCAGGCGGAGGTGAGCCGCCCCCTGCCCGTGGGGCGGGCCGTCCGTCCCGTTCTTCGACGGTGACGAGCCCTCCCACCACCGTGGGTGATGGCCCGCCGCAGCATCGCCCGGCCCGACGAGTTCGCCTACTACCTGGCGCACGCGCCCACCGGCACCACCGTGGACCAGCTGGTCACCGTGGCCGGCAGCCGCTGGGCGATCGAATCCTGTTTCCGGAGCGCGAAGAACAAGTGCGGCCTGGACGAGTGCGAAGTCCGCCGGCATCCGGGCTGGTACCGGCACATCACCCTGGCCATGCTCGCCCACGCCGTCCTCGCGGCCATGACCGCCCAGGCAAGAACGGAAAAGGGGGTTGCAGAAACGGATCATCCTTTGCCCCGCTCGGCCTGGCAGATGTCCGCAGGATCATGGCAACTTGCCGCCCCGGCACAGGCCAGGCCACCACCACCCTCATCGCACCGATCAGGCACTGAGATGGTCCCGCTGGCGCCGCCAGCACCAGGCCACCGCCATGCGCTGCCACTACAACCGGCGCACCGGCGGTCACGAAATCCCGCCACATGACGGAGCGTCAGCTCGGTCCACTCAGAAACAGGCTCCTGACCAGCAGGAATAGCGAGCTGCAGCTGAAGTACTAAGTGAGCAGTTTTTTATCTGGCAAGCAGGAATCCTCAGTGTTGACCCCGAGTTTCTCTTGATTTACCACCCCGCTTGCGGGAATCACTCTTCCAACTTGATCTCGTAGCGCAAAGCGGTTGACGAACCACTCAAAGTCATGCCTGAGGCTCTTGGAAAGCTGTTCGCGGCGCTGCCAAGCATCCCGCTGTTCAAGCAGTCGTAGTGCTGCCTGGATGTACTCCAGGGACTCCGAGGAATGAAGCCGCACCATCTCCAAGATCATTAGATCTGGCAGGTGAGCCACTCCGAATCGCATGCAATTGTGAACAAGGGCGGTGCGTACCGAGGTAATGAAATTATTGCACTCATGTGGAGCTTTGAACTGATGAGTGATCTCGATGCCGGGTGCAAGGAAGATCTCGGCGCCACTGCGCCATGCTCGTACGCTGAACTCCGGTTCGAAACCACCATAGTGCAGCATTCCCTCATCGTAGCCGCCGATCCGCTCAAATAGGGAACGCTCCATCACGGTGCCAGCAGACGATGCAATCTGGACGTGCGGCGCCGAGCCGGGCGGACTCGTATTCCAGCGCGTTCCCATATATGGCACGACTAAGCGACAACCATAGCCCTGCCAGGAATGATCCTGATTTCGGATGGTTGCCGCCAGGATCCGCTGCGGCTTGATGAGGTTACCCACTTGCCGATCCCACGATGGCGAGAACTGCACGTGAGCGTCAGTGATGAAGACTACGTCGCCACGGGCGTGTTGAACGGCTAGGTTGCGCGCTGCCCCTACACCCATGTGTACATCTGAACGGATGACTCGTGCCTGGACCCGGCCAGCTAGCGCGCTGATATCTGGCCGGGTCGCAGGCTGCGAGCAGTCATCAACGATGACTACTTCGATGTCGCGAGGTGATTCACAGGTCTCTACGGCTGACACGACAGTCTGCGCCACCCGTGCGCCTTCGTCGCGCGCTGGAAAGACGATGCTGATTGTCGGCGCGCTCCGCACGGCAAGTCAGCAATCGACAATAGTGATTGGTGTGGTGGTTTGGTTAGCCTCGGGCCGGGCCTTGTCGATGACCATCAACACGTCTGAGTTTTCGAGGCGCTGCCGCTCGGCATCGGACAATTTGTACCGCTCTGCGAACGCCTGCGGGTCATCCCGCAATAGGCGGATCACTGCATTCTCTCTGCATGCAGCTTCGAGGACTTCGCGCAGCTTCTCCTCGCGGACCTGGCTCATGTCGTTTCCTTTCCTTAGATGTGTGGACTCTCTGTACATACGGTGTGGGAAGCCCGCCACCGTACAGTCGGGGCCAGTCGCTGACCATAGGACGCGATGCGGTCTCGGTACGGGAGCAGGTCGCCGATCATGTTTCGGACAACCTCATCGATCGGTAGCGACGGGCGGAATCCCAGTGCCCGCAAGTGATTACTGTCCGGGCAGTAGTGATGAGCTTCGTCTTCCAACCGCGGGTTGTCCTGATGCCGGATCTCGGGGGTGAGACCGCATCTCTCACCAGCCGCACGCACGATCAGCGCCAATTCGTTGATGGACAAGACCTCGCGCAACTGGTTGAAGACCCTGTACTCTCCTGCGGCTGGTGGGTTGTCGATAGCCAGGCCCAGACACTGCATTGAGTCGGAAAGCGACAGAAACCCTCGTTTTTGCGTGCCTTGCCCATAGGGCATAAGGGGTTGATTGATTACCGCTTGACAGCAGAATCTGTTAAGCGCAGTACCGAAAGCCTCATCGAAATCCAGGCGGGTATTCAGTCGGGTGTCAGGGTTGCACCAGGTGCCATATACGACGCCTTGCATAACGTCAGTTGCTCGCAGACCCCAGAGCTTGCAGGCGAAGGCAACACTGTGAGAGTCGAATACCTTGCTCCAGTGGTACCACGAGCCAGCCTGGCGGGGAAATGGGAGCCTTTCGCGTCGACCACGGTACTCGACCTCAAAAAATCCCTCAGGAATATCCAAGTTGGGTGTGCCGTACTCGCCCATCGTTCCCAACTTGACCAGATGGGCCTCCGGGCACTGATCACGCATGGCAAAAAGCAGGCTCAAGGTTCCCGAGACGTTGTTACGTTGCACGAAGTCTGCGTGGTGGAAATCAATCATCGAGTACGGTGCCGATGGGCACTCGGCGAGATGCACAACCGTATCGGGCTGGAATTCGGCTAGGGCGGTGCGCAATGCCGAATGGTCGAGCACGTCAAGTGCGAAGAACTGCAACTGCTGGTCGAAGTGCTCAGAGAAAGCTGCCAGTCGCTCGTCCAGCGGCACGATGGGGATTGCACTGACGGAGCCCATCTCGTCGACCCAAACCCTGCGCAGCAGAGCATCCGCGCCGCCAATGGTGTGACCCCGACGCGCCAGATGCTGCGCCAGACTCCAACCTAGGTATCCGTCTACGCCGGCGATGAAAACCCGCACGAGCAGTCTCCGATGTGCCATGAAGGTAAGGTAGAACGCGACCCTAGATGCTCAGCGGTCTCATCAGAGTAGCGCCAGTAAGTTCATGAACAGCTTGCCCCGATCGAGAGGAACCCGCTACCTGCGAAGGGGGTTTTGCTGCATTCGGGCGACTGATGCGCGGTGCTGCCAGTGACGGTGCAGTCAGCTCAATCAATCGTTGCCGCTACTGCTGGATTCCTCTTTGGCGGGTAGTTGTAGGAGCGTGGGGTTCCGGTTCGGGTTTCTCGGGAGCGAGTTGCCGTGCCGAAGCCGTTGTCGGCCCGTCCGGCGTTGGACGTGGTCGAGCAGTGGAAGGTCCGCAGGCTGGCCGCTGCCCGGCATGCGCCGGCGGACTGGATCCTGCGGGCGAGAATCATCGTGCTGAGCTGGGCCGGGCTGCGGGTTCCGTACGATTAGGCCGTCGCCGTCTGTTCGTCGTGTTCGCGGAGCATGCGCATGACGGTGGCGGGTGAGGGTTGCTGGCCCTTCTTCTTGCCGTGGGTGATGACGAGGCGGGCGGCGATGTGGCGCAGGCTCATCTGCAGGGTGCGGAGGTGGAGGGCAAGGGCCAGCATGGCGCCGCCGATGGTCTTGCCGCGGGTGCGGGCGGATTCGTGGCCTTCGAGGGTGCGGTCGCGGACGTACTCGCGCTCCATGCCGGACATGGCCGCCAGCACGGTGAAGACGACACCGGACGGGTCATGGGAGCCTTTGAGCTCGCCGGTGAGGAACTCCAGCCCGATGTCGCTCACCTTCAGCTCCTCCGCAAGCATGGCAAAAGTCGATGCCGCGGCCGAGCCGCTTGTGCTCGTGCATGACGAGCGTGACGGCCACACCAGCGGCACGGAGCTCCCGGCAGAGGCCAACGGTCTTCTCCAGCTCCGGCCGCTTGGTGGCGCGTCGAAGCCGCGGTCGACCAACAGCATGTCGCGGTCGAGCAGGTGCAGCAGGCGCGCTGCGCAGGCGATCTCGTGGGTAGTCGGGTGGGCCGAAGACCGCTCCCAGCCTCGGGTGCCGGTCTCCACCAGCGCCATCAGCATCAGCATGGGGTAGCCCGCCGGCCCCAGCCGGTTCCGTAGCTTGTCGAGCCAGCTGCGGTTGCGTTCGCGGTCGGGGACCTTCAACGAGCCGCACCCGTCGAAGGCGACGGTCCGCCACCGGCGGTACCGGGTGCCGGGCGTGAACGGCTGCGCCAGCGGGACCGCCAGCGTCTCGAACAGCGCCTTCAACGGGGCCGTAACGATCCGACGTCGCAGATCTCGCAGGGCCTTCTCCGACGGGAGGGGAACCTTCAGTCCGGCCAGGCCACTGATCAGTTTCTGCCACACCAGACGGATGCCGACATACGCGAACAGCCCCAGCACGAGGACGAAGTACACCCGACCCGGGACAGCAGTGCCCGCAGTCGGCGCTCGGTCCGGCCGGTCTCGGCCACAACGGCCTCCACGAGCTCGAACGGGACCACCTGGGTTAACTCGCCCAGGTGCCCGGGGCCGAAAACACCACCAGCGACCGTGACGGAACGAGTGAGAGTAACGACGGGCTGGCCGTGCAACACGACCTCGGTACATCAGCAACGATCTCAACAGATCGCCCCGATTTACCAGTCCCGCTGCCCCGGCTCACATCCGGCTCAGAGCCAACACCACCTCCGCCAGCCCCTTGACGGCTGCCTGGCGATCCTTAACTCCGTGGCTTTGGGTGGTCACCTATAAAACAACCCCGCGCTGTCCGGCAGTTTCATGCCGACGCGCGACCAAGATCATCCCGCTGCCACTACAGCTGGCCACACCTCGTCCTCGTTGCGGCTGTGGAAGTAGGCGCGGATCGTCGGTCCCAGCTCGGCCAGACCGCAGTCGCTCCAGCGGTGGATAGTGTCGGGCGCTTCGACGAGGTGGCGGGCCGGGTCGAGAGCGCCCAGCAGAGCATGGCGGTCTCGGTAGCGGCGCTGCCAGAGCGAGCCGTGCTGGATGACCTCCACGTCGGTCTCGGCGGCGACGGGCTGCCGCCCGTCGGTCCAGGCGCGGGCCTGCGCCAGCCAGGCGTCGGTCTCGGCGAGGAGCGCGGGCGACCAGACCTTGGGGATGAATGCCTGGCGGTGAACGAAGGGCATGGGCGTGTGGTCTACCAAGGAGTACGCGAAGACCGAGTCGCCGCCGCCGACGAGCGCGTAGTCGAAGAGCCCGGGGCCTTCGGTGAAAAATTCACGGGCCGCTCCCCAAGCCACCCCGTGCGCGCCAAGCTTGCCGGGCCGCAGGGCGCTGGGGAGAGAGTAGGTGTGGAGGCCCTCAAAGGTGCGGTAGCAGGCCTCGCGGAACGCCTGCACGAGGGGAGCCCGAGTGAAGGCGTCAGCGACCGCCTGCGGCCAGTCGGGGGTGATGACCATGTCGTTATCCGCCCAGACGATGTGCGTGTACTGGCAGGGGAGTCGACGGGCCGCCAGGTTGATCAGCCGTTCCTTGTGCCACAGATATGGGCAGGCCTCGCTCCAGTACGCGATGTTGGCGTCCAGCGGCGGCACCTCACCGGCGCCGGTGAGGTAGACGTGCTCGGCGATTCCGGCACGGCGGAAGGCCTCAAGGCTTCGGGCCAGCTTTCGCGGGTGGGACCGATACCCGACCGGGTTGAAGTAAGGAACCAGGACGGCGATCCCGTCAGTGCGCATTCGTACCTCCTTCGGTGGGCCCTCGGTGTCCAATCTCTGGCCCTTGTGGAGAGCTGGCCACTTCGGGTCACGGAGGTTTAGGCCAGACGAAGGAGACCGGGCACGCACGATCCCTTCGGTTCGTCCGTCGTGGTGATCCGCAGACCCTGCGCCCCGCAGTTGGTCGACGGCCAGGGCCATGTACTGGTGTGCCAGCAGATCGCGGAGCTCGTCAGCACGGTCAGGCACTACGCCTGCTCGTTCTGCTGCTCAGGCTGGCGGCGGGGAATCACTCGTTCAGTCCAACGAGCAACGGACTCCACAGCAACGGCCCACGTCATGGGCCGTTTCGTCGCATTATTGGCGAGTACTAGTACGAGTACGGGGGCGTCATCCGGGCGTCGATCCGGTGTTCCAAGGTCTTCTCACTCACCCGGCCACGCTACCGAATTTTCCTGACACTGGGTCAGGAAGAGCCGTCGGGAGGTAGCCGCCGACCGCGCCCGAAGCAGGGTTTGCGCAGGTTCCGAGCCCGCAATCGCCTGCGGTGCCTGGAGCGACAACTTCAACTTCAACGTGCCCGGCGGCGCGGCGCTCTCCGCTGCCGGAGCGGCCGAGACCAAGGTGGTCAGCACGGCGGCCCATCCCACGACGGTGGAGATTTTCTTGAATGCGGTACGCATGTGTCCCCCTCCTGCGAACCGGCCGACTAGCAGCAGGCACAGGAGTCTCACGCGGACACCGTTGCCGCTCCCCTAATGGACTCCCCCGTGCGCTCCGTGCGAAGCGGCATGCTGGGGAAGCCGGGCCCCGGGCCGGCGCAGGCACGGGACGATCACTGAGCAACCGGGAGCCAGCACAGCCCCGGTCCACCGGTCAGCGTCCGTGCTGCACGACGGTGTCGGGGCGGCACACCGGGCACGGCGCGGTGATGTCCGGCCCGCCGAGTGCCTCCAGTGCCTCCTCGTCGGTCACCAGGCCACCCTCCGAGGCCGCCTGCGCGCAGGCGAGTCGGTGGAGGTAGGCGTCGGCCCAGCCGTCCCCTTGGGGCGGTGGGGACAGGCGCCAGCGCTTTCGGTGCTCGGGCGGGGGGAGGTCGAGGCTGCTGTAGTCCTCCCCCTCGATCCCCTGGACGACGGGGTGCGGGGCGCAGAAGGCGACCTTGCGGGAGGTCAGGGCCGGCCCGTGGCGGCGGTCATCGACCCGGTCGGGCAGCTCGATTTCCAGGTCGTACCACCACACGCCCGAGCGGTCGCGGCGCCGGCGGATCACCGCCGCCTGCAAGTGCCGGCCATTCGGGAGCGTGACGTCGGCCTGCGGGGGCGAGACGTCCGGCGCCAGGTTGTCCTTGTCATCCATCACGGGTCGGGGCCGTGTCGGGTGCCGTGACGTGCTTGAGTGCGGAGCGCGCGGCGACCGGGTCTGTGCACGAGGCCCAGAAGTCGTGGACGTAGATGAAGGTGACGAGCTCCATCTGGCGGGCGCGCAAGTCGTTGACCTGCTGTTTCTCCTCGTCGGTCCAGCCCGGGGAGTCGGGGCGCTTCGTTTCGAAGTAGCGGCCGCCATCCTTCGTGTGTGTCCACCCTGGCAGGGGCTCCACCGACCAGGGCAGGCGCTTGTACAGGGCGGACAGCTCCGACCGGACGCTGCGCAGCTCAAGCTGGGCATCCACCAGATCACACGGGAAATCGAACGTTTCTGCCATTGTGGCTCGATCATATTCGGTGGCGGGCCCGCCCTCACTGCTGACACACCATTGCCCCGCCTGCTGAGCACCAGCGTGGTGCCCGCACCTTCTGCCCGGGAGCCGGGGTGATCGCGGCCGGCGCGGGCGTGCTGCGCCCATCGTCCCGGCCGGTCGCTCACGCCCGGCCCTGTGGCCGTTTCCCGAATCCGCCGGCCGGCGGATTCGGGAAACGCACTGCGATGCCCCACCCGGGAGAGAGCGGCGAGGGCTCAGGCCATCGCCTCTACGATGCTCCTTCAACGTTCCGAAACGAGGAGAGACCCGCCTGTGATGCCCCCGAAGTGCGTAGCCTGCGCAATGTCGGCAACCAGGAGGCACAACCCCTCCGCGAAGTGCACCGTCGTGTACTTCCGCTCCACCGTCGACTACCCCGACGACTGGACCGGGCACCCCGAAAACGCCGAGTGGTTCTGCACCGAACACCTACCCCTGACCGAGGGCCTCACCGACCTCTCAGCCCTCGAGGCAATCGACCAGATCCGCACCCAGCTGACCCACAGCACGGCATAACCAGTGCTGCCAGCGCCGCGACCATCACCGCTCAGCACGACAGGGCACCCGTCCGGGCCTGGTAGCCGTGGGCCCCTTCCTCGAAGGCACCTCGGTGCCTTCGACCTCAGATGCGACGCTTCCGGATTCGGGCACAGCCCATCGAGGGCCGGGAGAGCCCCTCCTCCTGCTTCGTGGAGTAGTCCGCAGTGCAGCCTGGCGTCTGCCGCCGGAGGCTGAGGACATGGAAGTCAAGCAGCCGATGCGGACCGTTTGGCGAGGCGTCATCGCCTTCGGCATGGTGGTCTTGCCCGTACGGCTCGTTTCTGCGACTGAGGAGCATCGCGGCCGGTTCAGAGAGATGCACTCCGTGGACGGGGGCCGGATCCGTCACAAGCGCGTTTGCGAGGCGGAAGGCTGGCAAGAGGAGATCCCCTACGGGGACGTCGGACGGGCGGTGGAACTGCCGGACGGACGGCTGATCCCGATCACCGACGAAGACCTGGAACGCCTCCCCCTGCCGACCAAACACGTGGCGGAAGTGCTTGGGTTCGTCCCGGGCAGCGACATCGACCCGATCAGCTACGGACGCCCGTACTACGCGGCGCCTGACGGGCCGGCCGCGGACCGTCCGTACGTCCTACTGACCGAGACCCTCGCGCGCACCGGCTACGTTGGCATCTGCAAGATCGCAATCCGCCAGCGCGAACGACTGGCAGTGCTCCGCCCTCGACGCGGCGTGCTCGTGCTCCAGACACTTCTGTGGAGCGATGAAGTACGCGAGCCCGGAGACCTGGGCCCCTCAACGCCCGTCACCGACCGCGAACTGCAACTCGCCGAGCGGCTCCTGTCCGAGCTCACCGGCATCGAAATGAAGCAACTGGAAGACGAATACGGGCACGCGCTTGAGCAGTTGGTGGCCGCCAAGCTTGAGGGCGGCGAAGTCCCGGAATTGCCGATGCCGGAGCCTGCCGTCGACCTCCTCACCGCCCTGGAGCAGAGCGTCCAAGCCGCGCGCCGTTCCCGGCCGTAAGCCCGGCTGGCCAGCCGCCCGGGCCAACCTCTGTCCGGCCCTCATTCTGCTTCAGCTATCGGGCGGTGATCTCATCCCGGAGGGAACCGACCACATCCCGAGAGCCGTGTCCTGGGTTGTCGGCGAGCCGCTCTGTCAGACGGTGGCGGCCGTTGGGAGGCCTCGCGGTAAGCCAGAACGAGGGCCGAAGTGTACGCAGCACCGGTGGGTGGCTGCTTGCCAGCACGCCCGGAGCGCTGCGGCACTCTCCCCAGCCAGCCGGCGGTCGAAGGTCGCCAGCAAGGACGCGACAGTGGTCGCTTCGGTGCCGAGGGTGTCCGCGGTTGTGGCGAGGCTCAGTCCGATGACGCGGTGCAGTACGGCGGCGTCAGCTTCAGCGGCCGGGGCGAAGGAGTAGAGGGCGCTTGCCGGTGTGCTGGCAGGGGTGCGGGCGCGGCGGATGCGGCCGGTGAGTGCTTCCCAGGCGATGGCTGTGGTGCGGCAGCCGGCCAAGGCCTGGGTCCAGGAGGCCGCCAGATCGCCCAGGGCGCGCTGGACGGCATCGGCCGCTGTGTCGTGGTCGGCGAGGAGCTGTTGAGCGAAGTGCTGGTAGATCTCGTGATGGAGCTGGCAGAACGCTGCAAAGTCGGCGGGCAGGACCACGGTGATGGCCTGCTCGCCGAGCGGGGGGTGCACGGAGGTGGTGTGCGATGTCGTGCCGGCGGCGGTGGATGGTGCGGGCGGCATGGGTCCCCCGGGGCAGATCGGTATGGAGCGTGGTCGTTGAGTCAGGGTCGTGATCAGCCGAAGGCGGCCGCCGGCCACCTGGGCCCGTCGTCGTCCGGAGGACCAGCGGATTCGATGCGTTCCCACAGGGGCCGGATCGCCTCCGGGTCGCCCTGAAGGGCGGTGGTCAGTGCCTTGACTACCGGCCAGCGCAGATAGCAGGCGGCCGGAGGCTCAACGGCCAGGAGCGCGGCGGCTGCCCGGGCGGTCAGCGACGCCGCCGCGCGGTGCAGCAGGGTGGGCATGTCGGGATTGGCTGCGGCCAGGCGCAGTCCTCGCAGGGCGGCCTGAAGGGTGCGGACGGCTTCCGGGTAGCTGTCGGCGGGTGGCAGGGCGGCCACGGCGTGGGCGGTGTTCCACAGGAACACCAAGTCGTCCGGGTCCGCGTCGCAGGCACGGGCGAAGTCGGCGGTGACCTGCCAGGTGGGAATGCGCTCCCCCGACATGATCCGGTAGACGTAGGACATCGACACCCCGCTATTGATCGCAAGACCACTGACCGTGGAACTCCCGCTGGTGCGGCGCAGATAGGACAACGCGCGTGAGAGGGGATAGCCGGGCTGGCCGGGCAGCAGCCGGTTGACCTGTGCGACGGCGGGTGGGCTCTTGGCGTTCTGGAGGGCCGCAGGCTGTCGTTGGCGGGTGGGTCCGCGGCGCGCGCGGTCTTTGAGCATCTTGTCGACCTTCTCGGCGGAGTGGTGCCCTTTGAGGGTGCCCTCCGTGGTGGTCATGACTTTGGCGATCTGCGGCCAGCTCGATCCCTTCGACAGGGCCTGCCGGAGGGCGACGGCGATGGTGTCGTCAAGGTCCCGGCGCATGGCGACGCAGGTTTCCAGGCTCTCGAGCGGCAGGGCCGGTACTGGGTGCTGTGCCCGGTGGGCCAGTGCCTGAGCTTTGGTCAGCAGGGCCCGGGTGAGGCGTACGGCGTCGTCGTCGTAGCTCCGCGGGGCGGTGGGAAGGACGGTGCGGCAGCGGTAGAAGGCGCTGCGGCAGCGGTTGCTGCAGTGCTTGGGAATGCGGCCGGTGGGCTTGGGGCGTTTGAAGGGACGGTTGCAGTTCCGGCAGAAGAGGGGTTGTTCGTTCTTCGTCATTGAAGTTCCGTGTGGGCGAACAGGGGTGCGTGAACGCCGAGCGCGGCATCACGCGCAGGTGTCTTTCGTGGCGCGGCAGCGAGCTCTTTCATGACATCCACCGGAACGAAACCGCTGGAGCACTTACCGCCCGCCGGCGCCGGGACCCGGCCCGGGCGGTGACCACCGCGCTGTGGCTGGCCGGGTCCCGGGAGCAACTAACGCAGGCGCAAGGCGCGATACCTGAGGTAGGAGCGGTTCGCCACCAAAGCCAGCGGCGCCATCACAGCCGCTACGGGCGCGGCCGCCGGCCCGTAGATGAGCACGAGCCCGAGCGATGCAACGGCGACGAACGCCCCGCCACCGACCTTGACAGTCGTGTCGACGGCCGCAGATGTTTGCTGTTCGCGCAGGTGGTGCATGCTAACTTCGAATCCGCTGGTCAACGCTTCAAGCGCCAGGCTGGCGGGACGCGGACGAGGGGGCATGCTGTTCTCCTTGCTTCGTAGGCACAGATGAACGGACGGGCCCTGTGGGAAGGTCGGACGCCACCTCAGGACCCGTTCGCATGCCGACCCTAACCCCTCGCATGCGCGGAGAGTGACGGAACCGTCACGAAATCGGAAAGCCAATTCGTCGGCTGCACGAAAGCAACAACCCCACCGTGACAGAGCACATGTAGCCACGGGATTTTCCCGCACAGGCATCGCCCATCGAGCAGATTTGCGATAAGCGGCCGCAAACTGCTGCCCGTTGCTACACTCCCCGGCCCTCAAAACACGCACCCTGCCCATGCGGGGTTTCTCGCTGCCTGCTGCACCGAGCCCTCAGGCTCCCGTGCGCAGGCCGCGAGTCGTGTGGAAGCCAAACCCGGCGGGGATTCTCGCGGTCAGCGGCTCGGGGTCTGCGCAGGTTCATGAGGTCCGGATCGTGGCTCCGTATGCGTCGGTGAGTTTGTGGATCTTCTCCGGCGCGGACGGGGCGGGCCAGACAAGGAGGAGGTGTTCCTCGACGGGTTCGTCCTCGACCATCAGCAGGTCTTGTCCCTGGTCGCGGCCGCGGGCATGGACTCGGACACGCCAGGGTCCAGGCTCGGGAAAGTTGGGCCTCGTCAACGGATGGGGCGCAGGACGGCTGTGTATCCCTCTCCGCCATACAGCGACTCGTAGCGGATCTTGAGTGTGAGCCGCCGATTGATCAGGTCGTCGACTTCGGCGTGGCTCTGCGGGTCGTAGCTTGCGACACTCAACAAGTACTGTTCGTAGTCGGTGGCGATGACCTCTCCTTGGTTGAACGTCACAGCGGATGGGCGCACCGGCAGGCGGTCGCGGACGCGGTCGACACTGGCTGCGTTCCAGGCACCGATCACTTCATCGTCGACGGTGAGCGTGCTGTCGATAATGACCGCCGGTCCGAGTCCGGAGTTGATGAGCCGGATTCCTGCTCTACCTCCCGGCGGCCAACCGCGGTGTAGTTGGAGTATCGGGCGGACCGAGTGGCGGTTGTGTTGCCGTATGGCGTGCGTCTGGTAAACGGAGACGACCAGCGACGCGACAGCGATCACGACCGCGCACATCGCGGTGACGGTCTCTGCGCTCAACCCAACCCCCTGGTGAAGTGTCCTTGCTCGGACGGTATCCGAACCGATCATCATGTCCCAGCCCGACCTTCACCGGTTGGTCTGGTCATAGGGGCGTCGCCGTTGGTCGTGTCGGTGAACTGTGGGAGCGGATCGAACCGCTGTTGCCGAGGAGGGAGCGGCGGTACCAACATCCGGGCCGCAAACCACTTCCGGACCGGGACGTGCTGTGCGGAATCTTGCATGTGCTGCATACCGGCATCCAGTGGGAGCACCTGCCCAAGGAATTGGGCTTCGGCTCTGGCATGACGTGTTCGCGCAGGCTGCGGGACTGGAACAAGGCCGGGGTGTGGCAACGACTGCACGAGCTCCTGCTCGCCGAGCTCAATGCAGCTTCGCGGCTGGACTACGACCATGACATCTCATCGTGCCGGCCATCGCCCGCCGCGGAACGCCGCACGGCACGGGGCTGGGCATCTACCGCTGGGTGATCGAGCGCAGCTTTGCGTCGGAGTTCACCGGCCTGGTCGACCACCTCAAGTCGCAGATGGGGTGGCCCGCGGGGGGGCAGTGCGGATCCCTCGCCCGCGGTCTCCTGCACGACCAGTGCGGTTCGCTGGCGGCGATCGTATTCGTGGCCACGTCGGGATGTACATGGCAGCAGTTGCTCTCCGCGTCGTTCGGGCCACCATCCGGAGCTACGGCCCATCGGCACTTTTCCGAGTGGGCCAAGGCGCGGGTGTGAGCCAAGCTCCATCGCCTGTCTCGACGAGCTGGGTTCTCGTGGCGAGCTGGACTGGTCCCGCTGTGCGATCGACTCGGTGAACATGCGGCCGTGAAAAGGGAACCTGACGGGTCCGCAAACCAGTAGTCGGTGGAGCTGTACAGCCTCGTGCGTGGCGGTGACTGCTTCTGCCCGCCTGCCCACCGCGGCCAGCCGGCTCCCGGCTTGTGAGATTTGTACGCCCCGAGCAGGACGCCCAACAACCCCCACTGCTTAGGGCCGGATAGCCGACCAGAACACTACTGCGATGCGAGGAGCGGGTGCCGGCACACGGTCTCCGGCAGGAGTGCCAGGGCCGGGAAGGGGGGCCTGCGGGGCCGGTATGCTGGGGCTGCTGCGGCACCTCCCACCCTCACCCACGTGGTGAGTTACAGCCTGCGGTGGTCGAGACGTCTCATGGCATGAGGATGAAACACAGGTGCTGATAGCGGGCCGGTACCGGCTGCAGGACGTGGTCGGTCGGGGAGCGGTGGGGGAGGTCTGGCGGGCCTTCGATGAATCGCTCGGCAGACCGGTGGCGGTGAAACTGCTGCTTCCCCAAGGCTCCGACCCCAGTGCCGCCTCCCGCTTCCGCCTGGAGGCTCAAACGGCCGGATGCCTCAACCACCCGCACGTGGTCGGTGTCCTCGACTTCGGCGAGCACGAGGACCGTCTGTTTCTGGTGATGGAACTGGTCGAGGGCGACAGCCTTGCCCGGCTCGCCGGTTCCGGTCCGCTGCTTGCCGAGCGCGTGGCCCTTATCGCTGCGCAGGCCGCGGCCGGACTTGCCGCGGCCCACCGGCAAAACATTGTCCACCGGGACATCAAGCCTGCCAACCTCCTGCTGGACACCCACGGTTCACTGAAGATCGGCGACTTCGGCATCGCACGGTTCGTCGACGACCCCGGTGCGGCCCTCACCGTCACCGGACAGATCGTCGGCACCAGCCTCTATCTCGCGCCCGAGCGCGCTCTGGGCCGGCCCGCCGGCCCTGCCTCGGACGTGTACGCGCTGGGTTGCGTGCTCTACCAACTCCTCACCGGGCGGCCGCCGTTCCAGGCGGACACCGCCCTCGCGATCCTCCACCAGCACCTCGACGCCTCCCCCGTGCCACCCCGGCAGCTCGGCACCAGCCTCCCGCCTGCCTTCGAGAGCTACCTGCTCGGGCTCCTGGCCAAGCAGCCCGAGGACCGGCCCACGGCCCATCAGGTGGCGGACTGGTTCGGGCGCGGAGCCTGGCGCGGGACGCCGGAGCCCCTGCCGCAGGAACTTCCGGCACAGAGTCGCAGGCCCGCGCCCTCCGCCGTGCGCGGGCCGCACATCACCGGCCCGGGCACGGCCATCCCCGGCCTCCCAGTACCAGGCACCGCCGTACCTGCCCCCTCTGTCGGGGGCGTCTATGTCCCGGCAGCAGAAACGGAGTGGAAGACGACGGTGCACCGGGCCGCGCCGCACCGCCCTCACCTGCCGATCTCACGCCGTTCCCGCCTGGTGGCGCTGCTGGGCGGTGCCGCCTTGTTCTTCGTGGCGCTGCTCGCGGGCTTGACGTGGTTCTCGCCCGACACCGGTACGGCGCAGGTGCCGCAGGCTGAGCCGTCCGCTGTTGTGAACCCTTCCATCCCACCGTCCCCAGCATCGAGTGGCGCGGCTCCCCCATCTTCACCCACCCCCTCGCCCTCTTCGTCCGCTGCGCAGACTGCCGACGAGAAGACGGCGGCACCGGCCGACGCCAAGAAGAGTCCCAAGGCAGCGGGCAAGCACGGAGGCAAGGGCAAGCACTGACCAGGGTGTGCCGAGCGGCGTGGTGACGTGGTGCGGCTCTGACCGAGCGACCCCGGACGTACGGCGAAGGGCTCCCCCGGTCGCAACGGCTTTTACCACCTCGCGCGTTGAGTCCGGCCATGGGCCGGGATGCTCGCCGTAGCCCTCGCCTCCATCGGCGCCACCCACACCCCAGGCTGCCCCGCAAGCCGACCACGCCCGAGATGGCGAGCGACACGTCAGACGAGCCGATGACCCGAACGCCTGCCGGCTAGGGCCTGTCTAATGGGTCGGCTACGAGCCGGAGACCGGACCGTTCAGCGTGGTGTGAGGCGGTAGATCTCGCCGATGCGGAGTGGGCTCGTCTGGAGCCACATTTGCCGAGGAACGTCAGCCGGGACGGACGATGGAAGTGCCATCGCAGGTGATCAACGGGGTCCTGGTCCGGCGGACGGTCCCGCGGCACCCACTCCTCATCGGGGACGATCCTGCTCCAGCGCGTGAGCGGTCGGCCGCTCCAAGGTGGACCATGGAAGTCAAAGCACTCCACAGGTACGGGCCAGGGGCACGGACTGGCAGCAGAGGCCCTTGTGGTCCGGCGCAGGGAAAGAGTGCCCGTGAGCACAGCCGATGGGCGTCCGGCTGACGCCGGCCAGCCGGAAGAGCGATCGTCGCAGCCGAGCGGACTGATGGATCTTCTCGGCGTTGCCGCGGCGCTGCTGGATGCCGATGGGCGGATCGTCTTGTGGAGCCCGGAGGCCGAGGGAGCTGTTCGGCTATACCTCTGAGGAGGCGCTCGGCCAGTACGCTGCGCCGCTACTCGTTCACGAACAGCACTGGGATCTGATGATCAAGTTGTTCGCCGAGGTCATGGCCACCGGGGAGCGGTGGGCCGGGGCGTTCCCCATCCGGCACAAGGACGGCAGCACTCGCTTGGTGGAGTTCCGCAACATGCGGCTGCTGGACGACCTCGGCGACTTCTACACCCTTGGCATGGCCACCGACAGGTCAAGGCTTCGGGAGGTCGATCGGGACCTCGCCCTGTCCACCCGGCTGATTTCCCAGTCTCCCATCGGGCTGGCGATCCTCGATACCGATCTGCGGTACGTGGCCGTCAACCCCGCTCTGGAACGGATGCACGGCATCCTCGCGGAAGACCATCTGGGCCGGCACTACCGCGAGATCATGACCGCGGCGAAGTTCGAGGGTCCGGAGGCCGGGATGCGGCAGGTCCTCAAGACCGGAGCCCCCATGGTCGACGAGTACACCATCGTCGGCCACACCCCCGCCCACCCACACATGCACGCCTGGTCGATCTCGCTGTACGGCTGGACGCGCGTCGCATCCCCGCCGCCCTGGCCGCCTCGCTGATCCTGCTCGCAGCCGGGGCATTGCTCTTCGAAGCGATGCTGCTGCTGCGCGACGCGGCCATGCGTGTGCCGGGGATTGGCCTGGCCGCCGCCGCAGAACTAAATCCCCTGACCTCCACCCGGCATCAAGGAGATACCGAGCCGGCTTCCGCGCTTCCGCCGAGCCCATCGCCGCCGTCTACGACCGATGCCCGGCCCTGTGCTCGCAATAGCACGGCTCAAATCACCCAGGGGCAACCTCGCCCAGACGTGCAAACGGCTGCGTCGCCTGGATCGGCCCGCCACCGACGACGGATTCGGACGCACTCGCCCACGAGCTGCGCGCCCATTCCCCCCTCGGGCAGGCATTCACCATTCGCCCGGCACCCCATGATGCGGGGTGGTACCGAAGTGCGCGTAGGTGGGCGCAACACAGAGTTTCGGAACGTGACCTACCGTTCCATGCAATTAGCCTCTGTTCTTGAAAGTGTCCTTCGCCTTCTCCTTGGCCTCACGGGCGGCACCCTTACTCTGCTGCGCTTGACCTTTGACGGTCATACCCTCGTTACCGACGGATCGACCGGCTTCTTTCTTCACTGTGCCTTTGACCTGCTCGGCCTTCGCCTTCGCCTTTTCGCTCGCGCTCACGATTCACCTCTTTCTCGCGCCCAGCTGCTAGAAGCAATAATCGCACAGAATGCATTCGAATAGTTCGAGCCAATAGGGAAAATGGCGCCCAGGCCACAAAGCCACGAAAACCGCGGCCGTCCGGGATCAGTGACGGCCGCGGGCCACCTGCTGCTCCGCCGAACAGCCGGGCGACGGCACGGCTACCCGACAGCGCCGGGCGGCGTGCCGCTCGGCGCTTGTCGCGGGGTAGCACGTTGACGCTCTCCGCTTGCCGTGCTGACGGCGCGCTGGAGGCCGACTCGGCCACCTCGGCGAGTGGCTCACGGCTCGTGCACGATGATGCCGGACCAGCTCGGCTCATGACCTACCGCTGGGCAGGTCGATGTCCGAATAGGTGCCGCTTGCGACGGTGTCCGTCCCGGTCGGGTCGGCCATCCCGAGGAGAGGTGCCGTCCTGCCGTGCCGCTGTTCCCAGGTCGCTCCTCGTGTCAGGGTGGTCGACGCGGCCCTCGTGGTCCGTGCTGCGTGCAGCGGCTGCATCGTGGCGCTCCCCCTTGAGCGCTTGACGCATTGCGTGCTTTTTGCGGGTGGTTCGGCGCATGCCGCCGAGGAGCAGACTCAGCCCGAGCACTGCCACCGCACCGATGATGGCACCGAAGAGGAACAACATGCCGGTGGATCCGGTCATGTGGTACCCGAAAACCTTGAACGCTGCCGTCAGTTCGTGTGCGCTACCCATGTTGGTAACAACGGCGGCGACGCCGACGACTACCGCAGCGATCAAGAGGATGACTCCGAGAATCACAATCATGACGAGCTCCTGATAATCACCCGAAACCGCTGTTCTCAGGCTGCACCCATCCGCTCTCAGACACCACCGGGCGCCTTCTTCGGCTGCGGGCGATCCTCGTCGACATGTCAGCGAGCACGGAGCCGACGGGTTCCTCACCTCTCACGCTGCCCCTATGGCGAAGGTCATGATGGTGAGGGCCTGACCAGGCTGAAGGCCTCTCGGGCCACGTAGCGTTTGAGGCATCGGACGATCTCGCGCCGGGTCTTGCCCTCCTTGGTGCGGCGCTCGTATTAGTCACGTGTGCGCGGGTCGAAGCGCAGCCGGGTCTGCACAATCCGGTGCAGGGCAGCGTTGGCCTGCCGGTCGCCGCCGCGGTTGAGCCGACGGTAGTGCCGACTGCCCGAGGAGTGCTCGACCGGGCTGACCCCGCACAGCGCGGCGAAGGACGCCTCACCACCCAGGCGCTCCGGATTGTCCCCCATCGTGATCAGCAGGGTGACGGCCGTGTCCGGGCCGACGCCCACCGGGGCGAGCAGCTGCGGGGCGTGGCGTTCCACGAGCCGGGCCTGTGCGGTCACAGCACTGCCGTCCGTTACCAGGAGGCGGGAAGAAGCCGACACGTCCGGAGTCCCCAGTGGTGAACTGGTAGGTGTGGGCTCGGGCAAGCACGTCTGCAGATGGGCACCGTTCTCAACGATGATCGCTTGACCGGGGAAGTCGATTGGCCCCGTCTCTTGGAACTGCTAACAGAATGAGGGTGCCATCTTTCGCTGGTGCAGTCGGTCGTGTGTCAGTGATCGTTGCTTCTGGCAGCCCCAAGGCGGGGGGCGGGATCCCGGTGTGAAGCCGACGATGGCGTGTGAGCCCCGGCCTCCCCCCTCGGAGTCCGGGGCTCAGTGCTGTTCGGGCGCGGACAGAACAGCACGCCGCACCGCAGGATCACGTCCGCGTACGGCGTCGGCTCCTCGGGTTCGGCCTCCTGTCAGCCTTTCGGCCATGATCGGCGGCTCGCCCGCGGACGAGTCGTGGCTTCGGTCAGCCGGAGCAGGAAGAGCAGGAGCAGCAGGACCCGACCCTCACGTTGTCGATCACCGGACCGTAGGCGCCGCTGGCAGTGGTGCTGGCGAACGACAAGGTCGTGGAGGCACCGGTGGCCACGAACGTCACCTGACGTCCCACGTAACCCATCCGGGCAAATGTCTTGCCAGTGGTGTCGAACGAGAAGCCCTGGAAGTTCTGTCCGTCGATGAGAACCTCACCTGTCTTCACGCCCTGATTGCCCGCCGGGTTGCCGGCCAGCGCGTAGGAGACCGTGTACGTCCTGCCCGCTGTCGTCGTGAAGGTCTGCGACACCTTGCCTGGGCCCTGGCCGTTGAGGTCGACGGACTGCGCCCCGTCAGCCGCCTGCCAAAAGCCGCTGCCGATCAGGTCCACCGAACCGCTGTCGATCGTCCAGGGACCGATGGACTGCCCCGCTGTCAGCGCACTGAAGGAGTTCGCGGGCGCGGTCGGGTATTCGAAGCTGCCGTCATCGAGCGCGACCGGGGCCGCCAGCGCGGTGCCGGGCATGAGAGCCAGCAGGCCGGCAGCGGCAAGGGTTGTGACGGATGCACGTAAGGCCACCATGTGTTCCTCCCAGTGAAAAAGGGTTCGGGCAGTACTGGTGGAGCACCCGAAGTCTGTAGTGCGGGCCTCGCCAGGGACAGATCGCGAAGACGGCGCCCGGGGGTAACGGCCCTGGTGAGTTCGCCGTCGTGCGCCACGCTTGCGCATCGGCGCGCCGAGAGAAATCAGCCAGGTCCGGCCGCGGGCACCTCACCTTGCCACCGGCACGGTGTGAGCCCTGCAGCCCCAGGTCGGGAGCGTCCCCGCAGAGTCGGGCCGCTGGGAGCCACGGGCGCTGCTGGGAGTATGCCGATTGCCTGCTCGAAGGGCCGTGCCGCTCGAAGGCGGTGAACATCCGGCGGACCAGCGGGCCCACACGCCACCACGAGCGCAAGCCCGAGCACTTCATTGGTGCGACATGTTTCGGCGGTGCCCGCGGCTGCAAGGCTAAGGGGCCCTGACCACCGGGCAGGCGTCACTGCATCACGATAGTGATCGACCCAGTGCCACCTGCTCGTTGATTTGCAGCCTCGCTGTGAGAGCCGCTCGGCTGTCCGGGGCCGATGCCGGAGGGAAACACCGGCCCCGGTCCTCACCTGTGAGCCGTCCACGTACCACCGGCACCCGGGGGCTGTCCGTTTCCCCGTCTCCGTCCTGCCAACGAGCGTGGTGCCGAATGGCTCACCGGTAAGTTTGAGTCGCGCTGTCCCCCGCCCTTCCACGACGGGGGACAGCCCTTGACGGACACGCCCTTGAGGGGCCGGCCGCCTACCGGAAGGCCGTCAGGTCAGGGGCCGCACTGCGTGACCAGACCTGTGCGCGAGTACCGCAGCAGGACCCGTCACGCTCCCCCGGCCGATCGGGCGCAGGCCGGTCACACCGGCGGGAAGCAGGGCACCAGGGAGCCGGTCGCCTGGACCGTG
>Ga0207426_1000773_pt1 | contig 35199 bp, 31 predicted proteins | sample AraplaMF_Cvi_mMS_FD_184265 | JGI IMG/M metagenome (GOLD analysis project Ga0207426, IMG submission 184265) | Arabidopsis root microbial communities from the University of North Carolina, USA - plate scrape MF_Cvi_mMS (SPAdes) (version 2) | ecosystem: Host-associated > Plants > Roots > Endosphere... | reverse complement strand
ATCGACCTCGCCCAGCTCGCCAAGCTCGATTCGGAGTCCGCGCGCGAGGAAATCCGCGACATCGTCAACGAGATCATCGCGATCAAGAACATCGTGATGTCGATCGCCGAGCAGGAGGAACTGCTCGACGACATCTGCAACGACGTGCTCGGTTACGGTCCGCTGGAGCCGCTGCTGTCGCGCGACGACATCGCCGACATCATGGTCAACGGCGCCAACACGGTCTTCATCGAAGTCAACGGCAAGATCCAGAAGACCGGTATCCGCTTCCGCGACAACCAGCAGCTCCTCAACATCTGCCAGCGCATCGTCAGCCAGGTCGGCCGGCGTGTCGACGAATCCTCGCCGATCTGCGACGCGCGTCTGGCCGACGGCTCCCGCGTCAACGCCATCGTGCCGCCGCTGTCGATCGACGGCCCCGCGCTCACCATCCGCAAATTCAAGAAGGACAAGCTGACGCTGGATCAGCTCGTCAAGTTCGGCGCGATCTCGCCGGAGGGCGCCGAGATCCTCCAGATCATCGGCCGCGTCCGCTGCAACGTGCTGATCTCAGGCGGTACCGGCTCGGGCAAGACCACGCTGCTCAACTGCCTCACCAACTACATCGAGCACGACGAGCGCGTCATCACCTGCGAAGACGCCGCCGAGCTCCAGCTCCAGCAGCCCCATGTGGTGCGGCTGGAAACCCGCCCACCCAACATCGAGGGCGAGGGCCAGGTCACCATGCGCGAACTGGTGCGCAACTGCCTGCGTATGCGCCCCGAACGCATCATCGTCGGCGAAGTCCGCGGACCCGAGGCGTTCGACCTGCTGCAGGCCATGAACACCGGCCATGACGGCTCGATGGGCACGCTGCACGCCAACAATCCGCGCGAGGCGCTGTCGCGCTGCGAATCCATGATCACGATGGGCGGCTTCTCGCTTCCCTCGCGCACCATCCGCGAGATGATCTGCGCCTCGATCGACGTCATTGTCCAGGCCGCGCGCCTGCGCGACGGTTCGCGCCGCATCACCCACATCACCGAGGTGATGGGCATGGAAGGCGACACCATCATCACCCAGGACATCTTCCTCTACGACCTCGTGGGCGAGGACGCCAACGGCAAGATCATCGGCCAGCACCGCTCGACCGGCATCGGCCGTCCGAAGTTCTGGGAGCGCGCGCGCTATTACGGCGACGAGAAACGACTTGCCGCAGCGCTCGACGCCGCGGAAGTGGCGCCGAAGACGTGAGCGGGGCAGCGACACCATGAACATTCAGATCCTCGCCCTCGCCTTCCTCGCCACCGCCGCCGTCGGCGGCATCGCCTGGGTCTTCCTCTATCCGATGCTGTCCGGAGAGCGGAAGGCGGAAAGCCGCCGCGCCTCGATCGCGCGCGCCGACGCGCCGGCGGCCAAGCAGTCCGAAAAGAGCCAGCGCTCGCGCCGCGAGCAGGTCGAGACCTCGCTGAAGGATCTCGAGGCCCGGCGCCAACAGGAGAAGAGCGTCCCGCTCAGCGTCCGCATCTCGCAGGCCGGGCTGAACTGGACACCGCAGAAATTCTGGATTGTCTCCGCCGTCGTGGGAGGCGCGCTGTTCGCGGCCGCCATGTTCGTCGGCGGCGGCCTGCTCGGCGCCGCCGGCCTTGCCTTTGCCGGCGGCTTCGGCCTGCCGCGCTGGGCGCTCGGCTTCCTGAAGAAGCGCCGCGAGACCAAGTTCCTGGCGGCACTGCCCGACGCCGTGGACGTGATCGTCCGCGGCATCAAGGCGGGCCTGCCGCTGTTCGAATCGATCAAGGTCGTGGCCGCCGACGCGCCCGAGCCGCTGCGCAGCGAGTTCCTGGCCATCATCGAGACCCAGGCGATCGGCATGCCGCTCGGCGAGGCCTGCACGCGCCTCTACGATCGCATGCCGCTGCCGGAAGCCAACTTCTTCGGCATCGTCATCTCGATCCAGCAGAAATCGGGCGGCAACCTCTCCGAAGCCCTCGGCAACCTCTCCAAGGTGCTGCGCGACCGCAAGAAGATGAAGGAAAAGATCCAGGCGATGTCGATGGAAGCCAAGGCTTCGGCCGGCATCATCGGCTCGCTGCCGCCGATCGTGATGTTCCTCGTCTATCTCACGACGCCGCACTACATCTCTCTGCTATGGACCCATCCGACCGGTCAGCTCATGCTGGTCGGTTGCGTCATCTGGATGTCGGTTGGCATCATGGTGATGAAGAAGATGATCAACTTCGATTTCTGACGGTGGCGTATGGTCGAGTTCCTCGTTTCAAAACTGCATGACGTCCGCTTCATGACCATGCTGCTGGCGGCCATCGCCGCCAGCGCGACCGTCTATTCGCTGGTGATGCCGCTGTTCGCCGGCGAAGGCCTCTCCAAGCGGATGAAAGCGGTGGCGAGCGAACGCGAACGCATCCGCCAGCGCGAGCGCGAGCGCCTCAACAAGAACGAGAAGGTCTCGCTGCGCCAGACGCCGAAACAGCTCGTCTCCCGGGTGGTCGAGGACTTCAACCTCACCAAATGGCTCGCGCAGGAGGCCGCGCGCGACAAGCTCATCATGGCGGGCTACCGCGGCCAGGCGCCCTACGTCACCTTCCTGTTCGCGCGCATGGTGGCTCCGATCGTGCTGTTCGTCGGCTCGATCCTGTACGTGTTCCTGATCGCGCATATGGAGAAACCGATGCCGATCAAGATCGGCATCTGTATCGGCGCCGCCTATCTCGGCCTGCAGGCGCCGATGCTGTTCCTCAGGAACGCGATCTCCAAGCGCCAGCTCTCGATCAAGCGCGCCTTCCCGGACGCGCTCGACCTGCTGCTGATCTGCATCGAATCCGGCATGTCGGTCGAAATGGCGTTCCGCAAGGTCGCCACCGAGATCGTGGGCCAGTCGATCGCGCTATCGGAAGAGTTCACGCTGACCACCGCCGAGCTGTCCTATCTGCAGGACCGCAAGGTGGCCTACGAGAACCTGGCGCGGCGCACCGGACTCGAGGGCGTCAAATCGGTGTGTCTGGCGCTGCAGCAGGCAGAACGCTACGGCACGCCGCTCGGACACTCGCTGCGCGTCATGGCGCAGGAAAACCGCGACATGCGCATGAACGAGGCCGAGAAGAAGGCCGCCGCGCTGCCGCCGAAGCTGACGGTGCCGATGATCCTGTTCTTCCTGCCGGTGCTGTTCGTCGTCATTCTCGGACCGACCGGCATCAAGATCTCCGAGCTGCAATGATGCGGAAGGCGGACCGCAAGCGGTCCGCGCCGGCAATATCAGGACGAGGTTATCGGGTCTGGATCAGTCGGACTGGCTGAGCGAGGCGACCGGCATCCGCTTCGGCGCGCCGCGCGGGCCTTCGCTGCGGCTCAGCATGTCCTTGAGGTAGGCGACATTGGCCGCAGCCTGATCCGGCGGCAGGTCCGCCTTCACGATGGTCTCGGCCTCGGCGAAGCGGCCCTGGAGACCGACGACCAAGCCAAGATTCTGCCGCACCCGGCTGCTGGCGCGCGGCGAGGCATAGGCCTGCCGCAGGGCCTCCTCAGCCTTCGGCAGGTCCTTCGACAGCATGTAGGACAGGCCCAGATTGGAGAGCACACCGGGGTCGCCCGGTGCGATCTTCAGCGCGCTCGTGTAGTAGCCGCGCGCCTCCTCGTGACGGCCCATCTGGTCGAGCGCCGTGCCCTGCACCGAGAGCAGGCGCCAGTCCGGATTATCAGGCGAATGCGCCTTCGACAGCACGTCGAAGGCCTGCTGGAAATTGCCGTTGTCGGCGAGCGCGCGGCCGTACTGGGCCAGCAGCACCTTGTTGCCGGGATTGGCGATGGTCGCCTGCTCGAGCACGGCGGCGGCCTGCGCGCGCTGGCCGTTGGCGCGGAGGGCCTGGCCATAGCCGAGCGCCGCGTCAGGGTCCTTGGGATTGGCACGGTAGCGCTCGCCATAGACTTCGACGGCGCGGGCAGGTTCGACGGGAGCTGCCTCCGCGCGCGAGCCGCTCGACCCGATCGAGCCGGTGACGTCGGAGAGCTTTGACATTGCCGTGCAGCCGCCGAGGCTGATCGCCACCATCGCGACGAGCGAGGCAGACGCGAGAAGCCGGGCAGGACTGAACCGTTGACGCATGACGCTTTGACTCTCGAGCGGAGGGATCGAGCCGAACGCGCCAGCAATAGACTGTTAACCCTAATGGCCGGTTAACGCCGCTCGTCCGTCAATTCGGCGTCCGCGGCGACGCCTCCCCGCCGGGGTCGATGCCGAGCCTCCTGACCTGCTCATACAGGTCCCGCAACAATTGCAGTCTTTGCTGCACCTGCGCCTCGATGTCGACGTCCGCACGCGGTCCGCTCGGCAGTTCGCGCAGGAGATCGTCGCGATTGGCCAGACGCTGGGTGCGGATCTCGTCGAGCTGGGCATCGTCGATGCCGAGCACGCCGGCGGAATGCGCGATCAGCCGCCGCAGCATCTGCGTCACCGCTGCAACCGCCTCGAAATCCTGCCTGCGCGCCGACCTCGCGAACCTGCCCTCCAGTTCGGCCCAGGTCTCGGTGGTGACGAGGTAAGTGAGGAACGCGCTGGGCCAGTCCACCTCGTCGACGGGATGGAAGACGTGGCGCTTCAGGAGCTGGCGGGCGAAAGCCGCGGCTCGATCCCGCGTCAATGTCGTCAATGCACCGATCTCGATGGCCGATTGAACCGCCGGGTCGCGGGAAAAATCCCGCCCGGCGGGCAGCCTGATCACACCATCAGGCAAATTCGAGTCGAGTAGCTTGAAGACGCCATCGTTGCGCCGCCGCGAATAGCGGGCGATCGCGAAGCAATACTCTTCATTGCCCGTTCCGGACATCGGACCGAAATGGATGAGGTTGAAGCCGGCATCGTCGCCGGCCTGCCCGGTCGAGGACGGACAGGACAGCACGTAGATCGTGCGCCAGAACGCTTCATCGCCCTTGCTCCGCGTCGCACGCGGATCGGGAATCGAATAGCGGGTCAGCCCCTCGACGTGCCGGTGGCCGTGCAGGATCAGATCAACGTTGAGCGAGGTCGCCGCTTCGAGGAAGGTCGCGGGCGCGGCGAGATACATCAGCGGCTCGTCCGCCGCGCCGAGAAAGCGCTTTCCTTCGCCCGTCGCCTGCGGCAGCGGATGATGGTGCATCGCCAGCACCCGCACGAGATTTTCGACCGGCTCGGAATAGTCGGCGCGTCCGGCCGATCCAAGGCTGCCTGCGAGATCGACGCTCAGCCGCGCGGAATCGGCGACCATGGCGTTGTAGGCGGCCTGATCGATGTTGCCGCTCGCAAAGGTGGTGAGGCTGGCGCGGTTGGAATCCAGCAGCACGAGGTCGAGGCCGGCCTGGCGGTAATAGACGCTCTTCGAGGTCCGCGGCAGGTGCAGGTAGTCGTAGACGTCGTGGCGGCCCGCGCGCCGGCCGGCCCGCCCGGCGTCGTGATTGCCGGCGACCGCCTGGATGTCGGTGAACAGCCCGCTCTGCCGGAAGGACGCGATGACGGCAAGCGCTTCGTCCAGCGCGCGCGGCGTCGGGTCGTCGACGAGATCGCCGGTGATCAACAGGATGCGATCGGGAATATCGGCGAAGTCCGCCATCTTCTCGCGCAGAGCTGCTCCCAGCGCCTCGATCGTCGAAAGCAGCCGGCCTGATCCATCCAGATGCAGGTCTGAGATCTGGGCAATGACGAACGATCTATGCATTTTGCGCCGCCCATTTGCGAATGCTGCGCCGCTCAAACGATAGGAGAAATGGCTTCGACGAACAGGTTCAGGTTGGTCTCGACCGGCGCAGGGATGACACCGGAGCGAGTATCAACCGCATGCCGCCGCGCTTTTGCGCTCGATACGTGCAGAGACGCGGAGCACAATCTAAAATATCCACCAATAATGCCACAACCGTAGCGCTAGTAAAGCCCCGCGGCCGCGCTCTCGTGAACGGCAGTTCTCAACGTGGATACGAGAGCTGCCGCACGATGGTTTCGTTTCGACCGATCAATATTCGATGGCAAGCCGCTTGCGGATTTCGTCGATGCGCCTGTCGAGTGCATCGAAACGCGCATGGACAGAGCGGTCGTGAAGATAGAAGACGTAGCCGCCGGCCAGGAACGCGAAAATCCAGTGATGATGCTCGACGTAACCAAAGATCGCCTCGACGACCTGGCCGATGAATGTGACCACGCTCCACACAAATTCCATTGCGTTCCCTCCCGGCAGGCTTCGCCTCCGGCCGCCGGCGATCTTTCGTACGCCTGACGGCCATTGCCGGAACCTAGCATGGCCGCCTCGCAGCGAGTAGCGGCCACTGATGGACCGGCAGCAAAGCCGATTGCGGCCACGGCAAAACTCTGCGAAGTCTCCTGGAGTTTGCCTGACCTGACGATCCGGACCCGCCAATGCCCTCTGTCTTCGAGACGTCCTCGACCGCCATCCCCATCACCTTCGTCACCAAATCGGGCTGGGATGCCGTGCGCGAAAGCTTGCCGCCGGCGCAGCGCCAATTCGCCGCCGCGAGCGCCTATTCCGCCAAGCCGGGCGGCTATCTCGCGCTGCCCGCGCCCGACGGCGCGATCGCGCAAGTGCTGTTCAGCCTCGAGGACGAAGAGGCAAGGTCGCGCGACCTGTTCCGGCCGGGCGCCCTGCCCGGCCTGCTGCCGCCGGGGACCTATCGCTTCGCCAACACACCGCACGATGCACGGCTCGCCGCGCTCGCCTTCGCGCTCGGCACTTACCGCTTCGCCCGCTACCGCAAGGCCGACAGGCCGGAGGTCCGCCTCGTGCCACCCGACGGCGTGGACGCCGCCGAGATCGATCGCATCGCGAACGCCGCGATGCTCGCACGCGACCTCATCAACACGCCCTCCAACGACATGGGGCCGGAAGAGCTCGCCGCGGCCGCGCAGGCCCTCGCCGCCGAATTCGGCGCGAGCTTTGCGTGCACCATCGGCGAGGAGCTGGAGACAAATTTTCCGCTGATCCACGCCGTCGGCATGGCCTCCGACCGCGCGCCGCGGTTGATCGACATCGGCTGGGGCGACCCTGCTCATCCCAAGGTGACGCTGGTCGGCAAGGGCGTCTGCTTCGACACCGGCGGGCTCGACCTGAAGCCGTCGAGCGGCATGCTGATCATGAAGAAGGACATGGGCGGCGCCGCCAACGTGCTGGCGCTGGCGCGCATGGTGATGGACGCCAGGCTGAAGGTGCGGCTGCGCGTGCTGATCCCCGCGGTCGAGAACGCGGTCGCCGGAAATGCCTTTCGCCCGCTCGACATTTTCACCTCCCGCAAGGGCATCACGGTCGAGATCGGCAATACGGATGCGGAGGGCCGCCTGGTGCTCGCCGACGCGCTGGCGCTCGCCGACGAGGAGAAGCCCGACCTGCTGATCGATCTGGGCACGCTGACCGGCGCGGCGCGCGTTGCGCTGGGCCCGGATTTACCGCCCTTTTACACCAATGATGAGACGCTTGCCGCCGACGTCGCGCGCTGCGCGGCGAGGGAGAACGATCCGTTGTGGCGCATGCCGCTGTGGCCGCCTTATGATGCGTGGCTGGACTCCAAGACCGCCACCATCACCAACGCGCCGTCCGGCGGCTTTGCCGGCTCGATCACCTGCGCCCTGTTTCTGCAACGATTCGTCGAGCACGCCGGCAGCTGGCTGCATGTCGACATCTACGGCTGGACGCCGTCGGCCAAGCCGGCGCGGCCCGAGGGCGGCGAGTGCCAGGCCGCGCGCGCCATCTACAAGGTGCTGAGCGAGCGCTATGCATGATCCCAAATACGATCCAAGGCTGACACCGGCGCGGGCCGATCTCGCCGCAAAATATCTCGAAGGCAAGGTCGAGGCGCAGCGCTTCGTCGAGGGTGAAGAATTCGAGGTGGTCGAGCCGGTCGCGCCCGTGCGCGAGCAGCCGTCCTCGGGCGCGATGCTGATGACGGAGGCGCTGCGCGGCGAACGCGTCACGGTCTACGATCGCAACGGCGAGGGCTGGGCCTGGGGCCAGCTCAATGGCGACGGCTATGTCGGCTGGCTGCCGGATGCAGCGCTCGCGAAGCCCGCGGCCGTTCCGACCCACAAGGTAAGTGCGCTCCGAACCTTTGCTTTCCCCGGGCCCTCGATCAAGCTGCCGCCGGCCGATACGCTGGTGCTGGGATCGAAGATCGCCGTGGCCCGCGAGGACGGCAGCTTCGCCGTGACGCGCGAAGGAACATTTTTGCCGAAGACGCATCTCGCCTCGCTCGATCACCGCGAGCCGGACTTCGTCGCCGTCGCCGAGCGCTTCGTCGGCACGCCCTATCTCTGGGGCGGCAAGAGCAGTCTCGGCATCGATTGCTCGGGATTGGTCCAGGTTTCGCTGACGTCGGCCGGCATCGGCTGCCCGCGCGACAGCGACATGCAGCAGGCGGGCCTCGGCTGCGCGCTGGAGCCGCATGAGCGCAGCAGCTTGCGGCGCGGCGACCTGATCTTCTGGAAAGGGCACGTCGCGATCGTCCGCGACGGCGCCACCATGGTTCACGCCAACGCACATCACATGGCGACGGTAGTCGAGCCGATCGAGCCTGCGATCGCGCGGATCAGGCAGGCCGGCAGCGAAGTGGCGGCGATCAAGCGGCTATAGGCCGTCTCCTCACGAATTCGCCGCCTGGATCAGACGTCGCCATCGTGGCCGGCGCCGGGGCTTCGGCTTGTAAATCGGGGGGATGCAGCTGCCGAAGCGCGGATCAAGCGAATCGTAGCGCGACCGCGCTCTCGCGACGATATACAGCACCGCGAACGCAAAAGAGCCAAGCAGCAGCCATAGCCACGCTGGCGCGCGAATTGCGATCAAAAGCACCGTTGCTGTAAGCATCAGCAAAACGACAGTGCCCGAAGACAGCTTTGACGCCATCACCGGCTCCGCAATAAGCTTTAGGCCGGCATATTACCGCGGAAACCGATCCATTTGTGAGAGCCGACTGCGACACTCCAGCGCAGATGGCTCGCGTTCCAGGAACCCTGATGGCACCGGAAGGGTGATCCGCCCCGGCTTCTGGCACCGTGCGGTGCAGCTACGGAACAACGTTACATCTGAAAGATTCGCGGAACGAAACGCGTCCTCAGTCTTTCTCTGGCTTGGGAGGTGCCCATGAGTTCTCATGCCAGAGAAGGCGCATGTGCGTTCGCTTGGCGGAACTACTTGCTGGTCCACAGCGGCATCAGCGAGAATGATGACAGGCGCTCCGCCCTTCACCGCTACATTTCCAACCTTCGCGAGACCGGCGAAGATGACTTCGATCTCCTGCAAATAGCCGCAGTCGCCTATCTGAAGAAGCTGGACGAATTGCACGACGAGCAATGTGCGCGGCTCGCGGCAGATCAGATTTTGGCCGAGCGCCTGGAAGAGCGCAGCTCACAGCCCGACAGATAGCTTAGGCAATAAGACCAGAGCGAAGGAGCGAACAGCATGGCAGACAACACCAATGCAGATCGTTTCGCGAGCGAGCCGCAACGACGTATCGCCGCCGCGACAGCAATGGGCATGAATGCCCTGAAGCCGATGATGCACTTTCAGGTCTCAATGCTGAGGATGTGGGCCGACAGCATCGAGAGGTTGGAGGCCAGCTACGAAAAGAAGTTGGAAGAAACTGCAACCTCGGCCGAGGAACGGTCGGACAAGGAACGCGCCGCGTGAAACAACGCACCGGGTGAAGCCAACTTCGCTACAATTGGAAGCGCCCCTGGAGCCGCGCTCGCACGCCTGGAAATGGCGGGCTACGTCGCCACCGCCCCGTTGCCCGCCGTCTCCAGCCGGAACGCCGCCGCGAACAGGGCCCGCGTGTAGTCCGTCTTCGGGTTTTTGAAGAGTTCGGCCGCCTGACCTTCCTCCACCACCTTGCCGCCGCGCATCACGATGAGGTGGCTGGCGAGCGAGGCGACGACGCGTAAGTCGTGCGAGATGAACATGTAGGTGAGCTCGCGCTTGCGCTGAAGCTCGCGTAGCAGATCGACCATCTGGGCCTGGAACAGCATGTCGAGCGCGCTGGTCGGCTCGTCCAGCACGACGAAATCCGGCTCGAGCACCACCGCGCGCGCAATCGAGATGCGCTGACGCTGGCCGCCGGAGAATTCGTGCGGATAGCGATAGCGCATCTCCGGCTTCAGCCCGACGTCTTCCAGCGCCTTCACGACGCGCTCCTCGCGTTCCTCGCGCGAGAGGTTCGGCTGATGCACGGAGAGACCTTCGGCGATGATGTCGGCCACCGACATGCGCGGGCTGAGCGAGCCGAACGGATCCTGGAATACGATCTGCATGTCGCGCCGGAAGGGCCGCATCTCCTTGAAGCGCAGGCCCTGAATGTCCTTGCCGAGGAACACGATGCGGCCGTTCGAGGAGATCAGCCGCAACAGCGCCAGCCCCAGCGTGGTCTTGCCCGAACCGGATTCGCCGACGACGCCGAGCGTCTCGCCCTTGCGCACGGCGACACTGACGCCGTCGACCGCCTTGATGTGACCGACCGTCTTGCGCATCAGGCCGCGCTTGATCGGAAACCAGACCTTCAGATCATCCGCCGACATCACCACCGGCGCGTTCGGCTGCGGCGGCGCTGGATCGGGCTTCGGCTCGGCCGCGAGCAAATCGCGCGTATAGGGATGTTTCGGGGTCTTGAAGACCTGCTCGACCGGTCCCTGCTCGACGATCACGCCGCCCTTCATGACGCAGACGGTCTCGGCGATGCGGCGGACGATGCCGAGGTCGTGGGTGATGAACAGCAGGCTCATGCCGAGCCGGGAGCGGATCTCGGCGAGCAGCGCCAGGATCTGTGCCTGCACGGTGACGTCGAGCGCCGTGGTCGGCTCGTCCGCGATCAACAGGTCCGGCTCGTTGGCGAGCGCCATCGCGATCATCACGCGCTGGCGCTGGCCGCCGGAGAGCTGATGCGGATAGCTCTTCAGCCGTGTCTCGGGCTCGGGAATGCCGACCTGCGTCAAGAGCTCCAGGGTCCGCTTCCGCGCCTCGGCATTGCTGGTCGGATTGTGCAGCTGGATGATCTCGCCGATCTGCGCCTCGATCGTATGCAGCGGGTTGAGCGAGGTCATCGGCTCCTGGAAGATGATCGAGATGTCGCTGCCTCTGATCTCGCGCATCTGCTGCTCGGACTGGTCGATCAGCTCCTGTCCCTTGAAGCGGATGCTGCCCGAGGGGTGCGAGGCGTTCGGATAGGGCAACAGCTTCAGGATCGAGAGCGCACTGACCGACTTGCCGGAACCGGATTCACCGACCAGCGCGACGCATTCGCCGCGCTTGATCTGGAACGAGACTTTGTCGACCGCGAGCGTGGTGGCGCCGCCCTGGTGGAAGGCCACCGAGAGGTCGCGCACGCTGAGCAGGGGCTGATTGATCGCGTCCATGGCCTTACCTGAACGTCTTGCGCGGATCGAAGGCGTCGCGCACGGCTTCGCCGATGAATATCAGGAGCGACAGCATGATCGCGACCGAGAAGAAGCCGGAGAAGCCGAGCCAGGGCGCCTGCACATTGGCCTTGGCCTGCGAGAGCAGCTCGCCGAGCGAAGGCGATCCCGGCGGCAGGCCGAAGCCGAGGAAATCGAGCGCCGTCAGCGTCATCACCGAGCTCGACACGATGAACGGCAGGAACGTCATGGTCGCCACCATCGCATTCGGCAGCAAATGGCGGAACATGATGACCGGGTTGGAGACCCCGAGCGCTCGCGCCGCCTGGATGTACTCGAAATTGCGCCCGCGCAGGAACTCGGCCCGCACGAGACCGACCAGCGAGACCCAGGAGAACAGCAAGAGGATGCCGAGCAGCACAAAGAAGCCGGGCACGAGCACCGAGGACAGGATCAGCAGAAGGTAGAGCGAGGGTATAGCCGTCCAGATCTCGATGAAGCGCTGGAAGATGAGATCGACCCGGCCGCCGAAATAGCCTTGCACCGCGCCCGCCGCGATGCCGACGACGGATGAGACGATCGTGAGGCAAAGGCCGAACAGCACCGAAATGCGGAAGCCGTAGATCAATCGCGCCACCACGTCGCGGCCCTGATCATCGGTGCCGAGCCAGTTGTATTCGAGGTCGCGGCAGCTCTTCAGCCCCTTCTTCTCCACCACCGGCTGGCATTGCTTCTCCGTCAGCATCCAGGTCGGCGGCGACGGCGCCGGCGTCGGCAGGTCGAGATTGTGCGTGTCGTAGGAGTAGCGGATCAGCGGCCAGACAATGGTGCCGCCCTTGTCCTTGATCAGCTTCTGCAGATAGGGATCGCGGTAGTCCGCCGCCGTCTCGAAATCGCCGCCGAAGGTCGTCTCCGAATAAGTCACGAAGGCGGGCCAATAGAGGCGGCCGTCGAACTTGATCAGGAAAGGCCGATCGTTGGCGATCAACTCGGCGAACAGCGAGACCACGAACAGGATGATGAAGATCCAGAACGACCAGTAGCCGCGCCGGTTGGCCTTGAAGTTCTGCCAGCGCCGCCTGTTGAGCGGCGAGGGCGCGAACGGCTTGCGCGTGATCGGAACGGCATCGCCGAGCGGCGACTTCGCCGTGGTCTCGATCGGCGTCGGTGCGGTGATCGTCATCAGACCTCCCGCGCCTCGAAATCGATCCGGGGATCGATCCACATATAGGTCAGGTCGGAGACCAGGTTGATCACGAGTCCGACCAGCGAGAAGATGTAGAGCGTGCCGAACACCACGGGATAGTCGCGGTTGAGCACGCTCTCGAAGCTGAGCAGCCCGAGCCCGTCCAGCGAGAAGATGGTCTCGATCAGAAGCGAGCCGGAAAAGAAGGCGTGGATGAATGTGCCGGGAAAGCCGGCGATCACGATCAGCATGGCGTTGCGGAAGACGTGGCCGTAGAGCACCCGGTTCTCGCTGCAGCCCTTGGCACGGGCGGTCATGACGTATTGCTTGCGGATCTCGTCCAGGAACGAGTTCTTGGTCAGGAACGTCATGGTGGTGAACGCACCCAGCCCCATGGCGATCAATGGCAGCGTCAGATGCCAGAAATAGTCGATGATCTTCCAGTACCAGGGAAACTGCGACCAGCCGTCCGAGGTCAGTCCGCGCAGCGGGAACCAGTTGAAGAACGAGCCGCCGGCAAACAGGATGATGAGGAGGATCGCGAACAGGAAGCCCGGAATGGCATAGCCGAGCACGAGCACTGTGGAGGTCCAGGTGTCGAACCGCGCACCGTCGCTCACCGCCTTGCGGATGCCGAGCGGGATCGAGATCAGGTAGGTCAGAAGCGTGAGCCAAAGGCCGAGCGAGATCGAGACGGGCAGCTTCTCCTTGATGAGCTGGAGCACGCTGACATCGCGGAAATAGCTCTTGCCGAAATCGAAGCGGGCGAAATTCCACACCATCAGCGCGAAGCGTTCCGGTGCCGGCTTGTCGAAGCCGAATTGCACCTCGAGCTTCTTGATGAAGTCAGGGTCGAGGCCTTGCGCGCCGCGATATTTGGAGTTGATGGCATCGCCGCCGGCACCGACCTGCCCCGGCGCGCGCTGCGCGAAGTCGCCGCCGCCCGAAATGCGCGACGTGCCGCCGGTGTCGGCGCCCGAGAGTTGCGCGATCACACGCTCGACCGGGCCGCCCGGCGCGAACTGCACCACGACGAAGGAGACGAAGAGGATCCCGAGCAAAGTCGGGATCATCAGGAGGAGGCGGCGGGCGATATAGGCGCTCATGATTACTTCGCCTGCTCGAGCTTAGCCGCCCTGGCGCCGTCATGCCACCAGATGTCGGGAGCACCGACGCCGTTGGCGTAACGCGGCAGCTTCTGCGGATGACCGAACTGGTCCCAATAAGCCAGCCGGTGCGTCTTGTTGTACCATTGCGGCACCCAATAGCGGCCGGCGCGGAACAGGCGATCGAAGGCACGGCAGGCGACGGTCAATTCCTCGCGGCTGTCGGCCGCCATGATCTTCTCGATCATGGCGTCGATGGCCGGATTGGCGACACCCGCGAGATTGTACGAACCCTTGGTGTTCGCAACCTGCGACGAGAAGAACGCGCGCATGGCATCGCCCGGGGTCGCCGACATGCTGAAGCGCTGGATCGTCATGTCGAAGTCGAAATCTTCCTGGCGCGCCTTGTGCTGCACGGCATCGACGACACGCACGCTCGCCTCGATGCCGAGCGTCCCGAGATTCTTGACGTAGGGCGCATGGTGCGGCTGGAACGAAGGCTCGTCGAGCAGGAACTCGATCTTGAAGACCTCGCCGTTCGGCAGCACCCGCTTGCCGTCCTTGATGGGCACGCCGGCCTCGTTCAGCAATTGCTGCGCCTTGCGCAGCAGGCTGCGGTCCTGGCCTGAGCCGTCCGAAACGGGGGGCGTGAACGGCGCGGCGAACACGTCGTCGGGAACCTGGCCGCGGAACGGCTCCAGCAGCTTCAGCTCCTCCGGCGACGGAGGCCCATCACCGGCCATGAGGTCCGAATTCTGGAACGGTGAGACCGTACGGGCATAGGCGCCGTACATGATGGTCTTGTTGGTCCACTCGAAATCGAAGGCGTTGATCAGGGCCTCGCGCACGCGCGGATCCCTGAACTTGTCGCGCCGCGTGTTGATGAACCAGCCCTGCGCACCGGAGGGCGTATCGTCGGGCACGACCTCCATCTTGACGCGACCGTCCTTCACGGCCGGAAAGTCGTAGCGCGTCGCCCAGATGCGAGAAGTGAACTCCTCGCGATACAGATAGTTCTTGCCGGTGAACCCCTCGAACGCGACGTCGCGATCACGATAGAATTCGTAGCGCACGACATCGAAATTGTAGCTGCCGCGGCAGACCGGCAGATTGGCGGCCCACCAGTCCTTCACCCGCTCGTATTCGATGTAGCGATTGACCTCGAACCTGCCCACCTTGTACGGGCCCGAGCCGAGCGGGATGTCTAGCGACGACTCGTCGAACGGACGGGAAGCGTAATAGGCCTTCGAGAAGATCGGCAGGCCCGCGACATAGAGCGGCACGTCGCGCGCGCGTCCCTTGGCGAAGGTGACGACCAGCGTCGCGTCGTCGACGGCTTCCGCACTGACCATGTCGCGCATCTGCACGATGATCAGCGGATGACCCTTGGTCTTCAGCGCCGTCAGCGAAAACGCGGCATCGTGGGCCGTCAGTCTGGTCCCGTCGTGGAATTTCGCCTCGGGCCGCATGGTGAAGCGATAGACCAGTCTGTCCGGCGAGATCTGCACGGATTTGGCGGCCAGCCCGTACATCGCGTCCGGCTCGTCGTTTGCGCGCACCATCAGCGGCACGAACGTCATGTCCATGCCCTGCGCGCCGTCACCCTTGAGGATGTAGGCATTGAGCGAATTGAAGGTCTGGTAGGACTGATTGTAGGCGCGCACCGACGGAATCAGCGAGAACGTGCCGCCCTTCGGCGCGTCGAGATTGACGTAGTCGAAATGGCGGAAGTCGGCGGGATATTTGAGGTCGCCGAAGGCCGAGATGCCGTGGGCCTCGACCGGCCCTTCCGACGCCACCGCGCCGCGCGACAGGGCGACGCTGAGCGCACCGCCCGCACCCAGGACCAGCACATGCCGGCGTGAAAGCTGCGCCATGCGGGGGATATCCTTCACGACTTCTTTGCGATCCGCGCCGCCTTGTCTGCGTCGTACCACCAGATGAACGGGAATCCGGACTGGCCGTATTTGGGCAATTCCGAGGGCCGGCCGAAGCGGTCCCAGCGCGCAGTGCGCACCTTGTTATAGGTCCATTGCGGCACGACGTAGTGATTCCACAGCAGCACGCGGTCGAGCGCCTTGGTGGCCGCGACGAGATCGTCGCGATCCGTGGCGTAGATCAGCCGCTCGATCAGCTTGTCGACCGCCGGGTTCTTGATGCCGGCGATGTTGCGCGAGCCGGCGATATCGGCCGTCTTGGACGACCAGAACTCGCGCTGCTCGTTGCCCGGCGATTGCGACTCGCCCCAGGAGTTGGTGACGATGTCGAAATCCCAGTCGCGCGTCCTGTTCTCGTATTGGGTCGGGTCGACCGTCCGCACGCTTACGGCAATGCCGAGCCGCTCCAGCGACGGCTTGTAGAACAGCGTGACCCGTTCGAAGCTCGGATCCTGGTTCAGCAATTCAAGCGAGAACTGGGTGCCGGTCTTGACGTCGATCAGCTTGCGGTCGCGCACCTCGTAGCCGGCCTCCTTGAGCAGGCGCAGTGCCTCGCGCAGATTGTCGCGCACGGCTTCCGGACTGCCGCCGACCGGATTGGTGTAGGCCGTCGTGAAGACTTCGGGCGGCACCTGGGCGCGAACGGTCTCGAGGATCTCGAGCTCCTTCCCCTGCGGCAGGCCGGTCGCCATGAGCTCGTCGATGCCGTCGAAATAGCTGCTGATGCGCTTGTACTGGCCGAAGAAGATCTGCTTGTTCATCTCCTCGAAGTCGAATGCGTAGTTGAGCGCGCGACGCACGCGCGGATCGCTGAACTTGGCGCGGCGCAGGTTCGGCACGAAAGCCTGCATCACGCCCGAGCTGCGATTGGCGAACTCCTCGAGGATCACGCGCTTCTCGGCCACGGCCGGGAAGTCGTAGGCCGTCGCCCAGCTCTTCGCGCTGTTCTCGTTACGCCAATCGACCTGATCGGCCTTGAAAGCCTCGATCGCCACGGTGGCATCGCGGAAATACTCGTAGCGCAGCTCGTCGAAATTGTTGCGGCCGACATTGGCGGCGAAATCGCGCCCCCAATAGTCCTTGACGCGCTCCAGCGCGATCGAGCGCCCGGCGACGAATTCCTTGATCTTGTAGGGACCGGAGCCGAGCGGCACTTCGAGCGTGGTCGCGGAGACATCGCGCTTGCGGCCCTGAGCGTCCGTCCCTTCCCACCAATGCTTGGGCAGGACCGTGAGCTGCCCAACGATCTGCGGCAGTTCGCGATTGCCGGGCGCGTCGAACACGAATTTCACGTCGCGCTCGCCCACCTTCTCGGCCCGGACCACATGGCTGTAATAGGCCGAGTACATTGGGTGGTGCTTCTTGAAGGAATCGAGCGAGAAGATCACATCCTCGACCGTGACCGGCTTGCCGTCATGCCATTTGGCCTGCGGCCGCAGACGATAGACGACGAAGGAGAAGTCGTCCGGGTGGCTGACGGCTTCGGCCAGCGCGCCATATTCGGTCGAGACTTCGTCGAGCGCGGGCGTCAGCAGGGTTTCGTAAATGAACGCGACCGCTCCGGAAACCTGGCCCTTCACCCCCGACACGACGATGTTGAAATTGTCGAACGTGCCGACGGCGATCTGGCGCACGACGCCGCCCTTCGGCGCTTCCGGATTGACGTAGTCGAAGCGCTTGAAGTCGGCGGGATACTTGACCTTCCCGAACAGCGACAACGCATGGCGCCAGGGCGGCTCGCTCGCCGATTGCGCCGCGGCCGTACCGATGACGGGAACGCCCGCCACGGAACCGAGGGCGGGGAGCGCTGCAGCCGCAGCACCGGTGAGCAGGAGATCGCGTCGGGTAATGGCCAAATCAATAGTCCTGTCTTGAAGGAGGCTACTCCTTTAAGGTCCCAATATAGGCGAGGTTTCGACGGAATATGTTGCTTTTTCCTCATGTTGGAAGGCCGGATCGCCCGCCGGATGCGGCCAAACGCCCCGATAAATTCGCCGCGAGGCCCGGATATGGAAACGGCCAGGCTTTCCAGCCTGGCCGCGTCTTCCAAGTCCTGCTTTTGAGGCCTTACTTCGAGGCCGTCGGCAGCGGCTGCGGATGCTCCGACAGCGAATTCAGATAGGCAATGACGTCGGCGCGCTCGGAATCCTTGGGGATACCGGCGAAGCCCATCGCGGTGCCCGGGATGAAGCCCTTCGGATTGGCGATGAACTTGTTGAGGTCGTCGAAGGTCCAGGTACCGCCCTTGCCCTTCATCGCAGCCGAGAAGTTGAAGCCGTTGCGGCCCTGGCCCCTGGCCTCGCCGACGACGCCGTAGAGGTTCGGACCGACGCGATTCGGGCCGCCCTTTTCGAAGGTGTGGCAGGCGCCGCACTTCTTGGCGGCGGCCGCGCCCTTCTCGACGGAGGCAGTCTGGAGCAGCTTTTCGATCGGCTCGGAGGAAGCCGCGGCAGCGCCGCCTTCCTTGCCGTGGCCGGCGTCTTCCTTGACCGCGATCTCGAAACCCGGCTTTTCCGGCATCTTGGGCGAGAACAGCGCATTCGCGGTGAAGCTCGTCACCAGCAGGATGAGACAGGTGCCGAGCACGGCACCGAGAATCTTGTTCAGTTCGAAAGAGTCCATTTCCGGCCAGGCCCCACACCGCAAGAAGGATTAGCGGCCGGGCGGCCGCCAGGACGAGCCTCGGGAGAATCAAAAACGTTCCTTATTGTTTCCCCGAGTTTTGCCATTGAGATATCGGTTTGCCCGGGGTCTGGCAACCCGTATAAGCGACCCGGCTTTCAGCCCGTCCCCACCCCATTTCTCGGCGCGGAAAACGCCCCGTTTCCAGGCTCTTGAACCGATGATCGATCCCCGCATCCTGGTGCTGATCCCGGCCCGCATGGCCGCCACCCGCCTGCCCGGCAAGCCGCTCGCCGACATCGCGGGCCTGCCGATGATCGTGCATGTGATGCGCCGTGCCGAGGCCGCCGGCATCGGCCGGGTTGCGGTGGCCACCGACACCGACGAGATCGCCGCGGTCGTAATCGCCCATGGTGGCGAGGCGGTGATGACCCGCGCCGACCACCCCTCCGGCTCGGACCGCATCCACGAGGCCATGCAGAAGCTCGATCCCGAGGGCAAGGCCGAGATCGTGATCAACCTGCAGGGCGATTTCCCGACCATCACCCCGGCAACGATCCGCGAGGTGCTGCCGCCCTTTGAGGACCCCACGGTCGACATCGTCACGCTGGCCTCGCAGATCCACACGGAGGAGGAAGACCTCGCCCCGAGCGTCGTCAAGGCGGTCGGCTCGCAAATCGGACCAAAGCGGCTGCGGGCACTTTATTTCACCCGCGCCACCGCGCCTTACGGCAACGGACCGCGATACCACCATATCGGGCTCTACGCCTATCGCCGTGCCGCCCTTGAGCGGTTCGTGTCGCTGCCGCCATCCCCCCTCGAAAAACAGGAGAGCCTGGAGCAGCTCCGGGCGGTGGAAGCCGGCATGCGTATCGACATCATGATCGTCGACAGCGTGCCCCGCGGCGTCGACACGCCGCCCGATCTCGAAACCGCGCGCAGCATCCTTTCCAAATCCTGAGCCGCTGCTACAAGGCCGACCATGAGCAAGATGAAGATCGCATTCCAGGGTGAACCCGGAGCCAATTCCCACATCGCCATCGTCGAGGCCTATCCCGACGCCGAGCCGATGCCCTGTGCCACCTTCGAGGACGCGCTGTCGGCGATCTCGTCGGGCGAGGCCGATCTCGGCATGATTCCGATCGAGAATTCGGTCGCGGGCCGCGTTGCCGACATCCATCATCTCCTGCCGGCCTCCGGCCTGTTCATCATCGGCGAATGGTTCTTGCCGGTCCGGCATCAGTTGATGGCGGTGAAGGGGACCAAGCTCGAGGACATCAAGAGCGTCGAGAGCCATGTCCATGCGCTCGGCCAGTGCCGCCGCATCATCCGCAAGCTCGGCATCAAGCCGATCGTGCATGCCGACACCGCCGGCAGCGCCCGCGACATCTCCGAGCGCAAGGACAAGACCGTCGCCGCGATCGCCTCGCGCCTCGCCGCGAAAATCTACGGCCTCGACATTCTCGCCGAGGACATCGAGGACGAAGCGCACAACACCACGCGCTTCGTGGTGCTGGCGCGCGAGCCGAAATGGGCCGCGCAAGGCTCCGGCCCGCTGGTCACCACTTTTGTCTTCCGCGTGCGCAACCTGCCCGCAGCTCTCTACAAGGCGCTCGGCGGCTTTGCCACCAACGGCGTCAACATGACCAAGCTCGAGAGCTACATGGTCGACGGCAATTTCTTCGCCACGCAGTTCTATGCGGACGTCGACGGCCATCCCGACGACAAGGGCCTAGCCTTCGCGATCGAGGAGCTGAAATTCTTCTCGCGCGAATTCCGCATCGTCGGCGTCTATCCGGGCCACCCGTTCCGCGCGACGTTCAGCGAAACGCAGCAGGATTGATGTCGTCGTTCCGGGGCACGCGAAGCGTGAACCCGGAACCTCGAGATTCCGGATTCACGCTTCGCGTGCCCCGGAATGACAATCAATCGCTTACGCCGCCTGCTTCGCCAGCCCGAACGCCTCGGCCAGCAGCGAATACGACTTCTTCCGCGCCTCGTGATCATACACAGCGGTGATCACCATCAATTCGTCCGGCTTGCTCGCATCGATCAGCGGCTGCAGCTTCTTCTGCACCGTCGCGGGATTTCCGACGAACAGGCGCGAGCGATTGCGCGCGATCGAGGTGCGCTCGGATTCCGTATAGGGATAAGCCAGCGCCTCCTCGACACTCGGCAGCGGCAGATACTGGCCGCGGTCGCGGCGCAGACGGTTGAGGTCGAACGAGGTCGCAAGCTTCTCCGCCTCCTCATCCGTATCCGCCGTGATGACGGCAACCGCGAGGATTGCCTGCGGGCTCGCGCTCCAGGCAGAGGGGGTGAAGTGGTCACGGTAATGCACCATCGCATCGATCGCATCATGCGAAGCGAAATGATGGGCAAAAGCGAAGCCCATGCCGACTTGCGCGGCGAGCTCCGAGGAATAATCACTGGAGCCGAGCAGCCAGATCGGCGGCAGCGGCGTATCGTCGGGCATCGCGACGACATTGTTATAGGGATGGCCTGAAGGGAATTCGCGGGTCTGCCACAGGATCAGCTCGTGCAGCCGCTCGAGAAAATCATCACCCTCGCGGCGGTCGAGCCGGCTCCGCAGCGCGTAAGCCGTGGCGCCGTCGGTGCCCGGCGCACGGCCGAGCCCGAGATCGATGCGGCCGGGAAACAGCGCCTCCAGCATCTTGAAGCGCTCGGCCACGACCAGCGGCGCATGGTTGGGCAGCATCACCCCGCCCGAGCCGACGCGGATGTGCTTTGTGACCGCCGCGATCTGCCCGATCATCACATCGGGCGCGGGGCTTGCGACCGAGGCGAGGTTGTGGTGCTCGGCGAGCCAGTAGCGGACATAGCCGAGACCATCGACATGCCTGGCCAGATCGATGCTGTTGCGCAGCGCCGCGGCGGGCTTGGTGCCTGTGGTGACGACGGAAAGGTCGAGGACTGAGAGCGGGATCATGGCGCGCTAACCTAGTCGAGGACCGCGCCGCGGCAATGGCACACGGCGCAGATCTGGCGTGTGCAAGCCGCGCCTGTGCGCGGCCAAGTCACTGATGTTGGGACAGGACCAACGAGAGAAACATCGCCTTCACACTGCCCACCTCCGATCCGGAGAAACAACGCCGGCCCTAGAACCAAACAACTATATGAAAATACTATATAATTATTTTCATTAGCCGAATCCCACCAGAATCTTAAAATGGCAGAGAATACCGCCTAACTCACTCCAAGTGGGCCACTTCCCACTGCCAATGGGCTGTCGGCCCAATCGCCTTTGTCCTATCTTGGGCGCTTCCAAACTAGACCTGACGGCCGGCCGCGAAGACTGGCGGCCCCTTGGAGTGAGCGGTGCCATGACTGACCTGACGACGCCTGCGACAGCCGACCGGCAGGACGGGCACCTCAAGCGGCCTGCGATCTCCTTCGAGTTCTTTCCGCCCAAGACCGAGGAGATGGAGCGCAATCTCTGGGAGACCATTAACCGGCTGGCTCCGCTCGACCCGAAATTCGTCTCGGTGACCTACGGCGCCGGCGGCTCGACCCGCGAGCGTACCCATTCGACCATCGCCCGCATCCTCAAGGAGACCGCGCTGCTGCCGGCCGCGCATCTGACCTGCGTCGGCGCCTCGCGCGGCGAGATCGACGAGATCGTCGACCGCTATCACGAGGTCGGCGTCCGCCACATCGTCGGCCTGCGCGGCGATCCCGCCGGCGGCATCGGCACGCCCTATTCCAGCCACCCCGACGGCTACCAGAGCTCGGCCGAGCTGGTCGCGGGGATCAAGAAGCGGCATTCCGACATCGAGGTCTCGGTCTCGGCTTACCCTGAGAAGCACCCCGAGGCGCGCGACTTCGACGACGATATCGACACGCTGAAGGCCAAGGTCGATGCCGGCGCGACGCGCGCCATCACCCAGGTGTTCTTCGACAACGACCTCTACTTCCGCTATCTCGACCGCGTCCGCGCCCGCGGCATCGACATTCCGATCGTGCCGGGCATCATGCCCATGCATAATTTCAAGCAGGCCCGCAATTTCGTCACCCGCGCCGGCACCACCGTGCCGGACTGGTTCGCCGCGAAATTCGAAGGCCTCGACGAAGATGCCGAGACCCGCAAGCTGGTCGCCGCGACGGTTGCGGCCGGCCAGGTGCAGAAGCTCGCCAAGCACGGCGTCGACACCTTCCATTTCTACACCATGAACCGCGCCGATCTCGTGTTCGCGATCAGCCATTTGCTCGGCATTCGCGCCAAGAGCGTCCAGAAGGCTGCATAACAGAAAATGACCATACCCGTTTCCGCCAAGCGAACTGCCCTCATCAACGCCGCGCGCGCGCGCATCCTCGTGCTCGACGGCGCCATGGGCACGATGATCCAGAACCTGCAGTACGACGAGAAAGCCTTCCGCGGCGAACGCTTCAAGAATTTCCATCGCGACCTGCGCGGCAACAACGACCTGTTGATCCTGACCCAGCCGCAGGCGATCGAAGACATCCACGCCGCGTACTTGCGCGCCGGCGCCGACATCGTCGCGACCAACACCTTCTCGACCACCTCGATCGCGCAGGCCGACTACGACCTCACCGACATCGTCTACGAGATGGCGCGCGAAGGCGCCCGCCTCGCCGGCAATGCCGCAAGGCGCGTCGAAGCCGAGGACGGCAAGCCGCGCTTCGTGGCCGGTGCCATCGGCCCCACCAACCGCACCGCGTCGATCTCGCCCGACGTTTCCAATCCGGGCTACCGCGCCGTCACCTTCGACGATTTGCGCAAATCCTATGGCGAGCAGATCCGCGGCCTGATCGATGGCGGCGTCGACCTCTTGCTGGTCGAGACCATCTTCGACACGCTCAACGCCAAGGCGGCGCTCTATGCGATCGCCGAGATCACCGAAGATCTCGGCATCGACATGCCCGTGATGGTGTCGGGCACCATCACCGACAAGTCGGGCCGCCTGCTGTCGGGCCAGATGCCGGAAGCATTCTGGAATTCGGTGCGGCACGCAAAACCCGTCACCATCGGCTTCAACTGCGCGCTCGGCGCCGAAGACCTCCGCGCCCACATCGCCGATATCGGCCGCGTCGCCGACACGCTTGTTTGCGCCTATCCGAACGCCGGCCTGCCCAACGAGTTCGGCCAGTATGACGAGACGCCGGAGTATATGGCGCGCCTCGTCGGCGAGTTCGCGCGTGATGGTCTGGTCAACATCGTCGGCGGCTGCTGCGGCACCACGCCGGACCATATCGCAGCGATCGCCGCCGCGGTCGCCCCGCACAAGCCGCGCACCGTGCCCGAGATCGAGCCGCGCTTGCGGCTCTCCGGCCTCGAGCCGTTCGTGCTGACGGATGCCATCCCCTTCGTCAATGTCGGCGAACGCACCAACGTCACCGGCTCTGCGAAATTCCGCAAGCTGATCACCAACGGTGATTACACCGCCGCCCTGCAGGTCGCGCGCGACCAGGTCGAGAACGGCGCGCAGATCATCGACGTCAACATGGACGAGGGCCTGCTCGATTCCGAAGCGGCGATGGTGACCTTCCTCAACCTCGTCGCCGCCGAGCCCGACATCGCCCGTGTCCCCGTGATGGTGGACTCGTCAAAGTTCTCGGTGATCGAAGCCGGCCTGAAATGCGTGCAGGGCAAGCCGGTCGTCAATTCGATCTCGATGAAGGAAGGCGAGGAGAAGTTCATCCACGAGGCGAAGATCGCGCGGCGCCACGGCGCGGCGGTGGTCGTGATGGCGTTCGACGAGGTCGGCCAGGCCGACACGTTCGCGCGCAAGACCGAGATCTGCAAGCGCGCCTACGACATCCTGGTGAACAAGGTCGGCTTCCCGCCCGAGGACATCATCTTCGATCCCAACATCTTCGCGATCGCGACCGGTATCGAGGAGCACAACAATTACGGCGTCGACTTCATCGAGGCGACGCGCTGGATCCGCCAGAAGCTGCCGGGCGCGCATGTCTCGGGCGGCGTCTCCAATCTGTCGTTCTCGTTCCGCGGCAACGAGCCGGTGCGCGAGGCCATGCACTCGGTGTTCCTGTATCACGCCATCAAGGCCGGCATGGACATGGGCATCGTCAACGCCGGGCAGATGATCGTCTATGACGACATCGACCCCGAGCTGCGCCAGACCTGCGAGGACGTCGTCCTCAACCGCGACGCGGGCGCCTCCGAGCGCCTGCTCGCGCTCGCCGAGAAATTCCGCGGCAAGAAGACCGAGAGCAAGGAAGCCGATCTCGCCTGGCGCGAATGGCCGGTGGCGAAGCGGCTGTCGCATTCGCTGGTGCACGGCATCACCGAATTCATCGAGCAGGACACCGAGGAAGCCCGCAAGACCTCCTCGCGCCCGCTCGACGTGATCGAGGGCCCGCTGATGGCCGGCATGAACGTGGTCGGCGACCTCTTCGGCGACGGCAAGATGTTCCTGCCGCAGGTGGTAAAGTCCGCGCGCGTGATGAAGCAGGCCGTTGCCTACCTGATGCCGTTCATGGAGGAGGAGAAGGCCCGCAACCTTGCGAACGGTATCGGCACCGAGGGCTCTTCGTCCGCCGGCAAGATCGTGCTCGCGACGGTGAAGGGCGACGTCCACGACATCGGCAAGAACATCGTCGGCATCGTGCTCCAGTGCAACAATTACGAGGTCATCGACCTCGGCGTGATGGTGCCGGCCGCCAAGATCGTCGAGACGGTGAAGGCGGAGAAGGCCGACATCGTCGGTCTCTCCGGCCTGATCACGCCCTCGCTCGACGAGATGGCGTTCTTCGCCGGCGAGCTGCAGCGCGAAGGACTGAAGCTGCCGCTGCTGATCGGCGGCGCCACCACCAGCCGCGTGCATACCGCGGTGAAGATCGACCCGAGCTATCGCGCCGGTCCGGTCGTGCATGTCAACGACGCCAGCCGCGCCGTCGGCGTTGCCTCCTCGCTGCTCTCGCCGGAGAAGCGCGAGGCTTACGCTGCCGAGGTGCGGGCCGAATACGCCAAGATCTCGGACGCGCATCTGCGCGCGCAGGCCGACAAGAAGCGGCTGAAGCTAGAGGCCGCTCGCGCCAATCGCGTGCCGGTCGACTTCGCCGCGAACAAGCCGGTGAAGCCGACCTTCCTCGGCACCAAGAGCTTCGACGAATACGACCTCGCCGAGCTGGTGCCCTATATCGACTGGACGCCGTTCTTCCAGACCTGGGAGCTCGCGGGACGCTTCCCGGCGATCCTCGATGACGCCAAGGTCGGTGAGGTCGCGCGCTCGCTCTATGACGACGCGCGCAAGATGCTCGACACCATCGTCAAGGAGAAGTGGTTCCGGGCCCGCGCGACGGTCGGCTTCTGGCCGGCCAATGCGCAAGGCGATGATATCGTGCTCTATGCCGACGAGAGCCGCACCAAGAGCATCGCGACGCTGCACACGCTGCGCCAGCAGCTCGAGAAGCGCGAGGGCCGCTTCAATGCCGCGCTCGCCGACTTCATCGCGCCCGCGGGCGTGCCCGACTATATCGGCGGCTTCGTCGTCACGGCCGGGATCGGCGAGGATGCCGTCGCCGACCGCTTCAAGATGGCGAACGACGACTACTCCTCGATCCTGTGCAAGGCGCTGGCCGACCGCCTCGCCGAGGCCTTCGCCGAACGCATGCATGCCCGCGTGCGCCGCGAGTTCTGGGCCTATGCCCCGGACGAGGCGCTCTCCAACGACGAGCTGATCCTCGAGAAGTATTCTGGCATTCGCCCGGCGCCCGGCTATCCCGCGCAGCCCGATCACACCGAGAAGGCGACGCTGTTCGAGCTGCTCGATGCGGAAGCCACCGCCGGCGTGAAGCTGACCGAGAGCTTTGCGATGTGGCCGGGCTCCAGCGTGTCCGGGCTCTACTTCGCCAACCCCGAGAGCTATTATTTCGGCGTCGGCAAGATCGAGCGCGACCAGGTCGAGGACTACGCCGCGCGCAAGGGCATGACGGTGGCCGAGACCGAGCGCTGGCTTGCGCCGGTGCTGAACTACATCCCGTCGCGCGAGGACGCGGACAAGGCCTTCGCAGCGACAGCCGCGAACGACGAGACCTCGAAGGACCTCGCTTCGCATCCGCCGGGCTGCACCTGCGCCGTGCATCTGGTGTGGCAGAAGAAGCGCGCCGGGGCGGGGTAGCTCGCGCCATTTTTTGGAGCGGCGCGGCCGCTCCAAAATCAAAAGTGTGAAAACAACCCCATGCACAGTAGAGGCGGGGTTGAAAAGCCTCGTTAATTTCGGACTTGCCGAATCCGGTTGCGGCGTCGGGCAAAACAGGGGTAATATTTCATTATCGCGCCGTGCCTGTCGTCGTCAGTCCGGATCAGCGTCCCACGCCACCGGTGTCGTCCTGGCGCAGGCCAGGACCCATACCGCGTGATCCATCGGCGACACTCACTAGCAATACCAAACGACGAATCTTCGCCAAACTGCTCACCGGGGTAATGGGTCCTGGCTTTCGCCAGGACGACGTTGGAGATGCAGCGAGCGCCTCGGCTCGTCGTCGCTGCTGCGCCGCTCGTGCAGCAGACACACGTGCAACCAGCGCGAAGACCGGGCACGCCGCAACTCGCCTCACAACAACTCGCCGCGCGGGAACCGTACCCCTGTGAACTCGTTCACTTGTCCGCTCAACCTCGATTCGATACTCTCCCGTTCCACTACCTTCAAACCGGTGGCCAGGTTTGGGATCGAGCATATGAATCAGATCATTGCAGTGTTCGCCGCGATCGCGCTCGTCGTGCTGCCCGCGATTGCCGCGGCGGACTGTCCGAAAGGGTACGTGCCATGCGGCGAACGAAACCAGCTGTGCTGCCCGGGAAAGTAGCCAGCCGCAAATGGCTTTGGCTGGGCAGCGGCGTGTTTGTCGCGATCGGCCTGGTGATGATCGCAACCTGGGTCGGCTTCCCGCGCAAGAAGCAGACCATCACCGCGATCCTCTCCGAGACAGGCTATTTCGAGGTGGTGCCGCCGAGCACGTTCGGCGGACCCGGCACGATCAACACGATCGAATACTTAAGCAACGGCCGGCTGGAGCTGCATCCCACCTGTGACGTCGATCCCGCGCTGCTGACGGGCAAGATCCAGAAATCGCCGACCGTAGACCGCGATCTGAAGCAGTCGCTGGAGAGGAATCTCGACGTGTCCGCGCAGATCAGGGACAAGCTGTCCGCCGTCGCCGGGATGCAGCAGGTCGACTCGATCCGCCTCAAGCTCGAGAACGCCAACATCCTGCTGATCTCGGACGAGGCGCTGATCTCGACCCGCAACGCGCTGCTGAAAGCCGAGTGCGAGGACGCGGTCACGCTGAACATTTCGAGCGGCGGCGTCGTGTGCCAGACCCGGTCCGTGCTGGAGGCCGACGTCGTGTACGAGATCAAATATCACAACAAGGTCTCGATGGAGGAGCGCGCCAAGCTGACATCCGAGATCGCGGCAAAGCTCGACCTCGACGCGCATCAGGGGTCGGACGACAAGGTCTCAGGCTCGCAATTGTTCTTCGGCATCAGGCTGTCGCCCAACCCGATCGTACTGAAGACCGCGGCCGGCGAGATCAAGCCGTGTACGCGCAGGTAGGATGAACCGGCGCGCGGCTGGTGCCGACAAACACCCGGTCGGCGCGTGGGAGGGTAGCATTCGCAATTGTCTAAGGTCCCTGGTCGTCTGCCTCGCGATGGCGGCCGGATTATCTGTCGCGCATCACGCAGTCTCACCCGATGCGGCGATGGCGCAGGCCATGCAGCCGCCGTCGACAGCAGCGGACCCGCATTCGACCATGAAAACCGTCACGAAGCTGCTCGCCGAACCGCGCTCGCCCTCGCGCGACGATCAGCTCTATGCCGCCGCGGTGGCCCTATTCAAGGCGATCGAGGCAGGCGAGGCGCCGGTCGAGAACCGCGAGACGCTGGCCAAGGCACTGCGCGAGGTTGCGCTCGGCGGGCACGCCAATGCGTGGATCGACTATGGCCGCTGCCTGTGGAATGGCTGGGGCGTGCCGCGCGATCGCGACGCGGCGGTCGCCGCCTACAAGCGTGCCGCGGAGCTCGGCTCGGACTATGGCGCCTATCTCGCCGCCTACAATCTCTATTGGACGTTCCGGAAATATGACGACGCCTTTTCTTACGCGCAGAAGGCACTTGCAGGCGGCGATCCCGACGGCGCGGTGCGCTATCTGCTGGGGCTGATGGCCTATAATGGCCGCGGGCGTCCGAAGGACATCGCGGAAAGTCTCGCGCTGCATCAGGAGGCGGCGAAACGCGGCAATGCCGATGCCTATTTCGAGCTGTTCGTCTATGCGATGCAGGGTATCGGCGACCGCAGCAAGGCGGCCGACTACCTCAAGCAGGCCGGGCAGCGCGACCAGCCGCGCGCCTGCGCCAATCTCGGCGCGCTCTATGCCACCGGCCAATTGCCGGGCATTGCCAGGGATCTCAACGAGTCCGTTCGCTGGTACAAGCGCGCCGCCGATCTCGGCGTCGGCCGTGCTGCGGCGGCGCTGGGCGTGATGGCGACGCGTGGCGAAGGGATGGAGAAAGATCCCGACGCCGCCGAAGCCTATTTCGATCGCGCCGACGAACTGGGGTTTGAGCTGGACGCCTATCTCAACGAGAATGGCGTGAAGCGGAGGAGATAGATCGCGATATGTCCATCGAGCCCACCTACCCCTTTGGCGGCGCGAGGGGCTGAACGATCTCCGTGAATTCCGCCAGCGCCTCGCAGCGTTCGGAATGCCGGGCGAGGGCCGGATAGCGGGCCGCATCGAACAGCTGGGGATGCGCCTCGCGGGTGAAGCGCACGACGCAGGCAACCGCGATGTCGGCGTGACCGATACGATCGCCCAGCCAGTACGGCGTCGCCACCTTGGCACGCTCGGCTTCGAGCACCTTCAGCACGTCCGCGATCTGCGCAGTACAGCGCTCGACCCACAGTGCGAGCTGCTCCTTCCGCAGCACGTGCTCGTAGAGCAGGCTGACCGCCTTGTCGCCGAGGCCCGAGGCGAGCGCACAGATCCGCAGATGCCGGCGCCGGTCGGAGCCGCTGCGCGGCAGCATCGCCTTGCCCTCGCCGACCAGCTCGTCGAGATAGTCCAGGATGATCGCGCTCTCGATCAGCGCCTCGCCGTCGTCCGGCACCAGGGTCGGCACGCGGCGCAGCGGATTATAGGGCGCGATCCTGTCGGCATCGCCGAAGGTGGACCACGGCCTGTGCTCGAAGGCGAGCCCGTAAAGCCTGAGCGCGATCGCGACGCGGCGGACGAAGGGGGAATCGTATTGGCCGATCAGGAACATGGTTTGTCTCGCCTCGGTCGTGGTCAGCGACGCGGTCTCGCGCGTCATTGCCGGGCTTGACCCGGCAATCCATCTCGCCTCACATGGATGTTAGTTTGATGGATGCCCGGATCAAGTCCGGGCATGACGGGTTCGGATGGAGGCACCAGTTCATGCGATATCTGCCGCTTTTCGCCCTCGGACTCGTCGTCACCGGCGCGCACGCGGAGGACAAGCCAGTCGGCTTCCTGACGCCGTCGAAAAACATCGTCTGCCAGTTCTACACCGATAACGGCCAGAGCGTGCTCCGCTGCGACATCATGAGCATGGACGCACGCCCGCGCCGCCCTGCCGACTGCGACCTCGACTATGGCCACGCCTTCGCGATGAACGCAAAGAGCGCCGCGGCGCGCATCTGCGCCGGCGACACCGTGATGGACGCCTCGCTGCCGGTGCTCGCCTATGGCGAGATCTGGCAGCGCGCGGGATTTACGTGCAGGTCGGAGCAGACGGGACTGACGTGCTTCAACGCGATGCAGCACGGATTTTCGCTGGCGCGGGCGGAGCAGAAGGTGTTTTGAAGAGTGGGCGAGGAGTAGCCCGCATGAGCGCAGCGACATGCGGGGCTTTTTCTGAACACTTCCCCGGATATCGCTTCGCTCATCCGGGCTACGGCAGCCGCACCGCGCGCCGTCATTGCGAGCGCAGCGAAGCAATCCAGAATCTCTCCGCGGAAACCGTCTGGATTGCTTCGTCGCAAGGGCTCCTCGCAATGACGAGGGGGAGACAGCTGCGCACTATTCGATAATGGGCACATGCTTCGCCGCATCGCGCGGCGCGGTGCCGTCGAGGCGGGGATCGTCGGCGATCTCGATCTGGCGGCGGAACGGGCGGAAGCCGGAGCGCTGGTAGAACGCGACGGCGGAGGGGTGGTCGAAGGTGCAGGTGTGGACCCAGACGCGATGCACGTCGTTCGACCATGCGCGCTCCAGCGCGCGGTTCATCAGGAAGCGGGCGGCGCCGGTGCCGATGAGGCCTGAGGTGACGCCGAAATAGACCAGCTCGCACTGGCCGGGCTGGCGGAAGTCCAATTCGAGCAGGCCTTCGTCGCGGTCGTCCACTGCCAGCGCGTAGATCTCGATGCCGGGGGCGTGGATGATTGCGGCGAGATCGGCGTCGGACATGCGGGCCCGCGAGAACCACAGCCAGTCTTCGCCGACGCGGCGGAAGATGTCGCGGTACCAATCAAGCGCGGGGGTGTCGATCTTGCGCAGGGACCAGACGCCGGGCGGATCGTCGCGGCGCGCGGGCGGTGCAGTCATTTCGAGATGGGTGACGACGGCGGCAATCTTGCCGGCGGGGACGTCGGAGTAGCCGTCGGGGAGGATCATGGAGCTGGCTCGTTCAGTTCAGGCTCAAGTTGCGGCCATACAATCGGTGTCGTCCCGGCGAAGGCCGGGACCCATAACCACGAATATCGATTGGTTTGCCGCGTTGGAACGGCGAGTCCCCTTCGCAACATCTGTTGCGGAGTATGGGTCCCGGCCTTCGCCGGGACAACCGTGTTGAGAGAGGTGGGCCTACCCCTCCCCCTCGTCGCTCGCGAGCACGCCCTTCACCGCCCTGGCCCAGCCGGCGAGCTTTCGCTCGCGCGTGGCTTCGCTCATGTTCGGCTTGAAGCGGTGTTCGAGGCGCCAGTTGTCGGCAAATTTTGTCGGCTCGGGGTAGACGCCAGCCTGAAGGCCGGCGAGATAGGCGGCGCCCAGCGCCGTGGTCTCCTGGATCACGGGGCGGTCGACCGGCGCGTTGAGGAGATCGGCGAGGCGTTGCATGGTCCAGTCGGAGGCGGTCATGCCGCCGTCGACGCGGAGCACGACGCTCGCGGTTTCCGAGCTCGGCCAGTCCGCGCGCATCGCGGCCCAGAGGTCGAAGGTCTGGTAACAAACACTCTCCAGCGCGGCATGGGCGAGCTCGGCCGGGCCGGTGTTGCGGGTGAGGCCGAATAGCGCGCCGCGCACACGCGGATTCCAGTAGGGCGCGCCCATGCCGACGAAGGCCGGCACGAGATAGACGCTCTGCATGGAGTCGGATTGATCGGCGAGCGGCCCGGTTTCAGCGGCGTGCTTGATGATGCCAAGGCCGTCGCGCAGCCATTGCACGGCCGAGCCCGCGACGAAGATCGAGCCTTCGAGCGCGTAGGTGCGTTTGCCGTCGAGCTGATAGGCGACGGTGGTGAGCAGCTTGTTCTTGGACACCACGGGCGTGGTGCCGGTATTGAGCAGGGCAAAGCAGCCGGTGCCGTAGGTGGACTTCATCATGCCCGGACGGAAGCAAGCCTGGCCGATGGTCGCGGCCTGCTGGTCGCCGGCGATGCCGGAGATGGCGATGGCGCCGCCGAACAGATCTGGCGTGCTCTCGCCGAAGCGGGCCGAGGAGTCCTTCACCTCTGGGAGCATCGAGCGCGGCACGCCGATGATCTCCAAGAGCTCGTCGTCCCACTGCCCGGTGTGGATGTTGAACAGCAGCGTGCGCGAGGCGTTGGTGGCATCAGTAGCGTGCACCTTGCCGCCGGTGAGGCGCCAGAGCAGGTAGCAATCGATGGTGCCGAACATCAGCTCGCCGCGCGCCGCGCGCGCGCGGGCGCCGGGGACGTGATCGAGGATCCAGGCAACCTTGGTGCCGGAGAAATAGGGATCGATGATCAGGCCGGTCTTCTGCGAGATGACCGGCTCGCGGCCGTCATGCTTCAGCTTGGCGCAGATGTCGGCGGTGCGGCGGTCCTGCCAGACGATGGCGCGGTGCACGGCCTGGCCGGTGGCGCGGTCCCACACCACGGTGGTCTCGCGCTGGTTGGTGATGCCGATCGCGGCGATGTCCTTGGCGCTGATGCCAGCCTGCTCGATCGCCTCGCGGCAGACCATCACCGTCGAGGTCCAGATGTCCTCCGGCTCGTGCTCGACCCAGCCCGAGGCCGGGAAATGCTGCGGAAACTCCTGCTGCGCCTTCGCCGCAATGGAAATATCGCCGCGAAACACGATCGCGCGCGAGGAGGTGGTGCCCTGGTCGATGGCGAGGACGAAAGACATGGCGGCTTACCTTGATGTTTCCTTGGCGTTTTCCCTGACGGGGTCGTTGTGTCGCGCCAAAGGGAGCGGATTGGAGGCGGAAGGTCAAGGTTGGATGCGAGGCCGGTGCCCCTTCCCTTCTCCCCTTGCGGGAGAAGGTGGCGCGAAGCGCCGGATGAGGGGTTCTATCGGCGAAGAATATGCGAGAGGGTCAAGCGCGGAGAGAGGACCCCTCACCCGTCTCGCCGCTGCGCGGCGATCCACCCTCTCCCGCAAGGGGAGAGGGGAAGAAAAAGCTACACCGCCGCCGTCGTGACACCGCCGTCGATCACGATGGTCTGGCCGGTCATGAAGCTCGAGGCGTCCGAGGCGAGATAGGCGACTGCGCCGGCGATTTCGTCGGGTTCGCCGATGCGGCGAAGGGGCGTGGTGGCGGTGCGGCGCTTGAGCATGGCTTCGTCTTCCCAGAGCGCGCGGGCGAAATCGGTTTTGACGAGGCCCGGCGCGATGCAGTTGACGCGAACGCCCTTCGGGCCCCACTCGCCGGCGAGGCTGCGGCACAGCGCGAAATCGGCGGCCTTGGAGATGCCGTAGGCGCCGATCACGGTGGAGCCGCGCAAGCCTCCGATCGAGGAGATGATGATGACCGAGCCGTTGCCGCGTTCCGCCATCTCAGGGATCGCAAGCGCGGAGAGCCAGATGTTGCTCTTCACGTTCGAGCCCATGATCTTGTCGAAGGCCTCGTCGGTGATGTCGAGCAGCGGACCGTAATACGGATTGACCGCGGCGTTGCAGACGAGGACGTCGATCTTGCCGTAGTGCTGCTTTGCGCCGGCGATCAGGGCCTCGACCTCGTTCCTGCGCGCGATGTTGCAGGGAATGACGGTGGCGTCGCCGCCTGCCTCAATGATGCCGTCGGCGACCTCCTTGCAGGCCTCCGCCTTGCGCGAGGAGACCACGACTTTCGCGCCGAGCCTCGCCAGCAATTCGGCCGAGGAGCGGCCGATGCCGCGGCTCGAGCCGGTGACGACGGCGACCTTTCCGGTGAGATCGAACGGGGTGTTTTTCATTGTTGTTTCCTCGCTGCTTCCGCTTGTGCGCTGGTTGCCCGTCCCGGCAGAAAGCCCCGGCGAAGCGTTGGCTTGCCGGGGCACGGGGCGTGACTTGCGGAGAGTTTGGCTTGCGCTGCGCCGTCTGTCGAGAGCAGACGGCGGCGCGAACGACAGCGTGCTGCGGCCGTTCAGTTCTGGTCGTCGCCGAGCGCTGCGACCAGCTTGTCGTAGTACTTGCCGACGAGATCGATGTTGCCCTTGTTCTCGATCGCCGGCGCCGGCGTCTTCAGCGCCTGGTTGAGCTCGTCGATGGCTTCCTTCTTGTCCTTGGCCGGCATCTTCTTGTCGGCCTGGACCTGCGCGATCTGCGACTTGATGACGGCTTCGGTGCCGACATATTTCTTGGTGGCGGGATCGAAGCCGCCGAGCACCAGGCTGATGTTGTCGACGACGTTGTTGTAGTCGTCGTAGCCGGCAAAGCCGTTTTTCTTGGCGACGGCGTCGAGCTGGCCGATCACCTTCTGATCCGGCGCGGTGTTCTCCGGGAGTTTTTCCGTGATCGTATCCATGTCCTTCTGCGCGGCGAGCACGCCGTCGAGCTGCTTGTCGGTCAGCGCGATCTGCTTGAGCGTGGGCGCCTGCTGCTGCGCCGGCGCGGCCTGCGGGGCCGGCGCAGCCTGCTTGGCTTGCGCGAAAGCGGCACCGGAGGAGGCGAGCGATGCAGCGGACACGAGGCACGCGACGCCGAACGCGGCGAAGGCGGGACGAAGCAATGCTGGCATGGAAAGTCTCCTCCTGAAGGGGATGGTTGGTTTTGGCGTTCGAAGGTCTGACGGGTGGAAGGCTAGGGAACTCGAAATGAACTCCACATGAACTCCGCTCGCCCTGCTAGGGAGCGATCATGGCTGAATGATCACAACCGTGTGGAGGTAGCGGCGATCACCAAACATTGTTCTGCGTGCAATCCGTCCGTTGTGCTGCCGGCCTGCCGCGCCGATGGTCGGGCCGACCAGAAAGGAGACAGCATGCCCGGCGCGGTGACGTTCAGCCTCGTGTCAGAAATCGAAGAGCTCACGACCTGCGATTGCTCGCTGTGCCGGCAGAGGAACGCGCTGATGACGAGGGTGCATGAGAGCGCACTCACGGTCGAGAGCGGTGCGGATCTGCTGTCGGTCTACGAATGGAATACGCATCGCGCGAAGCATTTCTTCTGCTCGCGCTGCGGCATCTACACGTTTCACCGCAAGCGCGCGTCGCCCGACCATTTCGGTGTCAACGTGTTCTGTCTCGAGGATTTCGATCCTGCCACGGTGCCGGTGCGCGCGACGGAGGGCATCGGCATGTCGGTGGTCGAGCACACTGCGCGATCGCAGTGGCCTGGACCGCGAGAAGCCGGTTGAAGACGACAAATTCTGAAGCAACCGCACAAACAAAAACGCCGCCTCCCGAGGGAGACGGCGTTTTGCATTTCGAACATCGAAAGAGGAAGATTTCTTGTCCTTGGCAGGCCTGGCAGCGACCTACTCTCCCAGGGCTTAAGCCATAGTACCATTGGCGCTGAAGCGTTTAACGGCCGAGTTCGGGATGGGATCGGGTTGAGGCGCTTCGCTAAAAC
>Ga0207426_1000771_pt1 | contig 35346 bp, 29 predicted proteins | sample AraplaMF_Cvi_mMS_FD_184265 | JGI IMG/M metagenome (GOLD analysis project Ga0207426, IMG submission 184265) | Arabidopsis root microbial communities from the University of North Carolina, USA - plate scrape MF_Cvi_mMS (SPAdes) (version 2) | ecosystem: Host-associated > Plants > Roots > Endosphere... | reverse complement strand
CGCCCCACTCCCGCTCGCCCCCGTCACCGACGCCACGGACCACGCCGAACCCGCCGGGCACCAACGCCACAAGCAACGTCCGCAACTGCGACGCGCCCGCCCGGCGCACCCCCCCCCACCCGACGACCGACGCCCACCGACCTCACACGCGCTTCGCCACCGACAACAACGCCCGCCCACCAACCGACAAAAACGCCACCCACCGACTGACAAGGGAGAGACCCCATGTCCGACATCCCCAACACCCGTATCCGCACCGCCCTGTTCACCGTGCCGCTCGTGGCCATCGGCGTCCTCGGCTCCGCCACCGCGCCGGCCGAAGCCACCACCTCTCATCCCGCCGGGCCCCTCACCTGCCGCGGCGAAGGCGTCGACCCCCAGGCCCTCGTCCGCCACCGGACCGAGACCGTGATCCACGCCCCGCTGCGCACCATTTGGAAACTTCAGACCGACGTGGAGCGCTGGTCCTCCTGGCAGGACGCCATCACCACCATGAAACGCCTCGACCACGGCCCGTTCCGCAAGGGTTCGGCGTTCCGGTGGACCACTCCGATACCTCCCAACCCCGCGACTCCCGCCACCGGCCTCGACATCACCTCGACCGTCCAACAGCTCAAACACCACTCCTGCATCCGCTGGACCGGCCCCGCGGTCGGCGAAGGTCTGCGCATCGACGGCGTGCACGTGTGGAACTTCACCAGGGTCAAGGGCGGCATCGGCGTGAGCACCGAAGAGACCCACACCGGCGCCGAGGTCGAAGCCGACGTCCCCACCGCGACCAAGCTCCTCCGCCAGGGCCTCGAAGCCTGGCTCCGCGACCTCAAAACCGCCGCCGAAGCCCCCCATCGGCCGCACTGAACCACGCACCAGGACCGGTCCCGCGTCGCCACTCCCCGAAGAGACCGCACAGTCCTCCACCCCGCGGCGCGCACCCGTCACTCACATTCAGCGAGAACCCTCAACCTTCGCCGGAAGAAGGCACCTTGGTGGTAGCGGGGTCCGGGGTGCGGTGTCGTGTGAACGCCCACAGCACGAGCCCGACGCCACTGAACCCGGCACCCAGAGCGCATACGGCGCCCCAGCCGGCCACCGTGTAGAGGGAGGTGGCGGCGAGGGCGCCGGTGGCGCTGCCGATCGAGTAGAAGACCATGTATCCACCGATCAGCCGACTGCCCGCGTCCGGGTACAGCGCGTAGATCAGGGTCTGGTTGGTGACATGGACCGCCTGCACGGCGAGGTCGAGCAGGATCACCCCGACCACCAGGGCCCAGAGCGAGCTGCGGGTGAAGGCCAAGGGCAGCCATGAGGCGGCGAGCAGTGCCAGAGCGATGCCGGTGGTCCGCCGGGAGAGTCCGCGGTCGTTCAGGCGGCCGGCCACCGTCGCGGCCAGGGCGCCCGCGACACCGATCAGCCCCAGCGCCCCGATCGCACTGTGGGGCAGGAAGTACGGGGCCTCGCTGAGCGGCAACGCGACGCTGCTCCACAGAGTGCTGAAGGCAGCGAAGATCAGCAGACCGAACAGGGCCCGGAGCCGCAGCAGTCGTTCCCGGGCGAACAGGGTGATCGTGGAGCGCAGGAGCTGTCCGTAGCGCAGGGTTGTCGGCGGAGCGTCACACCGGCGCGGCAGCGCTCGGTACAGGACCAGGGCGAGCAGAGCGGTGAGCGACGCCGAGGCGAGGTAGACGGAGCGCCAGCCCGCGAGATCGGCCATGAGGCCGGATGCGGTGCGGGCGAGCAGGATTCCGACGACCACGCCGCTGGTGACCAGACCGACGACCCGTCCGCGCCCGGCGGGAGGGGCCAGTGCTGCCGCGAAGGCCACCAGCGTCTGCGTCACGACCGCGAGAAGCCCCGTCGCGGCCATGCCCATGAGCAGGATCGCCGCCGTGTGGGCCGCGGCTACCACGGCCAGCGCCACCACCAGGAGCAGCAACTGGGCCACGACGAGCCGTCTGCGGTCGGCCACGTCGCCCAGCGGCACGAGGAAGAAGAGTCCCAGCCCGTATCCGACATGCGTGAGGGTGACCACGCTGCCGACCAGTGCCGGGCTCATGGCAAGGTCGTGACCCATCGTCACCAGGAGCGGCTGGGAGAAGTAGACGTTGGCCACCGCGGCCCCGCAGGCGACGGCGAACAGCAAGACGACGCCACGGGACAGGACGGGCGCGGGACCCTCCCCGCTGCGGGCCTCGGTCCGTCGCGTCACAGCCTGACCGTTGCCGGGCATCAGCACTCCCCCATATCTGGTTTCATCTTGCTACCAATGGCGACGGTAAGCATTTTGGTAGCATGTTGCAACCGTCGAGAGAGTGAGGGACGCCATGGTGACCAGGACGCGCTTCGACGACAGCGAATGTCCCGTCGCCCGGTCGGTGGACGCGATCGGCGACTGGTGGTCCCTGCTGATCGTGCGGGACGCCTTCGACGGAAGCCGGCGCTTCGGGGAGTTCCAGCGCAGCCTCGGCGTAGCGAAGAACATCCTCACCGCGCGCCTGCGCACCCTGGTCGCCGGCGGCGTCCTCGAATCCGTCCCCGCCTCGGACGGCAGCGCCTACCGCGAGTACGTACTAACTCCGAAGGGCAAGGCACTCTTCCCCGTCATCGTGGCACTGCGGCAGTGGGGCGAAGAGAACTTCTTCACCCCCGGCGAACCGCACTCACAGCTGGTCGACCGCCAACAGGGACACCGCCTCCGCCCACTGGAAGTACTGTCCGCGGACGGGCGACGGCTCAACCCCGACGACACCACCGTCCACAAGGTCGCCGGCCAGTGATCCGGGCGTTCACGCGCAGAGCGCGAACGACGCTCGCTGTAGCCGCTTGGCATCGTCTTGGGCCATGAGGTCGACTGACGAGAGCCGTGACGTAGAGGGGGGTCGCCAAGAAGGCTCGATCCCGTCAGTGGCCCTGGCCGCCGCCGTGGTTGGCGCCCCCGTGGTCGCCGTGGCCTTGGCCGCCGGCCTGGCTGCCAGCGCCGAGGCCGCCGCTCTGGCCCCCACTGCCGACGATCGTCCACGGCCGCATCAGGTCATCGAGAGCATGGACGAACGCTCGTGGTTGGTGTAGGCGCAGATCGCTTCGGGTGGTCCGCGGTCACGCTGATGGTCGGCCCGAGAAGGCCCATGCCGATCGCCTTGCGAGGATCGTGCGGGTTCTTGGCCCACTAACCCCATACGGTTGCCGGCTTGAGATCCCGGTGGAAGCGCCACGAGCCCTGCCGCATCGTGATCTCGTAGTAGTCGGCACCCGGATAGACGGAAGGATCCGGGACGGCCGTCAACAGCGTGGGCAGCGGGTCAACGTACTTCTCCAGCGGAGGAGTTGACGTCACTGGGGCATCGTCCGCAGACCCTGTCACCGTGAGACGACGACGCATACCTGTGCGCTCCCAGAACACCCAGTGGAAGCATGGCCGCGCCCCCCATGGCACCGGCCATGAGGAATTTCCTTCGCCCGAACATCGTCCCCAGCCTTCCTTCGCCTCACCTGACGAGCAAGGGATACAAGGCTGGTCAGGGACGTTGCCGCAGCGCGCCGGTCCGGTCCGCCCTGGCCGGGCCCGGGATGTCCCGGCCGGCCGATGAGTGGCCGACCGGGACGTCGGGCTCAGGCGAGGTCGAACCGGTCGAGGTTCATTACCTTGTCCCAGGCTGCCACGAAGTCACGCACGAACTTCTCTCCCGCGTCCCGGGACGCGTAGACCTCCGAGACGGCTCGGAGCTGCGAGTGCGAACCGAAGATGAGGTCGACGGCGGTGGCGGTCCACTTGACCTCGCCCGTGACGCGATCCCGGCCTTCGAATACGTCCTCAGACGATGTTGACGCCTTCCACTCCGTGCCCATGTCGAGCAGGTTGGCGAAGAAGTCATTGGTCAATGTCTCCGGACGCTGTGTGAAGACGCCATGGGGGCATCCCGCGAAGCCGGCGTTCAGAGCCCGCATACCGCCCATCAGCACCGTCATCTCGGGAGCCGTCAGCGTCAACAGGCTGGCGCGGTCCAGCAGGAGCGTCTCCGGTGACAGCTTCTCTCCCGCCCGGAGGTAGTTGCGGAACCCGTCCGCCTTGGGTTCGAGCACGGCGAACGCCTCCACGTCGGTCTGCTCCTGCGAGGCGTCCGTGCGTCCAGGTGCGAACGGGACGGTGATGTCGTACCCGGCGTTCTTCGCAGCCTTCTCGACGGCCGCGCATCCGCCCAGGACGATCAGGTCCGCGAGGGACACTTTCCTTCCGCCGGCCTGTGAGCCGTTGAAGTCCTGCCGGATCCCTTCGAGGGTCTGCAACACCTCGGCCACCTCGGGCAGGTCGTTGACCTCCCAGCCTTTTTGCGGCGCGAGGCGAATCCGTGCCCCGTTGGCCCCGCCACGCTTGTCGGTGCCGCGGAAGCTCGACGCCGACGCCCAAGCGGTGGTGACCAGCTGGGAGACGGACAGCCCCGAGGCGAGGATCCTGTCCTTGAGGGCAGCGATGTCGTCGGCCGCGACCAGTTCGTGATCGACCTCGGGGACGGGGTCCTGCCAGAGCTGCGGCTCGGGAATCCACGGGCCGAGGTAGCGCGAGATGGGTCCCATGTCGCGATGCAGCAGCTTGTACCACGCCTTGGCGAACGCCACCGCGAGCTTGTCCGGGTTCTCGTGGAAGCTCTTCGCGATCGGTCCGTAGACCGGGTCCACCTTCAGCCCGAGGTCCGTCGTCAGCATCATGGGAGCGTGCCGCTTCGACGGGTCATGAGCATCCGGCACAGTGTTCTGGGCCGCGGCATCCTTCGGAGTCCACTGGTTCGCACCGGCGGGGCTCGTCGTCAGCTCCCAGTCGTACCGGAACAGGTTGTCCAGGTATTCGTTGTCCCACTTCGTCGGCTCGGAGGTCCATGCGCCCTCGAGCCCACTGGTGAGCGCGTCGGCGCCCTTGCCGCTGCCGTACGTGTTCCTCCAGCCGAGGCCCTGCTGCTCAAGGGGACACGCCTCGGGCTCCGGGCCGATGTACGAGGGATCGACCGCACCATGGCACTTACCGAACGTGTGTCCGCCGACGATGAGCGCCACCGTCTCCTCGTCGTTCATCGCCATACGCCCGAATGTCTCGCGGATGTCCCTGGCGGCAGCCATCGGGTCCGGGTTGCCGTTGGGCCCCTCCGGATTGACGTAGATCAGACCCATCTGCACGGCACCGAAGGGGCCGGTGAGTTCCCTGTCGCCGGTGTAGCGCTCGTCTCCGAGCCAGGTGTCCTCGGGCCCCCAGAAGATTTCCTCGGGTTCCCAGATGTCCTCTCGTCCGAAGCCGAACCCGAACGTCTTGAACCCCATCGATTCCATGGCACAGTTGCCGGCGAAGACCAGAAGGTCGGCCCAGGAGATTTTGCGGCCGTACTTCTGCTTGACCGGCCAGAGCAAACGGCGTGCCTTGTCGAGGCTCGCGTTGTCCGGCCAGCTGTTGAGGGGGGCGAAGCGCTGAGCGCCGGCGCCGCCACCGCCCCGGCCGTCCGCGATGCGGTACGTTCCCGCGGCATGCCAACTCATCCGGATGAAGAGCGGCCCGTAGTGGCCGTAGTCGGCAGGCCACCAGTCCTGCGACGTCTTCATCACCTCGAATACGTCGCGCTTCAGCGCGTCGACGTCGAGGGTCGAGAACTCCTCTGCGTAGGTGAAGTCCTCGTCCATCGGATTGGACCGGGACGAGTGCTGATGGAGAATCTGAAGGTCCAGCTGATTCGGCCACCAGTCCCGGTTCGTCCTGGGCCGGGTCGGCGTGGGGGCCGGGGAGGGGATTACTGGGTTCTCGCTTTCGCTGCCGGACACGTCCGTCCTTCTTCCTGTCTCGGTGTTTCCTTCTGCTGGCTGCTTGCTCTTGACGTTGGTTTGTCTCGTGGTGTCGAACACTGCGACCGCGCTCACAGCGCGCCACGGCGCCCGCCGGCCGGCATCGCCTGACCAGACCCGCGGCAGTCAACGGGGGCTACCGCGGCCGGCGAGAACCCACTCTCATGCACGGCGCCGATGACCGATCCTGTGTCGGCGTCCGTATGGTCGCGCACCACAGGCCGCACCGTTACGAGAACACGCTGAGCACTCTGCGTAACACGCACTCAAAGTCCGGAGGGGACGCCGTCGCGCTCCGGTGAATACCAGGCCATGGACGACCCGGATGGCCAAGGGCCCGGCGCCGTCGGGCATCCGCGATGAGATCGAACGAGACGTCCGCGGGGTGTTCGCCGCTCTGGGCGTCAGCGCTTTCCGGGCGAGGCGATGGTGTTGCAGACACTCCGTCAGATCAGCAACGGGTTCGAGGCGGGGGCGGGGCCCACACCGGTGGGAATCTCGTCCCGTCCCCTTACCCGGACACCTTGCTCATACTGCGCGGGTCGACGCGCCGCGGTACCGAAATGCAGCCAGAGCCGTCGCCTCGGGTTGGACTCCAGGCGCACTCAAGGCGCCTCGGTGTCCGGGTCGCAGAGAATTCGAGCCGAGCACACCAGTCGGACCGAAAGCAATGGACGCACAAGGCAACCTTTCCCGCCCATAATAAAAGTGTCGATATTTGCGAAATCTTTAATGTTGATTGACCAATTGTTTAATCAGGCGCGCTTGATCTCCATTGTGGCCCGGGTTTTACTGGTGAGGATAACCCATGCGCAACCTCCCTCCCAGAGAGAGGCCCCAGTGAGTTTTCCGTCGATTAATTTATCTCTTTTCATTTACATTGCTTCCAACCCTGATCGCACGTCGACAATTCAGCCACCTACCCCCTCACTCTCGCATTCCGGGTAAATCCCGAGGGGAATTCGCGGCGGGGGAACAATGAGCCGGGATGCCGGCGCGGGACTACACGGTACACATGGGAGCGATAAATATGGGCAACAACGTCATTACTGTCCTTGTGGTCGAGAACCAGACCCTGCTCAGGGAGGCACTCTGCGACGTGCTGGCGGCCCAGCCCGACATCGAGATCATCGGCGGCGTTCCCAATGACGAAGGCGCCGTACACGTGGCAGCCGAGACGCGCCCCGAAGTCGTCCTGCTGGACGGTGCCGAGCCGCACGAGATCATCACTCGGGTCGCCGCATTGCGGAGGGTGTCACCGGAGTCGCACTGCATCGTCCTGACGTCTTTCCATCACCCCGAACTCATCAAGCACGCCCTGCGGCTGCATGTGAGCGGATTCTTAACCAAAAGCCTCACCCGGGAAGAAGTAATATCCGCTATCCGCAGCGTCAGCAGTCATCCCGACCAGATATTGTTATCCGTTCCGAAGGAAAGTCTCGCGGCTGCGCGGCAGGACGTTGAGGTGCACCTTTCCTCGCGAGAGCTGCAGATCATGGAGAATGTGGCGCAGGGGCTCAGTAATGGCCAGATAGCCAGTCGGCTGGACATCACTGAGGCCACCGTGAAACGCCATCTACGGAATATCTTCGACAAGCTGGGGGCCGTTTCCCGTATCGATGCGGTCAACAAGGCGAAGTCGATGCTCGTTCTCGGATTCTCCGCGAGCCGGAACGGCATGGGGCGGATGAAGGGGAAGGGCGATGGCGCCGGGCAGGGGAACGTACGCGGAAGGATGCGCGCGAACGGGCACGAGTACGTGGTCCCGCACCGAGCAGCACTGCGGGTGACAGTGGGTTCCTGACGCAGGGAAGGTAGCGGGCCGTTTCTTCCCTGTCCCTCTCCCGGGGCTCAGGGAAGAACGGCCCGCCGCACATCAGCAGGTACGACAGGCGCTCACAGGCGCTTGACTGCGTGCAGGATGTACTCGTCCCGGTCCAGCGGATCGGGTCCCGCAGGCCGGGGCCGTACGGGGAAACTGCCGCTGACCGGCCTGTGACCGTGCAGCTGGGACAGGAAAACGCCTTCCCCGTTGGTGAGTGAGGGGATACGCCGACCGAGCTCATGGACGCGGCCGGCGGGCAGGGTGCCCTCCAGCAGGAACGCGTCCCCCCGGGCCAGGGGGACTTCAGGAGTGGCACCCAGCGCCGCCAGATTCGCCAGGACAGTGCTCAGCACGGCGGCCGGGATCTCCAGCTCGAAGGCGCTGACCGGCTCATACACCTGCGTCCCCGCCTGCTTGAGCGCGCTCATCAGGACCAGGGGCGTCACCTTGCGGAAGTCGTCCGCCGCGCTGACCGGACTGGCGAAGCCGGAGCGGTTCAAGGTGACGACGACGTCGGTGACCTGCCAGCCGTGCAGCCCGTGCCGCAGGGTGGTGTGCACCGTCTCCTCGATCGCCTTGTGGAACGCTCCCGGCAGCGAGCCTCGTTCGACCGCAAGGCGGAAGTCGATGCCGCTGCCCTCCTTGCCGGGCTCCACCCGCAGTCCCACCGTCGCCCAGAAGTAGTTGAGCTTGCGCAGATCCCACTCCTCCAGCGCCTCACCGACTCCGACAGGCTTTTCGATGCAGACGGTCCGGGACTCCTTGAAGACGGCCCGGACGCCGAAGGACTCGGCGAGCGTGGTGTGGATGATGTCCTTCTGCACCTCCCCGTACAGGCGGAGCACCGTCCCGTGCGCGCTCTCCTCGTCCTGCCGCAGCTCGATGGACGGGTCTTGCTCGCTCAGCATCCGCAGGGCGGCGTGCAGCCGGCCCGAATCCTCCGGGCACTCGGGCCCGACCACCGTCTCAAGGTTGGGCGGGGCGAAGAAGTTCCGCGGCGGCGGCTCTTCGCGGTAGCCGGCCTGGTCGCCGATCCGGACGTCCTTCAGCCCCCAGACCTTGGCGATGTCCCCGGCCGCCGCCCGGGCCTCGACGGTGGCGGAGCCGTGCTCGTAGACCCGCAGCGAGGTGATCTTGCCGGGGTGCTCGGTCACCTGACCCGCGTGGTCGGTGCGGTGCAGCGTGACATGGTCGCGGGTGGCCAGCGAGCCCGATCGCAGCCGTAGGTAGGCGATGGACTCCCCCCGTGGGCCGCGCTCGACCTTGAAGACAGTGCCGAGCAGGGGGGCCTCGTCCTCGCCGTCGTGCACCGCGGGCAGGAACTCCCGGATGCCGCTCAGCAGTTCGACCAGCCCCTCGCCCTTCAGTGCCGAGCCGAAGAACACCGGGTACACCTGGCCGTCCGCGGTCTGCCGGGCCAGTTCCTCGGCGTACTCCTTGTCGGTCAGCCGCGCTCCGCCGTCCAGGTCCAGATAAGAGGTGAGGAACGCGTCATTGTGAAGGGACAGCAACTCGCCGAGTTCGGTGGCGAACGCCGGGTCGTCGGGACGGCGCGGGATCGCCCGCGCGGCGGGGGTCCCGATGTCCGTTACGGCGGACACCGCCACCGCGGACGGCGTGAGCCGCTTCGCGATCTCCTCCAGAACGCCGCCGTAGCGCGCGCCGCGACGGTCGATCTTGTTGACGAAGACCAGGGTGGGAATCCGCAGCCGCCGCAGCGTCCGCATCAGGATGCGGGTCTGCGGCTGCACTCCCTCCACGGCCGAGACGACCAGCACGACGCCGTCGAGCACGCCGAGTGCCCGCTCCACCTCCGCGATGAAGTCGGAGTGGCCGGGAGTATCGATGAGGTTGACCTTCAGTCCGTCGGTGACGAAGGTAGCCACGGCGGACCGGATGGTGATGCCACGGCGCCGCTCCAGCTCCATGGAGTCGGTCTGTGTGGTCCCGGCGTCCACACTCCCGAACTCCTCAATCGTGCCGGTGTGGTGCAGCAGCCGCTCGGTGAGGGAAGTCTTTCCCGCGTCAACGTGCGCGAGGATTCCCAGGTTCAGCTTCTTGTTCATAGAGACTCTTTGATGTCCTGAATGTCGTCATGCGGTCCTCTTCCTTGGTGGGGTGGGTGGTTGCCTGCCGCATCGCTTCGACCTTCTCCGTTCGCCGCTGTAGCTGCTGGTCCGGCTGGTGCAGTCGATGCCCCCAGCCGTCGTACGGGCCCCGAGCGCCGCTTGGCGGGCCCCGTGACCGCGCCCGCCGGGACGTGCGTCCCGGCGGGCGCGGTCACGGTAACAAATGCCTTGTCGCAGGTCAGGGCTTGACGGCGACAATCAGCCAGTCGCCGAGGAGATTGTCGATGCGCTCCGCCTGCCGGATCGTGAATCCGGCCTCCTCCACGGACGCCCGGTACTGCGCCACGCTGGAGGAGGAGCTGTCCCCACGGATCAGCCCGTGGTTGAGGCGCTGGAGGATGTCGTGGGCGCTCTCGGACGCGGGGTCGGTCATCAGGTCGTAGATCACCAGGGCGCCACCCGGGCGCAACGCGCCGTGGATCCGACGCAGCAGCGCACGCCGCTGCGGGAAGGGCCAATCGGGCAACACGTGCCCGATGACCACCGCGTCGGCCGCGGGCAGCGGATCGGTGCGGAAGTCGCCTCCCTGGAAGCGGACCCGCCCGTCCAGGCCGCGGTCGGCCGTCAACTCCTCACACAGCGGCGCCAGCGCCGGTAGGTCGAAGACCGTGCCCGACAGGTGCGGGTGGGCCAGTGCCAGGCGGGTCGCCAGGTTTCCGCGCGCGCCGCCGATGTCGACGAAGGAGCGGTACGGGCCCCAGTCGACGCGGCGCGCGAGCTCGTCGGCGGTGAAGGTGGTGAAGGTGTCGAAATGCGCCATGATCTGACGGGCGCGTTCGAGGTCCGCGTAGTGCTCGGGATACGCCTCCGGGCCATGTGCCTCCGCCCCCGAGCCCGCCTCGCCCTCGCGCAGCGCCGTGGTGAGCCCGGCCCACACGTGGTAGTGCTTGCGGGCGTGCTGAAGGACGCTTCCGCCGAGGTACTCGGGTGCACCGGGCACCAGGAACGCGGTCGCCGTCGCGGAATTGCGGTAACTGCGTGGGGGGCCGTCGTCCGCCTCCAGCAGCCCCACGGCGACCAGGGCGTCGAGGAAATCCGTCGCCAGCGGGTGGGCCAGGGACAGCTTCCGGCGGACCTCGTCCACGGTCGACGGGCCGCCGGCGAGCATCTCGAACAGGCCCAGCTCCACTGCCGTGTGCAGGAGCTTGGCTTGGTGGTAGGCGGTGTTGAGCTGGAGAAGCGAGCGGGCCTGCTCGACCGGCGCAAGCGGTGGGAGGGGCATGGGGCTCCTTGGCCTGAGGTGATCACTGGGGGACGAGCGTGCTGCGAGGGATACGGCGGTGTTACGGCGTCGGTGCGCCGAACCAGGCGTGCAACGCCTCGGTCAGGCCGTCGACCCCGCCACCGGGCGTACCGGCCCAGCAGACGTACCCGTCGGGACGGATGAGCAGCGCGGTGAATTCGGCGGACGGGGCGCCGGGCGCCCTGACGGCGTTCACCGGGACGAGAGCGACCCGGTCCTTCCAGCCGGCGGCCGCGTCGGCCTGGCCGCGGTCCGGCGGCAGGGTGAGCAGCACCCCCCGGGCCTCATGGAAGAAGGAGCTGAGCCTGCGGCTGCCCTCGCCGGTGTCCAACAGCAGGTCCGGAACCCGTCGACCGGTCAGCGGATGCTCGCCGGGGAGGTCGTAGCGCACGTCCAGCGCCGAAATCAGGCCGGCCAGATAGCGGTTGGTCTCCGGTACGTGCAACAACTCGATCATCAGCTCCCGCAGCCCCTCGAACCGCGGGTCGGGATCGATGAGGACGGCTTGGGCGCGGGTGTTGCGCAGCACGCCCGCCGCGACGGGGCGCCGCTCGGACTCGTAGGTGTCCAACAGCCCCTCCGGGGCCGTGCCGGCGAGGGTCGCGCCCAGCTTCCAGCCGAGGTTGACGGCGTCCTGGAAACCGAGGTTGAGACCCTGCCCCCCGGCGGGGAGGTGGATGTGGCCGGCGTCACCGGCCAGCAGCACCCGTCCGTCCCGGTAGCGGGTGGCCTGCCGCGAGGTGTCGGTGAGCCGGGAGAGCCATCGCACGTCGTGCATCCCGAAGTCGCTGCCGGCCACCTCGGTCAGCGCGGCTCGTACGTCGTCCTCGGTCACGGCGGCGCGCCGGTCGGCGTAGGGGCGGTCGAAGAAGGCGACCGTTGCCCGGAAGATGCCGGGCTCCAGCGGGAAGGCCGCGAACCAGGCGCGGATATCGTGCCGCATCACGCCGTATGGCCGCATGGGCCCCATGCCCTCGCCATGCGGCAGCTCATCGCGGAACCGGGCGTCCGCAATCACCGCGAACATATGGGGCTCCTGGCCGGGGAAGTCGATACCCAGCAGCTTGCGGACGGTGCTTCCGCCCCCGTCACACCCCACCAAGTACGCGGCACTGACCTCGTACGGCCCGTCGGGCCCCTCGACAGTGACGGTCACGCCGTGCTCGTCCTGCGTCAGGCCGGTCAGGGCGTGGCCCCGGCGCAGCTGTGCGCCCAGGTGCAGGGCGCGCTCGGTCAGCAGCTGCTCGGTACGGACCTGGGGAACGAACAGGGCGTAGGGATGCAGGGTGTCGAAGGACTCGAACCGCAGCGGTACACCGAGGCTGGCGAAGTTGCCGCCGCGCAGCTTCGGGGCGTCCCGCAGAAACTCCGCGGCCAGCCCGCGCATCTCCAGCAGTTCCACGGTGCGCGCGTGGACGCCCAACGCCTTGGAGAAATCCACCGGTTGTTCGAGGCGTTCCAGCACCAGGGTTCGCACCCCGGCCAGTTGCAGCTCACAGGCGAGCATCAGACCGGTCGGTCCGGCGCCTGCCACCACCACGTCGTAGTCCACCACGGCCCTCCTCATGCAGGGATTTGCTTTCCGCGATGCATGCTGGCCCCGTGGCTTAGAGCCGCCGTCCAGCCGTAATCCGGGGCCTTGGCCATGTCGTCGGACTCCCGCCTGCCCCTCGTACTCGAAGGGCTCTCGAAGGTGACTTCGTAGCGTGTCCGCGACCCTACGAACATCGAAGGATGCGATATGCCGTTCACCCCGAAGGAAATCGCCTATTTGCGGTCACAGGGTTACGGTCGGCTCGCCACGGTCGGCGCGTACGGAGAACCGCACAATGTCCCCGTTTCGTTCCTCTTCGATGAGGACGACGGTGTTATCGAGATCACCGGAAGAAACATGGGCCGCAGCCGGAAGTACCGCAACGTGCTGGCCAACGACAAGGTTTCCTTCGTCGTGGACGACATTCCCTGCCGCGATCCGGAAGTCGTACGGGCCGTGATCATCCACGGGCGAGCACGGGCGCTGGCCACCGGAGGAAAGGCCCGCCGTGCGCAGTGCGACGAGGAGATGATCGTGATCCGCCCGATGCGGATCATCAGTTGGGGCATCGAAGGCAGCCTCGCCACCGGTGTGCACTCCCGCCGGGTCACCATCGAAGAGGAGGCACAGCGATGAGGGACATGCCCGAATTCCCGTGGGACGTCATCCTGCCGCACAAGCGCCGGGCGGCCGAACACCCCGGCGGCATCGTCAATCTCGCCCTGGGCGAGCCCGTCGACCCCACGCCACGCCCGGTACGGGACGCCCTCGCCGTGGCCTCCGACGCCCCGGGTTACCCCCCGACCGAGGGCACCGACGCCCTGCGCGAGGCAGCCGCCGGCTGGCTGCGCCGCCGTCTGGGGGTCAGCGTGGACCCCACGGCCGTGCTGCCCGCGGTCGGCACCAAGGAACTGATCGCCTGGCTGCCCACCATGCTCGGCGTCACCCCCGGCGACACGGTGGCCTTCCCCGAACTGGCCTTCCCCACCTTCGATGTGAGCGCCCGGCTCGCCGGAGCCACCTCCCGCCCCGTGGCCTGGCCGCCCGACCTGCCCGCGACGGAGCGCCCGGCGGTGGTCTGGCTCAACTCACCCTCCAATCCGGAGGGAAGGGTGCACTCTCCCGACGAGCTGCGCGCGCTGGTCGCCTGGGCCAGGGAACACGGCACCGTGCTCGTCAACGACGAGTGTTACATCGAGTACGGCTGGGACGGCCGGCCCTGCTCTCTCCTGGACCCGCGGGTGTGCGGGGGCAGCCACGAGGGGCTGCTGACGGTGCACTCGCTGTCCAAGCGCTCCAACCTCGCCGGCTACCGGGCCGGGATCTGCTCCGGGGACCCGGCCCTCATACGGCGGCTGCTCGGGATCCGCAAGCACGCCGGGCATGTCGTCCCCGCTCCCGTACAGGGCGCCATGCGCGCCGCGTTCGCGGACGACGCACACGTCGAGGAGCAGCGGGCGCGGTACGCGCGCCGTCGGCAGACCCTGCGCGCGGCGCTGCTCGCGGCCGGTTTCACCATTGAGCACTCGGCGGCGGGTCTCTTCCTGTGGGCGACCCGTGGAGAGTCGTGCTGGGCGACGGTGAAGGAACTCGCCGAGCACGGCATCCTCGTCGCCCCCGGCGTCTTCTACGGTCAGGCCGGGGAGCGTCATGTCCGCATCGCGATCACGGCGAGCGACGAGCGGATCGCCGCTGCCGCCGCCCGCCTGCGATGAGCGCCCCCGCTGCGGCACGCCCCGCCGCGTACCCCGCTGCCGGTCCGCGGCCAGTGGCGCTGCTGCTGCCCGGCCAGGGCTCGCAGCACCCCGGCATGGCCGCCGGTCTGTACGCGGCGGAACCGGCCTTCGCGGACGCGGTTGACGAGGTGCTGGACGCGATGGGCGGGGAGGGCGGACGCATACGGGACGACTGGCTCACCGGGACCGGCACCGCACCGGGCGGCCGGCGCGCGCTGGGCCACGGACTGCCGATGGACCACGTCCTGCGCTCCCAACCCCTGCTGTTCGCACTGGACTTCGCGTTCGGACGCCTGGTCGAGAGCTGGGGCATCCGGCCTGCCGCGCTGCTCGGCCACAGCATCGGCGAGCTGGCCGCGGCCTCCCTCGCGGAGGTGTTCACGGTGCGGGACGCCGCCCGAGTGGTGCTGGACCGGGTGGTACGGCTGGCGCAGGCACCACCGGGCGGACTCCTCGCGGTGGCGGCGGCCCCCGACAGGCTGGAGCCCTATCTGGGCGACGGTGTGGTGGTCGGTGCCGTCAACGCGCCGCAGCAGACGGTGCTTGCCGGGCCGGAGAACGCGCTGCGGGCGGTGGGCCAACGGCTGTGCGCCGACGGCCTGGCAGCCCGGCGCGTCCCCGCGCTGAGTCCCTTCCACAGCCCGGTGATCGCCCCGTACGCCCAGGGCGCCGAGCGCCTGCTGGCGTCGGTGGCATGGCGCGAGCCCAAGGTACCGGTGTACTCGTGTTACACAGCGGCGCCGCTGACGGCGGCCCAGTGCGCGAATCCCGCGTTCTGGGCCGCACAGCCCGTCGATACGGTGCGGTTCTGGCCGGCCCTGGACGCGCTGCTGACCTCAGGGGACCACGTGGTGGTCGAGGCCGGGCCCGGCCGGGGGCTGTCGAGTGTGGCCCGGCGCCACCCCGCCGTACGGCGCGGACGCAGCCGGGTGATCGCCTTGGCGCCGAAGGGCCAGGGCGTGCCGGAGGACGAACGGGTCTGCCTCAAGGCCGCGCGGGAGGAACTGCGGGACGAGGGGTACCCGGTGCCGTTGTAGGTGTGCACGCACCGGTACCGACGTGAGGTACGGAAATGAGGGGCGCCCCGCACGATCGCGGGCGCCCCTCATCACTTCGTCCTGCGGCGCGGTCGTCACCCGTCCTCGTCATCGATGAGCGCCGCCGCGCGGGTCCAGCCCGCACCCGCGCCCGCGATCTTCACCGGGAAGCACGAGACCAGGAACCCGGTCGGGCCGGGCAGCGCGCCGAGATTGCTCAGCCGTTCGATCTGGCAGTATTCGCGCTCCCTGCCCACGAAGTGGGCCGGCCACAGCACCCCGCCGTCGCCGGTGCGCCGGTACTCGGTGAGCATGTGCCCGAAGGGGGCGTCCAGGCTGAAGGCGTCGGTGCCGATGACCTTCACCCCGAAGTCCAGCAGCAGATGGGTGGCCTGGGCGTCGAGCCCCGCGAACTCGCTGAAGTACGCGGGCGTGCCCGCACGTTGGTCGGCTCCGGTGTGCAGCAGCACGATGTCCAGGGGGCGCGGGTCGCGGCCGGCCTCGTCGAGCGCGCGCCGCAGTCGGCCGGCGCCGATGACCCCGGTCGGTGCGTCGGTGAGGTCCAGCTTGAGGCCGGGCCGCAGAAACCAGTCCAGCGGCATCCGGTCGATGTGGCGGGGAACGCCGTAGCGGGCCTTGGACCCGTAGTGCGACGGGGCGTCGACGTGGGTCCCGGTGTGGGTGGTCAGCTTCAGGGTGTCCAGGGAGAGCAGTTCGCCGTCGGGCAGCTCGGCCGGGTCGAACTCGATGCCGTAGTCGCGCCGCATTCCCTCGGCCATGTGGCGGCCGCCCTCGGCGGGAGAGAGGACCTGGTGTTCCACCGGGTCGATCTCCCACTGGTTCGCGTCCACGGTCGACGACAGATCGACAATGCGCATCACTGGCCTCTGTTCTCTCGTGTCAACACGACGTCATCCGCCGGTCGTTCACCAGCGGGGGTGGTGACGGATACGGGCGCAAGCCGGTCAGCGCAGAGCCGCTCCACCGTCCACGGTGAGGACCTGCCCGTGCAGTCCGCCCGCCTCCGGGCGGCACAGCAGCGCCACCACGTCGGCCACCTCGTCAGGGGACGCCAGGCGCCCGGTCGCGGTCCGTCGCTCCAACCGCTCCCGTACGTCGGCGGGCAGGGCGTCCACGCCGGGGTCTGCCAGCTTGTCTGCCGCCACCGCGTTGACGGCGACGCCCCGCTCGGCCAGCTCCACCGCGAGATAGCGCACCAGGGTCTCCAGCGCGGCCTTGGCCATGCCCGCACCCGCGTACCCGGGCACCACACGATGTGCCCCCGTACTGGAGACCGCCACTATCCGGCCCTTACCCGGTGTCATCAACTCCCCGAGGCGACTGGCGCCGTACAGCAGCGGTCCGAGTGCCACGGCACCGTCGCGCAGCGACCGTCCGACGTGCGGGGCGGCGGTGGGGGCCGGGTGGAAGGAGGCGGCGCTGTGCACCAGGACGTCCAGCCGCCCGTGGGTGCGGCGGATGTCGTCGAGGAGCCGCACCACGCCGGCGGGCGTGCCGATGTCCGCCCGCACCAGGCGCACCGTGCCCCCCGCCTTGACGAGTCGCCGCTCCACGTCGAGTGCGGCGCGGCTGTCGTGGGCGTAGTTGAGCAATACCTCGCAGCCCGCGGCGACGAGCTTGCCGGCGATGGCGCGGCCGAGGCCACCGGTGGCCCCGGTGACCAGGGCCACGGAGTCGCTGAGGGTGCGGCACGGTCCACCGGAGTGGTCCGCCGGGTGTGCTGTCGCCTCTGCTGTCGTATCCACTGTCATGGAAGTGCCTCCGTCATCGGTTTTGTCCACGTCGCACGGCCTCATTCGGCCCGCGCGTCCTGTCGTACGCCGCCGTCCTCGTGCCGTGGGGACTGCGCTGCCGACTGCTCAGGGATCAGATGGAGGCCGCGCAACATCTCCTCCATGGCCTCGGCGGTGACGAACGGCGCCTTTGCCGCGAGGTAGCCGTCCGGCCGGATCAGTGCCCAGCCGCCGGGGGGAACGCCGAGGCCGCGCCGCAGAGCGCCGTCCGGATCGGGCAGGACGTCCGGCTCGTCCTGTCCCCCGGTGCCCGGACGGACGCGGTGCACGGAGACGGCCCGGCCGAATTGCCGCTCCAGACGCTCCCCTGCAGCCCGGTCGACGGTGTGCTGGTCGGGGGCTTTGTGCCGGGCGGGGGCGCGGCCGGGGGCCTCCGGGGCCGTCGGGAACAGCAGCAGGGTCCAGCGGGGATCGGTCAGCGCCGCGCGGAGCGCCCGCCATCCCGGATGGTCCGCTTCGTCCCGCGCCGTACACCCCACGCGGTGCCCCGGCTGCACACCACGGTCCGCGCCCGGGGCCGGGGCGGGGCTGAGCGGTCCGTCCCCGTAGTGCAGCGCGAGACCGGAGAGGCCCGCCATGATCCGGTGCTCGACCCGCCGCTTGACCGGTCGCAGCGCTTTGAGGGCGGTGAGCCCCACCGGCATGAGCACGGGAGCGGCCGCGTTGCGCAGCGCCACGAGCGCGGTCGCCTTCCGGGTCGACGAGAGCAGCCTGCCGCCCACCGGGAGGCGCTCGGCGGCGTAGGAATCGAGCAGGGTCTCGTGGGCATGGCCACGGACGACATCGGCCAGCTTCCACGCCAGGTTGTAGGCGTCCTGCATCCCGGTGTTCATGCCCTGGCCGGAGGCAGGGCTGTGGACATGCGCCGCATCCCCGGCCACGAAGCAGCGGCCCGAGCGCATGGCGGTGATCATGCGCTGCTGTACTCGGAAGACCGAGATCCAGGTCGGCTCCCCGACCGTGACCGGGCGGCCGAGCGCAGCGGAGATCTTCTCCCCCAGTCGCCGGCGCACCGCCTCCGTGTCGCCCGCCGCGTCCGTCTCCTCGGTGTCCACCACCCGCCATTTGCCCGGGTCCGGGAAGGGGACGAGCAGGACGGTGCCGGAGCCGGTATGCAGCAGATGGTTGCTGTCGCGCGGCAGGTCCGTGTCCAGCACCACGTCCGCGTTCAGCCAGGTTTGGGTGGCATCGCCGACCAGGCGCAGCCCAAGCCGGTCGCGCACGGTGCTGCGCGAGCCGTCCGCGCCCACCAGCCAAGGCACCTCGACCTCTTCTTCGACGGTCGTCCGGGTGCCCTCCTCGCCCGCTGCCGCCCGACCGGGGGCGGTGCTGCCACGCCGCAGCCGGGCGATCACCCGCTCCCCGTCCGGCCGGCAGTCCGCCAGCTCCACCCCCCACTCGATGGTCACCCCCAGTTCTGCCAGTCGGCTCCTGAGGACCTCCTCCGTACGCACCTGATCCAGCATCAGGGAGAAGGGATAGCAGGTGTGCAGGCGCGTGTAGTTGGTGTCGAAGCAGATCAGCTCGCGGCCGCGCAGATGCAGCGTGAAGTGTGTGACACGCTGCCCGCGCGCCAGCAGCGCATCGGCCAGCCCCATCTGGTGGGCGATCTCCAGTGTGCGCGGATGGACGGCCAGTGCACGGCTGGTCGTCGCCGGGCCCGACGCCCGGTCCACCACCCGCACCCGCACCCGTCTGCGGGCCAGTTCATGGGCGAGGGTGAGGCCGACCGGGCCGGCACCGGCGATCAGCACCTCGCTGCGGCCGCCCGCCGTGGACCGGCGCGGTGCCCGGCGGGCAGGCCGCCGCGGCTCAGTCGGCATGCCGCGCCTCCGCGAATTCCTTGGCGAGGGCGAGCGTGGCGGCGCTGTTTCCGCCGACCGCCTCGCGGACGTACGTCCGTGCCTCGGCCGGCGTCGCGCCCTCGCCGACGACGGCGGGGATGGCCGCCGCGTTGAGCCGGATGGTGTGCTGCGACGTGACCCGCAGCCCGTCACCGGTGTCCGCCACCGTCCACCGGCCGGTGTGCAGGGTCATCAGCGGCGGGGTGGTCACCTGCTTGTAGACGATGGTCCGCTCGGCGGGGAAGCAGACCCGTACCGATGCGGTGGTGTGCTCCGAGCCGTTGCCCGCGCGGGTCACCATGGTCATCTGCTGGATGCCGTCCGAGGGTTCGGCCAGTTCCATACGCGCGACATGGGGGAGGCGGTGGGGCCACTGGTCGGCGTCACGCAGGAAGCCGTACACCGTGTCAGCCGGGGCGTGCACCGTCTCGTGGTCCTCGAAGGAGAACAGCAGCTCGTCCGGCTCCCGCCACCCCTCCGCCAGGGCCTTGATGTTCTGGAGCTCGGTGGTGCTGTTGCGGTCGGTGGCTGAGGTAATCCACTCCACGTTCCCGGGAAGGTCGTCCACCGCGGCGAAGTCATGGTGCAGCGTCAGTGTGCTGGTGCCGCCGGGCCGGTCCTCGATGACCCACTCCCCGCCCATCGCGGCGACGGGAGGGGAGCAGACCTCCTGGCGGAAGATCACCCGCCGCCGGACCGGGTCCAGGGTGCGATGCGACGTCCAGTGTTTGACCTCGTCGTTGGCGGTGGCCCAGAGGTGCAGCCGCTCATCGCGGGGGCCGAGTTCCTCGCGCCGGACGTGGACGGTGGGGGTGAAGCGCTGCGGCCAGGACGCGGCGTCGCGGACGAGCGCGTACACCCGGTCGGCCGGGGCCTCGACGGCCGTTTCATGGACGGTGTGGTGGATGCGGGGCGCGGGCATGGGCTTCCCTTCTCATGACTGTGATGGCTCATGGCACGGCGGAAGGTGTGCGGTGGGGTTCAGTAACTGCCCAGTCCGCCACAGACGTTGAGGGCCTGCGCGGTGATGGAGGCGGCCTCGTCACCCACCAGATAGCCCACCAGCCCGGCCACTTCCCCGGGGGTGGAGTAGCGGCCCAGCGGGATCTTGGCGTTGAAGCGGGCGAGGACCTCGTCCTCAGTGGTCTGCCAGGTGGTGGCATACGCCTGCCGGACGCGGGCGGCCATCGGGGTCTCCACATATCCCGGGCACACCGCGTTGACGGTGATCCCGCAGGTTGCCAGTTCCTTGGCCAGGGCTTTGGTGAAGCCGATCATCCCGCCCTTGGACGCCGAGTAGGGCGCGCCCAGCGGCACACCCTGCTTGCCGCCGGTGGAGGCGATGTTGATGATCCGCCCCCACCCGGCCTCCTCCATGCCTCCTGTGGTCAGGACCTCGCGGGTGACCAGGAAGGTGCTGTTGAGGTTCGTGTCGATCACGTCGTACCACAGCTCGTCGGTGATCCGGGAGGTGGTTCCGCCGCCGTTGCGGCCCACGTTGTTCACCAGGACGCCCACCGGGCCGAAGCTGTCGACGGCCGCGCGAACCACCCGGCTCACCGACTCGCGCGAGCGGACGTCCCCCTCGCAGCCGTCCACCTCGTATCCCCGGGCCCGCAGGTCCTTGACCACCGTCTCCACGGTGTCGCGACTGCGGGCGCAGAGGAACACCCGCAGCCCGCGGGCGGCAAGGGTCTCGGCCACGGCCAGGCCGATGCCGCTGGTGCCGCCGGTGACCAGGGCCGTGGCGGGGGGTGTGGCGGTGCTGCTCATGGGGCTCCTCCGGTGGTGTGAGGTGTGTCCGGGGTACGGCGCACCACCAGCGTGCAAGCGAGGGTTCGAGGCGGAACCGACCGCGGTTGGGGCCGTGGCCGGGCCGACCACGGTCGTCGGCTCGCCGGTTCGCCGCTCTAAGACGGGTCGAAGCGGTGCTGTCACGCTCACGGCGGGTGGCCGCCCACCGCGCGGCCGCCGGAGAGGAGATCCCATGTCACCGTCGAAGCGGCCCCCGTCGGGCTCCGCATCGCCCGTCCTCCCCGTCGACGACGCGCTCTATCAGGAGATCCAGCACTTCTACGGCCGCCAGATGCGGTTCCTGGACCAAGGCATGGTGGAGGAGTGGGCAGCGACCTTCACCGAGGACGGGGTGTTCACGGCCAACGCCCACCCGGAGCCGTCCGTCGGCCGCGCCGCCATCGCCGGCGGCGCCCGCAAGGCCGCCGCACAGCTGGCCGAGCAGGGGCTCCAGCGCCGCCACTGGCTGGGCATGCTGGAGGCCGACAAACAGGCCGACGGCACTATTCACGCCCGTACGTACGCCCTGATCCTCAGCACCCCGCGCGACGGTCAGGCTTCCGTGCACCTGAGCACCACCTGTGACGACGTGCTGGTGCGGGAGGAGGGCCGGCTGCGCGTCCGCCGCCGCGAGGTCCGCCGGGACGACCTGCGGTGACGTACGCCATGGAGGAGACCGACCCGGAGCACGGCCGGGCGGGGGACCCGCGGCCGGCCGGCGAGGGCGACAGCACCGCGACCGGCGCCCCTCTGGAGACCATCGACCACCTCGTGGGCGGCCCACGGATCGACGATCTGCTGCGACGGGCCGCCCGACGTGCCCCCGGCCGGCTCGCACTGAGCGGCCCGTCGGGAGCGCTGACCTACGCCGCTCTGGACGAGCGGGTGACCCGGTGCGCCGCCGCGCTGCGGACTCTGATCGGCGAGCCCGGCCCCGGCGCAGTGGTCGGGATCGCCGCGGCGCTCGACCTGCCCTTTGCGCTGGCGTACTTCGGAGCCGCCCGGGCGGGGCTGGTCAGCGCCATGTTCAATCCGCTGCTGCGCGAGGAGCGCCTGGCGCACGTCCTGACGTCCTCAGGCGCCCGGGCGGTGATCGTGCCGCCCGCCATGTACGCGCGCATCCAGGCGGTCCGTCCCGCACTGCCCGCCCTGCGCACCGTGGTGCTCACCCATCGGGAGGCGGAGTACGAGGAGACGACGCGGCGGATTCCCGCGCTCGACGAACTGGTCGACCGGGCCGCGCCCGTGGCACCGCCGGCCGCGTCCGACGCCGGGGCGGTGGCCAATCTCCAGTTCACCAGCGGCACCACGGGCGCCCCGAAGACCGTGCAGCTCACGCACCGGAATCTGACGGTGAACGCGGCCCAGACGGCCCACGCCCACCGGCTGACCGAACACTCGATCCTGCTGAACAACCTCCCGTCCTTCCACCTGATGCACCTCAACATCGCGGTCACCGTCGCGGCGACCCACGTCCTGTGCCCTGGGGACGACGGTGAGCAGGCGGTGCGGACGGCGGCCCGGCACGGGGCAACGCACTTCTACAGCCTGCCGGTCCGGCTCTCCCGCCTGGCCGCGCACCCGCGCCTGGCCGGCCTGTCCGTGCCCACGCTGAAGGCGGTGCTTTCCGGAGGCTCCGCATTGCCCGCCCGTACTGCCGACCTCCTGGGCGGGCACTTCCGGGTGCCGGTCGTTCAGGGGTACGGGCTCGCTGAGACCTCACCGTCCACGCACTTCGACAGCCTGGACCACCCGGTCACCGGCTCCTCGGGGCCGCCCGTCCCCGGTACCTGGTGCCGGATCGTCGACCTGGACACCCGAGCCGTGCTTCCGGTCGGGGAACGCGGTGAAATCCAGGTCACGGGACCGCAGTTGATGAAGGGATACCTGTCCCGCCCTCCGGAGGAGGCCGTGGAGCCTGGCGGCTGGTTCTCCACCGGGGACATCGGCTACGCGGACGCGGACGGGCGGCTGTTCGTCGTCGACCGCGTCAAGGACGTCTTCAAGTGCGACAACTGGCTGGTGTCGCCGCTGGAGATCGAGCACGTCCTGCTCCGCAGCCCGGACGTCGCCGATTGCGCGGTCTTCGACCACCCGGACGAGTACAGCGGGGCCGTGGCGCACGCGCTGGTGGTCCTCAAGGGCTCCGGTGCCGACCCCACCGCCGTCACCCGCTTCGTCAACGACCAGCTCCCCTACTACCAGCACATCCAGTACCTCGACGTGGTCGAACGCATCCCACGCTCACCCACCGGCAAGATCCAGCGTCGTGAACTGCGGGACGCCACCCTCACCCGGCATGCCCCGGACTGACCGCGGCGCCCCACCGCAGCCCCACACCCCACCGCACGAGAGGAAGACGCGTGTTCACCTTCATCAACCGGTTCACCGTCGACGGCGACACCGCGGAGTTCGAGAAGCGACTGGCGGACATCACGGCTCATATGACCCGCCAGCCGGGCTTCCACTCCCATCGCCTCTACCGCTCCGGCAAAGACCCCAAGGTGTACGTGGAGCTGGCCGAGTGGGAGGACGCCGCCGCTCACCAGCGCGCCGCCCGCACCGAGGAGTTCCTCGCCGCCGTACGACACGTGCAGCAGCTCGCGACCGCCGACCCGGCTCCGTACACGCTGCTCACCGTCCACTAGTCGGCCCGCGAGCCACTGGCCCGCAGACCGGACCCACGCCCGCTCCCGTACCAACGAAAGGGATTCATCCGTGACCAGCACAGCCCGTACGTCCGGCACTCCCGGCACGGTGCTCCCCCCGGCCGTGAGGCACCTGCGCGAGCTCGCCCTGAGCGCCGCCTGTGCCGCGGCCGTCCGCGCCGCGGCCCGCCTGGGCGTGGCCGACGCCCTCGGCGACGAGCCCACCGGCGCGCCGGCGCTCGCCGACGCCGTCGGCGCCGATGCCCAAGCCTTGGCCCGGCTGCTGCGCGCCCTGGCCGCGCACGGCATCTTCGCCGAGCTGCCCGACGGGCGGTTCCAGCACACCGACACCTCGCGGCTGCTGCGCGAGGACGCGCCGCGCAGCCTGCGCTACTCCGCCCTGTGGGCCACCGAACCGTGGACCTGGGAGCTGTGGCCGCATCTGGAGGAGGCGGTGCGCACCGGGAAGGAAGTCTTCGCCGGGCTGTACGACAGCGAGTTCTTCGCCTGGCTGCACACCGCGGAGGCCCGGGAGTCCGCGGTGGTCTTCGACAAGGCCATGACCCAGTCCAGCGTCTTGTCCGCACGGGCCATCACCGAGGTGCTCACCATCGGCGACGCGCGCGAGATCGTGGACATCGCGGGCGGCCAGGGCATGGTGCTGGCCACGTTGCTGGAGAAGCACCCCGGCCTCCGCGGCACCCTCTTCGACCTACCCGCCGTGGTCGCCGACGCCGACCCCCGGCTGCGCGAGGGCGGTTCGCTCGCCGGCCGGGCGCGGCTGGTGCCGGGCGACTGTCGTAGTACGGCCCCCGAGGGCGCCGATCTGTACCTGTTGAAGAACATCCTGGAGTGGGACGACGAGAGCACGGTGCGCACGCTGCGGAACGTCGCCGCGGCGGCCCCGGCCGGGGCCCGGGTCGTGGTCATGGAGAACCTTGTCGACGGCAGCCCCGAGGCCCGTTTCACCACCGCCATGGACCTGATGTTGCTGCTCAACGTGGGCGGCCGCAAGCACACCAAGGACGGGCTCAGCTCCCTGATCAAGGAGGCGGGCCTGCGGCTGGAGTCCGTCCGGCCGGTCAACTCGTACCTGCACCTGTTCGAGAGCAGGGTCCCGGCGTAACGCCGCCTGCCCACCGCCCACCGCCTCACACACCAGAAGCCCCCGGCCGCAGAATCTGCGGCCGGGGGCTTCCCCGGTGCCTCGCCTCCCCGCGGAGACACGAGGGACGGACGGGATCAGGCGGGAGCGGTTTCGGTGTCGCGGAAGAGGTCGTGCCGAACCTCCACGCCGCGGTCGCCGTAGGCGATGCGCCGCAGCACCGAGCGGTAGGGGGGCGTACGCGAGACCAGCATCGCGGCCTTGGGCCGTACGATGCCGGAGAGGCGGCCGGTGGAAAGCATCATCCGGCTCTGCATCAGCTGAAGCTTCGTCATTTTTCCGGTCTCCCGCTGCCGCCGGACGACCAGCGGGGTCAGGAAACGAGCGCTCAGATCGCGCCGACGCAACCCCTCGCAGAGCACGGGGTGGGCCGCTACCGCGTCCTGGATGGCCAGGTTGATGCCCTGGGCGCCGATCGGGCTGTGGGTATGCGCGCTGTCCCCGATCAGCAGCAGCCCGTCGCGCGCCCACTGCCGGGCGCTGCCGGCGAACACATCCAGCAGGGACAGGTCCTTGAAGCCGCCGATCTGCTCCTCCACGGCGTCCGCGTACTGCGGCACCGAGGCGCGGATGCGGTCCTTGACGTACTCAAAACCGCGCGACGCCAGCTTCCGGTAGCCGCGGTGCGGCAGGGTCCAGCCCAGCTGCACCCGGTCGGGGAAGGAGGTGTACGCCAGGACGGGGCTGCCCCCGGCGCGGAGGATCCGCACCGTACGGGTGGCGCCGGCGGTGAGCTTGAACCAGAGCACGTCCTGGTCGAAGAGGTCCACCCGGTCGTAGGGGATCCCGGCGAGGCGGCGCACGGTGGAGTACCGCCCGTCCGCCCCCACCACGCACTGTGCCCGTACCACCCGCCCGCCCGGCTCGCCCCCCGCACCGGAGCAGACCACCCCGCGGACCACGCCCGCCTCCTCCACCAGCCCGTTCACCTTGCTGCCGGTCAGACAGACGAAAGCCGGATGGGCCCGGCAGCGGAGCAGCAGTTCGGCCAGCAGATGCCGCTGGGGGAGGCTGAGCAGGCAGTTGAACGGCCCCGGCAGCCGGCGGTAGTCCCCCTCGATCAGGATCCTGCCGTGCTCCTCCAGCCGGAAACCGTCATGTTCGTGGCACCCGCGCGCACGGGCCCCGTCGAGGACGCCGAGCGCGGCCAGCAACTGCTGACCGCCGGGTTGGAGGATCTCCCCGCGGTAGGCACGCTCCAGCGTGTTGCTGCGCTCGACGAGCGCGACGCGCGCGCCCGAGCGCAACATCAGCAGCGCCAGGGTCAGCCCGGCCGGGCCGCCGCCGACGACGCACACGTCCACTTCCACCTCGGCGGAGCACCCGGCGCGGAGGGCCGCGGCATCGGGACCCACCGCGTCAGCGCTCACAACTCCAGCCGGATGTCGTGCGCGGTCAACCAGGTGTTCATCCACAGCGCCATCTCCAGACTGCCGCGATCGTAGGGGCGGCTGACGCCGCCCACCGGACGCCGCAGCACCTCCCGGGCCTTTTCCAGATCCATCAGCTCCCGCACCGGGGCGTCCCCGTCCGCCAGCACGGCGGACAGCTCCCGCCGCAGTACCCGCTCGTACGCCGGGTCCTGGGTGGCGGGGTAGGGCGTCTTGACCCGGGTGAGGACGGACTGCGGCAGCAGATCGGTCACCGCCGCCCGCAGCAGGCTCTTCTCCCTGCCGTCGAAAGTCTTCATCTCCCACGGCACGTTGAAGACGTATTCCACCAGGCGGTGGTCGCAGAAGGGCACCCGCACCTCCAGTCCGGTGGCCATGCTCATCCGGTCCTTGCGGTCCAGGAGGGTCTGCACGAAGCGGGTCAGGTTCAGGTACGACACCCGGCGCAGCGCGCGCTCCGGCTCGCTCTCTCCGGGCAGCACCGGGACCTCCGCGCGGGCCTGCGCGTACCGGTCCCGCTGGTAGCCCGGCAGGTCCAGCTTGTCCAGCAGCTTCCGGTCGAACAGGCCCCGGCCGCCGAAGTAGCGGGCCGAACCGGGGGTCAGCCAGGGGAAGGTCTCGGCCTGGACCGCGGCTCTGCGGTGGAACCACTGGTAGCCCCCGAAGAGTTCGTCCGCCGCCTCCCCGGACAGCGCCACCGTGCAGTGCCGGCGCACCTGCTGGAAGAAGAGGTAGAGCGAGGGCCACATGTCACCCCAGTAGGCGGGTGGCGCATCGGTGGCCGTCAGCACCGCATCGCGTACCGCGGGGGCGGACAACCCGCCGCTTTCCAGGAGGACTTCCGTGTGGTCGGCGCCCACGTGCCGCACCATCTCCCGTACGAAGGGCGCGTCCGTGGCCCGGCGTACGGCGTCCGGCTCGAAGCCGGTGCCGGCGCCGGTGAAGTCGACCGAGAAGGTCCGTACCGGCCCCCTCCCCGCCGCGCCGAGCTCGCTCGCAGCGAGTGCGGTCACCGCCGAGGAGTCCAGGCCGCCCGACAGCAGCGTGCACAGCGGGACGTCGGAGACCAGTTGGCGGGTGACCGTGTCCGACAGCAGATCGCGAACCGTGGCGATGGTGGTGTCCAGGTCGTCGGTGTGCTCGTGGGCCTGGAGCCGCCAGTACGTCCGCCGGGTGAGGCCGCTGCGCCCGACGACGACCAGCTCGCCGGGCCGCACCTCGTACATCCCGGAGAAGACCGTCCGCCCTGGTGTCTTGACCATGTCCAGCACCTCGCACAGGCCCTCCGCCGTCACCCGGCGGGGCACCGACGGATGGGCGAGGACGGCCTTGGGCTCGGAGCCGAAGAGCACACCGTGCGCGGTGGGGTAGTAGTAGAGCGGTTTGACGCCCATCCGGTCGCGCACCAGCAGCAGTTCCTCGCGCGCTTGGTCCCAGACGGCGAAGGCGTACATGCCGTTGAGCCGTTCGGCCAGGCCCCGGCCCCACTGGACATAGCCCCGCAACACCACCTCGGTGTCGCAGCGGGTGCGGAACCGATGTCCGTACGCGATCAACTCGGCCCGCAGCTCACGGAAGTTGTAGATCTCTCCGCTGAAGGTGATGACCACCCCCGAACCGTCACCCGCGGTGGTGTGCATCGGCTGTCGGCCGTGCTCCGGATCGATCACCGCCAACCTGCGGTGGCCGAGCGCCGCGTGCCCGCCCAGCCACACCCCCTCGTCGTCCGGGCCGCGGCAGGCCAGGGTCCGGGTCATGGCCCCGGCCGTGGCGTGCTCGGACGACAGGTCCCGTTCGAAATCGACCCAGCCCGTGACTCCGCACATGGGACGGCCCCTCACTTGTCCCGAGCGGCGCCGGGCACGTGCCGCCGGGCATCGGCGAGCGCCGCGTTGGTCAACTCGATCAGCGCGTGCGGGGTTCCGGCGCTGCCCACCGCGTCGTCGCCGAGGCTGACGCCGTATTCGCGCTCGATGCGGCCGACGGTGTTCAGCAGGGCCAGTGAGTCATAGCCGAGGCTGTCGAAAGGGGTATCGAGGACATCGCCGTCCAGGTCGACGGACTCGTCCTCGCCCGCGCACTCGCGCAGCAGGACCAACAGGGCGTCAAGGGTCAGGAGGGTCATGGATTTGTTCCTTCCGTCGGTCGTGGTCATGCCGTCCGGCGTGGTCGTGCCGTCAGGCGTGGTCATGCTTGTGGTGACGAAGGCTCCGGTCCTACCGGGGCGAGGGGTGGGAGCGGCCGTACGGTCACGCCGCGCGGCGGACCACCATGGCCGAGTTGAACCCGCCGTATCCGCGGGCCAGCACCAGGGCACAGTCCAGCCCCGCCGCACGCGGTCCCTCGGTCACCAGGTCCAGCGCCTCCGGTGCCGCCTGGTCGGGCACGTTCACCGTGGGCGGGATCACCTGGTCGCGCAGCGACAGCAGCGCGCTTGCCAGATCCAGCGACGCGCCGCCCGCCAGCAGCCGCCCGGTCATGGTCTTGGGCGCGGTCACCGGTACGCCCCGCGGTCCGAACTCCGCGGCCAGCACCTCGGCCTCCACCGCGTCCGGCCCGGGCAGCCCCATGGCGTCGGCGAAGACCACGTCGATGGCGTCCGCGGTCACCTCGGCGTCGGCGAGCGCCAGTTGGATGGCGCGGCGCAGTCCGGGTGGGCGCCCGGAGTCGGGGCGGGGGTCGAAGGTGGCGGCGTACCCGGCGATCTGCCCGTAGACGTGGACCGCACCGCGCTCAGCGGCGGAGCGGGCGTCCTCCAGGACCAGCAGTGCCCCGCCCTCGCCGGGCACATAGCCACTGGCCTCGGTGGAGAAGGGCAGGTAGGCGCGTTGCGGATCGGTCTGCGGGGACAGTCCTCCCGAGCGGGTCTGGCACAGCCAGCCCCAGGGGCACAGCGCGCCGTCCACTCCACCGGCGACCATCAACGCCGTGCCGTCGCGCACATGCCGGCGGGCCTTGGCCACCGCGTCCAGGCCACCGGCCTGCTCGGCCACGAGCGCGCCACCGGGACCGCGCATCCCGTGACGGATCGATATCTGGCCGGAGTTGACGGGGTAGAACCAGGCGAACGACTGGTAGGCGCTGACGTGGTCACCGCCTTTGCTCCACAGCGCCTGGAGCTCCCGCTGGCCGAATTCGAAGCCGCCTCCGGACGCGGCGGTGACCACCCCGGCCGCGTACGTGGACAGCTGCCCCGCATCCACGCCCGAGTCGGCCAACGCCTCCTCGGCAGCCACCAGCGCCAGCCGGGTCATGGGGTCGGTCTGGGGCAGCAGCCTGTTGGGCAGCCGCTCCCTGGGCACAAAGCCCTTGACCTCACCGGCGAGCGTGGCGGCGTACCGGGACGGGTCGAACCGGGTGACCCGACCGATCCCGCTCTCGCCGCGCAGCGTCGCGCGCCAATATTCCTCGGTGCCCGTGCCGTTGGGAGCGATGACGCCGAGCCCCGTGACCACGACCCGAGGTGTCGCGGTCGTACGGGCGGCTGACGTAGGGGAATCCGCCGGGGCGGGTGCGGTGCGGCCGTTCACTGCGCGCTCCCCGGGTCGGTGAGCACGATCGCGCTCTGGAACCCGCCGAAGCCGCTGGCCACCGACAGCACGGTGTTCACCTGCGCCTGCCTGGCCACCAGCGGCACATAGTCCAGATCCAGATCGGGATCGGGCTCGCGGAGATTGGCGGTGGGCGGAATCACCGCGTGCTCGATGGTCAGCGCGCTGGCTGCGACCTCCAGCGCACAGATCGCCCCCAGCGAGTGCCCGATCATCGACTTGATCGAGCTGACCGGGGTGGCATAGGCGTGCTCGCCCAAGCTCCGCTTGAACGCCGCGGTCTCGTGGAGGTCGTTCTGTTTCGTCGCCGAGCCATGGGCGTTGATGTAGTCGATGTCCTTCGGGTCCTTCCGCGCCCGGTCCAGGGCCGCGCGGATGGCGTCGGCCATCTCCTTACCGTCCGGGCGCAGGCCCGTCATGCTGTACGCGTTACAGCGCGCGGCGTACCCAGCGATCTCCGCGTAGGCCCGGGCCCCACGGCGGCGTGCATGGCCGAGCTCCTCCAGGACGAAGAAGGCGGCACCCTCGCCGAGGACGAACCCGTCACGGGTGCGGTCGAAAGGGCGGGAGGCCGTCTCCGGCTCGTCGTTGCGTGGAGTGGTGGCCTTGATCGCGTCGAAGCAGGCCACGGTGATCGGGGAGATCGCCGCGTCCGAGGCCCCGGCGACCATCACCTCCGCCGCCCCGTCGCGGATCAGGTCCGCGGCGTGGGTGACCACATCGATCCCCGAAGTGCAGCCCGCGGAGACCACCCCCGCCGGGCCCTCGGCCTCGGCCAGCCAGGCGATCTCCCTGGTCATGGAGGAAGGCAGGAAGTAGTCGTACAAGTACGGGACCCCGTGGGCGGGGTCCACCTCCCACAGCTTCCCCTCATCGCTGACCACTGCGTACTCGCGGTCCAGGCTCATGGTCATCCCGCAGGCGGTGCCCACCATCACGCCGGTGCGCAGCGGGTCCGTCTCACCGGAAACCCCGCTGTCCGCCAGTGCCTCCCGGGCGGCCACGTACGCGAACTGGGTGGTGCGGTCCCAGGCCCGGATCTGGCGCCGGCTCAGCCCCTCCGCCACCGGATCGAAGTTGCACTCGGCCGCCACCTGGGAGCGGAACGGTGAGGCGTCAAAGGACGAGATGGTGCGGGTGGCGGTCCGCCCCGCCGTGAGTAGTTCCCAGAACGGCTTGGTGCCCACGTCGCCCGGGGCCACCACGCCGATACCCGTGATCACGACGCGTCTGGCGTCATGCGTGTTGGACACTGCGTCTCCTTAGCCGTCGTCGCGCCCGGGCCGCGGGGCGGCGAGGGCGCGTCGATGCCAGCGTGACCCGCGGTGTTCAAGCCGGGGTGGAGGCGGGTTGGGGCAGCGTGCGGGGCCGGGAGGCGTGCTCTCGCAATCGCGGGCGTCGGCCACGGGACCAGGAGCGCCGGTGCGGCGCCGGTGCGTAGGGACGCGCAGGGTTGTTCACGGGGCGCCGTGTGGGCGCGGGTGGGCTTGCCTGTTGCTCCGAGGCCGGCGAGGCGGAAGAAGCGCCCTAATCCAACTGGGCGTCCAGCTTCTCGCGCAGCCGGCGCAGGACAAGCACCGTGGTGCGCAGATCGTCGTGGGTGATGCCCGAGGTGAGGTCCTGGAGCCACTGCCGCTCCAGGGGCCGCAGGTCGTCCAGCGCCCTTCGGCCCCGATCGGTCAGCTCGACCAGGGGGCTGCGTTGGTCCTGGGGGTTGGGGCAGGTCGTCACGACGCCTTCGGCCCGCAGCCGGTCGACGGTCTGCTGGACTGCCTGGCGGCGCAGCCCGCGCTCGCGGGCGAGCCGGGCGACGGTGGAGGGGCCGTCCAGCAGCAGACCGGCCACCTGCCAGCGGGCCGATGTGAGTCCGGCGTGGGCGGAGAGCTGGTCTCCCGCACGCAGCAGCCGACCGTTGACCGCGAAGACCTCGGCGGTCACCTCGACCAGGGTGTCCGCTTCCGGCGTTGACGCATCCATGGCCTCAGCGTATGTCCCGGCAACCAGAGAACGACAAGAGCTTGTCGAAAAGCTCGGTTCCTGGCTACTCTCGGCACGCCACACGAGCCCGTCGACCCCGAAGCTCACCGCCCCGGAAAGTGAGGAACCGTGCCATCCACGAATCCGCGCGCCACTCCCGTCGCGACGGGCACCGACGGCGGTGGGTTTACACACCGGCAGATCATGACGGCCATGTCGGGGCTGCTGCTGGCGGTGTTTCTCGCGGCGCTGGACCAGACCGTCATCGCCACCGCGATGCGCACCATCGCGGACCAGCTGCACGGCCAGACCGAGCAGGCATGGGCCACCACGGCGTATCTGATCGCCTCGGTGCTGGCGATGCCCTTCTACGGAAAGCTCTCCGACATCTACGGGCGCAAGCCCATGTACCTCATCGCCATCGTCGTCTTCGTCGTGGGCTCGCTGCTGTGCGGCATGGCCGACTCGATGGTGACGCTGGCACTATTCCGTGCGGTGCAGGGACTGGGCGGCGGCGGGCTGATGTCGCTGCCGACCGCCGTGGTGGCCGACCTCGCCCCGGTGCGCGAGCGCGGGCGCTACTTCGCGTATCTACAGATGGCCTGGGTCGCGGCGAGCATCGTCGGCCCGCTGGCCGGCGGCGCCTTCGCGGAGGCCGGGGACGTGCTCGGCCTCGACGGCTGGCGCTGGGTCTTCCTGCTCAATGTGCCGCTGGGCGCGCTGGCCTTGATCACGGTGCGCCGCGCGCTCGACCTGCCGCACGAACGGCGCGAACACCGCATCGACGCACTGGGCGCAGTGGCGCTGGCGCTGTTCCTGGTACCGCTGCTGATCGTGGCCGAACAGGGCCGGGCCTGGGGCTGGACCTCCCCCGTCTCGCTGGTGATGTTCGCACTGGGGGTGGCCGGTCTCGCGCTGTTCATCCCGGTCGAGCTGCGCCGGGGCGCGGAGGCCGTACTGCCGCTGCGGCTCTTCAGGCGCGGCGGCATCGCCCTGTGCTCGACGATCAACTTCACCATCGGCGTGGGCATTTTCGGTACGGTCACGACCCTGCCGCTCTTCCTGCAGATGGCGCAGGGCCGCACCCCCACCGAGGCGGGGCTCGTCGTGATCCCGTTCATGGTGGGCACCATCGCCTCCCAGGTCGTCTCCGGGAAACTCATCTCCGCGTCAGGCAAGTTCAAGAAGCAGGCGATCGTGGGCCTGGGCTCCATGGCGGGCGCGTTGCTGACGCTGTCCACGTCCGGCGTCTCCACCCCGATGTGGGGCATCACCCTGATCGTCTTGTGGCTGGGCATGGGCATCGGGCTGTCCCAGACCGTCATCACCCTCGCCATGCAGAACTCGGCGCCCAAGAGCGAGCTGGGCGTGGCCAACGCCGCCTCAGGTCTGTGCCGCCAGATCGGCGGATCGACCGGAATCGCGGTCCTGTTCTCGGTGATGTTCGGGGTGGCCATCGCGCGCCTGACCGAACTGTGGCACAGCCCCGGCTTCTCGCGGCTGGCCTCCGACCCGGCGGTGGCCGACAACCCCACGAATCACCACTTCCTCCAGGTGGTCGGGGCGAACAGCACCTCGAAGATCGATCTGAACGACACCTCGTTCCTGCAAGGAATTGACTCCCGGCTGGCGCACCCCGTCATGGAGTCCTTCGCACACGGCTTCCACGCCATGTACCTCGTCAGCGGCGCGGTGCTGCTGGCCGGGTTCGTCCTGACGTGGTTCCTGCGGGAGCTGGAGGACGGGACGCAGGACGCGTCCGCCGCGCAGGTGAGTGACCAGGGTGCGACAGCGGCGGATGGCGGCAGCCCGCAGGGCCAGGACGTGTGAGAACGGGATTCCGCATCAAGTCCGCCGGCCCTCAACTCCCGCTCTCGTCACCTTCATTACGGAGATGAGAGCGGGAGCAACGACGGTGGGAGGGCACGAGGAGTAGCGGAAACTGCCTCCAAGGGATCAGTGTGCCTTCCGCCTTCCGCACGTGGTAAATCACTTCCGTGCCCTTTCCTTGGCCCCTCTCCCGCCCCCGGTTAGCGTCTGACTGGTTTGGCCGACCGTATGGCCACGGCAGTTCACCGGAGGTATGAGAGGCGATGGAATTCAAGGCGCTCGGCCCCATCGAAGTAGTCAACGACCGACTCGTTTACACACCAAGTGCTCCCAAGGTAAAGCAGGTTCTCGCGCTGCTGGTGATGCGGACGAACCAGATCGTCAGGCTGGAGTCCATCATCGACGAACTGTGGGGCGACCACGCCCCACGCACCGCCGTCACCACGGCCCAGACGTATATCTACCAACTGCGCAAGGATTTCGTCGTCGAGCTCGGCGAGGAACTCGGCGAACGCTTCATCGTCACCACCCCGCCCGGCTATGTGCTCAGCGTCCCCGAGGATTCCCTGGACATCCGCGTCTTCGAGCAGTTGGCTGACCGCGCCCACGCCTGCACCGCGGTCGGCGACGCCGAGGGCACGGCGCGCTGGGCGAAGGCGGCGCTCCAGGTATGGCGCGGCGCCCCGCTCGCCGACGTCCCCTGCGGGCGCGTGCTCCAGGACTATGTCAGCAACCTGGAGGAGAAACGCGTCTCCACCCAGGAGCTGTACGTACGGGCCGCCATGAACCTGGAGCGCTACCGCGATCTGATCACCGATCTGCGCTCGCTGGTGATGGAATACCCGTTCAACGAGTGGCTCCACGCCCAGCTCGTCCTCGCCCTGAACAAGGCCGGGCGCCGGGTCGATGCCCTGCACGCCTACCAAAAGGTCCGCACCCTGTTGCGCGACGAACTCGGCCTGGACCCCTCGCACGATCTCCAGCATGCACAGCAGGAGGTGCTCAGGTCCTCGCCCTGATCGGACGCACATGGACTCACAGGCCACACCAGCCCCTGATCCCACTCCCGGCGAAGCGGCTGACACGGGGCGCAGCGGGCGAGACCACTGAGGCACGCCCACCGGGAGCCGGATATGACAAGAGCGCCGCGCACCCGAGCAGGAAGCCGACAACGCCGTCCGCCGCCGGGCCCGGGCCGGAGTGGAGCACACCTTCTCATGGATGGAGAACCGGAAGATCCTGCGTGACTGCCGTCTGCACGGAACCGGCGTGCACCACGCGCTGCTCGGCGTCGCACGGCTCCACAACCTCGCGCTCAGTGGATGAGTTGGTCGCGCCTCACCGTGAACTCCTCGCGGCCATCGGACGCGGCGACGCCGTGCGGCGAGGTGGAGACCGCGACGGCCTCGTCGTCCTCCGGCAGGCCGTGGCCTTCGGCAACCACGCAGGCAACGGTGACCTCCACCAGGCCATTCGCCGGATTGAACCAGGCTGCGCTCCGGCAGCTCCAGGCAGCCCCTGCCGTGCGAGCCGGCAGGTCAGCGACCCGAATCCGGTACCTCGCGCGGGGCGGACGAAGCCTGATCTCCGGGCCGAGAGACCCAGCCGGCGGTGGCGGCCAGAGTACGCAGGACGGTAGCGCCGACGAACACCACCGAGGAGACCGGCCATCCCACCCATCGCGTCAGATCGCCTCGCAGGTCGGGATCGACCTCGACGGTCACCCGGATGTATCTGCTCTGCAACCTGGTGACCTTGGTGGACCGAGGTGCCGAGACATCCGGCCCGCGCCGCAATGCCGCGCGGTAGCTCTCCTTGCGCTGACTCATGCCTCATCCTGACGCTTGATCAGTTCCTCCGCGAAGTCCATGTACGCCGACCCCTTGGCCTGCACCGGGTTCCCAAATGACTGGGCGTACAGGTCGAGCCGCGCGATATGGGTGTCCAGCACCTCGAAACCCCGCTCGGTGAGTGCCTCGCGAGCGTCCGCATCGGGCCCGGTGCGCGTGGC
>Ga0207426_1000769_pt1 | contig 35631 bp, 29 predicted proteins | sample AraplaMF_Cvi_mMS_FD_184265 | JGI IMG/M metagenome (GOLD analysis project Ga0207426, IMG submission 184265) | Arabidopsis root microbial communities from the University of North Carolina, USA - plate scrape MF_Cvi_mMS (SPAdes) (version 2) | ecosystem: Host-associated > Plants > Roots > Endosphere... | reverse complement strand
CGGGAAGTAGATGCGGACGATGTCGGCCTTCTTGTTGGCGACGAGATCGACGAAGCCGGGATCCTGATGGCTGAAGCCGTTATGGTCCTGCCGCCAGACATGCGAGGTCAGGAGATAGTTGAGCGAGGCGATCGGGCGCCGCCACGGCAGCTCGCGCGTAACCTTCAACCATTTGGCGTGCTGGTTGAACATGGAATCGACGATGTGGATGAACGCCTCGTAGCAAGAGAAGAAGCCGTGCCGGCCGGTGAGCAGATAGCCTTCGAGCCAGCCCTGGCAGAGATGCTCGCTCAGCACCTCCATCACGCGGCCGTCCTGAGCGAGATGCACGTCATACGGTTCGGTCGGCTCCATCCAGACGCGTTCGGTCGCCTCGAACACCGCATCGAGCCGGTTTGACGCGGTCTCGTCCGGACCCATGATGCGGAAGTTGCGCTCTTGCGCGTTGAGGCGGATGACGTCGCGCAGGAACTTGCCGAGCTCGCGCGTCGCTTCGCCGGTGACGGCACCGGGTTGCGGCACCTCGACCGCGAAGCTGCGGAAGTCGGGCAGCTTCAGCTCCTTCTTGAGCAGGCCGCCGTTCGCGTGCGGAGTGGCGCCCATGCGCCTGTTGCCTTCAGGTGCCAGCGCCTGGAGCGCGGGAACGAGCGCGCCGCTCGCGTCGAACAGTTTTTCCGGCTCGTAGCTTCGCATCCAGTCTTCAAGGATCTTCAGATGCGCCGGATTTTCGCGGCAGCTCGCGACCGGCACCTGATGTGCGCGCCAAAAACCTTCGACCTTCTTGCCGTCGACCTCCTTCGGACCGGTCCAGCCCTTCGGGCTGCGCAGCACGATCATCGGCCAGCGCGGCCGTTCGACCGCCTTGCGGCCGTCGCGGGCGTGCTGCTGGATCGAGCGGATGCTGGCGAAGGCGACGTCGAGCGCATCCGCCATGGCCTGGTGCATCAATTTGGGATCGTCGCCCTCGACGAACAGCGGCTCGTGGCCGAGCCCACGGAACAGGTCGCGGATCTCGCTGTCGGGCATCCGTCCGAGCACGGTGGGATTGGCGATCTTGTAGCCGTTGAGATGCAGGATCGGCAGCACCGCGCCGTCATGCGCCGGGTTCAGGAACTTGTTGGAGTGCCAGGACGCGGCCAACGGGCCGGTCTCGGCCTCGCCGTCGCCGACGACGCAGGCGACGACCAGGTCGGGGTTGTCGAACGCCGCGCCATAGGCGTGCACCAGCGCGTAGCCGAGTTCGCCGCCCTCGTGGATCGAGCCCGGCGTTTCCGGCGCCGCATGGCTCGGAATGCCGCCGGGGAAGGAGAACTGCCGGAACAGCTTGCGCAGCCCCTCCGCATCGCGCGCGATGTCGGGATAGATCTCGCTGTAGCTGCCTTCGAGATAGGTGTTGGCGACCATGCCCGGGCCGCCATGGCCGGGGCCGCAGACATAGAGCACGCCGACATCGAGCGCGCGGATCACGCGGTTGAGATGGGCATAGATGAAGTTCAGGCCGGGCGTCGTGCCCCAATGGCCGAGCAGACGCGGCTTGATATGCTCGGGCCGCAACGGCTCGCGCAGCAACGGGTTGTCGAGCAGGTAGATTTGCCCGACCGAGAGGTAGTTGGCGGCACGCCAGTAACGATCGAGCAGATCGAGGTCGCTGCTTGCAGCGGCCGATTGTTGTTGCTTTGTCATATTCTTGCTGACCTTCACCCGGGATCGTCATCAACCGGGTTCCGGCGAGATCGATCCTCGACCGCATCAAAACGGAGGCGAGGTCACGCGGTGTTGCGTGAGGTCAAAGGTGGGCGCGCGAAGTTTGGGCAGCGCTACTGTGCATGGGGTTGTTTTCACGATTTTTGTTTGTGTTCTTGATTTGTTCCTTTCTCGTGTTATCTTGGCTGTATGAGTCCAGCAGCATCCTCTCATGCTCTCAAGCACCCGCCGGTCAAGGCGCCCTCCGAGCCGGCGGGTGCGGACTCTGATTTTCCCGAGCTTGCGGTCGCCATCGACCGCCAGCGCAGGCGAGGCCGCGGCGCGCAGTCCAATGCCAGCGGCCGCTTTGAGGCCGAGGCCCGCGTCGCCTTCGACGACGGCTGGCAGAGTCTCGAGGATCTGCCGCCGTTTAGGACCACGGTGTCGGTCGACACCTCGCGCAAGGTGATCACGCGCAACGACTCCCCGGACATCGGCTTCGACCGCTCGATCAATCCCTATCGCGGCTGCGAGCACGGTTGCGTCTACTGCTTCGCGCGGCCGACGCATGCCTATCTCGGCCTGTCGCCGGGGCTGGACTTCGAGTCGAAGCTGTTCGTGAAGCCCGAGGCACCTTCGCTGCTGGAGAAGGAGCTCGCCGCACCCGGCTACGAGCCGCGGATGATCGCGATCGGCACCAACACCGATCCCTATCAGCCGATTGAGCGCGAGCGCAAAATCATGCGCGGCATTCTCGAAGTGCTGGAGCGCACCTCGCATCCCGTCGGCATCGTCACCAAATCGGCGCTGGTCGTGCGCGACATCGACATTCTCGCGCGGATGGCCAAGCGCAACCTCGCCAAGGTCGCGATCTCCGTGACCTCGCTCGATCCGAAGCTGGCGCGCACCATGGAGCCGCGCGCCTCGACGCCGCCGAAGCGGCTGGAGGCGCTGAAGCAGCTTTCGGAGGCCGGCATCCCGACCACGGTAATGGTCGCGCCCGTGATCCCCGCACTGAACGATTCCGAGATCGAGCGCATCCTCGATGCCGCCGCCCATGCCGGCGTCAAGGAAGCCTCCTATGTGCTGCTGCGGCTGCCGCTGGAGGTACGCGATCTCTTCCGCGAATGGCTGATGGCGAACTATCCGGACCGCTATCGCCACGTCTTCACGCTGATCCGCGATATGCGCGGCGGCCGCGACTACGACGCCAAATGGGGCGAACGGATGAAGGGCACCGGACCGATGGCCTGGACCATCGGCCGCCGCTTCGAGATCGCCTGCGACAGGCTCGGGCTGAACAAGCGCCGCTCGAAGCTGACGACCGATCACTTTGCCAGGCCGAAGCGGAACGGCGATCAGCTCAGCCTGTTCTGATCCGATCAAGTGGAAGAGGCGTCGCATGAGTAAGGAATTGCCGGCTCCGGTGCCACGGCTCACCGTCATCACGCTCGGCGTCGCCGACATCCGCGCCAGCATCGCCTTTTATGACGCGCTCGGTTTCGCGCGCCGGCTGAAGGCCACCGGCGAGGCGGTCGCGTTCTACGACACCGGCGGTCCGGTGCTCGCGCTGTATCCTTGGGATCTGCTCGCCGCCGATGCCAGGCTGCCTGACGATCCCAGGCCATCGACGTTCCGCGGCGTCACGCTCGCCTGGAACTGCGCTTCGCGCGAGGAGGTCGATGCGGTGCTGGCCTTCGCCCTTGGCAAGGGCGCGAAGCTGCTGAAGGCCGCGCATGAAACCGAATATGGCGGCTATTCCGGCTATTTCGCCGACCCCGACGGCCATCCCTGGGAGGTCGTGGTCGCGCCCGGCATCGAGGTCGGCGAGGACCGGCGGGTGCATCTGGCGGAGTAGGGCGGCCGGCCTGAATAACGGGAATTATCCGGGGTTCCCGGTTGCGCCGGCAAGGCCGCTTGCGCACGATCCCGGCCATGATTCGGGACAAGTCCGCCGGGAAACCGGCCAAAGGCGCGCCGAAAGAGGGTGCTGCGAAGAAGGCCGCACCCGCCAAGGCGGCCAAAGCCATTGCAGCGAAGCCTTCCGCAGCGAAGTCTCCGGCCGCGAAGGCTGCTGCCGTGAAGGTCCCCGCCGGCCGGAAAGGCATCATCGCGATCGCGCCGCCGAGCTTCCGCCGCGAGCGCGCTCTGATCAAGCGCGGCGTCTGGCCCGTCGCTGGCTGCGACGAGGCCGGCCGCGGGCCGCTCGCCGGACCGGTGGTGGCGGCCGCGGTGATTCTCGATCCCGACCGCATTCCGCGCGGCATCGACGATTCCAAGCGCTTGACCGCCGAAGAGCGCGAAAAGCTGTTCGACAAGATCTGCGCCACCGCCCAGGTCTCGGTCGCCGTCGCCTCGCCGGCGCGAATCGACCGCGACAACATCCTGCGCGCCTCGCTATGGGCGCTGAAGCGCGCCGTGGTGGCCTTGCCCGAGGCGCCCCGCCACGTCTTCGTCGACGGCCGCGACCGCCTCGACACGGAATGCGACTGCGAGGCCGTGATCGGCGGCGACGGCATCGTGCTGTCGATCGCCGCAGCCTCCATCGTCGCCAAGGTGACGCGCGACCGCCTGATGTGCGCGCTGGCCCAGGATTGTCCAGGCTACGGCTTCGAGCAGCACAAGGGCTACGGCGTCCCCGAGCATCTCGATGCCCTCAACCGCCTCGGGCCCACCGTCCACCACCGCAGCTTCTTCGCCCCCGTCGCGGCCGCGCGCGCCAAGCACATGCCCTGGACGGTCGAGCCGGTGCAGGACCTGTTCTCGGTCACCGAGGTCGAGGTGCAGGTGGAGGCAAGCGTCGAGATCGACGCGTCGGCGAATCTCTAAACCTTCACCCTGTCTCTACCCCATCCGTCATGGCCGGGCATAGCCGTCCGAAGGACGGCGTCGCTTCCGCTCGCCTATGACCCGGCCATCCACGCCTCACTTACCGCACGAAGAACGTGGATGCCCGGGACAAGCCCGGGCATGACGAGCAGACCGAAGTTGCCACGACGCGCAGCGCCCCTTATCAAAGTAGCCGTGAGCGAATAGGGCCGGCTGGACGGGTTGGCTGCATCTTTCGGACGTTGCATGCGGTTTACCTCCCTGGTCATCGAGCTCATTCGCGCCCGGCCGCGGCTGATCGTCTGGATCGCCGTGTTGCTGCAGGCCTTGATGTGGCTGTTCGTGGCGCTGGTGTTTTACCGCAGCCCGCCTGGCTCGCTGGCGACGCTGCTGGCCTTCGGCCGGGAGTACCAGGTCGGCACCGATCTCGGTCCGCCCTTGCCGGTCTGGCTCGCCGACATCGCCTATCGCCTCGCCGGCGGCCACATGTTCGGCGTCTATGTGCTCGCCCAGCTCTGCGAGATCGCGACCTTCATCGCGCTCTATCATCTCTCCCGCGCGGTGGTCGGCTCGCAGCAGGCGGTGCTCGCCGTGCTCCTGACCATGACCGTGCTCGCCTTCTCCTCGTCAGCGCTCGATTTCGGGCCCCTCGTGCTGGCGCGGCCGCTCTGGGCGCTTCTTCTGCTGCATTCCTGGCAGATCATCGGCCAGCGCCGCGGCAATGCCTGGTTCGCCTGGTCGATCGAGGCCGGCCTCTTGCTGCTGACGACGCCGGCGGCGGTCTTCCTGCTGCTCCTGCTCGTCGTCTTCGCGCTCTCGACCGCGGGCGGCCGCCGCACGCTGCGCGCGCTCGATCCGCTGTTCGCCCTGATCGTCGTCGCGGTGCTGGCGTTGCCCTATGCGGCCTGGCTCATGCGCGCCGAGACGCTGGTGCTGCCGACCTTGCCGCAGGTGGCCGAGCTGAATGCCCGCGTGCTCCACGCGGCCTGGCTGCTTGGCGGGCTCGTGCTCGGTGCGGCCGCGATTCCGGCGCTGAGCTTCCTCAACGCCGGCCTGTTCGTCGCCAAGGGCGAGGAGGCGCCGATCATCTATCGCCCGCCGGTCGAGCCGCTCGCGCGCAGCTTCGTCTATTTCTTCGCGCTGGCCCCTGCGCTCGGCGCCGTGCTGATCTCGGGCCTGCTCGGGCTCGAGTCGGTCGTCGGCGGCGCCGGCGTCCTGCTGGTCATGTCCGGGCTCGCCGTGGTCGTCGCGGCCGGCGACCTGATCGCGATGCGCCGCGCGCGGATGCTGCGCACGGTATGGGCTGCCGCCGTCGTAGCGCCCGCAATCGGCGTGGTGCTCGCTGTCCTGTTCCTGCCCTGGACCGGCGCCAACGAGGTTGCGACCTCGATGCCGGGGCGCGCGATCTCGGACTTCTTCGACGAGAGCTTTGCGCGCCGCACCAACCACCGCCTGCGCGCGGTTGCCGGCGAGACCCAGCTCGCCAGCCTGATCACGCTGCACTCCGGCCGGCCGCATCTCTTCATCGACGCCGACCCTGCGCGGACGCCGTGGATCAATCAGACCAAATTCGCCGAGACCGGGGGTGTCGTGGTCTGGCGTGCCTCCGACACCGCCGGCACCCCTCCGCCCGAGATTCTCAAGCGCTTCCCCGGCATCGTGCCGGAAGTGCCGCGCGCCTTCGAATGGCTGGTGACCGGCCGCCAGCAGCTCTTGCGCATCGGCTGGGCCATCGTGCGGCCGAAGGGAAGCTGACGCGCGCTCTCTCCGTCGTCATTGCGAGCGCAGCGAAGCAATCCAGAATCTTTCCTGCGGAAATAGTCTGGATTGCTTCGTCGCAAGGGCTCCTCGCAATGACGGGGAGAAGGCGTTCTGCCCCTCACGCGCCCGCCAGCATCTTCGCGATCGCCCGCAGATCCTGCCAGGCCAGCCGCTTGTAGGACGGAGAGCGCAGCAGATAGGCCGGATGGAACGTCGGCAGCGCGCGGATGGTGCGCTGGCCGGTCTCGTAGTCGAACCAGCGTCCGCGCGTGCGCATGATGCCCTCGCGGGTCGACAGCAGCGTCTGCGTCGAGGGATTGCCGAGCGTCACCAGCAGGTCCGGATTCACCAGCTCGATCTGGCGCTGGATGAAGGGCAGGCAGATCTGCGTCTCCTGCGGCGTCGGCGTGCGGTTGCCGGGCGGCCGCCAGGGAATGACGTTGGCGATGTAGGCGGTGGTGCGGTTGAGGCCGATCGCCCCGATCATGAGGTCGAGCAGCTTGCCGCTGCGACCGACGAAGGGCAGCCCCTCGATGTCCTCGTCTCGGCCCGGCGCCTCGCCGACGAACATGATGCGCGCCTGCGGATTGCCGTCGGCGAACACCAGCCTTGTTGCGGTATGCTTCAGCGCGCAGCCCTCGAAGTTCTGCATCAGCTCGCGCAGCGCCTCCAGCGTCGGCGCGGTGCGCGCAGCCTCGCGTGCGGAGGCGATGGCGACATCAGGTGCTGGCGCGGCTTCGCCGCGCATGACGGCGGGTGCCGCAACCGGCCGCGGCGCCTCGACCGGAGGGGCCGCGCGCGGGGCCGGCGGCGGGGCATCTAATTCCGCCAGGCGGTCGATCGGTTCCTCCGCGAGCGCGCAGTCGACACCCGCCTCCAGATAGAAGGCGAGCAGCTCTCGGACGGTGGGTGCGGGTTCGGGGATCATGGGAAAGTCTGACTTTTATATCACCTTGGACGGCCTTGCATCCCACCGGAATGCATTTCCGAGGTTGTCCTACCCGGAAAAATCGGAAACAAGAGGGCGCAATCGACCAAGGACCGTCTCAAGGGCTGAGATCAGATGAGCACCGAAGAACTTCCCCCGCGCGAATCCATGGAATTCGACGTCGTCATCGTTGGCGCCGGCCCCTCGGGCTTGGCGGCCGCGATCCGGCTGAAGCAGCTCAACGCCGATCTCAACGTCGTCGTGGTGGAGAAGGGCTCCGAGGTCGGCGCGCATATTCTCTCGGGCGCCGTGATCGACCCGGCCGGGCTCGACAAGCTCATTCCGGACTGGCGCGAGGATTCCGACTGCCCGCTGAAGACGCAGGTCAAGGACGATCGCTTCTACTGGATGACGGGCGGCGGCGCGATCAAGCTGCCGAACTTCATGATGCCGCCGCTGATGGACAACCATCACTGCTACATCGGCTCGCTCGGCAATGTCTGCCGCTGGCTGGCGCGCAAGGCGGAGGCGCTCGGCGTCGAGATCTATCCGGGCTTTGCCGCCGCCGAAGTGCTCTATGACGAGCAGGGCGCAGTGAAGGGCATCGCCACCGGCGACATGGGCGTCGGCCGCGACGGCAAGCCCAAGGACTCCTTTACCCGCGGCATGGAGTTGCTCGGCAAGTACACGCTGTTCGCCGAAGGCGCCCGCGGCAGCCTGACCAAGCAGCTCATCAACAAGTTCGCGCTCGACGCCAAGAGCGAGCCGCCGAAGTTCGGCATCGGGCTGAAGGAAGTCTGGCAGATCGATCCGGCAAAGCACCAGAAGGGCCTGATCCAGCATTCGTTCGGCTGGCCGCTCGACCTGAAGACCGGCGGCGGTTCGTTCCTCTATCATTACGACGACAACCTCGTCGCCGTCGGCTTCGTCGTGCATCTGAACTACGACGATCCCTATCTGTCGCCGTTCGACGAATTCCAGCGCTTCAAGACCCATCCCTCGATCCGCGACACCTTCGAAGGCGCCAAGCGGCTCGCCTATGGCGCGCGCGCGATCACCGAGGGCGGCTATCAGTCGGTGCCGAAGCTGAGCTTCCCCGGCGGCGCGCTGGTCGGCTGCGCGGCCGGCTTCGTCAACGTGCCGCGCATCAAGGGCGTGCACAACGCGATGGGCACCGGCATGCTGGCGGCGGAACACCTCGCGGCTGCGCTCGCGGCCGATCGCGCCAATGACGAGCTGGTCGAGTATGAGAACGCCTGGCGCTCCTCGTCGGTCGGCAAGGATTTGTTCCTGGTGCGCAACGTCAAGCCGCTGTGGTCGAAGTTCGGCACCGTGCTCGGCGTCGCGCTCGGCGGCTTCGACATGTGGTGCAACACGCTGTTCGGCACCTCGCTGTTCGGCACGCAGTCGCACGCCAAGCCCGATCGCGCCACGCTCGATCCGGCCAAGAGCCACGCGCCGAAGAACTACCCGAAGCCGGACGGCAAGATCTCCTTCGACAAGCTGTCCTCGGTGTTCCTGTCCAACACCAATCATGAGGAGGACCAGCCGGTCCATCTCAAGGTCGCGGACATGAATCTGCAGAAGACCTCGGAGCACGACGTGTTCGCCGGTCCCTCGAACCGGTATTGCCCGGCCGGCGTCTATGAATGGGTCGAAGAGGGCGCGAGCCCGCGCTACCAGATCAACGCCCAGAACTGCGTCCACTGCAAAACCTGCGACGTGAAGGACCCCAACGGCAACATCACCTGGGTTCCGCCGGAGGGCGGTGGCGGCCCGAACTACGAGGCGATGTAAGAGCGGGCCAATCGAAGCGGGACTCAGAGCGGACGGTCACAAAAGGTGATCCGGCCGCACGTTCGCGTGAGGACCCGGGCGCGGCGACCTGCCGCGGCCACGATAAGGCCATACTGGCAGCGTCTTGGGGCGTTATAGGCCGATTTGGGGCGTGCGGAGGGGATCGTCCGGCCCGAATCCTTGCGGTGAAGCGCCAAAAGCGGCATTGTCGGCCCGACGGTTCCGGGTCCCGATGCCACCGGTCGCGTTCGCATGCGAGACGGCCTTTTGCTGCAAACCCAGGCACTACCAACTCAAGGCGAGCCCTGATGTTCTCAAATCGTTTCAACCGCTGGACTGTTGCCGCCATCGCCCTCATGGGCACAGCGATCGCGACGGTCCCCGGCGCGGTCCTGGCGCAGACGCCGGATCACCCCGCCGACACGGCGGCGCAGTTTCCGACCCGAAACGATCTGAAGTCGCTCACCGGTGCCGGCAGCTATCTTGCCGCCCGCCATGCCAGCGTCGAGCGCGATGCGGCTTCGGCGGCCGCCTTTTACCGCTCCGCGCTCCGCACCGATCCCAAGAACAACGAGCTGCTCGACCGCGCCTTCATCTCGTCGGTCGCCGACGGCGACATCGACGAGGCGGTCAAGCTCGCCGAGCGCATCCTCACCATCGACAAGACCAACCGCGTCGCGCGTCTCGTCGTCGGCGTGCATGACCTGAAGCTGAAGAAGTACGCGACCGCGCAGAGCAACATCAACCAGTCGATCCGTGGTCCGATCACCGATCTCGTCGCCACGCTGCTGTCGGGCTGGGCCGCCTATGGCGCCGGCGATGCCAAGGGCGGCGTCGCCACCATCGACAAGCTCGCCGGTCCCGAATGGTATCCGCTGTTCAAGGACCTGCACGCCGGCATGATCCTCGATCTCGCCGGCAAGGAGAAGGACGCCGGCACCCGCTTCGAGCGCGCCTACAAGCTCGACGATTCCATGCTGCGTGTCACCGAGGCCTATGCGCGCTGGCTGTCGCGCAACAAGGATTCGGCCGCGGCGACCAATGTCTACCTGGCCTTCGACAAGAAGCTCGCCCGCCATCCGCTGATTGTGGAAGGCCTGCGCGACACCAAGGCCGGTAAGAAGCTGCCGCCGCTGGTCGATTCCGCGCAGGCCGGCGCCGCCGAAGCGCTCTACGGCATCGGCGCCACGCTGACCCGCCGCGGCGGCGAGGACCTCGCGCTGGTCTATCTCCAGCTCTCGCTCTATTTGCAGCCGACGCATCCGCTGGCGCTGCTCTCGCTCGCCGATCTCTATGAATCGGTGAAGCGGCCGCAGATGGCGATCAAGGTCTACGAGCGCGTGCCGGCGACCTCGCCGCTGAAGCGCAACGCGCAGATCCAGCTCGCCATCGACCTGGACTCGGCCGACCGCACCGACGACGCGATCAAGATCCTCAAGGGCGTCACCACGGAGGATGCCAAGGATCTCGAGGCCATCATGGCGCTCGGCAATATCGAGCGCGGCCGCAAGAAGTTCGGTGACTGCGGCGCGACCTATTCGCGCGGCATCGAGGTGCTGCAGCCCGGCAACGACAAGGCCAACAGCGTCTGGTACTACTATCGCGGCATCTGCGAGGAGCGCTCCAAGGAGTGGGCCAAGGCCGAGGCCGACATGAAGAAGGCGCTCGAGCTGCAGCCCGACCAGCCGCATGTCCTCAACTATCTCGGCTATTCCTGGATCGACCAGGGCGTGAATCTCGACGAAGGCATGAAGATGATCAAGCGCGCCGTCGAGCAGCGTCCCGACGACGGCTACATCGTCGACTCGCTCGGCTGGGCCTATTACCGCATCGGCAATTACGAAGAGGCGGTGAAGAACCTCGAGCGCGCGATCGACCTCAAGCCGGAAGATCCCACCATCAACGATCACCTCGGCGACGCCTATTGGCGCGTCGGCCGCACGCTGGAAGCCAAATTCCAGTGGGCGCATGCGCGCGATCTCAAGCCCGAGCCGGATGACCTTCCGAAGATCGAGGCCAAGATCGCCAACGGTTTGACCGACGACAATTCGAACTCTTCCGCGGCGCAGGCCGAGAAGAAGAAGGACGACGGCAAGGGCGGCTAAGGGTGCGTTTGGGGGCTGATCGTCAATGCCGGCGTTGATTGAAGAGGGACGGGCGAAGGTCAACTTAAGCCTTCGCGTCGTTGGCCGTCGTGCGGACGGCTATCATGATCTCGAGAGCGTGGTCGCGTTCGCCGATTGCGCGGATCGGCTCACGCTGGAGCCGGGCGGCGAGCTGAAGCTCGCCACCACCGGGCCGCTCGCCGCAGCTTGCGGCGATGCCAGCGACAATCTCGTGTTCAAGGCGGCCAAGCTTCTGGCCGAATCCGTGCCGGGCCTGAAGCTCGGTGCCTTCGCGCTCGACAAGGTGCTTCCCGTGGCCGCCGGCATCGGCGGCGGCTCGGCCGATGCCGCTGCCGCGCTGCGCCTGCTGGCTCGCCTCAACAATCTGCCGCTTGACGATCCGCGCCTGCAGCAGGTCGCACTGGCGACCGGTGCCGACGTGCCGGTGTGCCTGTTCTCGCGCGCCTGCGACATGACCGGTGTCGGCGAGCAGTTGCTGCCGCTCGCCTTGCCGAGCATGCCCTGCGTGATGGTCAATCCGCGCGTGCCGGTGGCGACCAAGGACGTGTTCCAGGAGTTGGGCCTGCGCAACGGCGAGCTCCTGGTCGGCGCCACCTCCGTGCTGGACGCCCCGGCCTGGCCGGAGGAGGGTGGGTCGATCGCCGATTGGGTCGACGTTCTCGAAACCGTCGCCAATGATCTCGAAGCGCCGGCGATGCGCATCGAGCCGGTGATTGGCGAGGTGCTGGACGCGCTGCGCGATTCCGCTGGCGTCAAGCTCGCCCGCATGTCCGGCTCCGGTGCGACATGCTTTGCAATCTATGGCGCGCCCACCGACGCCCATGCTGCCGCCGAGAAGATTCGGCGCGATCACCCCGGCTGGTGGGTGCATGCGGGGACGTTGAGTTAGGTCCTTCCGAAGACGGTGCCGTAGGGTGGGCAAAGCGAAGCGTGCCCACGCAATCTTTGTGACCGAGAGAGGTGGTGGGCACAGCGCTAGCGCGCCTTTGCCCACCCTACGGCAGCGGAGCCGGTTACGGCAGCGGAGTTAACCCGCGCCGTCCTCGTCGAGCTCCAGAAACCGCCGGATCTCACCCAGCACCTCCTTCGGCTTGTCGTGTTGCAGCCAGTGCCCCGCGCCGGCGATGGTCTCCATGCGCGCGTTCGGGAAGTAGCGCTCCAGGCCTGCTGCCTTTGCGCCGGCCAGAAAGCTCTCGCCGGCATTGAGCAGCAGCGTCGGACAAGCGATGCGCGACCACAGCGCGACATGATCGTCCGGCCAGAGCCGGTGCGGCGCAGAGGCGCGCTGATAGGGGTCGAACTTCCAGCTATAGGTGCCGTCCTCGTTCTGCCGGGCGCCGTGGGTGGCGAGGTGCAGCGCAAGCTCGCGCGACAGGCGCTTGTTGTGCAGCACCATCTGCGCGGCGGCGTCCGCCAGCGTCGCATAGCGGCGCGGCGTGCGATCGTGCAGCTTGTCGAGCTGGCTGACCCATTTGGCGATGCGCTCATGCGTCGGCGCCTTCGGCGAATCCGGCAGCATGGTCACACCGTCGAGGACGACCAGCTTGGTGACGAACTCGGGGAACGATCCCGTAAAGATCAGGCTCACCATGCCGCCCATCGAATGGCCGATGAGGGTCACCTGCGGCGCGGCGATGCTACGGACGAGCTGGGCGAGATCGTAGACATACTCAGTCAGCGCGTAGCTGCCGCCTTTGGTCCAGTCGGAATCGCCGTGGCCGCGCAGGTCGGGGGCGATGACGTGGAAATGCGGCTGCAGCGAGCGCGCGATGACGTCCCAGCTTCGGCAGTGATCGCGGCCGCCGTGAACGAGGAGGAGAGGCGGCGCGCCCGCGTTGCCCCAATCGGCATAATGCAGCCGCAGGCCGTGGGACTCGTAGTAGCGACTTTGCGGAGCGAGCATCGGGCCGTGATCCCTGGAAACGCGGTTATCTTGTCGCCGACGAGGCTGGTTGTCGTGTGACGGCTGTCAGATTCATGGTCAGCATGACGCCGGGCTTTGGAAGCTCCTGCACGGCAAACACCGTGCGAGCGGGCCGGTGCTCCCCCATCATCTCGACATAGGCTGTGTTCATCGCCTCGAAGTCCGACATCTGCTTGAGAAACACATTGATGTGGGTGACGTGGTCGAGATCGGAGTCCACCGCGGCCAGCATCACCGCAAACGATTTGAAGATCTGCCGGGTCTGGGAGCCGACATCGGCGCCGACCAGTTGTCCCGTCGCCGGATCGAAGCCCGCAGTCCCGCCGATCCAGATCTGGTCGCCGACTTTGGCGATGTGATTGTAAGGGCCGATCGGTTTTGGTGTGTTCGGCGGCGTTAGCGTTTCGACCCGTGATGTCATCGTGAACCTCGCTTCATGGCCCGCCCTCCAACGTACAATGGACAGTGCTCCGTCAGCCCTGAGCCGGCCGCCGCGCCAGGGCCAGCGAGAGGCCGAGCCCGGCGATGAACATTCCGGAGCCTTGCGTGAGACGCTGCATCAACTGCGGCCGTCCGATCAGCTGCGTGCGCGTTGCGGCGGCCATCAGCACCACGACCACGTCGGCGAGCGTGTTCAGCATCACCGAGATCGCGCCCAGCATGATGAACTGCAGCGTGGGGTTCGATCCTGCAGGATCGAGGAATTGTGGAATGAAGGCGAGGAAGAACGCGGCGGTCTTCGGGTTCAGCGCCTCGACCAGAACGCCGTCGCGAAACGCGCGCTTGTCGCCGACGGCTGCGCTGTCGAGTGGCAGCACGCGGGCGGCGCTGCGGAACGTCTTGATGCCGAGCCAGACCAGATAGAGCGCACCGACGAATTTGACCGCGGTGAACAGTTCGGCGCTGGCCAGGATGATCGCGGAAATGCCGAGACTGCCGGCCACGACATGGACCATCCCGCCAAGCGCCGTGCCCGCGGTCGAGGCGAAGCCGCTTCCGCGCCCTTCCGACAAGGTTCGTGCCGCGACGTAGAAAATCCCGGGGCCGGGAACGGCGGCAATGAGACAGGCAGCAGCCAGGAATAGCCAGAAATTCGTGTCGATCATCCTGTTTTCGTAGCGCAGCGCGCCACGATTGCAAGTCTTCTGGTTTAAAGGGTTCTCGTTCAGTCCATCCGGCGGAAGATCGCGCTGGCATTCACGCCGCCGAAGCCGAATCCGTTGGAGATGGCATGCTGCATCGGCATCGGCCGCGCGTTGCCCGAGACGATGTCGATGCCATCGGCGCCCGGATCGGGGTTTTCCAGATTGAGCGTCGGCGGCGCGATCTGGTCGCGCAGGGCGAGGATGGTGAAGATGGCTTCGAGGCCGCCGGCGGCGCCGAGCAGATGGCCGGTGGCCGATTTGGTCGCGCTGACCGCGATGTTCTGGCTGCGGCCGAACAGCGCGCCGATCGCGCCAAGCTCGCTCTCGTCGCCCGCCGGCGTCGAGGTCGCGTGTGCGTTGAGGTGCTGCAGGTCGGCGGGTTCAAGTCTGGCCTGCCGGAGCGCGATCTCCATGGCGCGGCGGGCGCCGTCGCCATCGGGCGGGCCGGACGTCATGTGGTAGGCGTCGGCCGTCGTGCCGTAGCCGACGATCTCCGCGATCGGCGTCGCGCCGCGCGCAAGCGCATGCTCGAGATCCTCGATCACCAGGATGCCGGCGCCTTCGCCCATGACAAAGCCGTCGCGATTGCGATCGAACGGACGCGAGGCGCGCGCGGGTTCGTCGTTGAAGCTGCTCGACAATGCGCGTGCCGCGGCAAAGCCGCCGAGGCTGACGATGTCGATGCAAGCCTCCGCGCCGCCGCAGATCGCGACATCGGCTTCACCCGCGCGGATCATGCGCGCGGCATCGCCGATCGCCTGCACGCCGGCAGCACAAGCGGTGACGGGCGTGCCCAGTGCGCCCCTGTAGCCGTATTTGATCGAGACGTGACCGGCGGCGAGATTGGCGAGGAAGGAGGGGATCGTAAACGGCGACAGCCGGCGCGCGCCGCGCTGCTCGGTGATGCGCACGGCCTCGGCCATCGCCGGAAAGCCGCCGACGCCGGAAGCGATGATCGTCGCGGTGCGTTCCAGCGCGCCTGCGTCCTGCGGCGTCCACTTGGCCTGCGCCACCGCTTCGGCTGTTGCGAGCAGCGCGAACAGGATGAAGCGGTCCATCTTGCGCTGGTCTTTTGGCGCGGCGGCCCGCGCGGGATCGAAGCCGCCCTCCACGTCGTCGGCCTTGTCAGGCACGAGACCTGCGATGCGCGCGGGCAGCACCTCGGCCCATTCGGGCAGCGGACGCAGCCCGCTTTGGCCGGCAAGCAGGCGGCGCCAGGACAGTTCGACACCGCAGCCGAGCGGCGACACCGCGCCCATTCCCGTCACGACGATACGACGCATCTCAGTCTCCCGCCGGCGCGACGGCCGGGTTCATGGCCTTGAGTGAAGCGAGCCGCGCGCGCAGGCCGCGGCTGGCGCGCGGACCTGCGACGACGACGGCATTGGCGAGCGTGATCGGACGCATGCTCGCGGCGTCGACGACCACGGGGTCGAGCGGACGGACGTCGTCCCGGTTGGCCAGCAGGATGGATTCGCCCCTCGGTGCGAGATGCTTGTTGCCGAAGGCGAGCAGCGCCGCGACCACGGGGAAGAAATCCCGCGCCTTGTCGGTCAGCACATATTCGTAGCGCGGTGGCCGCTCGTGATAGCGGCGGCGGACGAACATGCCGCTCGCGGTGAGATGGGCCAGCCGCCGCGACAGGATGTTCGGCGCGATCCCGAGGCTCTGCGAAAACTCGTCGAACTTCGTCGCGCCCTGAAACGCATCCCGCAGGATCAGGATGCTCCACCACTCCCCGACCGTCTCCACGGCGCGGCCGACCGGGCATTCCAGGATCGAGGGGGATTTGGGCTGCATGGCGCGGAACGTAGGTGAGTTACTTGCAAAATGCAAGTGACTGGGTGGGTTGCCGCAAGTGCGGTTGGGGCGAGGGCAATCCCAGCGGTGAAAAAGTGCGTTGGCGGTGAGGACTTGGGTGGGTGAGTGCTGAACCGTGCCCGTGCCCCGGACGCAGCGCAGCGCTACCGGCGATGCGAAGCATCGTCCGGTGCGGTGCGCTGCAGAGCCGGGGCCCATGTTGCTGAGAGCAGTGGATGTCGCATGGGTCCCGGCTCTGCGCAGCAGCGTTTCACGCTGCAGCGCGTCCGGGACACCGAGAGTACGCGGTGTCGTCGCGCCGTACTCCGTCATTGCGAGCGGAGCGAAGCAATCCAGACTATCTCCGCGGTGGGATTCTGGATTGCTTCGCTGCGCTCGCAATGACGGGGTGGAGGATATGGTGGCGAGACTATCTCACCGTCGTCGTCCCGGCGAAGGCCGGGACCCATAACCACAGGGAGTGGTTTGGGGATGGCTGGTCGATATCTGTACGAGCACCCGCGACCATCGATAGATCGCGCGGTATGGGTCCCGGCCTGCGCCGGGACGACAGCGAGGATGTGGCAGACGGTGTGCCGAAACGCGCGCCCTAATGCGACCTTGCCAGGCAGAACGCCACCACCTGCTCCAGCGCGCTCTTCATCGGCGAGGACGGGAACAGCGCCAGCGCGTCGACGGCCATGGCGCCGTAGTGCTGGGCGCGGCTCAGCGTGTCCTCGAGCGCGCGGTGCTTGTTCATCAAGCCTATGGCGTGATCGAGATCGGTGTCGCCGATCTCGCCGCGCTCCAGCGCCCGGATCCAGAAGGCGCGCTCGGTGTCGTTGCCGCGGCGGAAGGCGAGCACGACGGGCAGCGTGATCTTGCCCTCGCGGAAATCGTCGCCGGTGTTCTTGCCAAGTTTTGCGCTCTTGCCGCCGTAATCGAGCACGTCGTCGACGAGCTGGAAGGCGATGCCGAGATTCATGCCGACCGAGCGGCAGGCGGTCTGCTCCGCCTTCGGGCGGTTGGCGATAACGGGGCCGACCTCGCAGGCCGCGGCGAACAGCTCGGCGGTCTTGCCGCGGATCACGGCGAGATATTCGTCCTCGGTGGTCGCAGTGTTCTTGGCGGCGGCGAGCTGCATCACCTCGCCCTCGGCGATGGTGGCGGCGGCCGCGGAGAGGATGTCGAGCGCGCGCAGCGAGCCGACCTCGACCATCATGCGGAAGGCTTGTCCCAGCAGGAAGTCGCCGACCAAGACGCTCGCCTCGTTGCCCCAGAGCATGCGCGCCGACAGCTTGCCGCGGCGCATCTCGCTCTCGTCGACGACGTCGTCGTGGAGCAGGGTGGCGGTGTGCATGAACTCGACGGAGGCGGCGAGCTTGATGTGGCCGTCGCCGGTGTAGCCGGCGAGGTTGGCCATGGCGAGCGTCAGCATCGGGCGCAGGCGCTTGCCGCCGGAGGAGATCAAATGGTTGGCGACCTCCGGGATCATGGTCACGTCCGAGCCGGTCCGCGACAGGATGGTGGCGTTGACGCGCTCCATGTCAGGGGCGACAAGGGCAACCAGCTCTTCGATCGACGCGCCGGGAGTTTCGAAAGGTACGATGACGGCCACGCCGGTCTCCAATATTTGCCCCGGAGGGGCTATTCTGATGGAAATACAATAGAAACTGGCGGCGGATGCGGCAAGGGCCGCGGAACCATTGACATTTGCCGCTTTTCACCCCCTCCAGGCAGGAGATTTGCGTTTTGCGTGAACTGGTTCGGACCAACGATATGGTGCTGGTGTCGGCGATCGGCGCGCTGCTGGACGGCGCCAACATCCATCATCTGGTGCTGGACCAGAACATGAGCATCATCGAGGGCTCGCTCGGCATCCTGCCGCGGCGGATCCTGGTCCATGAGGACGACGCCCAGGAGGCGAGAGCGCTCCTCACCGAGGCCGGCCTCAGCCACGAACTGCGCGGCGATGATTGAGGGCGCAGCAGACATTACCGAGGACGCCTTTCTCGGCGGGCAGTTGCTGCTGAGGCAGAAGCGGACCGGCCATCGCGCCGGGCACGATGCGATCCTGCTGGCGGCGGCGACAGAGGCGAGGGCCGGCGACCGCGTGGTCGATCTCGGCGCCGGGATCGGCACGGCAGGCCTGGCGCTCGCCCGCCGCGTGGCGGGGATCAGGCTCAGCCTGATCGAGATCGATCCGGAACTGGCGCAGCTCGCGCGCGCCAATGCCGCGGCGAACGCGATTCCCGCCGAGGCCATCGTGCTCGACGTCACCGCCGATGCGCAGGCCTTTGCGGAACACGGGCTGGTGCCCGACAGCGTCGATGCCGTGCTGATGAACCCGCCTTTCAACGATCCCGCACGCCATCGCGGCTCACCGGATCAGATGCGCCACACCGCGCATGTGGCGACCGAAGAGACGCTGCATGCCTGGGTGCATGCAGCGCGGCGCATCCTCCGATCGAATGGCGCACTGACCCTGATCTGGCGTGCAGATGGGATCGCCGATGTCATGGCAGCGCTGTCACGCGGCTTCGGCAGCCTCGCGATCCTGCCGGTTCATGGCGAAGCTGGAAAGCCGGCGATCCGCGTGCTGGTGCGCGCGATCAAAGGCGGCAGGGCCCCGACGCGATTGCTGCCGGGCCTCATGCTCAATGACGAGTCAGTCGTGCCTAAAAAAGAGGTGAGGGATATTCTGGAGGGGAGGGCGGTCTTGCCGCTGGCGGAGCCGTGACGACTTACTGCGGAAGCGATTCCGTCTGCTGTTCAGACGAGGACGTGAAGCGGATTGCCGTGAAAAGCGCACCGATCAGCAGCATCAGCAGATAGATCTTCATGGCGTTTCCTCCGCTGCCTATTGCAGCTTCCCAATCGGGATTCTGCAAAACACGTTCCAGGCACTTTCAATGACACTCGCGTGATAAGAAATGGTTAATCAGAGGTAAGGGCATGGCCGAACAATTGAACGATCGTGGGAGTTCCGGCCTGGCCGACAAGCTCATGCAATATCTGCCGGCGCGCTTCCGTCCCGGCACGGCGGTGGTGCCGGTGGTGCGGCTGTCCGGTGTGATTGGCGCGGTGACGCCGCTGCGTCCGGGCATGACGCTCGCGGGCGTCGCGCGGATACTGGAGCGGGCGTTTTCGTATCGGAATGCCAAGGCGGTGGCGCTGGTGATCAACTCGCCCGGCGGCTCGCCGGTGCAGTCGCGCCAGATCTATCTGCGCATCAAGCAGCTCGCGGCGGAGAAGAAGCTGCCGGTGCTGGTCTTCGTCGAGGACGTCGCGGCTTCCGGCGGCTACATGATCGCCTGCGCGGGCGACGAGATCTTCTGCGATCCGTCCTCGATCCTCGGCTCGATCGGCGTCGTCGGCGGCAGCTTCGGCTTTCAGGAGGCGATCAAGCGGCTCGGCATCGAGCGGCGCCTCTACACGGCGGGCGCGCACAAGGCGATGCTCGATCCGTTCCTGCCCGAAAACCCCGATGACGTCGCAAAGCTCAAGGCGCTTCAGCGCGAGATCCACCAGATCTTCATCGCGCTGGTGAAGGAGAGCCGCGGTAACAGGCTGAAGGGCGCCGACGACACCCTGTTCACGGGCGAATACTGGGCCGGCGACAGCTCGATCGCGCTGGGGCTTGCCGACGGCATCGGCGATCTCCGCTCAACTCTTCGTGCCCGCTATGGCGAGAAGGTTCTCACCCCCGTGATCGCCCAGCCGACCGGCCTGCTCTCCGGCCTTTTCGGGCGGAAAGCGCCCGGCGCCGGCCAGCTTTTGGCCATGGAATCAATGGCCGGACTGCCGGACGAGCTGATCTCGGCGGTCGAGACGCGGGCCATTTGGGCGAAATTCGGGTTCTAGCGGTCGGTATTCCCCGCGCCATTTGGCCCGGGGTCTGCCGATTGCGGTGCAGGCCGGTCTGCGCGAGAATGCGCGTGGGGGCTGAGCACTAGACGAGGATCGACAGATGCCGCCGTTCGTCGCTTTCGCGGGCGTCCTGGGCGGGCTTGCCGTGGTCCGCTGGGCCTACAAGACCGCCGTCCGGATCAACCAGGAGCTGGAGGAGATGCGCCTGTCGCGCGTCGCCGAGGCTGCCCGCATGGGGGATATCCAGACGCTGAAGCGTGACCCCGTGACCGGGGCTTACCGGCCCGGTTAGCCACTCCACACACCGCCGCCGTAGGGTGGGCAAAGGCGCTCTTGCGCCGTGCCCACCAACTCTCCCGGTGGCGACAGGTGGTGGGCACGCTCCGCTTTGCCCACCCTACGGCACCGTTCGGGATGAGGGACTGATCGGCCCGAATCCGCCCCCTTTGCCTTGATTCCCATCCCTGCCGTCGATACGGTCCCGCGCGATTCAAAACCCCCGCGAGAGCCTGATCTGACGATGGACGCCTCATTGCCCGCCCATATGCGCCCGGAACGCTCGTTCCAGGGCTTCATCCTCGCGCTCCAGCGGTTCTGGGCCGAGCAGGGCTGCGTGATCCTGCAGCCCTACGACATGGAGATGGGCGCGGGCACCTTCCATCCGGCGACCACGCTGCGCGCGCTCGGGCCGAAGCCGTGGAACGCCGCCTATGTGCAGCCGTCGCGCCGGCCCAAGGACGGCCGCTACGGCGAGAACCCGAACCGGCTGCAGCACTACTACCAGTTTCAGGTGATCATGAAGCCGTCGCCGCCGAACCTTCAGGAGCTGTACCTGAAGTCGCTTGCGGCGATCGGCATCGATTCCGCCGTGCACGACATCCGCTTCGTTGAGGACGACTGGGAGAGCCCGACGCTCGGCGCCTGGGGTCTCGGCTGGGAATGCTGGTGCGACGGCATGGAAGTCAGCCAGTTCACTTACTTCCAGCAGGTTGCCGGCTTCGAATGCGCGCCGGTCGCGGGCGAGCTCACCTACGGGCTCGAGCGCCTGGCGATGTATGTGCAGGGCGTCGATCGCGTCTACGATCTCAATTTCAATGGCCGCGAGGGCGACGCCAAGGTCACTTATGGCGACGTCTTCCTGCAGGCCGAGCGCGAATATTCGAAGCACAATTTCGAAGTCGCTGATACCGCGATGCTGTTCGAGCAGTTCAAGATGGCCGAGACGGCGTGCCGCAAATATCTCGACGCCGGATGGAAAGACGGGAAGCGTGAAGCGCATCTGATGGCGCTGCCGGCCTACGACCAGTGCATCAAGGCAAGCCATGTCTTCAATCTGCTCGATGCGCGCGGCGTGATCTCCGTGACCGAGCGGCAGAGCTATATTTTGCGCGTGCGTGAACTGGCCAAAGCCTGCGGCGATGCCTGGTTGCACACCGAAGCCGGTGGAGCGGCCTGATGCCCGATCTTTTGCTCGAACTGTTCTCGGAAGAAATTCCCGCGCGCATGCAGGCCAAGGCGGCCGACGATCTGCGCCGTCTCGTCACCGACAAGCTCGTCGCCGAAGGCCTTGTTTACGAGGGCGCGAAGGCGTTTTCGACGCCGCGCCGCCTTGCGCTCACCGTGCACGGAATCCCTGCGCGCCAGCCTGACCTGAAGACCGAACGCCGCGGACCGAAGGTCGGCGCGCCCGATGCGGCCGTGCAGGGCTTTCTCAAGGCGACCGGCCTGAAGTCGCTGGACGAGGCCAAGATCCAGCGCGACCCCAAGGGTGATTTCTACATCGGCCTGATCGAGAAGCCCGGCCGCGACGCGATCGACGTGCTCGCCGAGATCCTGCCGGTCATCATCCGCACCTTCCCCTGGCCGAAATCGATGCGCTGGGGCGCGCGCTCCGGCAAGCCGGGCTCGCTGAGCTGGGTGCGCCCGCTGCACGCGATCACCGCGACCTTCGGGCCCGAGACCGAAGAGCCCGATATCGTGAAGTTCGAGGTCGACGGCATCGCGACCGGCCAGACCACCTACGGCCATCGCTTCATGGCGCCGGATGCGATCAACGTGCGCCGCTTCGAAGACTACGAAGCCAAGCTGAAGGCAGCCAAGGTCATCCTCGATCCGCAGGCGCGCAAGGGCATCATCTTCGCCGACGCCAAGGAATTGACCTTCGCGCAGGGTTTCGAACTGGTCGAGGATCAGGTGCTGCTCGACGAGGTCTCCGGTCTCGTCGAATGGCCCGTCGTCATGATGGGGTCGTTCGAAGCGGAATATCTCGCGATCCCCGAAGAGGTGATCCGCGCCACCATCCGCAACAACCAGAAGTGTTTTGTGGTCCGCGATGCCAAGACCGGCAAGCTGACCAACAAGTTCGTCCTCACCGCCAATATCGAAGCGGCCGATGGCGGCAAGGTCATCGTATCGGGCAACGAGCGCGTGATCCGTCCGCGCCTGTCGGATGCGAAGTTCTTCTACGAGACGGACCTCAAGACCAGGCTCGAGGATCGCCTGCCGAAGTTCGAGCAGATCGTGTTCCACGAGAAGCTCGGCACCCAGGCCGCGCGCATCAAGCGCATCGAGCGTCTCGCCGCCGAGATCGCGCCGCTGGTCGGCGCCGATGTTGCCAAGGCGACGCGCGCCGCGCATCTCGCCAAAGCGGACTTGCTGACCGAAGTCGTCGGCGAATTCCCCGAGGTGCAGGGCCTGATGGGCAAGTACTACGCGCTGGCCCAGGGCGAGGACGCGTCTGTCGCCGCTGCATGCGAGGAGCATTATAAGCCGCAAGGCCCGACCGATCGCGTGCCGACCGAACCGGTCAGTGTCGCGGTCGCGCTCGCCGACAAGCTCGACACGCTGGTCGGTTTCTGGGCCATCGACGAGAAGCCGACGGGCAGCAAGGACCCATATGCGCTGCGTCGTGCGGCGCTCGGTGTGATCAGGCTGATCGCCGAGAACGCGCTGCGTCTGTCACTGATGAAGGTGGCGGCGTCCGCGCTCGCCGGCTTGTCCGTGAAACCGGCCGATGCTGCGAAGCTTGCGAGCGACCTGCTCGCCTTCTTCGCCGACCGCCTGAAGGTTCAGCTCCGCGAGCAGGGCGCGCGTCACGATCTCGTCGACGCCGTGTTCGCGCTCGGCGGTCAGGACGATCTGCTGATGATCGTCCGCCGCGTCGAGGCGCTCGGAAAGTTTCTCGACTCTGACGACGGCAAGAACCTGCTCGCCGGCACCAAGCGTGCGAGCAACATCCTCTCGATCGAGGAGAAGAAGGACAAGCGCACGTTCGACGGCGCGCCGGATGCGGCGCTCTACAGCCTCGACGAGGAGAAGGCGCTGGCGAAGGCGATCGGCGAGGTGAAGGTGGAAGCAAGCGCCGCCGTCGCCAAGGAAGACTTTGCTGCCGCCATGAGCGCGATGGCAAAGCTGCGTCCGCCGGTCGATGCGTTCTTCGACAAGGTTCGCGTCAACGACGACGAGGCGAAGGTGCGCGAGAACCGCCTGAAGCTGCTCAACGAAATCCGCAGCGCCACGCGTGCCGTGGCGGACTTCTCGAAAATCGAAGGTTGATCGCTCAGGTCAGGCGGCGCCCGGTCGAGGCCGGGCGCGATTAGTCTGGAAACATTTGGAAACATCCAGAAATATTCATACTTGGTTAACCATGCCCTGAAATGGTGGGGACGGCATAACGCTTTGTTAACCCCTACATGCAGCGGCGGGGAGCTGAGTGACCTCGATCAACCACAATCCCTACGCGCACCTCGGCTCGGCCTATGCGCGGGCTGGTTCGCCACAGTCGTCTTCGGCCAACACTCTGTTGAACCAAGCGGATTCCTCCGGTTCTTTCCAGGGCAACGAGGCAACCAATCTGACGCTGTCGGAGGCCGCTCGCGCGCGGCTCTCGGACGCCTCGGGGCAACCCGATTTCGCGACGCTGACCGGCAACATGCGGGAGGCACTCGACAAGTCTTACGCCGCCGCGAAGGTGACCGGACCGATCGGGGCCGACGGCAAAACCACGGTGGATCTGTCGTCGTTCGATCGCCGTTCGCTGTTTGCGGTGGCAACCAACAATGGCGGCAAATTCAGTCCAGACGAACAGAAGGCGGCCAGCATAGAACTCTCCAATCGCTTCAACGACGCGCTGGCTCCGGCGGCAGCCACGTCGAAGCTGACGGGTAATTTCAGCTCGGTCTACAACGCGGCGCTGGATTATCTCGATGGTGCGAGTGGAGAAGAAAAGGCAACCGCTGTCTGGTCGGCGCTGCATACTGCGGTGACGAAGGGCCTCCAGGCGACCCGTCAGGACCCGACCAAGGCTCCGGCCTCCATCGCGAACGACCCGGTCGCGGCTTACCTTGCCAGCAATGCTGACGGGAGCACCTCGACGCCCCAGGATATTTCGAGCGTCGCCAAACGCGTCCGTGCGAGTCTCGATGCACAGGCAAAGGCTGCCGCTGCCTCCGGCAAGGAGCTGGTGTTCGATTCCGGCCGCAAGACCGGGCAACAAGCCGACCTCAGCGGGATCGACAACCGCTCCCTTGCGGCGGTCTCGCTCAATCAGGACGGACTGTTCTCGAACCAGGAGAGCTTCGCCGCCAAGCAGACGCTCGATGCGCGCAATCGCGCCAGCATTCTCGCGGCGCTCAATCGAAGCCAGTCGACCGGCGACCCGTCGCAGCTCAGCCTGGGTATTCTCAATACCTATTCGGCGATGAGCGCCGAAGAGCGTCAGGCGTCCAACTGGACTCCCGAGTTTCGCGATCACGCGCTAGCGAATTATAAATCCAGCAGCCACATCATAGCGATGCTGAGAGGACAGTAAGCTTGGTCATTCGGCGGCGTGCGCAAAAAAGCCCCGCCCGGCGGGGGGAGACCGGGCGGGGCCTGATGTCCGATTCATACTGCTCGCGTCAGCCTGATTGAAGTGACGCGCCGGACATCGAGTGGGTTGGAGCGCTTCGTGCGCGGTGAATATCGCTTCGCGCAACGAGAACGCGTCCAATGAGCATCGCGTGCTAGTCCATCACCTCGACGATGCGCCGCGAGCGCGGCTCGACCAGCACGGTCTCACCGTTCACGACAGTGTAACGATAGGTTGTCGCACCGAAACGTTGCGGCACGTCATAATAGGTCACGCCGCTCTCAGGTAGAGTGGCGCCGACCACCACACGATCCGGGACACGAAAGGCCGGCACACGTTGCTCGACGACATATTCGCGGAATGCCGGCCGCTGCTCGACTGCAATGGTCGGGCCGCTGTCGACGACGACGGGCGCACGGCCAACGGTGAGACCGGATTGCGCAGACGCGGCGATCGGCGAGCCGAGCGCGACGCCAAGCGCAGCGAGCGCGAGAATCCTGTTCCGCATGGGCAACTCCTTCGATGTGATTTCAGCCGGCGCCAGTGGCGCGACCGGTTGCCAATGCATGGCCCCTTGGCAATGTTCCGGGAAAAGCCTTGCCGTATCCGCGGCAATTTCGGGCAGTTTTCGCGAAGCCGGGAACTCGGGAGCCCGCTGTGCGTCTCTACCCGCGGAACCCGGTCCGGTATGATCCGGCCGCGATTCGCCTCATCTCAACGAAAGCCGATCCATGCACATCACCGTCGCCCACATCTCGCCGCTCCTGTCGCTGCTTGCGGGCGTGCTCATCCTGATCATGCCGCGACTGCTCAACTTCATCGTCGCGATCTTTCTCATCATAAATGGTGCGATCGGTCTTGGATTGTTGAAGTGGCTCCATCTCTAGGCCTTATTTTCCGGAACTCTTCGACTTGCGCGGCCCCGCCCAAAATGGTGTAAGGCGCGCGATTTCCCCTTCCTCTCGCAGGTTGTGTGCAAGCTATGGCCAAAGCCGCCTCGAAGCCTTCTAAAACTGCAGCGAAATCAAAGCCCTCCGCCAAGGCGAAGGCCGCGCCGGCCGCGCGCAAGGCGCTCGCCAAGAGTGCTCCGAAGCCGGTGGCCAAAGCTCCCGTCAAGCCCGCAACCAAGGCAGCCGCAAAGCCGGCCGCGAAAGCCGTGACCAAGCCGGTCGCCGCCAAGCCGGCGCCGAAGAAGGCTGCTCCCGCCAAAACGGCGCCGGCCAAGGCGGCCTCGGTCGCCGGCAAGGCCGGCAAATGGGTCTACACCTTCGGCGACGGCAAGGCCGAAGGCCGCACCGAGATGCGCGACCTGCTCGGCGGCAAGGGCGCCAATCTCGCCGAGATGGCCAATCTCGGCCTGCCGGTGCCTCCGGGCTTCACCATCCCGACCTCGGTCTGCACCTACTTCTACGCACACGGCAAAACCTACCCCAAGGAGCTGCAGGCGCAGGTCGAGAAGGCGCTCGACTATGTCGGCAAGCTGACCGGCAAGGTATTCGGCGACGCCAAGAACCCGCTGCTCGTCTCCGTGCGCTCCGGCGCGCGCGCCTCGATGCCGGGCATGATGGACACCGTGCTCAATCTCGGCCTCAACGACGAGACCGTGGAAGCGCTGTCGGAATTGTCGGGCGATCGCCGTTTCGCCTATGACAGCTATCGCCGCTTCATCACCATGTATTCGGACGTGGTGCTCGGCTTCGAGCATCATCACTTCGAGGAAATCCTCGACACCTTCAAGGACAGCCAGGGTTATTCGCTCGACACCGACCTGTCCGCCGAGGACTGGGTCGAGCTCGTCGGCAAGTACAAGGACGCCGTCGCGCGCGAGACCGGCAAGGACTTTCCGCAGGATCCGCACGACCAGCTCTGGGGCGCGATCGGCGCGGTGTTCTCATCCTGGATGAACGCGCGCGCGATGACTTACCGCAAGCTGCACGACATTCCGGAATCCTGGGGCACCGCTGTCAACGTGCAGGCCATGGTGTTCGGCAACATGGGCGAGACCTCGGCGACCGGTGTTGCCTTCACGCGCAATCCCTCGACCGGCGAGAGCAAGCTCTACGGCGAGTTCCTGATCAACGCGCAGGGTGAAGACGTGGTGGCGGGCATCCGCACGCCGCAGGACATCACCGAAGAGGCACGGAAAGAATCGGGCTCCGACAAGGCGTCGATGGAATCGGCGATGCCGGAGGCCTTCAAGGAGCTGACGCGGATCTACACGCTGCTCGAGAAGCACTACCGCGACATGCAGGACATGGAGTTCACGGTCGAGCAGGGCAAGCTTTGGATGCTGCAGACCCGCGGCGGCAAGCGCACCGCCAAGGCTGCGCTGCGCATCGCGGTCGAGCTCGCCAACGAGGGCCTGATCTCCAAGAAGGAAGCGGTGACGCGGATCGATCCCGCGTCGCTCGACCAGCTGCTGCATCCGACCATCGATCCCAACGCCAAGCGCGACGTAATCGCGACCGGCCTGCCGGCATCTCCGGGTGCGGCCTCCGGCGAGATCGTGTTCTCCTCGGATGAAGCCGCCAAGCTTCAGGGCGACGGCCGCAAGGTCATCCTGGTCCGCATCGAGACCAGTCCGGAAGATATCCACGGCATGCACGCCGCCGAAGGCATCCTGACCACCCGCGGCGGTATGACTTCGCACGCCGCCGTGGTCGCGCGCGGCATGGGCAAGCCCTGCGTCTCCGGCTGCGGCACCATCCGCGTCGATTACGGCCGCGGCACCATGAGCATCGGCTCGCGCACCTTCAAGACCGGCGACGTCATCACCATCGATGGGTCGCTCGGCCAGGTGCTGGCGGGCCGCATGCCGATGATCGAGCCGGAGCTCTCCGGCGAGTTCGGCACGCTGATGAACTGGGCCGACCAGGTCCGCAAGATCGGTGTCCGCGTCAACGGCGATACGCCGGATGACGCGCGGACCGCGATCAAGTTCGGAGCCGAAGGTATCGGCCTCTGCCGCACCGAGCACATGTTCTTCGAGGAGACGCGCATCCGCACGGTGCGCGAGATGATCCTCGCCGAGGACGAGCAGGCCCGTCGCGCGGCGCTGGCGAAGCTGCTGCCGATGCAGCGCGCCGACTTCGTCGAGCTTTTCGAGATCATGAAGGGCCTGCCCGTCACGATCCGTCTGCTTGACCCGCCGCTGCACGAGTTCCTGCCGCACACCCATGCCGAGGTCGAGGAAGTGGCGCGCGCCATGAACACCGACCCGCGGCGCCTCGCCGACCGCGCGCGCGAGCTGTCGGAGTTCAATCCGATGCTCGGCTTCCGCGGCTGCCGTATCGCGATCGCCTATCCTGAGATCGCCGAGATGCAGGCCCGCGCGATCTTCGAGGCGGCCGTCGAGGCGCAGAAGCGCACCGGCAAGGCCGTCGGCCTCGAGGTGATGGTGCCGCTGATCGCGACCAAGGCCGAGCTCGATCTGGTCAAGGCGCGCATCGATTCCACCGCGCAGGCGGTGATGCGCGATACCAACACCAAGATCGCCTATCAGGTCGGCACCATGATCGAGCTGCCGCGCGCCTGTCTGCTCGCGGCCGAGATCGCCGAGAGCGCCGAGTTCTTCTCGTTCGGCACCAACGACCTCACGCAAACGACCTACGGCATCAGCCGCGACGACGCGGCGAGCTTCCTCGGTCCGTACGTGACGAAAGGCATCCTCTCGGTCGATCCCTTCATCGTGCTCGACCAGGAAGGCGTGGGCGAGCTGGTCAAGATCGGCGTCGCGCGCGGCCGCAAGACGCGTCCGAAGCTCAAGGTCGGCATCTGCGGCGAGCATGGCGGCGATCCTGCCTCCGTCGCCTTCTGTCACGACATCGGCCTCGACTACGTTTCTTGCTCGCCCTACCGCGTGCCGATCGCGCGGCTCGCGGCTGCGCAGGCCGCGCTCGGCAAGGCGATCGCGAGCCAGGCGTAAGAAGAGTTCAAGTGTGGATGCGAAGAGGCGGGGCCAAACCCCGCCTCTTTCATTTTACGCGCCGTTCTCCCTACACCGTCATTGCGAGCGCAGCGAAGCAATCCAGCCTCTCCGCGGAGAGATCCTGGATTGCTTCGTCGCAAGTCCTCCTCGCAATGACGTGCCGAGAGACCTGCGCTCGCAACGACGAGATTGTGGCGAGAACGTCGCGCGACACGGGGAACTCACGCGCGTCCCGTATTGATACGCGCCATCAAGAGTTCCTTCACCATTCGCGTTGACCTCTTGTTTACCGCTTCACGTCAGTCGCCATTCACCCAACGCGCAGATCTGCCCGTGAAAACACCTGCAATCGCTTGAGTGTGCCGTGTGCGCAACGCCGATTAACGCCCCGGCAACCTAAATTAGATACTTACGATAAAGATCGAATTGCACGGATGTACTGAGTTCGATCTGACGAAGCGTAAGCGTAGCGTGAGCGTGTGATGTCAGTGTTGCGTAACCATCCGAAGGGCGCGCGGTTCGCGTCCTTCGGAATCGGTCTCTGCATCTTCGCATTGATGCCGAGAGAGACCGGCTATCAGGACATTTCGTCGCTGCTGGCGCGTCAGCCCGGCGTCGCCGAGCGCTGGCAGAAGCAGGTCTTCTCGGCGGCGTCCTCGATTCAGCTCGCCACGTACAGTTTCTCCCGTCCCATCGGCACCTCGGTTCCGCAGAGCGCGATGGTTCGCCTCGCGAGCCTCGATGGCCGCGACGTCACCGGCGCGATCAACCGCAATCCGGCGCTGCAGGCGCCGCCGCGTTATCAGGCCGCAGATTTCCCCAAGGTCGATCGCTCCATGAAGGGTGATCGCCTCGCCATTGCCACGCCGACGCAAACGCCCGACGCAGCCGCGCCGTCGGCTTCGCCCGCGCAGGAAGATCCCGCGACCTCGAACAGCTCGGTGTTCGGCGCCAAGACTGCTGCTTTGCCCCCCGCGATGTCGCAAGCAATGTCGCCGGAGACCGCAGCCGCGCTCGATCCGGAACTGCAGGAGGCGATGCGCGCGCCGCCGCTGACGCAATATTCCAATCCGCCGTCTGCAAGCGACGCCGCGCGCGCGCTCGCGGTCGAGCCGCTCGAAGCGCTGAAGCAGGCGACGCTTCCGGCCGCGCCGCCACGCGATCCGTTCCGCGTCAAGACCTCGAACCTCTTCTTCGGCAGTTCCTCGCTCGGCGGCAATATCGAGAGCATGGAGAGCTGGCAGCCCGGCGCCGAACCGCTGATCGTGATGCCCGACCCCGACATGAAAGTGACGGCCTCGCTGACGCCGCCGACGGCGGAGATCGCCAAGGACATCGAGAGCGGCGAGAGCGTCGCGCCGAAGGGCGAAGTCAATTCCGACAACCAGCGCGCAAAATCGCCGGCCGAGCGGCTCGCTCTTGACGACAAGTCGCGCGCCAAGTCGGAAAAGTGTCTCGCCGAAGCCGTCTATTTCGAATCCCGCGGCGAAGCCGTGCGCGGCCAGATCGCGGTCGCGCAGGTCGTGATGAACCGCGTGTTCTCCGGCAAATACCCCGACACCGTGTGTGGCGCGGTCTACCAGAACAAGCATCGCCATCTTGCCTGCCAGTTCACCTTCGCCTGCGACAACAACGCCGACGTGATCCGCGAGCCCGAGATGTGGGAGCGCGCCAAGAAGATCTCGAAGGCGATGCTCGACGGCCAGATCTGGCTGCCCGAAGTCGGCAAGTCCACCCATTATCACGCCTACTGGGTGCGCCCGTCCTGGGTCGCCGAGATGAAGAAGATGTACAAGACCGGCGTGCACACCTTCTACCGCCCGCGCGCCTGGGGCGACGGCAGCGAGGAACCGAGTTGGGGCACGCCGGCGCAGACCGCGGCATTGTCGGCCGAGCTCGCGTCGGAAGCCAAGAGCTCCGCCGAGATGGGCGTGACCGAGCGACGGTAGTTTCTTCACCTCTCCCCGCAAGGACGGGGAGAAGGAAAAGACCTCCTCACGCTTCGATATCCAGCGCACAATCGAAATTCGGCGCCGAATGCGTCAGCGCGCCCGCAGAGGCGTAGTCGACACCTGTCGCCGCGATCGCCGCAATCGACTCCAGCGTGACGCCGCCGGATGCCTCGAGCTTGAGCCGGCCCTCGTTGATTCGGACAGCCTCGCGCAGGGTCGCAAAATCCATGTTGTCCAGCAGCACGGCGTCGGCAAGCCCGGTGTCGAGCACTTCGCGCAGCTGCGCCAAGGTATCGACTTCGATCTCGATCTTCACGAGATGGCCGGCATGGGCGCGGGCGCGCTCAAGCACGGGGTGGATGCCGCCGGCGACCGCGATGTGGTTGTCCTTGATCAGGATCGCATCGTCGAGGCCGAAGCGGTGGTTGAAGCCGCCGCCGCAGCGCACCGCGTATTTCTCCAGAGCGCGCAACCCCGGCGTGGTCTTGCGCGTGCAGCAGATCCGCATCTTCGTGCCATCGGTGCGCGCAACATAATCGGCCGTCAACGTCGCGATGCCCGAGAGGCGTCCGACAAAGTTCAGCGCTGTCCGCTCCGCCGTGAGAATGGCGCGCGCGGGGCCGGAGATGGTCAGTACGTTTTGTCCACGGGCCACGCGCGCGGCGTCGCGGATATGCGCGCGTATCTCGATGTCGGGCGACAGCTTTTGCAGCGTCGCGACCGCGAGCGGTAATCCGGCGATCACGCCGGACTGGCGCGCGACCAGGATGGCCTGTGCTTTGGTCGCTTCGGGGATCGTCGCGAGCGACGTAATGTCGCCGGCGCGGCCGAGATCTTCGTCGAGCGCGCGCTGCACGGCCGTGTCGATCGAAAGCGGCGAGAGGAAGCCGTCGGGATAGAGCAGGGAGGTCGGGGTCATCATGGAATTCCTTCAGGCGATCATGGGTTGGGCGGTGCGCGGCAGCGGACGCGCGGCGAGGCGCTCTGCAATCTCGTGCGCCGCCGTCAGCGTCGTCATGGTTCGCTGCGCCAGTGCGGGGATGTCCGCTGGATGGTCGGATCGGAAATGCGCGCCGCGGCTCTCGCGGCGTGCCCAGGCGGAGGTCGCGATGAGCAGGGCCGTGGTCGCCATGTTGCGAGTAGCGATGCTCGTCGCCTCACGTGCAAGCGCAGCAAAGCTGCGGACGGCCTCGGCCAGCCCTTCACCGTCGCGGATGACGCCGACATGGGCGCTCATCAGCGCGCGCAGCCGCTTCACGGCCGCAGGATCCGGCGCGCCGCCCTTCGGCGTCACCAGTGCGTCGGGAAGGCGGGCGGGCGAGGGGATGGCACGGCCGGCGATGTCGTCGGCGATACGCGCAGCGTAGACCACGGCTTCCAGCAGCGAATTCGAGGCCAGCCGGTTGGCGCCGTGCGCACCGGTGGATGCGACCTCGCCGCCGGCCCAGAGCCCGTCGATCGACGTGCGGCCGCGCGCGTCCACCGCGATGCCGCCCATGTGGTAGTGCTCGGCCGGTGCGATTGGAATGACCTGCGTCGCGGGATCGATGCCGGCTGTGATGCAGCTTGCATACACGGTCGGAAATGTCTCGGCGAAGCGTGGACCCAGCGCCTCCCGCGCGTCGAGGAAGGCGCCGCGCCCGGCCGCGATCTCCGCGAACACGCCGCGCGCCACGATGTCGCGTGGGGCAAGTTCGGCGAGCGGATGTTGCGCCAGCATGAAGCGTTCGCCGTCACCGTTGATCAGCGTCGCCCCTTCGCCGCGCAGCGCTTCGGTTGCAAGCGGCGCGGGATCGCGTCCAACCATGATGGCGGTCGGGTGGAACTGCACAAACTCCGGGTCGGCGATGACGGCGCCGGCGCGCGCCGCGATCGCAAGGCCCGATCCGTTCGCCTCAGTCGGGTTTGTGGTGACGGCATAGAGATGACCGATGCCGCCAGTGGCCAGCACCACCGCCCGTGACGCGAGCAGGACCGGCCACGCCGCCGCGTTGCCGGCCTCACGCAATTGGAGACCCGTCACGGCGCCGTCCTCGGTCAATAGCGCCTCGGCGACAAAGCCCTCGATCAGCCGGATCGACGGCGTCCGGCGCACCGCCTCGCTCAGCGCCGCGATGATCGCTGCGCCCGCGCCGTCGCCGCGCACATGCACGATGCGGCGCGCGGAGTGCGCGGCTTCGCGTCCGACCGCGAGCCGGCCTTCGAGATCGCGGTCGAACGGCACGCCATAGGCGAGAAGGTCGTGGATGCGTGGTGCCGCCTCGCGGGCGATGCCGAGCGCGATGGCCTCATCAACGATGCCGCCGCCGACGGCGATGGTGTCGGCGGCATGTGCCTCCGGCGTATCGCCCTCGGCCACCGCGGCCGCGATGCCGCCCTGTGCCCAGGCAGAGGAGGCGCCTTGGCCGAGCGGCGCCGCCGAGATCAGTGTCACCGGCCGAGGTGCGAGCTTGAGCGCGCAGAAGAGCCCCGCAAGGCCGCCGCCGACGATGACGATTTCGTCGGTACGGCGGGTGAGGTTGTGAATGGTGTGCATCGTGACATTTCCTCTTGTTCTGCTCTCGTCCCGGGACGACACCGAGTGTGTTGCTAGTTTTTCAGATTGATCATCCGCTCGACCGATCGCCTTGCCCGCTCCGCAAGCGCGGGATCGATCGTGACTTCCTCGCGAAGCGTCAGCAGGCTCTCCAGGATATTGGCGAGCGTGATGCGCTTCATGTGCGGGCAGAGATTGCAGGGGCGCAGCATCTCGACATCGGGCAGCTCGGCGCGGACATTGTCGGCCATCGAGCATTCCGTGATCATCACGAGCCGTCGCGGCCGCTTTTCGCGCACCCAGTTGATCATGTGCGCGGTCGACCCGGTGAAGTCCGCTTCCGCCAGGACATCCGGCGGACATTCGGGATGCGCGATGATCTGCAGGGAGGGATCGGCGTCGCGATAGGCGCGCAGCTCCTCGCCCGTGAAGCGCTCGTGCACTTCGCAGGCGCCTTTCCACGCGATGATCTTCACGTCCGTTTTTGAGGCGACATAGGTCGCGAGATAGCGATCGGGCAGGAAGATCACGGTTGGTGCATTCAAGCTCTCGACCACCTGCACTGCGTTCGACGAGGTGCAGCAGATGTCGACCTCCGCCTTCACTTCGGCCGAGGTGTTGACGTAGGCGACCACGGGCACGCCCGGAAATCTTTCGCGGAGCAGCCGCACATCCGCGCCGGTGATGCTGGCGGCGAGCGAACAGCCGGCGCGCTGATCCGGGATCAGCACCGTCTTGCCCGGATTGAGCAGCTTCGACGTTTCCGCCATGAAGTGCACGCCGCACTGGACGATGATGTCGGCTTTCACCTTGGTGGCTTCGATCGCGAGCTGAAGCGAGTCGCCGCCGATGTCGGCGACGCAGTGGAAGATCTCCGGCGCCTGATAATTGTGCGCAAGGATCACCGCGCCGCGCGCCGCCTTCAGCTCGTTGATCGCGTGGATCGTCGGCGCCATCAGCGGCCACTCGATCGCGGGGATGACGTGTCTGACGCGCTCATAGAGCGGCGCGGTGGCGCGCTCGACCTCGTCCGTCCATTCCAGCGAGGGCGCCGGCAGCGGAGGGACCGCCCGTGCCGGCGCGAGGCGAGGCGAACTGGTGGTTTGGCCCTGCGGCCGGCCTCCGAGATCGTCGGGGCCGTAAAGTTCAGTGATCGGCATTGAAGCCTCCCGTGAATGCTAATTATGCTCTATATGAGTATATATGAGGCCCGAGAAATCCGGCCGAGAAGGCCGGTGGTTTGGGTCAGGTCCTACATATACTCAATCTGAGTAAATCGAAGATAACACGCCGCAAGTGAGGCCGCCAGACCCTGCCGCACACATTCCCGTCAAAAGCCCTCGCACGCGCACCAGCGAAGAGTGGAAGGAAACGCAGTGCTCCCGCAACAGCCCTTCGTGGAACGCAATCATTTTTGGCTTGGGGTTTTCATGCATCTGCATTAAACGCCTGACTCGCGGCTGCCTATTCCGGGGCCGCCAATGGCTGATGAGGAACACCCATGTCGACGCAAGCAGGCGAGCTCGGTCCTGTCTCACGTTCTTCCTGGCGTACGCCGGCGATCATCATCCTTTGCGGTTGCGCCATCGGCATGCTCGGCTTCGGCCCGCGCTCGGCGCTGGGCTTCTTCGTGCAGCCGATGAGCCACGAATTCGCCTGGGGCCGCGACGTGTTCGGCCTCGCCATCGCCGTCCAGAATCTGTTGTGGGGATTGGGCCAGCCGTTCGCCGGCGCTGTCGCCGATCGCTTCGGTCTGTTTCGGGTGATGTGCGTTGGCGCCGCGCTGTATGCCGGCGGCCTCCTGCTGATGCGCTACTCCTCGACGCCCCTGTCGCTCAATTTGGGTGCGGGCGTCATGGTCGGTTTCGGCCTTGCCGGCTGCTCGTTCAACCTGGTGCTGTCGGCGTTCACGAAACTGCTGCCGGCGGAAAAACGCGGCCTCGCGCTCGGCGCCGGCACCGCGGCGGGCTCGTTCGGTCAGTTCCTGTTCGCGCCGATCGGCGTGGCGCTGATCGACAATTTCGGCTGGCAGCAGGCGCTCACCGTGTTCGGCTTCCTGATGCTGCTGATCATCCCGCTGTCGCTGGCGCTCTCGACGCCGCCGGTCGCGACCACGGCGAACGTGACGCCCGCGGATGAGCAGACTTTCACCAAGGCTCTCTCCGAAGCCTTCGGGCATCGTTCCTACGTGCTGCTGGTGCTCGGCTTCTTCACCTGCGGCTTCCAGCTCGCCTTCATCACCGTGCATCTGCCGGCGTTCCTGGTCGATCGCGGCATCTCGACGCAAACCGGCGGCTGGGTGATCGCCGCAATCGGCCTGTTCAACATCATCGGTTCGCTCAGCGTCGGCTATCTCCAGAACTCGCTGCCCAAGCGCTACATCCTCTCGACCATCTATTTTACGCGTGCGCTTGCGACGCTCGCCTTCATCTCGTTTCCGATCACGCCGTTTTCGGCGATCGCGTTCGGCGCGGTCTCCGGCCTGACGTGGCTGTCGACGGTG
>Ga0207426_1000768_pt1 | contig 35650 bp, 32 predicted proteins | sample AraplaMF_Cvi_mMS_FD_184265 | JGI IMG/M metagenome (GOLD analysis project Ga0207426, IMG submission 184265) | Arabidopsis root microbial communities from the University of North Carolina, USA - plate scrape MF_Cvi_mMS (SPAdes) (version 2) | ecosystem: Host-associated > Plants > Roots > Endosphere... | reverse complement strand
ACTGCCTGGCGAGCACCATTTCTTCATCACCTTCGTGTCGAAGGCCGAGGGCGTGAAGCTGTCGTCGCGGCTGCTGGCGCAATATCCGGAAGAGATGACGATCATCCTGCAGCACCAGTTCTGGGACCTGACCGTGCTGGAGGATCGTTTCGAGGTCGGCCTGTCCTTCGGCGGCATTCCCGAACGGCTGATCGTGCCGTTCAGCGCCATCAAGAGCTTCCTCGACCCGTCGGTGAAATTCGGCCTCCAGTTCGACACCTCCGATGTCGCCGAGGTCGTGCCCGAAAACCTGCCGGCTGCCCCCGCGCCGTCGGCCGTGTCGGTGCCTGCACCCGCCGCCGCCGAAGCGGCGGACAGCACCGAGGAGCCGGCCACCCCGAACCAGGGCGGCGCCGAGGTCGTGCGGCTCGATCGTTTCCGCAAGAAATGATCTAGGTTGGGCCCGAAGCCGTCGCGCCGGGCCGAACTGCCTATATAGAAGAGCACATGACAAAGCCGCACGGCGTTTCGTGCGGCAAAATGGATGTGCTCATGGCCAAAGCTGCCCGCTCGAAGTCCTCGTCCCCCGCCACCCGCATCGAGACCGATAGCTTCGGTCCGATCAACGTCCCTGCCGATCGCTATTGGGGCGCGCAGACCGAGCGCTCGCGCCAGAACTTCCGCATCGGCATCGACCGCATGCCGATCTCGCTGGTGCATGCACTGGGCATGGTCAAGCTCGCCGCCGCGCAGACCAACCTCGAGCTTGGCCTGCTCGATGAGCGCCGCGCCAATGCGATCATCCGCGCCGCGCGCGAAGTGATCGAAGGCAAGCTCGACGACCACTTCCCGCTGGTGGTGTGGCAGACCGGCTCGGGCACCCAAAGCAACATGAACCTCAACGAGGTCATCGCCAACCGCGCCAACGAGCTGCTCGGTGGCGAGCTCGGCGCCAAGAAGCCGGTGCATCCGAACGACCACGTCAACATGAGCCAGTCGTCGAACGACTCCTTCCCGACGGCCATGCACATCGCGGCCGCAAGCCGCATCAATGTCGATCTCGTCCCTGCCCTCGCCGAACTGCACCGCGCGCTGCGCAAGAAGGAGAAGGCGTTCGCCAGGATCGTGAAGATCGGCCGCACCCATACGCAGGATGCGACGCCGCTGACGCTCGGCCAGGAATTCTCCGGCTATGCCGCGCAGGTCGAGAGCGGCATCGCGCGTCTCAAGGTCGCGGTGAAGGATCTTTATCCGCTGGCACAGGGCGGCACCGCCGTCGGCACCGGTCTCAACTCCCATCCCCGTTTTTCAAAGTTGTTCGCCAAGCATGTTTCCAAGCTGACGAAGCTGCCCTTCACCAGCGCCGCGAATAAATTCGAGGCTCTGGCTTCGAACGACGCCTATGTGCTGGCGCACGGCGCCATCAATTCGGTCGCAACCGGCCTGTTCAAGATCGCCAACGACATCCGCCTGCTCGGCTCAGGCCCCCGCTCGGGCCTCGGCGAGTTGATCCTGCCGGAGAACGAGCCGGGCTCGTCGATCATGCCGGGCAAGGTCAATCCGACGCAGTGCGAGGCGATGACGATGGTGTGCTGCCAGGTGTTCGGCAATCACACCGCCATCACAGTTGCAGGAAGCCAGGGCCATTTCGAACTCAACGTCTACAAGCCCGTGCTGGCCTACAACATGCTGCACTCGATCCGCCTGATGGCGGATGCGGCGCGCTCATTCACCGAACATTGCGTTGACGGCATCCGCGCGGACGAGAAGCGTATCAAGGAGCTGATGCAGCGCTCGCTGATGCTGGTTACCGCGCTCGCGCCGAAGATCGGTTACGACAACGCCGCAAAGGTCGCCAAGACGGCGCATCACAACGGCACCACACTGAAGGAGGAAGCTCTGCGTCTCGGCTTCGTTTCGGCGGATGAATTCGACCGCCTGGTGCAGCCGGAGAAGATGACGCGGCCCGGATGAATTCCGAATTCCGATAGCCCATCCGTAATGATACGGAGCCTCCAAGGCACATAATTATAAGGCTGAAGGGACAGGATTTGATTACCGTCAATGTTGCAGCGAGGGAGCGTGCTAGGCAACCCCCTCTGCCCTTGACGGGGCGAAATTCATCGTTTGATGGCCCGAGAGGCCGATTGACGAGGACGAGCGAATGGCGATCAAGTCTTGTGGGGCGCAACGCGGCACCCTGTTTCTGGAAGTTTCATCCTGCCTGATGAGGATCGGATGATGGAGACGCGGCATGGGGAACGTCATCAACCTGAATCGTTTCAGGAAGCGCGCCGAGCGGGAAGCATCGGCGAAGCAGGCGGACGCCAACCGGGCGAAGTTCGGCCGCAGCAAGGCGGAGCGGTCGGCGGAGGAGACGCGCGCGGACAAGGCGAAGTCGCACCTGGATCAGCATCAGATCGATCACGAGGATCAATCATGAAGTCGCCCGTCGTGAAGCGGTCGATCGTGGTCGCCGGCCACAAGACCAGCGTCAGCCTGGAAGAGGCGTTCTGGAACGGCATGAAAGAGATCTCGGGGCTGCGCAACATGACGCTGTCCGAGCTCGTCGGCGAAATCGACGGCGCCCGCCAGCAGGGCAACCTGTCCTCGGCGATCCGCCTGTTCGTGCTCGACTACTTCAAGACCCGCGCCATGGCCGCCATCCAGGCCGACAAGGTCCCGGCCCAGTAGCCGCCGGGGGCCTTTCCAGGGCTTCCCGCCTTCTGCACTTTAAAATCACTCTAAGGTGCAGTTTCGGCCGATCCGCGTGCTTGACCTTGATGCCCTGCGTTGAAAATACAGGGCATGACCGACAGAAATGATACGCGTTCGCAAATGCCGCTGGGCCTGGCCCAGCGCGGCTATACCGGCGTTATTCAGCACCTCTCCGCCAAGGACGCGGGCTCGGCCCTCTCGGACGTCGAGCTGGAGAGCCGTCTGATCGAGCTCGGCTTCGTCGAGGGCGCCCGGGTCGAGGTCCTGCACGAGGGCCTGGTCGGGCGCGATCCCATCGCCGTCCGTGTCGACAACATCACGATCGCGGTCCGCCGCCGAGAAGCCATGGCCGTCATCGTCGCCTAGATAGCGACCGGACGCCGCATCCAGAGCCCGCGATCATGGAATTACCCCTGCTGCATCTCGCCCTGGTGGGCACGCCAAACAGCGGCAAGACCTCGCTGTTCAATGCGCTGACCGGCAGCCGGCAGAAGGTCGCGAACTATCCGGGCGTCACGGTCGAGCGCAAGGAAGGCTTCTTCGTCAGCCCGCAGGGACGCCAGGTCTCGGTGGTCGACCTGCCCGGCACCTATTCGCTGCGCGGCCGCAGCCCGGACGAGGAGATCACCCGCGACTTCGTGCTCGGCAAGGCCACCGGCGAGACCGTTCCCGACCTCGTGCTGTGCGTCGCCGACAGCACCAATCTGCGCCTGACCATCCGCCTGCTGCTCGAGCTGAAGCGCACCGGGCGGCCGATGATCCTCGTGCTCAACATGTTCGACATCGCGTCCCGCCGCGGCATCAGCGTCGACGTCGAGCGGCTCGCCAAGGAGCTCGGCGTGCCCGTGGTCACCTCGATCGCGGTACGCAAGGGCGGCACGGCCGACCTGCTTGCGCTGACCGACGAGATCTCGGCAAAGCTCGCTGCCGAGACGCCGCAGGAGAACAACTGGCGCACGCTGAGCGTCGCCGAGTTGCGCGCCACCCAGCGCGAGGCCGACCGCATCATCGCGGACTGCGTCAGCCTGCCTGCCCGGCCCGACACCTGGACCGCGCGGATCGATGCCGTCGTGCTGCATCCGGTCGGCGGCCTGATCGTGCTGGCGCTGATCCTGTTCGTGATGTTCCAGGCGGTGTTCGCCTGGGCGCAGCCGCTGATGGACCTGCTCAACAACGGCTTCGATGCGCTCGGCGAGTTCGTGAAGGCGACGCTGCCCGATGGCCTGTTGCAGAGCTTCATCCAGAACGGCGTGATCTCGGGCGTCGGCAGTGTTATCGTGTTCCTGCCGCAGATCATCATCATCTTCCTGTTCATCCTGCTGCTGGAAGATTTCGGCTACATGGCGCGCGCCGCGTTCCTGATGGACCGCATCATGGGCGGCGCCGGCCTGCATGGCCGCGCCTTCATTCCGCTGCTGTCGAGCTTTGCCTGCGCCATTCCCGGCATCATGGCGACGCGCGTGATCGACAACAAGCGCGACCGGCTGACCACGATCCTGATCGCGCCGCTGATGACCTGCTCGGCACGCATTCCGGTCTACACGCTGATCATCTCCGCTTTCATTCCCGCGAAGGACGTCTGGGGCTTCGTCAATCTGCAGGGCCTCGTGATGTTCGGGCTCTACGCCACCGGCATCACCAGCGCGCTGCTGGTCTCGTTCCTGATCAAGTTCTTCATGCTGCGCGACTACGCACCGGCGCCGTTCATGCTCGAGCTGCCCGACTACAAGATGCCGCGCCTGAAGTCGGTCCTGATCGGCATCTACACCCGCGCAAAGATGTTCCTGTATCGCGCCGGCACCACGATCTTCTCGATGATGGTACTGATCTGGTTCCTGGCCTCGTTCCCGCAGCCGCCCGCGGGCGCGACCGAGCCCGCCATCGACTTCAGCCTCGCCGCAATCATCGGCAAGGCTCTGGAGCCTCTGCTCGCCCCCGTCGGCTTCAACTGGCAGATCGCCGTGGCGCTGATCCCGGGCATGGCGGCGCGCGAGGTCGCGGTCGCAGCGCTCGGCACTGTCTACGCAATCGAAGGCGGCAAGGAAGCCGCCGAACAGATCGGCCAGGTGCTGTCGACGAAATGGTCGCTCGCAACTGCGCTCTCGATGCTGGCCTGGTACATCTTCGCCCCGCAATGCGCATCGACCCTGGCCGTGATCCGGCGCGAGACCGGAAGCTGGGGGTGGATGGCGGCAACCTTCCTCTACATGCTGGTGCTGGCCTATGCCGCGAGCCTCGTGACCTACAACGTCGCGGTCGCGCTCGGCGCGGGCTAAGGCGCCTTCCAAAACCGAAATGCGAAAACAACCCCATGCACAGTAGACGGGGTTTGTGAAATCAATGACTTGCGCGAGTGCGCGAAATCGCCCGGGTTGTCACCGCGCAGCTGTTGCACCGTCGGGCAAAACACTGGCAGAATGGTGTCATCGAAAGCTGCACCTCAAGGCGCGCCCGCGGCTGCGCCGTACATCGGTTGAGCGCTTTCGGTCCAACCAACATCGTTGATGTTGCGCGCGCGCTTCGCGCCCTCACCGATCTTCGGATCGCGCGCGATGGCTTGTATCAGGTTGATCTACATCAACGCGGTCAATGCCTGGAGACACAGGCTGAGTTCGGCGCGGTGAAGCCGCCTCGTCATCTTCAGTTTGCAAGCGCAAGGGAGAGGATGTCATGAATCCGATGACGCGTTTCTCGATCAAGTCCGTGACCGTTTCAGGACTCGCTGTCAGCGCCCTGCTCGGGCTTGCGGGCGTCACGTTCAACCCGGCGCCGGCCGTCGCAGTCATCTATTGCACATATGTCGGCTATCCCGTGGGTTGCGTCGCGAGGACCGGCGTGGTGCTGAGGCCGCGGCCCGTTGCGCGTGCCGCAGTCCGTCATAATGTCGGCGGCAACGCAAATGGCGGCGTCAATCGCATTGGCGCAAGACGTTGAAGGTCTGCTTGAGAGGTAACCATATCCGACCACGTACGGCCAGATGGGTAGTTGCCTCGTCGTGTCAGATAGGGAAATTGCGCAGCTGGCGATTGCGCTGCGCGCAGCTTCGAATTTCGACAATCGCGTAACGTCGCAGGCTGGGCCCATTGCGGGGCGCCGAGCGACAGAGATGTCCCTGCTGGCGCATTTCTGGAAGATCGGCGCGGCGTTGTTCGCGCTCCCGTGCGATCGACGCAACACGCTCCGCCGCAAATGGTGTTGGCGGGACGCCAAAGCAGTTCGAACGATACGGATACAGGTATTGGGTATCGGCAGGCCGCAGCGGCGAACATTATGACGAACGAACGGAGGCGGCGCGCGGCCGCCTCCAGTCGCCTCACCTATTGGCAAACATACATGATGCCGTCGCCGCCCTTGACGAGCGAGCCAGGCGTACAGCCGATGCCGTTGCGCGCAGCGTAATCGCTCCAGCCACTGTAGCCATAGGTCCAGGGGCCTCCGAAATAATAGGCCCTTACCGCATACCACGGGAGTCCGGTCGCTTCGGTGTAACCGCCATGATAGAGCGGCCCGACATAGATCCGGTCTCTCGCGTCGGCGCTGCCGATCGAAAGCATCGAGGCTGCACATACGAACGCGGCAGCCGCCGCAGTCAGTCGCTTTGCACTCATATTTGCCTCCGTAAGCTGGTGAGATCCAGCCCACAAACCATGGAAGACCTATCGGCCGTCCTGTTGCGCCAGATCAAGGCGGAGCGTCGCCCACGCCACCTCCATCCTGTCCGTTGGTACAATGCACGTTAGGACGATAGCCAGCGAGCCCGCATGCGAACAAGCTCTCATCGGCGAGAACGAGGTGGTGCGACACCGCCCCGTGTCAAAGCTTTGCGACTGACAAGCCCGATCGCCATGAGATTGAGGAATTGGTCCGATGCCGATGCATTTGACCTAGGCTTCCCTGCCCCGCCCGCAAATGACCGTGAACTCCCCACCCCAAATGAAGAGGCCCCGGTCGATGCCGGGGCCTGAGTTCATCGGGAAGACTTCAACTTGGGATCAGTAGCGAGCCGCGATCGGCGCACCATAGCCCCCGAAGCGATAGTTCAGCCGAAGCGTGACCATGTCGATATCCTGCGTGACCCCGCTGCCCGTAAGGGTGAACCCACCCGGCGTGACCACGCCGGCCGCGAAGGTCGTGTTGTCGCGTCCCATCCAGAGATGGTCGTACTCGATGCCGAACGTCCAGTTCGGCGTGAAGCCGTACTCCCAGCCGACACCAAGGGCACCGCCCCAGCGCGTGTGGCCGGCCGACGCAAGGCCAACGCCGGTAACGTTGTTGAAGATGTCGAAGCGATTGCGCGTCACGGCGGCGCCACCCTTCAGGTAGAACAGCGAGGCGTTCCATGCCCAACCGACCTGAGCTGTGAACAGACCGATGCCATCGGTCTTGCCCGTGGTCGAGACCAGCGGATCGATCAGGCTAACGCGCGTTTGCTTGATGTCGGCCCAATCGCCCTGGGCTTCGAGACCGAGCACGAACTGATTCATCTGCCAGCGATATCCGATCTGTCCGCCGGCGAGACCTCCGGAGCGATCGGCGCAATCAGAAGCGACCGTCCCTGCAGGCGTCAGGAAATCGACGCAGCCATGGCTTTGTCCCCAGCCACCGTTGGCGCCGATATAAAATCCGGTCCAGTTGTAGACGGCCACCACCGGTGGCGGCGGGGCCGCCTTGACGGCCATATCAGCGGCCATGGCCGGAGCCATCATGCTCAGCGCGGCGAAGCCTATCGCAGCAATCGAAAGCTTTTTCATCGTCACGTCCCCTTTGCTCAGATTTTCTTCCGTTCAAACAAGGCAAGTCCCTATGCAGGCTGGCGTGCATAAGTGCAGCAGACATCCGGAAGTTTATGCGGGGGTGGGTTTTCGGCCGTACCAAAATGGCAACACCCGAGCGCGTTCGTTGTGCACTTGAAAGTGCTTAGTCGACACTCGACGCGCCCGGCGCCACGGCGCCGTCCTGCTCCTCGGCGAGCCAGGCACCGATGGCGGTCGCCGGGATCAGCCGCCTGGGGAGATGCGGGTTGATCGTGCCTGCAAACACGGCGAGGCCCTCATCGAGCTTGGTGCGCGCGAACAGTTTGGCTTCCCGTTCGGTCGCGAACGTCTTCGTCTCGCGCGGGCTTCGTTGTCGCGGCAGGATACCGCGCTGGTGTATTTGGAAGGTGACGTACCAGGTTGGATTCATCGCGCACCGACATGACACCCGCCCCACAGTCGCGTTGTGGGGTGGCTATGATGCGCGCGTTTGATTCAGATCAAGGCCGTTGCTTGACCGATCTTTGCGGACGAATGAGAGGGAGCGCAATGTCGAACTGTCGGACGCTTTACGACTCGTCGCCAATCCATGCGTTGATGCCCGAGGCTGCAATGACCCGCCGCGGGACATGAGGATTGATGGTGCCGGCAAAGACCGCGATTCCTTCGTCGAGCTTTGCGCGCGCGAACTGCTTGGCCTCCTGCTCCGTCTCAAACGTGCTGGTCTCGCGCGGCCTCCATTGCTTCGACGGAATGCCCGGCCTTGGCACTTCGTAGGTGACGTACCAGGTCGGGACCATCCGCTCCACCAACATATCGATTAGTCCAACAATCGCGGATGTCCTCAGGTTCCAATGGCTGCGGCAGATTCAGATCAGGTTGAAGCTGAACGGACCCTCCCGCGGATGCAGCGATCCCGGACTGCGCTCCGCTCCATCAGGGCTACAGAGGGAACGCCGGTTGACCAACCGGGCAAAACCAGCCAACGACATGAGGGATCTCGACGAGGCCAAGGGCGACGAACTGCTTCCATGAATCACTTCAGCACGGCAAGACTGACCGCCGAGAAACTGCGCGAAGACCATCTCGCCGATCTCGTCGCATTGCATCTCGACGCTGAGGTGTCCCGCTATCTCGGCGGCGTGCGTTCGGCGGAAGTCACGAAGACCTATCTCGCGACCAACATGGCGCATTGGGACAAGCACGGTTTCGGGCTGTGGGTGCTGCGGACGAAGGACGGCGCATTCGCCGGTCGCGCGGGCATCCGGCACATCCTCGTTGACGGCGTCGACGAGATCGAGATTGCCTACACGTTCAAGCGCGAATGCTGGGGCCAGGGACTTGCGAGCGAGATCACGACCGCACTGACGGAGACCGGGCTGTCGCAACTTGAGCTTCCGTCCCTGATAGGCCTGGTCTTCGTCGGGCATGGCGCGTCCCGCCGCGTGCTGGAGAAGGCGAAGTATGCTCTGGAGAAGAGCACGGTTCATCATGGTGATGATGTCGTGATTTATCGGATCCGACGGTGAAAGCTCGCAGGACCGCAGACTGGATCGACATCGCATGAATTCTGATGCGGACAACATCGTCGGATTGTATCGCCGCCACGCGGCGGCGTGGCTGCGCCAACGCGGGAAGCAGTTAACGGAGCGCAAATGGCTCGATCGCTGTCTCGCACTGCTGCCCACGAGGCCGAGAATCCTAGATATCGGCTGCGGTCCCGGCGAGCCGATCGCGCGTTACCTGCTCGATGCAGGGTGTCACGTGACGGGCGTCGATGCCGCGCCGGAGATGATCGACATCGCGGCGCGCACCTTCCCCGGCGCGACATGGCTCGTGTCGGACATGCGGTCGCTCGACTTGGATGCGACCTTCGATGGGTTGCTGGCCTGGAACAGCTTCTTCCACCTGAGCGCCGCCAACCAGCGCGCGATGTTTCCGGTGTTTCGCCGGCATGCGGCCGCTGGCGCCGCGTTGATGTTCACGAGCGGTCCATCCGCCGGGGAAGCGATCGGGAGTTTCGAGGGCGAGCCGCTCTATCACGCGAGCCTGGATGCGGCCGAATATCGCCAACTGCTCGATGGCAACGGTTTCGACGTCGTCGATCACATCGTAGAGGATCCAGAATGCGGCCGGCTGACGATCTGGCTCGCACGTCTGCGTGACTTGTAGGACGTGCGACGACGGCTACTTCTTGCCTGGCCACGCGGCCATGGCTGCGTTCGCTGCGCCTCTCAACTCGTCGGCAGTGGCTCCGTCCTTGGCCTGGATCGCCATGCCCTGGACGACACTCAGATAGAACCGGCTCAGCGCCTCGACATCGGTCTCATCAGGCAATTCACCGCTCGCGACTGCCGCGGTGAGCCGCTCACGAAAATTGTCCAGCAGTTCTTGCCGGACCTTTCTGACGACGCGGGTTATGGTGGCCGGCCATTCGTCACTGACGGCGCCGAGCGCGACCATGCAGCCCGCCGGTGCCGTCCGGGTTTTCGGCAAGGTCTCGGCCGTGCCAATCAGCAGGCTCTCGACGCCGGCCCGCGCGGTGGCGCCATCTCCGAGCTTGTCCCAGACCGCGCGCCCCTCGGTCGCGACGTAATGCTCGAACGCGGCGAGATACAGCGCTTCCTTGCTTTCGAAGGCAGCGTAGAGGCTCGGCGAGCGGACCCCCATGGCCTCGCACAAATCATGCATCGACGCGGCCTCGAAGCCCTTGCGCCAGAACAGCAGCATGGCGGCTTCGAGGGCCGCATCGCGATCGAATTCTCGGGGGCGCCCGGCCATCACATCCTTTCTGTAGTGATCAACACATAATGCTCTTGACGGAACCGATCAAGCCCTCCACCTATTCTGTGTCGATCATTACATAATTGGAGATCTCGATGACACTGGCAGGAAGACGGGCCCTCGTGACGGGCGCAAGCAGGGGGATCGGTGCCGCCATCGCCAAGGCGCTCGCAGCCGAGGGCGCCGATGTTGCAATCACTTACGAGAAATCCGCGGACAGCGCCGCGAAGGTCGTCGACGCGATCAAGGCCGGCGGACGCAAGGCTACCGCGATCCAGGCGGACAGCGCCGATGTCGCCGCCGTCCAGGCCTCGGTCGACAAGACGGTCGCCGCCCTGGGCGGGCTCGACATCCTCGTCAACAATGCCGGCATTCTGCGCCTCGGCGGCCTCAACGACATGTCGCTGGCCGACATCGATGCGCTGTTGAACGTCAACGTGCGCGCGCCGCTGGTCGCGAGCAAGGCCGCGCTGCCTCACCTCGCCAAAGGCGGCCGCATCATCACCATCGGCAGCTATTTCGCCGACCGCGTGCCCTCGCCGCTGCTCGGCGTCTACTCCGCCTCGAAGTCGGCTCTGTCGGCCTTCACCAAGGCGCTGGCGCGCGAGCTCGGCCCCCGGGACGTCACGGTGAATTTGGTGCAACCCGGCTCGATCAACACCGACATGAATCCAGAGAGCGGTCCAACCGCGGAAACGCTGAAGCAGTTCATGGCGCTCGGGCGCTATGGCGCAACCGACGACATCGCGAACGCCGTGACGTTCCTGGCGAGCGCCAAGGCCAAATACATCACCGGCACGACCTTGACCGTCGACGGCGGCGCCAACGCCTGAGCGAGGAAGCAACGGCCGGGCCGCGAACGCCTGGCCGAAGCTCCCATTTCGGAGGGAACACAGGGGAACAACAGGACCCATGCCGCGCTTCGCGCATTAGAGTTGCTATGGCCGGCTGCGGCCCCATACAGCAACACCTCGCATCACGGCAGTCCGTAACGACTCAGTCTCGCCATTGATCAACAGCAAGGGATCGAGACATGATGAGCAAGGCATTCTTCCTCGTGGAAGACGAGGCGCTGATCCGGATGATGCTCACCGACATGATCGAGGAGCTGGGTCATCGCGTTGTGGCGGAAGCCGGCACGGTCGACAAGGCGATGATGCTTGCCGGCAGCAGCGCGTTTGACGTCGCCATCCTCGACATCAATCTCGACGGAATCAACATCGCGCCGGTGGCCGACATCATCTCGATGCGGAAGATCCCATTCCTGTTCGCTAGTGGCTACGGCTCCGACGGAATTCCACCAGCCTTTTCCGCAAGGCCCGTGCTGCGCAAGCCATTCCAGATCGAGGAGCTGGAGCGCATAATCAAGACGCTGCTGAGCGACAGCGATGAAGCTGTTGCATGACAACGCGAACGGTTCAGATCGCCATCAGGGCAGCGACGAGTCGTTCGGGCTGGAACGGCTTCTCCAGCAGCAAGCTGTCGGGAACGCCCTGCGACTTCCATAGATCGAGATCGGCGCCGGCCATCATGTAGACGACCGTGATCTCAGGATGCTTCTCGCGCATCATGCGGGCAAGATCCCAGCCGTTGAGCTTGCCGCCGAGATGGACGCCGGTCACGAGCGCCTTGTGACGCTTTCCTCCCGCGATGAACACCGTGATCGCCTGCTCGCCCGACGACAGGATGTCGGATGAGAAGCCTGCGTCCGCCAGTGCACTCTCGAGCACGCCCTGGAGCGGATATTCGTGTTCCACGATCAGGATTGACGGCGGTTCCGACATATCTGCCTTTGGCTCGCCCACTCGGCGCTGCACGCGAGATTCCAATTACCGTCTAGTCCACGACAGGAATGTGCGCCTTTGTTGACGAGCATCGCAGTTCCACGGTTTCAATCTGAATGGACGTTCAAGAAAGTTTCCTGCCTGTTCCTGCAACGGGCAAAGCTGGCAATTGTTGACTCCACGACGATACCGAAGGAGGAGGAAGAGATGAAGAAGCTGACTTACGCTCTCGCAGCGGTCGCCACGCTTGCAATCGGTGCCCCCACCATCGCCAATGCGGCTGGTGTCGGCGTCTATGTCGGCGGCGACAGGGACTATGACGGTCCGCGCGCACGTGTCTATGAGCATGACCGCGGCTGGCATCGTGGCTGGTACAACCACGATCGCGACTACGACCGCGGCGTCGTGATCCGCCGCCATCATCACTGGGACGATTAACGCGCCACCGGCACGAGGAGGCCCCGCTTCGGCGGGGCCTTTTTGCTAGGGGCCCCTAGTGATCCGCGCTGCTAAAGTGGCACGCGGATTTTCGCCTTGAGTCCGTCCAGCCCGAAATCCATATCGACCCGGGCATCGAGCTGATGCGGCAACAGCCGCTTCAGGAGCTGCGTACCGAACCCGATCCGCCCGGGCGGCGCATCGATGCGGACGTTGTGCTCATTCCATTCGAACTGGAGATCGCCGCCGGTGCGATACCACTCGATTTCCAATCGTCCCCCACGCTGTGACAGCGCGCCGTGCTTGACGGCATTGGTCGTCAGTTCGTGGATCGCCATGCCGAACGACACCGCGGCCTGAGCCGGAACATCGACATCGGGTCCCGCGACCTGGACCCGCTCGCCGTCACGGTCGGCATAGATCGACAGCTCGTTGTCGACGAGCTGGCGCAGCGAGACGTGGCCCTGTGCGCCGTCGGTGAGCAGCGAATGCGTTCGCGAGAGCGCAGCGATGCGCCCGGTGAAGGCCTTGTCGAATTCCTCGAGCGTTTCCGCGCGCCGCATCGTGGAGGCCGCCAGCGCCTGCACAGTGGCCAGATTGTTCTTGATGCGGTGCTCGAGCTCGCGCACCAGAACGGACAAGCGATCCTCGCTCGCTCCGCGCCGCGCGGTCTCATCGCGCCCGCTCGCCTGCGCCATCCATCCGTCGCCGTCGCGGCCGAGCGTGACGTCGTGGCGGCAGACCACGTCGAGCACCTCCTGCGGGCCGCAGCGATCGAGGCAGTAGCTGCACATCGAGATCATGCGGCGGCCCTTCAGGCCGCGCGTGACGCGCGCTTCGTAATCCTGGAAGTCGGCCCATTGGCTGGGCACGACCCAGCCGATATTGCCGTTGGTACGAAAGCCGTTATAGCCGTCCGCGCGCGCCTGCTCCTCGCTGCGGAGGAGGCCGTCGACGATCGCGGCGCCGTCGATACGGCTGTCTGCCGAATACCAGGCGCGGACGTCGTGGATCTCGATCTGCCTTGCATGCTCGCGCCGGTCGAAATCGCCCACCGCGGCGCGCAGTGCACTGCGCGCGTCCTCGGCGCCGAACGGATCCATGGCGACGAGCAGGCAGCGCTCGTCGTTCTCAAGCCCGGCCTTGAAATACGGCACCAGCGCCGTGCGCAGATGATCGCCGGTCTCGAAGAACTGGCAGATATGCGTGCCCCAAGGCAGCGCGTCGATCCCCGCAAGGCCGGTCGGCGCGTGGTCAGACATCGTCTCTCTCCCGGATCTGCAATCGCATATCGACGCGGAATCGGATGTCACCCTAACCAGCGGGAGAGACCGCGTCTGCACCAGCGGTCCGCGCCATGCGCAGAGCCACCCGCATGGTTAAACGGGCTCGTCCTGTTCCGTATGTACACTTCTGAACATTGAGAGGGAGTGCGCGGTCATGTCAGACCCGCGCGGAACCGGAGACGCGTTGTGCTCTGGTTCATCTGCGGCGATGTGACGACTCATATTTCGTCATTGCGAGCGGAGCGAAGCAATCCAGATTATTTCCGCGGAGGCAGTCTGGATTGCTTCGTCGCACCCGCAAAATTGCTTCGCAATTTTGTCGCGGGCTGCTCGCAATGACGAGGAGGACACGGTGTCGCAAGAAGGCGCGGTCCCGGATTGCGCTAGGCTCCATCCGGGCTACGATGGTGCCGCGCTTTACCTGAAATATCCCAACACGAGATCGACATCGGAGCTGCCGGCGACGGTGCCGTTCAGCTCGGCGTCGATGACGCGGCGGCAGGCCGCGATCGCGGCGTGATCACCGAGATCGTTGGCGGCTTCGAGCACGAGCCAGGCGGCGTCGACCGACGCTTTTTCCGGCGCGCCGCCCAAATCGCCGGCGAGGCTGCTGGTGAGATTCTTGTTCTTGCGGACTGCGGTGCCGAATTGAGGCAACATTGCAAATACTCCCTCGATTTCCCGCTTAGTGGACCTGGAGCTCGGGCTGACGGCCCCCAAGGGCATCGGCACCCGCGCTGTTCTTGCGCGACTGGTAGAATTTCAGAATGCTGCGCGACGTCTCGATCTTGAGCCGGCCGAAATCGCGCTCGTTGTCGTGAAGCTCGCGCGCGGTGATCAGATGATCCTTCGCGCCGAGGAACAACAGCGACATGGTCGTGTCCCAGGAGAAGTCGAGCGCCTTGCACAGCACCAGGATCATCTCGCGGTTGCGGTCCATCAGCGCGCGCTCGATCACGTCGACCGGCAGCGAGGACAGCAGCGACAGGCCGATCTGCACTTCGTCGAAGCGGTGCTGGCGCGCATAGTTCGAAATCGAGTCCTGATTGAGATTGCCCTGGCGGTACTGCGTCGTCACCACGCGCTTGGCGACGAAGTAGCTGCGCGAGGACGGACCGAACTTGGACTGCAGGTCGCCGGTGAGCTCGGTCACCGAACTCTGGATCTGCGACATCATCTCCGGACGCTCGCTTTCGAGGCGACGGCGGACGTCCTCCGACGCCTTGGAGATGAGCTGCTGGAAGATGTGGCGCGGCACGTCCTTGCGCAAGCCGAGCTGCTCGGCGAGAATCGAGTCGCCCTCGGCGCGGCGGACCATATGCAGCAGGCCCGAGCCGGAGAAGCGCGCGCCCTCGTTCCTCGCGACCGAGGTGACGACTTCCTGGTTGCCGCGCTTGACCAGCACGTCGGTGACGGCCTCGCCAATCGACTCGCGCTGCGAGATCGCGAGCAGATGCGCCTGGCCCTTGGTCAGCGCGCTCTCGACCAGCAGCTTCTCGTCGATGCGGCTGGAGTCGCGCAGCACGGGGCCGGCGACGTCGATCTCGTCGTCAAGGGCGAGCTTCTCGATCACATTGAGCGGAGCCTGGTCGCAACCCGCCATCAGCTCCGAGAGCTGCGCACGGGCGGCGACTTCGATCTCGTCGGCGAGACGACCGATGACCTCGCCGAACATGCTGATCTCGTCGTCGCTGTAACGGCCGGTGATCAGGATGTCGGTCGCGTGCCACAGCGCCTTGGCCCGGCTCTCGTCGGAGCCGCGCGCGATCGCGTCGTCCAGTTCCTGCAGAAGCGTCGTCGCCCCGTTCATTTCATACCCCAGTTCTTGGTAGCCATCCTGCCTGTGCCGGCAGGACGCCGAATTCCTCTGGGAACAACCTAGGGAACAAACCCGATGATCAAGTAAAACCGGCAGCTCAGTTTTGCCGACGAGAATTCATTAAAATACGAGGGAATGGGTTTACCGGCGGGGCAGGGAGATGTGCGGGCAAGACAGGACTGCGAAGCGGCCCGGCCTGCATGGTTCGAGACGCGCCATAGACGGCGCTCCTCACCATGAGGGTCCAAGGTCTCGCCACGAAGCAAGACCTCATCCGGAGGAGCCCGCCAAAGGCGGGCGTCTCGAAGGATGGCCACAACGCGTTCTTAAGCACGCCTCACGGATTTGACGGGGTCAGCACCAGCGGAGGCTTCGGCTTGGGTTTGGCGGGCGGCGGCCCCGGGGCAGGACGCACGTCAATCGGCGGCGGCAGGGGCGCGACCTGTTGACTGGCGAGCGGTGGGCTCGGTGCGGCAGGCGCAGCCTGCGGAGCCCTCGGCATCGGCGCGGCTTTGGGCTTCGCCGGCGGCGGCGGCGCGCGGCGCGGATCTCGGCCGGGCAGCGGAACGTCGGTCAGCGCGGGCTCCGGCACGGGATCGGGCGAGACCAACGTCGGCAGCGCGGCGGTCGCCGGTGCAGGCTCGCCGCGTTCGATCGCATCGAGCCTGCGCGTCTCGCGATCGATGGTGCGCACCGCAAGCCATGACGACAGCGGCGCGAGATCGACGGTGCGGTTGAGCTTGTCGGGCGGACCTGCCGCGAACAGCTGGATCTCCGGCGGCGCACCGGACAGCCCGGTCATGATCGGCGTCAGGCTGGCGCGGATGTCGGCCTGGTCGGCGGGAATGTCGTAACCGCCGGAGACGATGGCGCGGGCGTTCTTGGCCTCGAGCTGGGTCGCGCCGACGCGGAGGCGGCCATCGCGGATCGTGAAGGGAATTTGGGCCGAGGCGACCGCGATCGGCGCGGAGGCAAGCGCCGGTTCGACGAGCTGCCGCAGCCTGTTGTCGTCGGCCACCTGGCCGCCGTCGCTGGCGCGGATGGCGATCTCGAAGGCACGCGGATTGAGGCCGCTGATCTCGGCGGAGTCCAGCGACACCGTACCGTTGCCGGCGAGCGCACCGGTCAACGCCGCAACGCTGCGGCCCTGGCTGGTCAGCGCCATCTGCACCGAGGCGCGTCCCTTCGGCAGCGCGAGGTCGCGGTAGCGCAGCGTGGTCGCATCGACATTGGCGAGATCGAGATGCATGTTCAGCACAACGCCATTGGCGCCGTTGCGTGCGTCCAAGCTCGCCGACATCTCGCCGCCGCCGACGACGCCCTTGAGCGCATCGAGCGCGAGCGACTGGCCGTCGCTGCGGATGGTGCCGCCGACGGGACGCAATTCGATGCCGCCGGGCAAAGTGCCGTGCAGCGCCTGGAAGGCGATACGGCCGCGCCAGCCGCCGAGCAGGCCGGCACTGAGCGGCTCATCGGCGGCATGCCCGGCCGTACCGATCGCCATCGCCAGCGCGGGCATGAGATCGAGCGAGTCGAGGCCGATTTCGCCGTCGACACTCCGCTCCTGATCCAGCGTCACCGCCAGATGCCCACGCAAATGCGAGCCGGCGGCGCTGCTGTCGAGATCGTCGAAGGTCAGGCGGTTGCCGGAGAGGCCGACGCGCGAGGACAGGTTGACGCCCTGCACCGATTTGTCGCCCGGGCTGGTGCCGAACAGCGGCGCCAGATTGACGTTGCGCACACGCAGATTGACGCTGCCCTTCGGCTCCGACACTTCGAGGCTGCCTTGCGCGTCCGCGTCGAGCCCGCCGCCGCTGAGCTTGGCGTTGAGCTGAAGCGGCTTGCGCCAGGCGCCGCTGATCTTGCCCTCGAACTGGGAGGCGCCCTCGCCCGGAGCGACCATGCGATCGAGGCCGAACAGCGCCAGCAGGCTGCCCGCCTGCGGCGTCGAGACCTTGGTGTCGAGCGTGAAATCGCTGTTGCGCAGGCGGTCGATGTCGATGCCGTTGACGGCGGCGACCGGCGTCTGCCCTGATAGCGTCGCGGTAGCCTTGAGTTGCGGCGCGTCGAGATCGAGCACGGCGCGGGCGTTGCTGCGGTCGGCATGCTCGGCGTTCTTGTCGAGGCTGAGGTCGAGCTGGAGGCGGGTCGCACCAGGGAGTGACGGAATGGCATCGAGGCGCGCGCGGGCCGACGGCGCGAACGGCTCGAGCAGCGCGGTGAGCTCACGCAGCGAATTGGCGGAGGATTTCAGCGCGAGCTTGCCGGTGACGGATTTGCGATCGAAGCTGCCGCTCGCCTCCGTGGTCACGCCGCTGGCCTGGCCGAACTTCAACTGCTCCAGCGACAGCGCGGCCGGGCCATAACCGAGCTTTGCCGTGAACGGCCGCAGCTCCTGGCCGGCGGAGATGGCGCGGCCGACGTCCAGCGAGAGTTTTGCTTCCTCCGGCCATTCGCCCTGCGGCCCCGCCAGCGCGCGGACGAAGCTGGCGGCGGCGTCGAGGTCGAGGCGATCGGCCTTGAGGTCGGCGTCGATCCGCGAGCCCTTGCTTGCACCGGTCTGCACGAAGGCGATGCGGCCTTCGACCGCGCCGCCCTCGATCTCGGCCTTGAGCTTGTCGATGGCGAGATGGTTGGCGGCAATCGTGACGTCGCCGGCAAGGCGCAGCGGCCGCGTGCTGCGGCGGTTGATCTCGCTGCGGCCCTGCAGCCAGGCCACCAACGTATCCGGATCGGACGATTCCACGCTGAGGCGGCCGCTGAAACTGTCGGCGCCGGGCGTCGCGCCGTTGAGCGAGAGCTGCGTCATGCCGGGCGCGCGCAACTCGAGCCGCTGGAAGGTCCATGACCTGCCGTCGGTCTGCAACTCGGCGGTGATGTTCTGGAGCGGCCGGCCGCCGAGCATGATCTGGTCGGAGTTGAACTCGATCTGCGCCGGGATCGGCGCCTGCGGGATCGCTGCGAGGCCCGCGCGCAGTGCCGGCATCACGCGCTGCGGATCGGAATCGTCCTTGCCTGTCAGCTTGTCGGCATCGACCTGACGCGCCGACAGCACTGCGCGCAGCAGCGGCGAAGCGCCGAACCTGAGATCGCCGACGCCGCCTAGCTTCAGCGCCAAGTCTTCCGCGCCGAAGCTGGCGTCGACCTGCTCGAATTTGGCGCCGGCCGGATCGGCCTTGAGCTTGGTGGTGAGCTTCCAGGGCATCGGCCCCGCCTCGCCCTTCTTCGGCGCGGGCACCGCGAGCATCAGCGCGCCGTCGAATTTCGGCAGGCGGTTGTCGAAGGCGAGCACGCCTTCGAGATCGACCGCGATCGGGCGCTCGCCGGGATCGATGTTGAGATGAAGGCGGGTGGCGCTGCCGTCGGCGCTGGGGCCGGAGGAGACGCGGAACGGATAGCGCACCTTGTCGGCGGTGAAGCTGCCGTCGCCCCGCACGGCGCCGGCGAGCGAGCGGACGTCGCCGGAGAAGGCGATGTCGTTGAGCTCCAGCGTCGAGCGGGAGGCCGCATCGTGCAGGGCGATGCGACCGGTGAGGTTCACCCGTTCGATGGCGAGGGAGGCGAGGTTGAAAGTGCCGCTGGCCGTGGACGGCAGGTCCACCCGCCCCCGCGCGTCGAGGCCGAGATCGACCGCCACGCCGTTGACGGTCAGTTCGGTCGCGCGCCATTCGCCGCGCATCAGCGAGCTCAGGCTGAACTCGACGTCGAGCTTGTCGGCACGCAGGCGGCCGAGATCGTTGTTGCCGCCGAAGGTGACCGAACGCAGCCGCAAGGTCGGCGCCGGCAGCAGCCGCGCGTCGAGCTCGCCTGCCACCCGCACCGGCACGCCGATGATCCGCCCGGCCTCCGCCTCGAACTGGGGCCTGAACTGGTTCCAGTCGATGAAGTAAGGCCCGATCAGTGCGGCCAGAAGCGCAATGATGAAGGCAATCGCCAATCCGAGCAGCGTCGTCTGCACGGGTCTCCCCTCGGCCAAACCGGCACCCGGGCCAAACCCTGGCCAAAGGCTTCAGGCGCGCCGGAACAGCCCCTTATATAAGGGGAAGTGTGGCGAAGTCACAGCGACTGTTGCGCGCGGAGGTTAACGTGTCCCCTGCCCTCACCAGCTCGCCGGCAGCCGCTTCAGGCCGCGCAGCACGAAGGTCGGGCGCCATTCCGGGTTCTCGACGTCATCGATGCGGAGATCCGGCAGGCGGCGGAGCAGCGTCGCGATGGCGATCTCGGCCTCGATGCGCGCCAATTGGGCACCCAGGCAGAAATGGATGCCGCCGCCGAACGACAATGGCCGGACGTTCTGTCGGGTGACGTCGAGCCGGTTGGGCTGGTCAGGGTAGACCGCCGGATCGCGGTTGGCCGAGCCGAGCAGACACAGCACGGTCTCGCCCTTGGGGATCCGCTTACCCCCGAGGTCCTCGATGTCCTCGAGCGCGACGCGCCCGGTCATCTGCACCGAGGAATCGTAGCGCAGGAATTCCTCGATCGCGCCCACCATCAGCTCGGGGCGTGCCTTCAGCAGCGCGAGCTGGTCCGGGTTGCGGTGGAGCGCCAAGAGGCCATTGCCGATCAGGTTGACCGTGGTCTCGTGGCCGGCGCCGAACAGCAGGATGATGTTGGCGGTCAGCTCCTCATTGGTGAGCTTGCTGCCGTCTTCCTCCGCCTGCACCAGCTGGGTGATGAGGTCGTCGCCGGGGTTCTTGCGGCGCAGCTCGAACAGCTGCTGGAAATACATCTGCGCCATCATGTTGCCGGCGTTGCCCTTGGCGATCTCCTCCTTCGAGAGCGGCACGGGATCGAGCAGGCGGCCGCCGTCGCGCGAGCTGTTGTAGAAGGTCTCGCGATGGTCCTCGGGGATGCCGAGCATGTCGCAGATGATGGTGACGGGCAGGCGGAAGGCGAAATCCTCGATCAGGTCCATATGGCCGCGTTCGATCACGGCGTCGATGGTCTGGTCGACGATCTGCTGGATGCGCGGCCGCATGTCCTCGACGCGGCGGGCCGTGAAGGCCTTCACGACGAGGCCGCGCAGGCGGGTGTGGTCGGGCGGATCGGACTGCAGCATCCAGTGGCTCATGCTGCGGAACACCGGCTCGTCCATGATGGCCGGGCTGTAGCGGCGCTTGGAGCGCTCGACGAAATCCTTGCCGAAGCGCTTGTCGCGCATCACGAGGCTGACGTCGGCATGGCGGCTGGCGACGAACTGGCCGAACGGCGTCACGTGGATCGGATCGATCTCGCGCAGCCGGTCGTAATGCGGATAGGGATCGCGGATGAAGTCAGGCGAGAGCGGGTTGAACAGCGGTCCGCCGCCGTCAGGTTCAACGTGAGTGGGTTGCACTTGCTCGTTCATGGTGACCTCGAACCGGTTACCGATGACACGAATACGCCGTGCGCAGCCCCGTTGCGCGTGCGTAACCATCCCTGTCTCATTATCAACTCGATACATTGTTGTATCGAGTTGCATTCTGCCCTAACCTGCGCCGATGTCAAGGGTGAGAACCAGACCGACCAGGGACGATACGCGCGACAAGCTGTTCGAGGCGGCCGCGCGCGTGTTCGAGCAGGACGGCATCGGCGGCGCCAGCATCGAGGCGATCACGACCGCTGCGGGCTTCACCCGCGGCGCATTCTATTCGAACTTCAAGAGCAAGGACGAGCTGATCATCGCCATGCTCGAGGACCATGTCGAGCAGTCGATCCGGCGCAACATGGACATCCTGGCGCAGCACGACAATCTCGACGATTTCATCGCGGCATTGAAGTCGATGGACCGCACCAGGCAGGATCCGCTCGCCCGCTCGCCCCTGCTCCACATCGAGATGATCCTGTTCGTCGCGCGCGCCGAGAAGCGCCGGCCCGAGCTCGCAAAGCGCCTGCGGGCACGGCGCAAGCTCATCGCCGACATCGTCGAGGCGACGTTGAAGAGCAATGGCCGCAACAGCGCGGTGAACCCGCCCTGGATGGCCTCCATCGTGCTCGCGCTCGAAGACGGTTTCCGCCTGCACCGGCTGATCGATCCCGAGACGACGCCGGCCGACAGTTTTCTGCGCGCAATCACGGATTTGCGGCGGCGGACGGGGCTGGCGGCGGAATAAGCTGGCGCTCGACACTCCGAAAGCGATACCCGGCTCAGGAACAGAGTTTCAGGTGGAAGATCAGCCGCCGCTCAGCGTGCGGCTGATCCGGGTCACGATGGCATCCCACTGCCGCTTCTCGGTCGCTGGATAGTTGATCAGCACACAATGCACGTAGCGGCTTCCGAAATTACAGCGGTCGTACCAGATCTTGCCCCGCCGAACGCTGGAGACCACGAAGAAGCGCGGCGTGATCCGCTTGTAGATGATACCGGCAGGCGGGTTCTTCTTGGCAAGGAAAGCCGACGGTGAGCTGCCGTCGTTCGGAACGGCTTGGACCGTGAGGTCGGCACGGCCGTCGCTCGTCTGATATTGCACACCATATCCATCGGGTCGTCCGACCTCTTCGGTGAAGATCGACGCCGAAATCTCGACACTGGTTCCGCTCTCGGGAATGCGATAGCCGCTCCAGCTTTCAGCACCCGCGGCAACCGGCAACGCGTAGAGCATGACGGCGATAGCGACTGTCTTATTCATCGCTTGTCCTGGTTCTCTGTCGGTTGATGCGATAGCGACGGCCACCGGCCATCCAGCCGCGACAACGTGGGGAGTGGAAGGACGTTCCTGCCGCTCGTTGAACCAAAAACGACGAAGCCCTGCCCGTCATGTCCGACCCGATCGAGCACGAAGGATTGGCGCTGGGCGGTTCCCATCGATGTCGATGGCGCTATGCGACTTGCCCGCGGACGCAGCGAGATCGCCGCGCCCGCCGGTTTCAAACCAGGTGCTTCAGCGCGATGCGGTGCTTAGATTTTCGCCAAAGAACTTCCAAGTCTTGCCGTCGAACTTCGCCAGCTTGAACGTGTCGTAGGTGGAATAGTCGGTCGGCGACACGGACACCGTGATCCCCGGCAGCAGCAGCGGCAGCGAGACCTTGCTGATGTTGGTGGCCTGCTTGAGAATGTTCTCGCGCGTCAGCTCGTCGCCGCAGTTCTTCAGGATGATGGCCGTGAACTGCGCCGAGGTGTAACCGGTCTGGTTGCTGCCATCGATCGGATTTCCCTCCGGGTACCACTGCTTCATGAAGGCGAGATAGTCCTGGACGCCCTTGTCTGAATCCCAGGCGGGATCGCCGACGACCTTGGTCGCGAGCGCCGTGATCAGGCCGGTGGACGCCTCCAGTCCGGCCGGCTCCAGCACGCCGCCGATCGAGCTTGCGACCGACACGATGAAATGCGTCGGCTTCCAGCCGAGATCGGTCACCTTGCGGATCGCCTGCGCGCCGAACTTCGGCGTCGTGATCGTCATCAGCACGTCGGCGCCTGCCGTCTTCAGGCTGACGATCTGGGAATCGATCGTGGGATCGGTCACCTCGTAGCTGAGCTCCTTGACGATGAGATCGGCTTTCTCGCCGAGCCCTTCCTTGAAGCCCTTCAAATAGTCCTTACCGAAATCATCGTTCTGATAGATCACGCCGATCTTCGCGTTGGGGAGCTCCTTGAGGATGTACTTGCCGTAGATCTTGGCCTCCTGCGCGTAGGGCGGATAGAACGGCGTGGTCCACGGGAAGTTCTTGGGATCGTTCCACTTCGAGGCGCCGGTGGAGATCAGGATGTGCGGCACGCGCTTGCCGTTCAGATATTTCTGGATGGCGGAGTTCGTCGGCGTCCCCAGCGATCCGATGTTGGCGAGAATCTCGTCCTGCTCGACCAGCTTGCGGGTCTGCTCGACCGTCTTCGGCGGGCTGTATCCGTCGTCCATGCTCAGGAACGTAATCTTCCGGCCGTTGATGCCGCCCTGGCTGTTGATCATCTTCCAGTACGCCGCCTCGGCCCTGCCCTGCGTGCCGTAGGCCGACGCCGGACCGCTGTAGGGCATCGTCTGCCCGATCTTGATTTCCGTATCGCTTGCGCCGGGATCGTATTTCTTGTCGGCGGCCAGGGCGGCCGCGGTCGACATAAGGCCGAAAGCGGCGGCTACCGCCACCGTCATGGAAGTTCGCATCGTCGTTTCTCCCTGGTGCGCCGCTGTTTGCCGCGACGTCTGCGGCAATAATGATCCCGGCATTTTGGAATGTCGACTCCAAGTCGCGGCTTCCGCCCCGGACGGCCCGGCACCCGACCTGTGAATTCAGGTCCAAGGTGCTGGGACCGGCGCCCGGCTACTGCGCCAGCACGGCGGCATGTATTTCAACCATCGACGCCGGACGACGGGTCCGGGACACAGCTCTGACGAAAGGTCAGTCCGATGGCATTCAACAGTATCCTGCCCAGCAAGCTTGGCTTCGGCGCCGCTCCGCTCGGCAACATGTTTCGCGACATTCCCGAGGCCGAGGCGCAAGCGACGGTGGAGGCCGCGTGGAACGACGGCATCCGCTATTTCGACACCGCGCCGTTCTATGGTGCGGGCCTCGCGGAGATCCGCTTGGGACAGGCGCTCGCGGGCAAGCCGCGTGATGCCTATGTCATCAGCACCAAGGTCGGCCGCGTCGTGCTCGACGAGATCGAGGAGAGCCCGCGCGACAATGGCGAGAAGGGCAGCGTGTTCGCGCATGGCCGTCGCAACAGGGTGGTCAACGACTACAGCGAGGACGCGACCTACCGCTCGATCGAGGACAGTCTGAAGCGGCTCAAGACCGATCACATCGACATCGCCTTCGTCCACGACGTCGCGCAGGATTTCTACGGCGACGAATGGCTGGCTGTATTCGAAACCGCGCGCAAGGGCGCCTTCCGCGCGTTGCAGCGGATGCGCGACGAGGGCGTGATCAAGGCCTGGGGCCTCGGCGTGAACCGGGTCGAGCCGATCGAACTGCTGCTCGAGCTCGACGAGCCGCGTCCCGACGTCTCCCTGCTCGCCGGCCGCTATACGTTGCTCGACCATGACCGGGCGCTCCAGCGGGTCATGCCCATGGTCGCCGAGCGCAAGCTCGGCATTGTCGTCGGCGGCCCCTACAGCTCGGGTGCGCTCGTCGGAGGCCCGAACTTCGAATATGCGCCGGCGACGCCGGCCATCCTCGCCAAGGTCGCGGCGATCAAGGCGATCGCCGACCGCCATGGCATCAGCATGAAGGCCGCGGGCCTGCAGTTCTCGCTGGCCAATCCGGCCGTCGCGGCAGTGATCCCCGGTGCCAGCCGGCCCGGCCGCATCGCGGAAGATCGCGCCGCGCTCGAGGAGAAGATCCCCGCCGATTTCTGGCGCGAGCTGCGCGCGGCAGGATTGGTGAACCCGGCGGCACCGCTTCCCGTCACGGCCTGATCCGCAAGTTCAATCCCGAGAACACCCAACGGACGAAGCCCCACGCTTCGTCCGGCCGGCCCCCCGCGTCCCCGCCCCACCTCGACCAAAGCAAAGGAGAAAAGCCATGCGTGACCTTGAAACGGAGAAAGTCGTGGAGCCCAGCCGCCGCGACATGCTTCTGACGGCCGGCGCCGCGATGATCGCCGGCACCGCCAGCGCCGGCCCGGCGCTCGCCGCGACGACCCCGGCCGGCGGAATCAACGGACTATCCGCAACCGAGCGCAACGCGGGTCCGCTCGCGGTCCGCCTGCAGGGCGTCCAGCATTTCGGGCTGACCGTGCAGAACATGGAGCGGGCGTTTGAATTCTACACCGAGGTGCTCGGCGGCACGGAAGTGTTTCGTCATGGCGATTTCCAGGGCGACCAGGTGCAGAACACGCTGCTCGCCGACCAGGAGATCCGCGCCGGCGAGCTCCATGTCGATCCGCAGACGATCGGCGTGCCGAACCTGCGCGACGGCGAGCAGCGGCTCGACGTCCGCTTCGTCCAGTTCGACAATGTCTTGATCGAGCTGCTGCAATATCGCAATTCGCAGGAGCCGATGGGCAGCGCCAACAGCTTTGCGCCGCCGGTGACGAACATGAGCCCGGCTTTCCCGCGCATGATGCACATCTGCTTCTACGTGCGCGACGACGTCGACTTCAACAAGTTCATCACCGACCTCGAAGCCGAGTCCGCGCGGCGCGGCATGACGCAGGTGCGCGCCAACCGCATCATCCGCGTTCGCACTGAAGCCGAGCGCAAGGGCGCGCCTGAGAATACCAACACCAACAAGGTGACGGTCGCGCCGTCGGACGGCTGGGAGCTGATCTACTGCAAGGGCCCGGAAGGTGAGCAGCTCGAATTCGTGAAGGCGCTGGGCCCCGTCAAGCAGCGCTTCGCCAGCACGCATGCCGCCCGGCAGCGCGCGCTGACCGGACAGTGATTTGGGCAAATGCAGATCAACTCGACAATGGAATCCTGAAAATGAAAATCCGATTCATCAAATCGAGTGCGCTCGCGATCCTGCTCGGCACCATCGCCATGTCCGCTCCGGTCGTAGCCAGGGAGGCAAGCGGCATCCGCTACGCCAAAATCCCGGCCGGCGCCTATTCGATCGTCGCCGAAGTGCGCGCCAAACCCGGCAAGGAGGCCGAGCTGCGCGCCGCCACACTGCCGCTGATCGCGCAGGTGCGCAGCGATCCCAAGAACCTCGTCTATTTCCTGCAGGAGGATCGCGAGCGTCCCGGACACTTCGTTTTCTACGAGGTGTTCGCCACGAAGGACGATTTCGAGGCGCATAACGCCACGCCCTACGTCAAGGACTGGTTTGCCAAGCTTCCGGCGCTCGCCGACGGCGGCGTGCAGGTGATGCGCATGGAAATCCTCGGACGACGCTGACAGCCTGCGCGGCCGGGCGACCTCCAGGCCCGGCCGCTTATCCTTCTGCCAGAAACTGCTGCATGCGCGGCACCGTGAAATCGAGGAAGGCCCGCACCCGCGCCGGCAGGAATTGCGCGCCGCGGAACAGCGCGTGGATCTCGTCGGTGACGCCGATGTCGCTGTCGGCGAGCAGCTCGACCAACTCGCCGCGCGCGATCGGGTGGCGCAGATGATAGTCGGCGGCCCGGACGATGCCGACACCGGCGATCGCCATGCGGCGAAGCGTTTCGGCATTGTTGGCGAGCAACGACCCGCTCAACATACGCTCGACGATGCGGCCGCCCTCGCGCATCGGCCACACCGGCATCGCGCGGCGAAAGTTGAAACCCAGACAATTGTGATGGACGAGGTCTTCGGGCACCTGCGGCGTGCCGTGGCGCGCAAGATAGGCGGGCGAGGCGACGATGCGCCGCCGCGTCTCGCCGATCTTGCGCGCCATCAGGTTGGAATCGGCGAGCTTGCCGACGCGGATCGCGACATCGGTGCGGTCGAGATAGAGATCGACCACCTCGTCCGACAACGACAGATCGACGACGATCTTGGGGTAGGCTGCGAAAAATGCGGGCAGAACCGGCTCGAGCGCCGCGGCGCCGAAGGTGACCGAACAGGTCACGCGCATGACACCTTCGGCCTCCGCCCCACCTTGTGCGATCTGCTGCTCGGTCTGGTCGAGCGACGCCAGAAGCGCCTGGCTGCGCTCGAAATAGAATTGCCCCTCGCCCGTCAGCGCGAGCCGCCGCGTAGACCGTTCGATCAGGCGGACACCGAGCCGGGCCTCCAGCCGGGCGATCAGCTTCGAGACCGTTGACGGCGTCATCAACATGAGACGGGCGGCTTCAGAAAAACTTCCGGTCTCGACGACACGCACGAACACCAGCATCTCGCCTGCACGATTGTCCATACCGCTCCTGCTCATGGCTTTCGGGGATTGCGCAGAAGACTAACAAGGCGCCCCGCCAAAGTCGCGCCGGCGGCAGGAACCGGCGAAACCAAATCGTGCGATTTGGATCACTTCATCTGCGTGATTCCATTTACGGCGCCACGATATCCCGCTGAACCGGCTGCTCGCTTCCGTGCGTTCTCACATGCGTCAAGAGGTCGCCGCAGCCGTCCGGGAGAATCGCCCTGCCGGACATGGGGCCCGCAATCGACCCGATTGGGCCGCGAGGCCGTGCACCGAACGCGAGAGTTCCCGGTCGCGCCTTGCGCCCGGCATTCTCCATGATCAACACAACAAATGATTGCAACAATTAGTCGTATCGCGCGATATATGCACCATCGAGTGCAGATGAGCAGGCGCTTTCGAATCATACTGCATCGTCAGACGAATCGATCTCGCCCACCCGGACGGTCAAGCCACTGAATAACATTCTCATTTTCATGGTTGGAGAATCAGGAGCGGTGGCGGTTCGAAGCGCGGCCATCAACGAGACGGGGACGGGTTCTCGGAACATCGTTCGCCATCATTCGTCGCGCGTCGCCGGCAGGATCGGCCCGTTTGAGGGTGCGGCATGCGCGCAATGAGAAAGGCGTTGCGAACGCGAGGCTTTGCCGTTGCCGTCGGGCTTGCGGCCCTGCTCGTCGTCAGCGCGGCGGCCATCGGGATAGATATCAAGGCGCGCTGGGACGCTGCCTGGGTCAGCCATACGCTCGATGTCCTCAAGCGGGTTTCGGACACGCGCCTCGTTCTGCGCCGGGCAGAGAGTGCCGCGCGCGGCTACGCTCTCGGCGGCTACGACGGCTTCGCCCAAGAGTTCCACGACGACAGTGCCGCGCTGCCAAAGGCCCTGTCCGCGCTCAAGGAGGCGGTCGGCGACAGCGACACTCAGCGCAGGCTGCTCGACACCATCGAGCCGATGCTGGAGCGGCGGCTTGCGCTGCTTTCCGAACTGGTCCGGCTCCGCGACGCCGGAGACTCCGCGGGGATCGCCGCGCAAATTTCGCGCCGCGAAGGCCGCACCACGATGGAGCGGATCAACTCCGCGTTCAACGAGTTCACCGCGACGGAGCAGCGCCTGCTCGAACAGCGCTCGTCGCAGTCCCGGCTGAGCGCCAGGCTGCTGCTGGGCACCGAGCTGATGTGCCTGCTGATGATCTTCGTGCTCGCCGTCCTGCTGGTCCGGGGCAGCTATCTCTCGACCAGAGCGCTGGCGCGGTCGCTGAATGTGATGCGCGCGGCCAAGCAGACGCTTGAGCTGGAAGTGCGCCAGTCCGCGTCGGTGCTGGAAAACACGTTCAACACCATCGCCGAAGCCGTGCTGGTGATCGACACGACCGGTGACGTCCTGCTGACCAATCCCGCCGCGCAGCACCTGCTCGGATATCGCCCGAACATGGCGGTCAGCGACATCTGGAAGATCAACAGCTTCTGCGAGCCCGGGACCACGACCCCGCTCAAGCGCGAAGACCGGCCCTCGACGCGCGTGCTGCTCGGCGAGTCCTTCGACCGCAGGGAAGTGCTGATCCGCCCCGTGGACGGCAGCAAGCCGATCCACGTCGTGGTGAGTGGCCGGCCGCTGCGCGACGAGAGCGGAGCGATCAGCGGCGGATCGCTCGTCTTTCACGACATCACCGAAGCGCACGAGACCGAGCAGCAACTCCAGCAGGCGCAGAAACTGGATGCCGTCGGCAAACTGACCGGCGGCGTCGCGCATGATTTCAACAACATGCTGACGGTGATCACCGGCACCATCGAGATCCTGAAAGACGACGTGCGCGACAGGCCGGGCGCGCTGGCGATCACCGAGCTCATCGACCAGGCTGCCGACCGCTGCACCGAATTGATCCGCCATCTGCTCGCCTTCGCGCGCAAGCAGCCGTTGCGGCCGCGCAACGTCGACATCAACGCCGCGATCGCCGACATCGCAAAACTGCTGCGCCCGACGATCGGCGAGCAGATCGTGGTCGATGTCCTCCTCGACGACGAGGTCGATGCTGCCCATATCGACGCATCGCAGCTGGCCAATTCACTCGTCAACATGGCGATCAACGCGCGCGATGCCATGCCGGACGGCGGCAAGCTGCTGCTGGAGACGCGCAACGTCGTGCTCGACGATGCCTACGCCCAAGCCAATGCCGGCGTCACCGCGGGTCCCTACATCATGGTCGCCATCAGCGACACCGGCACGGGCATGCCGAGCGAGGTGCGCGAGCAGGCCTTCGATCCGTTCTTCACGACCAAAGGCCCGGGCAAAGGCACCGGCCTCGGGCTCAGCATGGTCTATGGTTTCGTCAAGCAGTCGGGCGGGCACGTCAAGATCTACAGCGAGGAAGGGCACGGCACGACGATCAAGCTTTATCTGCCGCCGGCAAACGCCATTGAGGAAGTTGCCGAGGGCCCCTCGCTTCAGGTCGCTGGCGGAACCGAGACGATCCTTGTGGTCGAGGACGACGATCTCGTGCGGAGTTTCGTCATCAGCCAGTTGCGAGGCCTGGGCTACCACACGGTGGATGCGTCCAATGCGGCTGACGCCCTGGCCCGAATCGAGTCCGGCCTCGCATTCGACCTGCTGTTCACCGACGTCATCATGCCCGGCATCAACGGTCCGGAGTTCGCCGCCGAGGTCGAGCGGCTTCGTCCGGGAACCAGAGTGCTCTACACCTCGGGTTACACGGACAACGCGATCGTTCATCACGGTCGCCTGGATGACGGCGTGCTGCTGTTGTCCAAGCCCTACCGCAAGCCGGAACTCGCACAGATGATACGCGTCGCGCTCGGCCATTCCGGCAAGGCACGAACGGCCGCGGCAAGCGATCAGCAGAAATCAGCCAAGAGAAGTCAGAGAAGCAGAGGTTAAGCCGACCGCTTCACCGCACTGCGATCCGCCGGCTCGATGTCGAGCCGGCCCGGCATCGCCCTCGCCTGCCCGGCGCAGTGCTCGACCACCCAGCGCTCGAAAGCCGCGGGTGCGAGTGCGGGGGCATAGAGGAAACCCTGGACAACGTCGCAGCCGAGCTCGGCCAGCATCCTGCGCTGGCCTTCGGTCTCGACGCCTTCGGCGACGACGGTCATCCCGAGGCCCTGGCCGACACGGACCACGGCGGTGGTGATCGCAAGCGCGCCCGCATCCCTCTCGATATCGCGCATGAAACTGCGGTCGATCTTGAGCTCGCGGATCGGCAGATGCGCGAGCCGGCTGAGGCTGGAATAGCCGGTGCCGAAATCGTCCACCGACAGGCCGATGCCGAGTGCGCGGATCGCCTGCATCGTCTCCAGCGCGGCTGCGCCGTCCTGCATGAAGGTGCCTTCGGTGATCTCCAGCATCAGCGCATCCGGCGGCAATTGATATTCGGCCAGGATGTCCTTGAGCCGCGCCGCGAGCGTGACGTTGCGGAAGTTGATCGGCGACAGGTTCACCGAGACGCTGGGGATGTCGAGCCCGGCGCTACGCCAGTTCGCCATCTGCCGGCAGGCCTCGCGCACCGACCACAGGCCGATCTGCTCGATCAGCCCGCACTCCTCGGCGAGCGGGATGAACTTTGCCGGCGAGACGCTGCCGAGCGCGGCATCGTGCCAGCGCGCCAGCGCCTCGACGCCGTGGATGCCGCCGTCGCCGCTGCGGACCTGCGGCTGGTAGCTCAGGCTCAGCGCGCCCTCCGCGATGGCGCGGCGGAGTGCTGCGATCATCGCCAGGCGCTGCTCGGCCAGTCCGTTCATCTCGACATTGAACATGCGATGGGTCGAACGTCCCGCCTGTTTGGCCATGTACATGGCGGCATCGGCCTGCTGCATCAGCGTATCGATGTCGGTGGCATGATCCGGATAAAGGCTGATGCCGATGCTGGCCGACATCGGCAACAGCTTCGATCCGAGCCGCAGGGGCGCCGCCAGCGCCTCGGTGATGCCGGCGGCGACGCGCTCGGACTCCGCGGCACCGCGCTGCGGCAGCAGGATGACGAATTCGTCGCCGCCGAGCCGGCCCAGCATGTCTTCGGGCCCGATATGCTCGCGCAGCCGCTGCGCCAGCTGGATCAACAGCTCGTCACCGGCGGCATGGCCGAACGTGTCGTTGACGTCCTTGAAATGATCGACGTCGAGGAAGGCGAGCGCGACGTGGCCGCCGGTCGGACAGGCGTCGATCGCGGTGGTGATGAGATGGCGGAGCTGCGCGCGGTTCGGCAGGCCGGTGAGCATGTCGTGATAGGCGAGCCGCGCGATCTCGGCGCGCGCTTCCTTGCGCTCGATCGCGAAGGCGCCGAGATTGACGCAGGCATCGACGATCTGCCGGTGCCATCTGCTCGGCGCGCGCGGCTCGCGATAATAGAAGCCGAACGTGCCGATGACGCGGCCATCCTTGGCCTTGATCGGCGTCGACCAGCAAGCACGCAGGCCCATTTCGAGCGGACGCGCCTTGTAGGGCTCCCAGCGCGGATCGGCGTCGATGTCGGCGACCAGGACAGGGATGCCATAGAAGGCGCCGGTGCCGCAGGTGCCGACTTCGGGGCCTATCGCGATGCCGTCGAGCGAGCGCGAATAGTCGTCGGGCAGGCTCGGACCACCCAGTGGATGGAGCAGGCCGGCAGCATCGACATGCAGCAGCGAGCAGATGACGCCGGGGGCGATCTCCTCGACACGCCGGCACAGCCGGTCGGCAATCTCGGTGATCGGCGCCTCGTCGGCGAGCGCGGCCATGATGAGTTGCTGCAGCGAGCGTAGCTGCCGGGATTCGGTGATGTCCTCGATCAGCGCGAAGATGTGCTTGACGCGGCCCTTCTTGTCGCGGAAGGCATCGATCCGGGCACAGACCCAGATCTCCTCGCCGTCCTTGTCGTAAGCAAGCACCTCGATCTCGCCGCGCGGGCCGCCGTTCATCACCTGCCTGACGAGCGTGGAGACCTCCTTGCGGTCGGTGTGGCGCCCGGCAATGAGCTCGGCTGCGCGCCGCCCTTCTGCTTCCTCACTGGTGTAGCCGAACAGCGTCGTGAAGGACGAATTGACGTAGCGGATGTTGAGCTCAGTGTCGGTGATGATCACCGCGCGGTTGGTCTGGTCCGAGACCGCGTTGAGGAGCCCGATCCTGGCGCGGCGTTCGGCGTCAGCGGTGACGTCGCGGGCGAACACGATGTGATGCGTGGTGCCGTCGACGGTCGCCGACGACAGCGCGAGCTGCACCCTGATACGGCTGCCGTCGTGCCTGACGAGGCTGATCTCCTCGCGAAACTCCACGACGGGATCGGCCTGCAGCGCCTTGAGCGTGAGAACTCGGGCATCGCGGCCGAGCGCGTCCGTGCGCGCAAGCTTCCATATCCGCTCGGCGCCGGCGTTGAAATGCGTGATGCGGCGCGCCTCGTCGACGATGACGATCGCGTCGTCGGCGCACTCGAGCGCAGCCCGCAACACGTGGGGAGTATCGGCGACAAGGCGGTCGGAAGCAGACATCGTTCTACCCGGTAAGCGTCGTCAAGGCACGGCAAACGGCCCGAAGATACCGCTGTGATAGTGTCCAAGACGTTCTTGCAACCCGGACGATCCCGACCAAGACGCGGCATGCTTAACGTTCCGCGAAAGGCGCAAAGGCAATGCGGCCTAGGTGGAACCTATCGCGCGCCGGCCTCAGTCTGAAGCTTGTGCAGGCGGCCGGCGACGGCGCGCACCTTGCCGGGCGAGGCCCGCCAGATCGACAGCGCCGACAATCCGCTCACCACCAGCGCGATGGCGAACGCGAGCGTGTAGTCGCCGGTGCGGTCATAGAGGAAGCCGGTGAGCCAGGGGCCGGCCGCACCTCCCGCCAGCGCCGCCAGCATGATGGTGCCGAAGATGCTGCCCTGGTGCTTGCCCTGGAAGATCTCGAACACGACCGCGCCCATGATCGAGGTGAGGCCGTAGCCGAGCGCGCCCTGCACGAACACCATGAGATAGACCAGCCAGAGCGAGGGCTGGAATTTCAGCGCGATCAGCGCCGCGAAGCAGATCGCAAAGCCGGCGCAGCTGATCGCCCACACCCATTCGCGCCCGATGCGATCGGAGACATAGCCAAGCAGGATCTGGCCGGGAATGCCGAGCAGGCTGACCATGCCGAGCGCCCACACCGCGACGCCGGGGCTGAAGCCGATGTCGAGCAGGAATTTGGTCTGATGCACCTGCACCGCGTACCAGATGTACAGGCCGCAGAAATAGCCGACCGCGATCCACCAGAAGCGCGCGGTCGCCAGTGCCCGCTTCAGCGTCCACTCGGTCGCGACCCAGTCGGGATCGACCACGTTGGAGACGGGCGGTGCCGCGCCCACGGCCGGCGCGGCATCACCGTCGGGCCGCAGGCCGATATCCTCGGGGCGCTTGTGCAGAAACAGATTGATCGGCGCCAGCACGATCAGGATCAGCAGGCCCATCGCGGTGCAGGCGGTGCGCCAGCTGGTCTGCTCGATCATGTGCTGCACCCATGGCAGCAACGTCACCGAACCGATGCCGACGCCGGCAAAGGCAATGCCGATGGCGAAGCCGCGCTTGCGGATGAACCAGTTCGGCAGGAACAGCGACTGGCCGGAATAGCCGAGGCAGACAGAGCCGGCGCCGACCATGACGCCGATGGTGACATAGAGATGCCAGGGCTGGGTGGTGAGCGGCGCGAGCAGCATGCCACCGCCCATCAGGAAGGCGCCGAGCTCCATCACCGCGCGCGGGCCGGCGCGATCCATCAGGCGTCCGATCAGCGGACTGACCAGGCCCGACACCACGAACCCCACGGAGAACGCACCGGCGGTGACACCGCGCTCCCATCCGAACTCGGAGATGATCGGCGGATAGAACAGCGAGAAAGCAGTGCGCGCGTTGACGCCGATCGCCATCGTGACGAACGTCACCGCGACCACGACCCAGCCGTAGAAGAACGGTAGCCGCATGTGTTTTTGTTTCATCCCTGGACGATCCCTACCGATCATCCGGGACCGCCGGGGTCAAGCGATTTTCGCTGATCCTCGCACCGCGCTCAGGCGGCGCTGCGCTGCGAGGATTGAGCCGGCGCGCTGAACTCGATCTGGTCGACCGGCTGCGGGCGGCCAAACAGATAGCCTTGCGCGAAATTGACGCCGAGTGCGGTCAGCCGCTCGAATTCCTCGCGCGTCTCGACGCCCTCGGCCGTCACCGACATGTCGAGACCGCGTGCGAGGGTCACGATCGAGGAGATGATCGCGGACGAGCGCGGATGATGCGTGAGGTTGCGGATGAACGACTTGTCGATCTTGATCTTGTCGAACGGGAACGCGGTGAGATAGCTCAGCGAGGAATAGCCGGTGCCGAAATCGTCGAGCGCGAGCTCGATGCCGATGCTCTTGAGCCGCTCCATGAAGGCGTGGTTCTCGACGCCGCGCTCCAGCAGCACCGATTCCGTGATCTCGATCTCGAGTCGATGCGGCGCCAGGCCGGAAGCCGTGAGCGCCGAGCAGATCGTCTCGAACAGCTCGGCTTCCTTGAACTGGATCGGCGACAGGTTGACGGCGACCATGAGATCGGACGGCCAGCGGGCGGCGTCCTCACAAGCGCGGCGCAGCACGAACTCGCCGAGCGGCACGATCAGCCCGGTCTCCTCGGCAAGCGCGATGAACTGGTCCGGCGGGATCAGGCCGCGGCTCGGATGCCGCCAACGCACCAGCGCCTCGAAGCCGCGGCGGGTGCCGCCGGCGACGTCGACGAACGGCTGATAGTGCACCTCGAGGTGACACTGCGCGATGGCATCGCGCAGATCCCCCTCGAGCGTGCTGCGCGCTTCGAGCTCCGCCGACATTGCCTCGTCGTAGACGGTGAAGCAGTTGCGGCCGAGCGATTTGGAACGATAGAGCGCAAGGTCGGCCTTCTTCAGCAACTGCTCCTGGTCGCGGCCGTGATCCGGCGCGATCGCGATGCCGATGCTGGTGCCGATCTCGACACGGTTGCCGGGCAGCAGGAACGGCTCGGCCACCAGCTTTGCAATCCGCGCCGCGAGCTCGACGGCACAACCGCGCTGGTCGTCGCGGGCTTCCTGGATGATCGCGAACTCGTCGCCGCCGAGCCGCGCCAGCACGTCGGTCGCGCGCAGCGCCGATTTCAGCCGCAACGCCACCTGGCGAAGCAGCGCATCGCCCGCGCCGTGGCCGAGCGAGTCGTTGACGTTCTTGAAGCGGTCGAGATCGAGCATCAGGATCGAGAACGGCAGCGCCCGCGCGTTCAACTGCGCATTCATCTCGTCGAGGCGGGTGAGGAAGAAGGCGCGGTTCGGCAGGCCGGTCAGGATGTCGGTCTGCGCCAGCTCGAGCACGCGCCGGTTCGCCAGCGACAGCCGCCGTGAATTGCGGCTCGCGAGCATCAGATAGGTCGACAGCG
>Ga0207426_1000766_pt1 | contig 35679 bp, 36 predicted proteins | sample AraplaMF_Cvi_mMS_FD_184265 | JGI IMG/M metagenome (GOLD analysis project Ga0207426, IMG submission 184265) | Arabidopsis root microbial communities from the University of North Carolina, USA - plate scrape MF_Cvi_mMS (SPAdes) (version 2) | ecosystem: Host-associated > Plants > Roots > Endosphere... | reverse complement strand
CTTGCTCCGGCAGCTTCGAACAACCCCATGGCCCCCCACTTGGTCGTCCCCTTCACTTCCGGCGCGGCTGGAGCCCCCCGGCCCCACAACCGCCCCCGTGTCGGACGTGACGCTAGAGCACGCTGCGGCCGACTGCTGTGGTTTACCTATTTTGAGTGTTCTTGTGTCCGATTGTTTACAACCGGACGAGCGGGTGGTGCGGTCTCGGCCAATGTGCCGGGGGGCCTTCAGCCGGCGGGCGGGACGGACGCTGAGCGCCTGCGCCGCAGGCTGACCGCGCTGTTCGCCGGGACCTCGGCGTCGGAGATCCGTGCCGTGGGCCGGTGGCTGCTCGGGGGGGCTGCCACGCTGGTGCCGGGCACCCAACGGCCTAGCTCTCAGGGTGGGGTGCCGTCCGTCCAGAGGATGACGCCGGGGCCACTGATGGCACTTCAGGACCGTCCGGCTTTGGGGTCCTGTGGGGGAGGACGGCGCTGACCTGTGCATTCGAGGATGGGGGCGTCGAATACTCCGCCCCTCTACAGGAATTGCTTTTCTCCATGAATGAGAACACCGCTCGAAGCAGTTACATCCGGACGCAGCGTGCGACCGAAGGATGGACCTTCTTGGTCGAATCGATACGGAACCACCGTACGGTCGGTTCCGTCGCCCCCAGCGGCAAGTCGCTGGCCAACCTGCTGGCCGCCCCGTTACGGGAAAGAACGCCGCACAGTTCGAACGTCCTGGAAGTGGGGGCGGGTACCGGCTCGGTCACACGTGCTCTGCTGCCCCTCATACCCCGGGGAAGCCGGCTGGACATCGTGGAATCCAACGCCCAGTTTGCCGCGCATCTGCGTGAGATGGTTCACGGGGACCCGAACCTGCGGGAAAAGCAGGAGCGAATACGCGTCCACAACATGGGCGTCGAACAGCTCACCACCGACCGCCGCTATGACGTGATCGTCTCCGGCCTGCCGTTCGCCAACTTCTCCCCCCGGCAGGTTGACGACATCATGGGTCGCTACTTGGACCTGCTCCGCCCCGGGGGCAGGCTCACCTACTTCTCCTATTGCGGAAGTCGCTGGGTCCGCGCCTTGCTGGCATCCGGCCCGGAAGCCCGCCGTCAACGCGACGTGAAAAACCTGTTGAACCGTTATCACCGCCTATACGCGATCGGCTGTTGGTCCGTGTGGGAAAATCTGCCACCCGCGACGGTATGGCAACTGCGCCGGCCCCTCGATGCCGTCAACCACTCGGACGCGCTGACCGCCCAGCCGAATGCAAAGATGTAAGGCGATGAACGGCCTCGCCGACCTGCTCGGCCACCTTTCCCCTGCCGCCGCGTACACGGTGCTGGCCACGGCAATCATCGGGGAATCCATTCTGATGGTGGGTGCCCTCATCCCCACTCTCGTTCTCATGCTCACCGCAGGTGCACTGGCCCGGACCGGCAGCTTGCACCTGCTGGGGGTCATCGCAGTTGCCGCCGGCGCCGTCATGGTCGGGGACGCTCTTGGCCATCGCACCGGTCGTTTGCTGGGAAAGCGCCTGCGTACCGCGAAGCTCGCCCGCCGCATTCCGGCCACGGCGTGGCTGCGAGCCGAAACCCTCATGAATAAGCGCGCCGGCCAAACCCTCCTGATATTCCGCTTCGTGCCTGTGATGCGGACCCTCGCCCCGCACATGGCCGGCATCACCGGCCTGCCGTACCGTCATATCGCCCCGTACAGCGCCCTGGGCTCGGTCGCATGGGCAAGCGTGGAAAGCGGCACGGGCTACACCGCGGCTTTCTCTCTCCAGCACATCACGTGAGGGCGGCCCGTAGCCGGGGTGGCGTCGACGCGATCGCCTCCACGTTCCAGGCCGGAGGGCAGCCGCGTCGGTGTCCTCGGCGCGTCGGCGTCCGCCACGGGCGCAGACCAGCCACGGGACCGCGGGGGTTGGCCAAAAAGGCCATTGCTTGCCTGCGATCGGGAACGGTGGAGTGATCATTGAGGCCTCGTCGTACGCGAGTGACGCGAAGCGAGAGGCGGATCGAACGGATGTGACAGGGGCACGATGACCTACGTAGTGGAGCTGCCACTCGATGAGAAGGGTGACGACTCGACTCAGGTCGTCAAAGTCGAGGTCCGGGAAAAGCCGGGAGACGGACTGGTCAAGGTGTCGCGTCCTGGCCAGGTCGTGGCCAGGGCGACCCGTTCCTTGAGCGAGATGCTGTCCGGGGTCCGGCCCGTGGCCCAGCAACTGGTGAACACCTTCAGTGAGACCCCGCGGGGCCCACAGGAGATCACCGTGGAGTTCGGCCTGTCGCTTTCGGCCGAGGCCGACATCGTGATCAGCAGCAGCACGGCTCAGGCGCACTTCAACGTGACTCTCAAATGGGACCGTAGTGCGAACCAGACGGAGGCAGCGGGTCGCCGGGCAGCCGAACCGGAGGGATGAGGGTGCCGGACAGCGCCGCACCGACGGGCCGGGGCGGCCCGGCGACGCTCGACTCCGCCGTCCTACGGATCACGGACCAACAGGGAAACTGTTGGGGTGCCGGCTTCCTGGTCGCGGAACAGACCGCACTGACCTGTGCCCACGTGGTGAGCGCCGTCCTCGGAACCCCCGAGGACCAACCGCCTTCGGCCGCGGCGCGCGTGTTCGTCGATCTGCCACTGCTGCCGGCAGCCGATCCGGACCGAGCTCGGCTGCCGGCCCGGATCGTGCACTTCTCGGCGGCCGACGACGTCGCGGTTCTGCGGGTGGATACCGCGATGGCGCAGGGGCGCCCGGTGCGCATGGTCGATGCGCCGGACGTGTGGGGACACCCGGCCCGGATCTTCGGCTTCCCCGAGGGGCGGCCGGCCGGCGTGTGGCACGCCGGAGTGCTCCGTTCCCGCCAGGCTGACGGATGGATCCAGACCGACCTGGCGTCCGACGGCTATCGGGTCTCCGGGGGATTCAGCGGCAGTCCTGTATGGGACGAGGATCTGGCCGCCGTCGTAGGCATGGTGGTGGTGGCCGAGTCCGGGGAACCGGGGGCGAGTTACCTCATCCCCACCGACGCACTGCTGCGCAACTGGGAACCGCTGCGGGCCCTGACGCTGCCGCCCTCCCCGTTCCGCGGCCTGGCCCCCTTCCAGGAGACGGATGCGGCCACCTTCCACGGGCGGGAGGAGGAGAGCGAAGAGCTGACCGCCAAGGTCGCCGCCGAACACCAGGTATGCCTGGTCGGCCCGTCCGGGTCGGGCAAGTCCTCGCTCGCCCTGGCCGGCGTGGTGCCGCGCCTGCGCGCCCGGGGATTCTCCGTGGGAATCCTGCGTCCCGCCGCAGGCAGCCGTCCGCTGTCAGCACTGGCGGCCGCGCTGCTGCCCCTTCTGGAGCCGGAGCTGTCCGTCGTCGAACGGCTGGAGCGAACTCCGGCCCTGGTGCGCGTCCTTGAGCAACAGGGCGTCGCGGACACCGTCACCGCCATTCGGGAACGTCAGGGGACGCGCAGTCTGTTGCTCGTGGTCGACCAGTTCGAGGAGCTGCTCGTATCCGACCCCGGCCTTGTGGACGAGCTGGCCGGCGCGCTCTACACGGCACCGCTCCCACCGGACCTGCACGTGCTCACCACCCTCCGCGCCGATTTCCTGGCGAGGGCGCTGACCCACGCGCAGGTGGGTGCCGCCTTCCGCAACCGGCTCTACGCCCTGGGAGCTCCCAGCCCGCAACAGCTCCGTGACATCGTCACCGCACCGGTGGCCGACGTACCGGGAGTCGGCTACGAGGCCGGACTCGTCGAGCGCGTGCTCGCCGACGCGGGGGAGGAACCCGGCACGCTGCCCCTGCTCGGCTTCACCCTGGACCGGCTCTGGCGGAACCAGGAGGGCGGAGTCCTCACCCACGAGTCCTACGAGGCACTGGGCGGCGTCGCGGGCGCGCTGGGACTGTACGCCGAACGTCTGTGGAGCGCGCACGTCCCCGAGTCCGCACTGCCCGCGGCCCGCCGCCTGTTCGCGGCGCTGGTACGCGTGCCCCTCGGCACCAGCGCGATCACCCGGCGGACCGCCCTGCGCAGTGAACTCGATGCCAAGTCCTGGGACATCGCACAGACCTTGGCCGAAGCGCGCCTTATCGTCACCGGGCGCAGCGCAGAGGGCGTCGAGACGGTGGAGGTGGCGCACGAGGCCCTCATCAGCGACTGGCGGCGCCTGGCCGACTGGACCGAGGAGGACCGGTCCTTCCTTGTCTGGCGCGAAACGCTGCGCCACGACAGGGAACGCTGGGAGCAGGGTGGCAGGGCGCCCGATCTGCTGCCGTCGCAGTCGGCCCTGGACGCGGCTGAACGCTGGCTGCCCGACCGTCGCCGGTTCCTGACCGACGCCGAGCAGGACTACCTTCGTCGCGGGCGGACCCACCGGCAGGCACGACGGCGAAAGCGGCGGGTGCTGACCACCGCACTGTCCTCCCTCACCGCTCTCGCGGTTCTCCTCGCCTCGCTGTTCGCCTACTACCGCTACGTCAGCCACCAGCGCGCGGCGGAGTCCACCTCACGTGCACTGGCACAGAGTTCGACGGATCTGAAAACCTCGGATCCGGTGGCCTCGGTCATGACGGCGCTGGCGGCCTATCAGACGTCCCCGACCGAGCAAGCCCGCGACGCCCTGCTGCGCGCCCGGCTCGCGTACGACCCCGATCGGCGCATGCTGTCCGGATCTGACGGCTCCATCGGCGACGCCGCCGCGAGCGAGGACGGTGAAGTGGTCCTCATTCATTCGAAAGACGGCAAACCCACTCTGTACGTCCACGCGGCCACGGGAACGGTGCGCGGGCAACGGCTCGACCTGCCGTACCAGGCCAAACTGAGCTTCGTCTCACCGGACGGGCGCCGGGCCGGCTTCTTCACGGAAGGGCGGGCACTGGTGTGGTTCGACGTGCGGCGCGACGGCCGCGCCGGCAAGCTGGCCGGCCCCGCGCATCGTCTGACCTCTCGGCTCGGCCGGCCGTCCGGCCTCAGCACGCTCAATGGCGAGGCCGCGGTCTCACGCGACGGGCGCTTCGTCGCGCAGGCCGGGGTGACCTTCCCCACCGTGGTCTGGTGGGATCTCCAGAAGGGGACGAGGGGATCGGTTCCGCTGCCTCCCCACCTGCCGAAGACGAGCCGCTTCGAGGGAGTGCACATCGGGTCGGACGACCGCAAGCTGCTGGCCACCGTCTCGGACGAGCAAACCGACAAGGTCAGCTTGCTCGCCATCGATCGGAGAACCCGTCATTCGCAGGTCATTCAGCCGCCGACCACGTTCTTGCGAGTCTCTGACGGGGGGAACGCCGTCGTCAGCTGCGAGCCGTCGAAGAAGAACGGAAGGCGTGCACTGGTCGCACGGAGTACTGCGCGCCAGGGTGCGGTGCTCCGCTACACGAGCCAGGGTCTGGGCGAGAACAACACCTGCGATGTGGAAGCTGTCGATGACAGCGGCAGGTGGGCGGTGACGGAGGGGTACCAAACGGACGGGGACCGTCTTTCTCTGCTCGACCTGAAAAATAATCGACGGTTCCCCAGTGAGACAGGCAGCGACAGCAGTGGAACGCCGCTCAACAACAAGGTGGTCTCGGTCCACGGTGAACCCGTAATCCTTGCCGTCACCGAGAAGAATGTGACGTATATTCCGGCAGTGCGGCAGAGCGCTCCGGATGATGCGCTGCTGAGCCCGGCCCTTTCCCCGGACGGGAAGTCCGTCGTGGGCCTGACCGACGACGGGATCGCACGCCGCGCGTCGGATGAGCGCGGCAAGGTGCTGGCCAGTGCGAAACGCCAGGCCGGAGACCTCGAAAGCATCGAAAGCCAGGATCCGGTGCTCGCGTTCAGCCGGGACGGGCACGTGGTGTCCGACCAGGTCGGGAAGAGGACGCTGGTGCTGCGCCGGGCCTCGGACCTGCGCCCGCTCCGTACGATCACGTCGATGGAACCGTCGGCCGGTAATCCCGGGGCGAAAGACTCCGATGATCGCTTCCACCTCGCCGGAGACCGGGTGGTGAAGCTGACCGGCACCATTGTGCAGCAGTGGGACCGTCGGACCGGTCGTCAGCTGGCGCAGACAGACCTACGACATCTGATCACCGGTGTCTCCGCCAAGAGCGCACTTCGGGTCACCTCGTATTCCAAGCCCGGGTATCTCGCCGTCGTGGTGTGGGGGGACCCGAGGGTGCACCTCATCAACACAGTGACGCAACGCGAGCTGAAGACGATTGAGACGGGACCGGACACGGAGGCGGTCAAGTTCGACCCGACCGGAAAGTACTTCGTTCTGCTCCGCCGGGGAAAGAACGTCGAACTCTGGCAAAGCAGCCCGTCCCGCAAGAAGGTCGGCCCCATCCTCACCAGTGACAGCAAAGAGCAGGGCTTCATCACGCGATTCCTCCGCGACGGGAATTTCCTGCTGGCTTCCCGAGACTTGGTGCGCTTCTATGACATCGGCGAGGGCAGGCCGCAGGACGCCTACACCTTCGGTGTGCCCGACAGCAACATTTCCACGAGGTATTCCTACCTCGATGCCTCGGCCGACGGCAGGACCGTCTTGTTCCGTGACGACGAGCTCGCCTCCGATTACCGCGCCCTCCGGCTCGATGCCGCCCTGTGGAGTCGACAGCTGTGCCACGTGATCGGTTACCGGGAATTCACCGCCGGTGAAAGAGAGAGCCTGGGCACCTCCCTCCCGGATGAACCCCTCTGCCACGATGGATGACGTCGTCCACTCCCGGACGACCGAAGACCGTCGGCGAGCCGGCAGCCTGTGCCGCGTGTTGCAGAAGGCGAAGTCCCACCCGGCCCGGGGTCCTTTGCGGCCGCCGGGCGGGCTCCGCCGGGCAGGAGGCAGGCGGCGGCTCAGAACCGATGTACCGGTGCCGACTCCTCGACCCAATGCCACTCCACGGGGCTGAACCGCTTCTTCAGCTCGGGCAGGGGGTGCGACGGTGCCGACGTACCGCAGGCGGCCGGAGGCGTCGTACAGGCCATGTCTGGCGATGAAGCCGTGAGGTAGGCGCTTCAGGAGCAGCGGGTTCGTTCCACGACGCGCAGGGTCGTCACGGCGGGGTCGACGGCGCCCCGTACATGGCCGTTGGGTGCGGCCGCCGTGCGCAGACTCCAGCAGGGGGGCAGGTGACCCTCCGGGAGGGAGAGCTCCCTTCGCTGCTGGCCGCGCTGCGCTCGCGGGAACTGGACCTCGCCCTGGTCTTCTCCCAGCAAGGCGAACCCCTCGACCTCGATGAGGAGTTCATCGTTCACCCGCTGCTGGAGGATCCGATGCTCGTGATGCTCCCCGCCGACCACGAGCAGGCGGGGCGGGAGCGCGTCCCGCTGAGGGCGCTGCGCGAGGAGGGCTGGATCATGGGAACCAGCGACTGGGACCCGTGCGACCGCCTGCTCTCCTGGGCCTGCGCCCGGGAAGGCTTTGAACCGGCCCACGTCATGCGGACGGACGACTACGGGGTGCTGCAGGGGTTCGTCGCCGCCGGGATCGGCGTCGCGCTCGTCCCACGCCTGGGGCTGGGCAGAGCACGGGACGACACCGAGGTCCGCCCGGTCGACGGTCCCGTCCTGGCCCGGTGGCCGGTTCGCCAGCGGGCGGCTGCCCGCCGGACATCCACTCGCGGCTCTGGTCCGCGACGCGCACAGCGACGCGGTGGGCGGGCCGCGGGTGCGCGAGCGCGGCGCGCCGTACGGGAGCGATCTGAGGCTGTACGCCGCGGCGGACATCCCGGCCCTGCAATTCGGGCCCGGCGACGTGCGACTGGCCCACAGCCCCCAGGAACAGGTCTCCTTCCCCGACATTGCCGAAGTGGCCCGCACCCTCGTGCTCACGGTGCTGCGCACCGTCGGCACCAAATAGCACCCAACTCGAACGAACCGTGCCAACCCACAGCAGAAAGGCAGGGCTTCCGATGATGCCGGCCCAGGCCGCGCAGCATCAGGTCGACAGCCACACCGAGCAGGCAGCGCCTGAAGAGGGCTATCGACGCGGCCTCAGTGCCCGGCAGATCCAGATGGTGGCCATCGGGGGCGCCATCGGCGTCGGCCTCTTCTGCGGGTCAGGCACCGGCATAGCCCGGATCGGACCGAGTCTGATCGCGTGCTACGCCGCAGCGGGCGTCGTCGCGGCCAACCTGATCTCCGTCACGCTCTTCGGAGAGCTGGAGTTCTGGTTCGCCACCATCAAGGTCGTGGCGATCATCGCAATGATCATCATTGGTGTGGGCGTGCTGACCTTCGGCTTCTCCGCCCTCGCCTCGCTCATGTTCGTCGTCGTCATGATGGCCCTCTCCAGCGACACCCGGCTCGGTCTCTACGTGTGGGCGGTGTGGTTCATCGCCCACACGATCGGATACCGGGCCACCAGGCGGCGCCATGCGCAGTCGGCACTTACCGAGCAGTGAGGGCTCGGGCAGCGGCCTCACTGGGAAGGCGATTACCGTAAGCGAGTAATCGAACGGACCGTGTAGTGACCTGTAGTGCGGGGTCCGCGAACGTCGCGGACCCCGCTTTCCGATGTACCTGGAGACTGTGCGTGCCCATACAGATGACTGATTGCTGGTTCGCGTACCGGCACAAGGAGGTGCTCTCCGCATTCAACTACTCCCTGAAGCCGGGAAGTACGGTTCTTCTGGGGCCAAATGGTGCCGGCAAGTCGACGTTGCTGTCCCTGGCAGCGTCCGTCCGCCGTCCCCAACGGGGCGCCATCAGCCACCGCGGCGTACCCGCCACGAGCCGCGACTACCGGCGGAAAGTCGCGTGGATGCCGCAGAACATCACTGCCATGCCAGGCCTGACCGCCCGTGAGCAAGTCGCCTTCGTCGGCTGGGCCAAGGGAATGAACCGAACCGACGCGTGGGCCAGGGCAGCCGTAGCTCTGCGGCAAGTCGACCTTGCCGACAAGGAGAGCGTCAGGAGCAAGACACTCTCCGGCGGGCAGTTACGTCGTGTCGGCGTCGCCCAGGCACTGGTCCATGACGCTGAAGTCCTCCTGCTCGACGAACCCACAGCGGGCATGGACCCCAGACAACGCCGTGTATTCCGCGATGTGTTGGCCCAGCTCCCCTCAGACGTGGCCGTCCTGCTGTCCACCCACGATGTGGCAGATCTTGCCGAGGAATCCGACAACGTCACCGTGCTGGACAGCGGAAAGCTCGTCTACGACGGAGACACCAGCGGTTTCCTCGCCCATGCCCCTCACGACACCACGCCGGTGCGCCGGGCAGAAGCCGCCTACAGCATGCTGTCGGGGGGCGACTCATGAAGGTGAAGGCCCTGCTGCGCACCTCCAGTGCCACATTCCTCGCCGCGCCGGTACTCGTTTTCACCTGCTTCGTGGCCTACTCCAGCGGAAGCCTTGCCCAATACGACAACAGGCATCCCCCAACGGTGTCGGCAGCTGCCTATCAAGCTCTGGTACTTGCCGCCTCGGCCGCAGCCGGTTGCGGCGCGTGGGAAGCCGGACGGCTGCGGCAGAGCGGCATCTGGGACATGGCGTCATGGCGCAGCAGGTACCGCATCGCGGCTCAACGTCTGAGCCTGCCAGGGGCATTGGGTGTCGCGGTGATGGTGGTGATGACCGTGATGCGTTTCGTGCAGGCATCGGTCATCCCGGACGCGGCATCCCTGCCGGCCGTGGCGATCGGACTACTGCTGCCCATCCCCTACGCGGTGATGGGTTTCGCGATCGGGAACGTGTCCCGTTCTCCTGTGGTCTGCGCGCCGCTGGTGATGGCCGGGACGTGGTTCTTCATCGGCTTTGCGGGAAACAGCTCGACCGACATCCCCGGCACTCTGTGGCTGCGACACGCAACGGCCTACACCATGAGTTCACCGGAGATCGATCAGGTCATCTCACCCCTCGGCCTGCTGGTTCCGGTGCTGTTCACGTGCGCGGTTGCCGGCTCCGCGATGCTGCTGTGGGGCCCGTGGCGGGCGGCGGTCCGCATCACCCTGGCCGGCCTGGTGGCCGTGGCAGGTCTCGCCACCTCCTGCGCAATGACATCCGGCTGGGGATACCGCACCCCGATGATCACCTCTGCCCTGGCCGAGAAATGCAGCAACCGCGCCGGCGTCAACGTATGCGTCCCCGAGCTGTATCAGGACATGCTGCCGAGGGTGCAGAAGACAGCGGGTCCGATTGTTGAGCACCTGCATCGAGCGGGGGTACCGGCTCCGGAAAAGGTCACCTACAGACGTCTTGAGGTCGCTGCGGGGACGGAGGCGTGGCACATCTGGTTCCTGCCCAGGACCAGCACGGACGAGCTTGCCGAAAGCGTGGCGCATGCTCCGCTGAACGACGCGGAATGGTCGTGCTTGGGCCGCAAGGACTTCAAGCGGGCCGACACTCTGGAGCTGTGGCTGCGCTCGACTGCCGGCCTTGACGCCGGCGATTCTGTATCCGACCGTGAAACCGTCGCCGCCGTGGAGAAGGTCAGGAAGCGTCCGGTAGGTGAGCAGGCCGCCTGGTTCGCGGAGGCACGAGCCCGGGCCCGCAGCTGCGGGAAGGCCGGCTGATGTACTGGTGGATCAAGGCGCGACGCGCGCACATCAACATTCCGGTGGGGCTTGCCGTCTTCGCTGTGCTCGTATGGCTCTTCCGTGACCGGCTCGCGGCCATGCCGTCGCTGGCAGGTGGCAACGAGGTGCAGTTGATGCTGCTCGCACCTCTGTCGGTGTGTGCGGCCCTCATCGCGACGCTCTCTGCTCGGGTGCACGATGTGGAGAACGCGGGGACCCGTCCCTTCGCGCGCATGGACGCTGCATTGGTCATCCTTGTGGTAGCGGCTGCCGTTGGCATCGGCTACGGCTTTTCCTGGGCTCTCGGCTCAGGAGCCGCAGGGGCCGTCGGCCGGAACACGGCACTCCTCACCGGGTTCATGCTCATGTGCCGCCCATTGCTCGGTGAGCGCTCGCTGGTCATCCCCCTCGCATGGATTTTGCTGGTGGTTGTTGAGGGCTATGACGGTCTCGGGCACCCTCATGCGTGGGCACTTCTCCCCGCGCCGGGGATGGACCTCCCCGTACTGGCCGTGACAGCAGTGGTTTTCACAACGGGAGTACTCCTTTCCTCGCGTACAAAGAGCTGAGGTCCGCACGGCAGACGGGGCTCGTTGCCGGTGGCGTCCCGCCTAATGGGTGAAAATTGGGCGCAGTTGCCCTTCTCCTCCTCCTTCGCCTGTGCGGTCGGAACCGGTCTATGTGTCAGGCGGGCTGCCGGAGTGCGCTGACCAGTGCGCGCGGGTCGTCGGCGTGGAAGCGGATGGTGTGGGCCTCTTCCGTTCTGCCGAGCGGGCGGGTGAAGGGGAGTGGCCGGTTCAGCTGCAAGGTCACCGAGGTCTGGCTGCCCACGATCAGGTCGAGGACCCCGTCTTCGGAGAGGGCGATCAGGCGGCCTTCGGGGTAGCGCCGGTCGACCCGGACCGAGGCGACCGCGTCCGGCGGTACGGCGAGGTCGAAGAGGGCTCCGTAGCGGATCCGCAAAGAGCCGTCGGGGCGCACGACGTGCGGCCGGGTGACGCAGGCGGCATGCAGGGCCAGCACGAGGACGACGCCGTACAGGTCGAGTACCAGGAGCCCCCGGTGGACCGCCGGCCAAGGGATGAGGAAGGCCAGGCCCACTGTCTCGACGACCGACACGAAGAGCAGCCCGTACATCATCGCGGTCTGGGGCCCCGTGTACGCGGCGGTGAGGTCCCCGGGGCGCACCCCGTGCGTGCCGCGCCGGACCCACCGCCCCAGGGAGGCGAGGGCGCGCAGCTCGTGGAGGATCAGGCGGCGGACCGTCACCGGCACCACCTCACGTACGGTGGCCTGCCACGCCGCCTTGCGGTCCGCGCCGCGGGCGCGCGCGGTGACGTACAGCGACCGCAGCACCCAGGCCTCCAGCAGCAGCACCACGAGGACCAGCGCCTCGGCGCCCGCCAGCACCCATCCGGGCGGCCGGGCCCCGGCCACCAAGCAGACCGTCAGGGCCAGTTCCCCCGGCAGCACGGCGGCCGCCGCGACCCGCGCCACCCGTACGCCTCGCGGTCCGCCGTTCATCGCCGGCCCCTTTCCACGAACGCGTCCATGAGCCGGCTCACGACTTCCGCTTGCGCGGGGGCGTACTCGGCGAGCAGCGCCTCCTTGAGCCCGGTCACGACCACTCCGTCCTCGGGGATCGCGGCGAACAGTTCGTCGGGGACTACTGCCACCCGGTCAGCTGTCAGGGCTGCGATCCGCGGATCGTCGGCGGGGGCTTCGGCGAGCGCGTCGAGGCGCCCATAGAGTTCGATGACCGCGGGATCGGCGACCAGCGTTCCAAGGAGCGCGAAAATCTCCTGGTTACCGGTGCTGGTGGCGTCCATCAGCATGACGTACTCGCGGTCCTGGCCGCTCTCGGTGAGCCGGCGCACCCGGGCGAGCTGGACGGCGTCGCGGATGCTGTAGGCCCGGTAGCCGTTGGGACGCCGCTCCGGTTTCGGGAGCAGTCCGACGTGGTGGTAGTGCCGGATCGCCCGGGTGGTGATCCCGACGAGCGCGGCGATCTCTCCGATTCGCATGCCGCCAGTAGAAACTCTGCCGTTGCGTCAAGGTCAAGCGAGGGCAGTGACGTCGGGGGCAGAACGATTCAAGCGTCTGCATGAGAGGTCCGTGGCCTGACTGCCGGCTGCCTTCAAGCGACGGTGTGGGGGAGATGAGGCGCAGGGATACACCGTCCGTCGCCGACTTGTCCGCCGTGGTCGTCGCACTCTGCAACGCGGCGTTCTGCGGAATCAGCTCTGTCAAGCTCGCCGCGTCAGTCAGGGGACTGTGCTGCCGCGTCAGCAACGCTGGGCGATGGTTACGCCGTCGCGCACCGGCAGCATCACGGACTGCATCCGCCTGTCGCGAGTGATCATGTCGTTCAGCCTCCGTACCGCCAGGTGATGCTCCTGCTGGTACGCGGGGTCGAGGACGCGGCCGCCGAGGAAGACATTGTCCAGCACCACGAGCCCGCCGGGTCGCAGTCGGCGCACGATCTCCTCGTAATACACCGGGTAGTTGTCCTTGTCGGCGTCGATGAACGCGATGTCGATGACCGGCTGGGCGTCGAGCGCGCGCAGGGTCTCCAGCGCGGGGGCGATGCGCAGGTCGATCCGATCGGCGACGCCTGCGCGCTCCCAGTACGGCCGGCCGATCGCGGCCCATTCCTCGCTGACGTCGCAGGCGAGCAGTCGGCCGCCGTCGGCCAGGCCGCGGGCGATGCAGAGAGTTGAGTAGCCGGTGAAGACGCCGACCTCGACCGCGAAGCGGGCGTCCGTCAGCCGGGTCAGCATGGTGAGCAGGGTGCCCTCGTCGGAGGAGACCTGCATGTGTGCAGCGCCGCCGGCGGCCTCACGGGTGGCGACGGCCAGCTCGCCGAGGATGTCGTCGGCCGGGGTGTGATGACTGAGCAGGTACTCGCCGACGACGGGGGCCATGGGTTCCAGCTCGCCGCCGTCGATTGTGGCGGTCCACTCGACAGCGAGATCCTCCTGGGCGGCGAAGCGCATCAGGTGACGGGTGATGACGTCCTGGACCCGGGTCAGCGACTCGGCGTCGACCGCGGTGGCGGTCAATTCCAGCCGGTCCGTCGTGGGCGTGAGGGTGCAGGTCCCGGAAGCGACCGTGATCGTGCCGCGGCCGTCGGATGTGCGGGCGGCGTCAGCTTTGTGCCCCATGTGCGAGACGAGTTGCTTGACGTAGCGGGCGGGGCGGGCGGTTGCGACACGGGCTGTGGAGAGGGGCCTGGCCGTCGCGACGAGCAGGAGCACCTTGTGCTGCGCTCGCCCGAGGAGTTCAAGGCCCTTGGGCACCCGGGGCGTCACCGTATGGTCAACGTGTTGCGCCAGCGTCCCGCAACGCTGCGTCAGCTTGCCGACGTGCTGGGGATGAGTAAGGGCACCATCGGCTATCACGTGCGCGTGCTGCGCGAGGCCGGACTGGTCCGGCTGGCAGAGACCCGCCAGGTACGCGGCGGCACCGAGCAGTACTTCGCGCTGGTCAGCCACGGCTTCAAGGTGCACGAGGACGCGGCGGTCGGGCCGGAGTTCCTGATCAACGCCGCGCTCGGCGAGATGCTGCCGAGTCGGCCGGGCGACCCCTCGCACACCGCGCTGCGCCACCTCTGGCTCACCGACGCCGAGGCGCACGCCCTGGAAGCCCGGCTGCGCGCGATGGCGGCAGAACCGCATCCGACCACCGACAGCGCACACAGCAAGCCGTACGGGTTGCTGGTCAGCCTCTTCCGCGCCGATGTGCCCAGCCTGCCGCCGGACAGCGAGGCCTGATTCCGCTGACGTCGGCCAGCCGTACGACTGACTTCGGCCAGTCGTACGACCGTCTCACCGCTCGGCGCGTCGGCGGCCCGCCGGACTTTGGCGACCGGCAGTTACGCAACCCCCACCTCCGGATCTCAGACCTCCGAAGAGACCGTGATGAGGATCAGGCCCGAGAGTCCCGTCACCGCCCGGATCGAATCAGCGAACACCTCCGTCGTCCACGCGGCCACGTCCGTGGACCACTCGCGCACGTCACAGCGGAAGGCGAGCGCTTGGCGCAAGCCCTCGGCCTGCACCTCCCCGGCGAGGGGACGGGCGAGACCTGGAGTCGTCGTGCCGGCGGGCTTGAGGGTCTCAACTGTCATGTGTTGGTACGTGCGTTCAAGCGCCGCCTCGCGGATCTCGGCGGCCCGCGCGGTGAGGTTCGCCGACGGCAGGGCGGACACGGTGATTGCCAGGGAGGCCGCGTCGGACGGGTCGGACAGCGCGAACCAGGCGGCCACTTCGGCGAGTTCGATGCGGGCATCCCCGGCGCGGTGCAGCGGCACGAGGGCGTGGGTGCCGGTGAGGCGGACGGTGCCGACGCGGCGTAGCGCATCCGAGAGGACCGTGATGACGGGCAGGACCGGGAGGCGGCGGGCGCGCTGCTTCTTGCCCGGAGTGTTCACGGGCCGCGGAAGCGACGACTGCAGCCAGGCCAGCTGACGGACCTGGCCGTCCTGCGTCCAGTCGCCGTCCGCGTCGTTGTGGTCCCAGAGGTTGTCGGCGGGCTTGTCCGTAAGGGCGGTGGAACTCCAGGCGTAGGCGGACGCCCGCTTCACGGCGAGGCTGAAGACGTCCTCGTCGAGGTCGAATTCGGCGCTCACCTGGTCGATCCAGGGATGCCGGTCCAGTACCCCGTGCAGTCCCACGACGAGGGTGACGTCCGGGCCGGTATCACTCACGGTCGTGCTCCTGGATCAGGCGGATGGAAGGGCAGGGCCAGGGCTTGTCGCGAGAGTAGATCAAGTCCGTGAACGGGCAAGTGCCTTGGGATACGGAGACATACCTGACGGGCGGTCAGCAGCGCGATGTGAGGCAGTGGTTGCCGCGAGCGGAGAAGCCGTGGGCCGGCCTGGGCTTTCCGTGCGGACTCCATCAATGCGGGTAATTTCCTGCCGTCCTCGTACTTTTATTCTAATGTCTCCCTGATCCGGGGAGGGATACATGAGAGTGGGACGTGGCCGAAGACGGCTGGCCGCCTTAGCGCTGACACTGGTTCTGCCGGGACTGGTGTCGAGCGGATGCGGTGAACGCACCGCACGGAAGTCGTCGCCGAAGAAGGCCGTGTATGAGGGCCCGGCGAAGCCGCCCGAGAAACTCGGCGTGGACGGCACCACCATCGTCGTCGGGGATACGGAGGCTCCGGTCAGGGTGCATCTCTACGAGGACCCGCGCTGCCCCGTCTGCCAGGAGTTCGAGGTGACCGGTGGTGGACCGGCCCTCCGCACCCTGACCCAGCGGCGTGAGGTGAAGACCGAGTACACCTTCGCTTCCTTCCTTGACGAGAAAGTGGGTGGCGGCGGCTCGAAGAGGGCCGTCAACGCGCTGCGCGCCGCGCTGGAGGCCGGAAAGTTCGCCGAGTACCACGCCCTGCTCTACCGGCACCAGCCGGCCGAAGCCGTTGACGGCTACACCAACGCCTTGCTGCTGAAACTTGCCGGCAAGGTGCCAGGACTGCGCGGCCCGGCATTCGACTCCGCCGTCAAGACCATGAAGTACCGCGAGTTCGTCGACCGATCCGAGCGGGCCTTCGATCGGGCCGATGCAGATGCCCCAGGCGGCCTGGGTACGCCCACCGCGGTTGTCAACGGCGTGCAGATGACCGAGGAGTACTCCGGGATGCTCTTCGATCCGAAGGTGTTCACCCGGTACCTCCGACTGATGAGATATCAGCCGGAGCGATGGCCGTCCTAAGGGGCATCTTGTCGATCACGTGTCGAGCCGGATGAGGGTGGTGGCGAGGGCGATCGCGGCGACACCGACCTGATCGAGTTGGCCGTCGCCGCCTGGGCCCCCAAGCCGCCACCACCCGCGCGGGCGCGCCGCGCCGGGCCCCCGCCCAATGCGCGTGGCGCCCTCCGGCTCACCACCGACACCGCCTCGCTGGCCGTCACCGGAACTCGAGCGAAGCGGGTCGCCGGGTGGACTGGTGGCCGCGACTACCGAGGACGCCCAGGCGCGCCCCAAGGGCTCCAGGATCGCTCTGACAGCAGTCGATCGGCGGGGCTACTCCTTGGCCGGTTCGGCGCCCGGTCGTTTGACGATCCGATCGTCGACCGCGATCGACTTCCAGAGTCGGCGGCTGATCCGGACCTTCACGGATTCGCCGTCGGCAAGACGGACCTCGATGAAGTGATACATATTCGAGCCGTCGAGCATGCCCCGGGACTTATCGATGACGGTGCCTTCCCAGGAGTCATCTCGTCCGGCTTTGTGAGATTTGAACATGGTGTTGAGCCTACGAGGACCGGCAGCCGACCGTGCAGAGCCGTACGTCACCTCCTGGGGATGACATATGTCCTGCCGGGGTGCTTGGCGGCCTTGGTGCGGGGCGGGCGGACAGGCGGCCAGGCTCGGCGTGATCGGGTGAGACGGGCGGAACATCGACCAGCCATCCCGCCCTGGTGCCGGTGACGCTCTCAGTGTTGGCGCGCCTCGCCCGACCCGTCCTGCCGCATCGCGTGACGGCTCACCGTCGCCCTGCCGGCGACGAGCACGATGACGCGTGACGCGTGACGCGTGACGCAGGCCACCATCGAAACGCTTTCGTTTCGCTCGATGCGCCCTTATCTTCGAGGTGTACGAAACCGTTTCGTACGCTACCGCCGGTAGGGTGTCAGTGTCCGTACGGTCCGACCAGGAGGTGCGTGTCATGGGACGCAGTCGGCTGACTCCCGAGCGGGAGGCCGAGCTCTTCGACGCCGTGCTCGATCTGCTGCGTGAGGTCGGGTACGACGCGTTGACCATGGACGCCGTCGCCGCCCGTACCCACTCCAGCAAGGCCACCCTCTACCGTCAGTGGCAGGGCAAGCCGCAGCTGGTGGCGAGGGCGCTGCGGCACTGCAAGCCGGTCAGTACCGCGGACGTCGACACCGGGAGCCTGCGCGGCGACTTCGCCGAGCTGGTGCGCCGGGCCGACGACGAGGGCCAGATGGAGAAGGACGCGGCCCTGATGCGGGGGCTGGGGATGGCCATCCATTCCCACCCCGATCTCCACCAGGCCCTCCGTGAAGTCCTCCTCGACCCCGAGGTGAGCGGACTGAACACGATGCTGCGGCGCGGTATCGACCGTGGCGAGATCGCGGCCGACTGTCCCGCACTCGAGTTCATCCCGCACCTGCTCGTCGGTGCGTACGTCGCCCGGCAGCTCATCGAGGACCGCTGCGCCGATGCCGCGTACCTCTCCGACTATCTCGACGCCGTGGTCTTCCCCGCCCTCGGCGTCTGATCCCGCCCGCCCGACTCCCCTTCATCCGAGCCCTCGTACCCGGAACGCCGCTCTCGTCGCCGGGGCGATGGCGCACGCCCCTGTACGTCCCACATTCGACGGGAGCCCCCGGTCTCATGGCCACTTTCCTCTACAAACTCGGACGCTTCGCCTTCCGGCGACGCCGCTTCGTCGCCCTGATATGGGTCGCCCTGCTGGCCGTTGCCGGCGCCGGGGCCGCCACCGCCTCCGCGCCTGCCGCCGACTCCTTCTCGATCCCCGGCACGGAGGCCCAGCGCGCCTTCGACCTCCTCGACCAGCGCTTCCCGGGCGCGAACGCCGACGGCGCCACGGCCCGGGTGGTCTTCAAGGCCCCCGAGGGCGAGTCGATGAAGGACCCGGCGAACAAGGCGGCCGTCGAACGCACCGTCCACGCCCTGCAATCGGGCTCCTCGCAGGTCGACCGGGTCGCCGACCCGTACGCCGCCAAGGCCCTCAGCAAGGACGGCCGCACCGCGTACGCCCAGGTCTCCTACAAGGTCACCGGCTTCGAGCTGAGCGACGCCTCCAAGGACGCCCTCAAGGACGCGGCCGAGGACGGCCGGGACGCCGGGCTGACCGTCGAGACCGGCGGCAACGCACTCCAGGCCATTCCCGAGACCGGCGCGACCGAGGTCATCGGTATCGCGATCTCCGCGGTGGTCCTCGTCATCACCTTCGGCGCGCTGATCGCGGCCGGACTGCCGCTGCTGACCGCGCTGATCGGCGTCGGTATCGGTGTCTCCACCATCACCGCGCTGAGCAGCACACTCGATCTCTCCAGCACCACCTCGACGCTGGCCACGATGATCGGCCTCGCGGTCGGCATCGACTACGCCCTGTTCATCGTCTCCCGCTACCGCGCCGAGATCACCGACGGCCGCGAGCGCGAGGAAGCCGCCGGACGCGCGGTCGGCACCGCGGGCTCCGCGGTCGTCTTCGCCGGGCTCACCGTGGTGATCGCACTGGTCGGCCTCACCGTCGTCAACATCCCGATGCTGACGAAGATGGGCCTGGCCGCGGCCGGCACCGTCGTCATCGCCGTGCTCATCGCGCTCACCCTCATCCCGGCGCTGCTCGGCTTCGCGGGGGCGCGGGCGCTGCCGCGTAAGGCCCGTAAGGCACCTAAAGCCCCCAAGGTCCCTAAGGCCCGTAAGGGGAGCGAGACCGACGAGGGGCTCGGCCGGCAGACCGGTGCCGGGGAGCGGCCCAACATGGGCACCCGCTGGGCGCACTTCGTGCTGCGCCGCCCCGTCGCCGTACTCCTCACGGCCGTGATCGGCCTCGGCGCCGTCGCGATCCCCGCCACCTCGCTGGAACTGGGCCTGCCGGACGACGGCTCCCAGCCCACCGACACCACCCAGCGCAAGGCCTACGACCTGCTGTCGGACGGCTTCGGCGCAGGCGTCAACGGCCCGCTGATGCTGGTCGTCGACGGCCGGGACGCCCATGCCGGGGAGAGCGTCAAGTCCGCCGCGGCGCGGGTCGCCAAGAAGGTCGGCGGGCTGGACGATGTCGCCGTCGTCACCCCGCCCACCTTCAACAAGGCCGGCGACACCGCGATGCTGAACGTCGTCCCGAAGTCGAAGCCCAGCAGCGTCGAGACCGAGGACCTGGTGCACGACATCCGGTCCACGACGCACGGCATCGCCCAGGACACCGGGGCGAAGACCCTGGTCACCGGCACCACCGCGATGAACGTCGATGTCTCGCAGAAGCTGAACGACGCGCTGGTGCCCTACCTGGCGCTGGTCGTCGGCCTGGCCTTCCTCCTGCTGATGGTGGTCTTCCGCTCGGTGCTCGTCCCGCTCAAGGCGGCGCTCGGCTTCCTGCTGTCGGTGGTGGCGGCGCTCGGCGCGGTCGTCGCGGTCTTCCAATGGGGCTGGCTGAGCAGCGTGTTCGGCGTCGAGCAGACCGGACCGATCATGAGCATGATGCCGATCTTCATGGTGGGCGTGGTGTTCGGCCTGGCGATGGACTACGAGGTCTTCCTCGTCACGCGGATGCGCGAGGCCTTCGTCCACGGGGAGCGCCCGGGAGAGGCCGTCGTCACCGGGTTCCGGCACGGTGCGCGGGTGGTCACCGCCGCCGCGGTCATCATGATCAGCGTCTTCGCCGGCTTCATCGGCTCCTCGGACTCGATGATCAAGATGATCGGCTTCGGCCTCGCCATCGCCGTCTTCTTCGACGCCTTCCTCGTCCGCATGGCCATCGTCCCTGCGGTCCTGGCACTGCTGGGCCGCTCCGCCTGGTGGCTCCCGCGGTGGCTCCAGAAGCTCCTGCCGAACGTGGACGTCGAGGGGGAGGCCCTGCGTACGCAGCTCGCCGACACCGATGCGGCCGGCGGAGCGGCGGACGCGGGCAACGCACGTGAAACGGCGCGTGTCTGACGATCCGTCACCGCGTCGGGCCACAGGTCACCGCATCGGCCTCCGGCCTCTGAGCCGTCGGCCGCCGCACCAAGACCTCCGGGACCGCTGTATGAGCGGAGCGGCAGCCCGGAGCCGGTGCCCGCCCGTGGGGACGGGATCGGCGCACCAAAGGGCCCGGCGACGGCCTCCCGTGGGGACGGGGCCGTCGCCGGGTCCGGTGCGTGTCTGGGGCGCCGGGCCACGACGGCGCCCCGATCTACATCATCTTGGACAACCTCTCCGCCCACGCCGGCGCCGACATCCGCCGCTGGGCGAAGAAGAACAAGGTCGAACTGTGCTTCACCCCGACCTACGCTTCCTGGGCCAACCGGATCGAAGCTCACTTCGGACCCTTGCGGCAGTTCACCCTGGCCAACTCCCACCATCCCAACCACCCCGTGCAGACCAAAGGCCCTGCACCGCTACCTGCGCCGGCGCAATGCCGGCGCCCGCCACCCCGACGTACTCGCCGCGCAACGCCGGGAACGCGCCCGCATCCGCAGCGAGAAGGGCATCCGACGGGGAGGACGTCCCCTCACTGCTGCGGCCTGACCACCGCACCGGACGCCGCGGTCACAGTCGGCGTCCTGTCGCGATCCATCCCATCAAGCGGGTGGAACCTGGCGGGAAGGGGCCTCGAAGACGAGTTCGAGACCGTCCTCCTCATCCCACTGATCTCCGACCTCAACGAAGCCGAAGCCCGAGATCGTGGCCAGGGACGCCACGTTGTCGGGACTGATCGTTGCCCGCACGGTCGTGACGGCGGTTTCGGCCGCCGCCTGGCGAAGCAACTCGATCAGCGTGGACCGGGCGTACCCCTGGCGACGGAAGGGGGGAGCGATGGAGTAGCCGATCTCGACCATGCCGACCTCATCGGGTGGTCCGTGGAACCCGGCATGTCCGACGACGCGGTCCTTGTCTCCGACGACTGCCTGCCGCACCATCCACCGCGCATGAGCGGGAGCGGCGTCCATTTGGTCAAGCCGGAACCGCCACAGCCACCGTGCTCTGCCGGTGACGAAGTACTCGGTCAGCGAAACCCCGGCCATCGTGCTGGCTGCGGACAAGTCCCCGTCGAGCAAAGCGGACATCGCTCCGCCGGAGAGCTCGACAAAACGGATCTTCTTCGGGCTCCGCGTGAACGGCCCCGGGCCATCGGCTTCATCTGTCACCTGCGGATGCTCGCCGACGACCGTGAACGGCGTCCAACGATTTCGGAGCAGCGCAGCAGCCACACCGCAACACAGCCACCACGACCCCACCCCGGCGAACGTTCCCGGTCACGGCACTGGCGATGCGCGGATCCTGGACGTCGGAACAGACCCGGTGGAAGGTGCGGGGATGAGTTTCCGGCTGGCGGCTTACGCCGTGTGTATCAAGGACGGGCGGGTGTTGCTCGCCCGGCACGTACCGCCGAAGGGCGAGACCAACTGGACTCTTCCGGGCGGCAGAGTCGAGCACGCGGAGGATCCGTTCGACGCGGTGATCCGGGAGGTGGCTGAGGAGACTGGCCATGACTCGGTGGTTGAACGCTTGCTGGGCGTGGACTCAAGGGTGATTCCCGCGGCCGAACGCGCCATCCCCGGCGGACCAGAGCACCAGAACGTCGGCATCTTTTACCAGAGGTCGAGAGTGGCGACCGCGACGAGGGCGGGCCCCGCACGCGAGGGTGCGCGGCATCAGCCCTCGTCGTCCTCCTGGTCCTCGTCCTCGTCGTACCAGCCTTCGACCATCCCGACGAGCCGTTCATCAATCGGATTGCCGAATTCGTCGTCCTCGGCGAGCAGGCGCCGTAGCGTGTTCAGCGGGTACCAGTGCTCACCGGGACCGGCCTCGGGTGCGCCCACGCAGGGAGTGTCCAGGAGTCCCGGCGCTTCTGTCTCGCCGTAGAACGGCGGTACTTCGCCGGTGTTGAAGTCCGGCTCGAACTTCCATACCCACCCCTTGCGGCGGCACAAGACTTCGCCGATGTACCACACGGCGCCTTGGATGAAGAAGGTGCGGCGCTGCTGAGTGATCTCTTCCGTCTTGGTGTACGTCTCCCTCACCCGGTCTTCCAGTGCGTCCAGGGAGGCATTGGAGAAATCGAACAGGGTGACGCCGCCGGCTTCGTGGGCCCAGCGTTCGAAGCCGGTCTGTCGTTCTGTCAGCCACGCCAGGAGATCGGGGTGACGGGTCGAGTCGTAGCTGTCACGGGGAGCGGGCATGCCCGGAACCGTACCGAAGTCGATCCCGTCCCGCCGCGGAACCCGTGAGTACCAAGTCGTCCGGTGATGGCTGAGCAGGGGCGGCGGACGCCCTCAGCTGATGTCTGCCAGCGGGCTGCGGACCATCATGGTGTACACGGGGGGCGACATCGAACGGCTGCTGGTCGCCGATGGCGCGGTGACCCCACTGCTCGTAACGTCCGCGGAGAAGTCCAGGCAGGCGTAACCGCCGGCGGGGCCGCGGGCGATCTGGGCCGAGTCCCAGCAGTGGAGCATCGGCCCGACGCGGTACACGACGGTGCCGCCGGCCAGCAGGGCGGCGACGGCGAGCACGGTGGCCACGATGCGCATCACCTTCATGCGCCGGGCGAGCCGCCACCCTCCGACGACGGCCAGCACACCCAGAAGCAGCAGGACGACCGAGATGGGGGCGGTGTTGTTCTGGATGCCGGGGAAGCGATCCGGGTGCGCGACCTTCTGGGCGGCGGCGAATGCGAAGAAGAACAGCAGCAGACCGAGGAGCAGCAGGCCGATGGAGCCGGCTCCGCGGCCGGCGGCCCGGCCTCGGGTCCGCGGGCTGTCGATCGTCGCGGCGGCATCCGCGCGTACGAGATGGCGGTCGAGTATCGTCCGCAGCCGTTCCACGTTCTCCGGAGCCGGCACGCCTCGCTTGGGGAGGACGACAACGCCGACAGCGGTCCTGTCCGCGCTGAGCAGTACGAACAGCTCCGAGGTCTCGACGTAGCGCGGGTAGAGGTGCCAGTCGAGGGTGGCGGAGCTGTGCGCGGTGGTGAGGCGAATTCCGGCGTCGTCCACAGCTGCGCGCACGTCTCCCTGCCGCTCGCTGAGCCGGTGGACCTGGCGAGCCTGGAGCCACGGCACCGCGGTCATGAAGGCGACGCAGACCCCCAGCGCCAAATACAGCCGCCACGGTGTGTCGTGGCGGTCGGCGCCGCCTGTCGACAGCAGGACGCCGACAGCCATGACCACCAGTACGTAGATCAGCCCCCGGCGCAGGAAGCGGCCCCCACTGCTGTGCTTCGCCCGTGCCCGCAGTGCGGCCGCGATGTCGGCGACGGTCGGCCGGTAGGCCAGCTCCACCGCTCCAGCCGCAGCCGCGTCGGTGCTCTCCTGGCCCTCGGCCATGTCCCCTCCCTGGTTAGGTGATCGACAGGATGGTAGAGCCAGGCGAGGGAGCCGCTTCTCATGGGTACGCATTCGTCGGCCACTGCCGCTGACTACGGTCACGGGCCCGAAGTCGTCTTCGAGAGGGATTTGGGTGATCTGGTCGATCTGGGTGATCGGGGGGCGCTCCCAGAGGGGCGAGGAGTTCATTGGCGATGTCCACGACCGGGAGCGGGCGCCGATTGCCGTGCCTCGAGCCCGACCGCCTACCGGGGCCTGTCGCCGCACGCACGGTGTGACTTATCTTTCACGGCTGCTACTTCGTCGACGACGACCAGGGCATCGACCACCACCGTGAGGGCACCGCCAACAGCTTGGCCGCGCTGAAGCCGATCCGTGCGCTCGCCCCGACAGCGCTCCGATTTGCGTCATCCCGGATGATCTCTCGCTCACACCGGCGCGGACCTCCACCGCTGGGCGCAGAAGAACAGGCCCGGTCGCCTCGCGCGACCTCACGGGCCTGCGGCGACCGCCGCGTCACATCTGACGCCAACCCACAGCACCCGACGTGGCCCCCACGGACAAGGCGTACTCGTCCCGAGCGATCCGCAGCAGCTTGCGACGACGCGGAATCCGGGCGGTGAACCCGCAGCTAGCCGACCAGATCGCCAACCGCAAGAAGCGAGGCAGGTCGGGCGGCAGCCGCCGGTCACGACCGCGAGGCCCCCGTCAGCGGAGCACCGTCGAGCGCTGCATCAACGAGCTCAAGCAATGGCGCGGCCCGGCCAGTACGCCTCGAACCGCTCCACCTCGGTGAACCCCAGCTTTGCCGCGAGGCGCATCGAGCGCTCATTGGCAGTCTGAGTGCGCAGCACCACCGGCTGGCCGGGGAGCGCGTCGGCGAACCAGTCGAGTGCCGCTGTGCACGCCTCGGCGCCGTACCCGCGTCCCCACGCCTCCGGCAGGAACAGGTAGCCGAGCTCGGCCTTCCCGACATCCGGACGGCCGTGCCTGGGACTCTCCGCGTCGTACCGATCGAGCTTGACCATGCCGATCATCGCTCCGTCGAGATCGATCACGAAAAGACCAGGCCGCCGTTCGGATATCTCGGGTACCGCGCGTTCCAGCTCATCACGCGGTCAAGGGCCACCGAGGTAGGTATGCACCTCCGGTGAGGCGAGCAGCTCGATGAACGCCGCACGATCTCGGGCCTCGGGCTCGCGGAGCACGAGCCGCTCGGTTCTGATCGGGGCAGGTGGTTAGGCGAGGGGGCCGAGTTCAGTCATGCTGGGCAACCTATCGCGCGCCCGTGAGAGTAATCCGAAAGAGAAGGCCTAGCTGGCTGCCTTGTTGTTGGGGCTCGGCGAATCCCCGGCCGGCATGGCCCACGGCGATGAAACAGGCCCTGCGAAAGGCCTACTTCAGCCCTTCCGGCACCCGGGATGCTGTGCGGTCTGTCACCGAATCCGCCCTCATCCACCTCTACGGAACATGCCGCCTGCGCGTCCGCTGGGAAGCACGTGACGACATGCACGACGCCTTCGTGTACCTAGGTGCTCCGCATGCTCCTCGCCCGCATACTCCCGCCTTCCTGAAGGAACTCCTTAGCAGTCCCAACGAACTGCTCTTCAAGATGGTTGGGTCACTCCGAGACGGGTGATCCGGGGGTGTTGGGGGGCTCGGCGAAGCCATGCGAAGTCAACGACGAACTGTGGGTGGTGCACGCTGCGCCGAGAGGAATGACCGCACCCTGCCGTGACCTTGCACCCCCGAGCCGGATGGTGCCCTGGAATGTCTGCATCGGCCGCCCCGAACGACGGTGTGTTCGAAGCCGGCGGAAGGTAAATGCGTCGACAGCGCCCGCAATACCCGGCACAGTTGCCTCCCGTGACGAGTAGTGAGCTGTGGACCCGTGCGACCGCCGACCGCTATGACGCCGAGGAGAGCGAGATGTCCTCGGCCGCCGTTCTCGATCCGACTCTCACCTTCCTCGCCGAGCTTGCCGGAGAGGGCCGGGCGCTGGAGTTCGCCATCGGAACCGGACGAGTGGGTGTTCCGCTGCGGGAGCGCGGCGTACCGGTCGTGGGCATCGAACTGTCCGAGCACATGGCAGCAGTCCTGCGGCGCAAGATCGACGAGGACGCGCTTCCGGTGGCCATCGGGGACATGGCCACCACTGTCGTCCCTGGCGAGTTCACCCTGGTCTATCTCGTCTACAACACCATCACCAACCTGCTCACGCAGGACGAGCAGGTCGAATGCTTCCGCAACGCGGCACGTCATCTGGGGCCCGGCGGCCGATTCGTGATCGAGCTGGGCGTGCCGCCACTGCGATTCCTGCCACCCGGCCAGGTCGCGGTGCCATTCGACGTCTCAGAGGAACATCTCGGCTTCGACACCTTCGACCTGGTCGAGCAGATTCTCGTCTCGCACCACTTCACCCGCGACGGCGACGACGGCCGCTACCGCCGCGGCAACTCCCGGCACCGGTATGCCTGGCCGGCGGAACTCGACCTGATGGCACGGATCGCCGGGCTCGAGCTGGAACGCCGCGTCGCGGGCTGGGACGGGGCGCCGTTCACCCAGGACTCCGCGAAGCACATCTCCGTGTGGCGCAAGCCAGCCTGAGGCCGACCAGCGGGCCGCCGTCAACGTAAGCAGTGCCTGTCCTGAAGCTCCTATCAGGAGTTCAGGCGTCGCCGCAGATCAGTGCGCATCCGAGGGTGAGGAACGCTTCGTGGATGTCGTCGCGGATCTCCCAGAGGGTGGAGCGGAAGCGGGGAGGGGACGGCCCCAGTTGCGCTGGCCGCGGTGCCTGCTGCTTGCTCAGCCCGCTTCGTCCTCGTCGAGACGGGCCAATCGTGCCGTCACGTCGTCGGCGAGGGGGAGAGGAGGCGCGCGAGGCGTCCGACCACAGTGGCCAACGCCAAGGACAAGAGGATCTCGACGGCCGCCGGGAGCAGCATCAGTCAGGCTGTGGTCGCTTCCCGTACACGGCTGTCGGCCAGGAGTGTTGCTCGGTGGACCGTGCTGGTGGAGGCGGCCAGCAGTGGCATTCGGACGGCGGGGCTGGGGATGCGGTCCTGGGCGTGCAGTACTCCCTTGATCACTGTTGGGTTCGGTTCGGCGAACAGGGCGGCCGACAACTGGGCCAGCTCGGCTCCGAGCTTGCGGGCGGGGGCGGCGGAGCCGAGATGCCACAACGAGATCAGTTCGGCGTAGTCGGCGGTGCGGACGTTGGCCGAGGCGACAATTCCACCGTGGGCGCCCGCTGCGACGAGGGGTGAGATGACGATGTCGTCGCCGCCGAGCACGGCGAAGCCGGGTGGTGGGGAGCCGAGCAACTCCATCGTGGTCGCGTCGATCGCGCCGGTCGCGTGCTTGATCCCGACGACCCCTGGTAGGCGGCCGAGTGCGTCGATCGCGCCGGCGCTGAGAGTCTGTCCGGTGCGGTAGGGGATGTCGTAAACGATCAGCGGTATGCCGCCGTGTTCGGCCAGCGCGGTGAAATGCGCGAGTGTCCCCGCTTCGCCGGGCCGGATGTAGGGCGGCGCGGGAACCAGCGCCGCGGCTACGTCGCCGGTGGCCGCCAGTTCCCGCAGCGACTTGATGGCGGCGGCGGTGTCGTTGGTGCCAACCCCGACGATCAGCGGGGCGTCGTGTGCCCGGCAGGCGGCCGAGCAGATGCGCACCACGGTCTGCTTCTCCTCCGCGGTCAACGTGGCTGATTCCGCGGTGGTGCCGAGGGCGACGAGTCCGGAGGCGCCGGCCGACAGTGCCTCGTCGGCGAGTCGGGCCAGTGCATCGGGGGCCAGGCGCAGGTCGCTGGTGAACGGAGTCACCAAGGGGACGTACAGGCCGTTGAAGGGCGGGTTGGGCTTCATGTTCCCACCCTCGCTCATACTGATCCGGTAGATCCATTTCTGATTTCTACCTTTATAGCTAAGCTGAGCTAATGCTTGATGTTCGTCGTCTTCACCTGCTGCGCGAGCTGGACCGGCGGGGCACGATCGCGGCCGTGGCCGAGGCGCTGACCTTCACCGCGTCCGCCGTCTCCCAGCAGCTGGGTGTACTGGAACGCGAGGCCGGCGTGGCCTTGCTGGAACGCAGCGGCCGGCGGGTGATCCTCACGCCCGCGGGCCGGTCCCTCGTCGCGCACGCCGACGCCGTGCTGCAACGCCTCGAGCTGGCGGTCGCCGAGCTCGCCAGCGCGCGGGAGGGTATCGGCGGGCCGCTGCGTATCGGGACCTACCCTTCCGGTGGCCACACCATCGTGCCCGCCGCACTGGCGGAGCTGTCTCAGCGGCATCCCGCGCTGGAACCGATGGTGCAAGAGATCGACTCTGCGCGCGTCTCCGACGGCCTGCGAGCCGGTGAACTCGATGTGGCCCTGGTCCATGACTATGACTTCGTGCCCGCGTCACCGGATACCACGGTGGATGAGGTACCCCTGCTGGAGGAGCCGGTGTACCTCGTCACCAATACGGCGGCTGAGACCGCCAGCCGCAGCGGCACGCTGGCGGAGCTGCTCGGTCCCTATGCCGAGGTCCCGTGGATCACCGCGCGGGACGGTACGACCGGTCATGCGATGGCCGTGCGCGCCTGTCAGGCGGCCGGGTTCCAGCCGAGAATTCGCCACCAGGTCAACGATTTCCGCACCGTGCTGGCTCTGGCCGCCACCGGGCAAGGGGCCGGATTCGTGCCGGAAATGGCCACTGTGCAGAGCTGCGAAGGTGTGGTGTTGACCAAGTTGCCGTTGTTCCGTCGCTCGAAGGTCGCCTTCCGCGCAGGCGGCGGTAGTCATCCGGCGATCGCCGCTTTCGTGGCGGCGGCAACGGCGGCTGTGGGCTGCATGCGGTTCAGCAGGGAGCGGTGACGTTGCCGCAGTAGATCCAGCCGTAGACGGTGTGGGGGATGCCGTTGCCGAACGAGTACCGGACGTAGTACCAGCGGTTGCCGGACCCGTTAGTGGCGTAGTGGTCCCAGTCCAACCACTCGCCGGAGTAGGTCTGGACGACCGCATCGCAACTGGCTGCGTAGCACTTCCTGATCGGGCCTCCGAGTGAGGTCGTCTGATTCCACGACGCGGTCATTGCCGGGGCCGAGGAGTGGGCCGCGGCTGTGGGTGCGATGGCGACGGTGCTGCCGATGAGTGCCACCACCGACGCGCTCATGGCGATGCGTCTGCGCAATGTCATAGTCCCTCTCCTGCGTGCAGAAGTTTGGTGCGCGCCCTTGCCGCTGAGGACCAGCGGGCCATCCGGGGCAAGTCACACTATGGGCCGATCCAAGATGGGGAGAAGGGTGCATATAGTCAAAATGTGCATGTTAAGCGCGAGACATTTCTCAGAGCGGTTGCGCAGGTCCTGCCGAGTTTCGGTGCCCTCCAGACCGGCATGCCGAGGGACGTGGAGCCTGCTGACCAGGCAAAGCAAGCGTGCGGCACCAGGCTGGAATCAAACTTCCTCAACTACCGCTGATTTCCAATCCGATGCTCACCTGGGTCGTGTCCTGCTGCCGCTCGTGGACCAGGAGCCAGGGCGGCAGGCTGATCGTCATGAGAACCTGCGGACCTGGGGTAGCGCCACGGTGACGGGCGAGCGGCTGATCGAGGTCTTTGCGGCCCTGGCCGCCCAAGCCGTCGCGACCGACACCTCCGTGCCGGCCGCGGAACTCGACGCTCTGCCGCTGAGGACGGTAGCCAGCGCGGCCACCGGCAAGCGTGATGTCGCTGAACACGCGCCGGTGCCGTGCCACACGTGCGGCGCCGCCTTCCGCCGGCCGGCCGCGGCCGGTCTGCCGCAGTGATCGTGGAGAGTGTGAAGCTACAGTCCCGTCATCAACATCGCTGCCGTGCACGGCTCAGGGGCAAGGCATGCTCATGTAGAGCGCCCGTTCGCCCGATGAGGGGGTGCCGTCGTAGAGCGTCGTGTCCAGTCCGCAGAAGGTGAATCCCATCCGTCGGTAGGCGTGGATGGCCGGGGCGTTGATGTTGGTGACTTCCAGCCAGACGTGTCCGGCGCCGCGCTCACGGGCGAAGTCGGCAGCGTGGGCCATCAGGGCGCGGCCGAGGCCCTGGGTTCGATGGGCCGGGGCGACTTGGATGTCCTCGATGGCCAGGCGCCGGTTCCACGGGGCGTAGGAGACAGCGGCGAAGGCGGCCAGGCGGCCGTCAGGGGCGATGGCGACGAACGTGCGGTGGTTCGGATCCTCCTCGTCCGCCGGGCCGTCGTCGTCGGCGGCGTCGGTATCGGTGTCCTCCGCCGGGAAGGATTTGTGGAGGGGCGGGTCCACCGGGATCTCCTGGAGGGCGAATCCTTCCTCGGTGACGGCCACATGGAAGATGGTGCGGGTGGTGAAGGATCCGTCGAGTGCCTCCATGGCCGGGGTGTCCTCGGGCCGTGCGGTGCGGAACTCGTAGTCCATGGCGCCAGTGGTCGTCATGGCATGAACCTACGGCCAGTGACCGGCCGGCATGGGCCGTTGCCGGGGCCGGGGACGAAGGTCGCTGGTTGCCGGGCACTGTCCGGCCAACTCCCCGACGTTTCCGGTGTGCTCGCCAACCCCCGGGCTAGCATTCCGGCCATGAACAGTGACCTTTTCGCCTCGGAGAATATGGCTGCGCCGGCCACCGCGCCCGGGATGACGCAGCAGAACGCCAAATCGCTCAAGTACGCGCTGGATGGGGAGTGTTATGCCCGGCAGGGGGCGATGATCGCCTACCGGGGCGAGTTGCAATTCGAGAAGCAGGGGCAGGGGATCGGGAAGTTCCTCAAGCGTGCGGTCACCGGTGAGGGGCTGGCGCTGATGGCGGTGCGGGGCCGTGGGGAGGTGTGGTTCGCGCATGAGGCCGCCAACTGCTTCATCATCGACCTCGCCCCGGGGGACGGCATCACCGTCAATGGCCGGAATGTGCTGTGCTTCGACCCGTCGCTCTCCTACGAGATCAAGGTCGTCAAGGGCGCCGGCATGGTCGGGGGCGGGCTCTTCAACTCTGTCTTCAGCGGTCAGGGCAAGCTCGGTGTGATGTGTGAGGGCAACCCCATCGTCATACCCGTCTCCCCGCAGGCCCCGGTCTTCGTCGACACCGATGCCGTGGTCGGCTGGAGCAGCGCACTCCAGACCACGCTGCACCGGTCGCAGAGCCTCGGCTCGATGCTCCGGGGCGGTTCCGGGGAGGCCGTTCAACTCCGTCTGGACGGTGAGGGGTTCGTGATCGTACGGCCCAGTGAACTCCGGCCGGAGAAGGAGTCGGGTAACTGAGCCGGATCGTCCGGATCAGCCTCACGCCGGGGGACCGGGGGCCAGGCGCGCGTCCAGCCAGTCGAAGACCCGCTGCTCGAAGAGGGGGCGGCCCATCGGCTCGCGGTGCAGATGCGCGCCTTCGGCCGCCGGGAAGCCGACCAGTTCCTTGGGACCCGGCAGGCCGCCGCGAAGCGGTCGAAACAGTCGCGGTGCGCCGGGAAGAGCTCAGCCAGCCGCGCCTCCGGATCGACGCATCCGTCGACGGCCACCAGGGCCGTACCGAAGTAGCCGGCCGCCCGCAGATACGCGTCCCGGGCGCTGACCGCCCGCCCGTGGGCGGCGCACTTCTCGGCGCGGGCGTGGACCGCGCGGGCGAGCGTGGCCCAGGTCGATACCCAGGTCTCGGCATCGCCGTCCGTGGCGGCGGACGCGGCGGTCAGCACCTCACCCACATCGGCGCCCTGCTGCCACGTGGCCCCCAGGGCGAGCAGGATCTCGTAGTTGAACTGCTCGTTCTCGCTGAACCGGTACCTCATGGCGACTCCAGGCACACGACTCCGGGGACTCGACGGCACGTGACTCCGGGCACGCGACTCCAGGAACTCGACTCCGGGCACGCCGTACGGGCAACCCCGTCCCGGCTCGGGGCACGGGCCTCCGTTCCAGCGTAGGAGGCCGCTGCGGATGCGCACGCCGGACCTCCCGGCGCCGAGTGGCCGCACGCCGTGGGCTCGCGGAGGCGGCTTCGCGTGGTGCGCCGCTGCCTGGCATGATCGCGCACATGGCTGAACGCGTGATCGCCGCCTGTGACGGCGCTTCGAAAGGAAACCCCGGGCCCGCCGGCTGGGCCTGGGTCATCGCCGACGGTGCCGGAACCGTCGTCCGGTGGGAGGCCGGGCCGCTGGGCACCGCGACCAATAACGTCGCGGAACTGACGGCCTTGGAACGTCTGCTGACAGCCACGGATCCGGCCGTCCCGATCGAGATCCGAATGGACTCCCAGTACGCGATGAAGGCCGTCACCACCTGGCTGCCCGGCTGGAAGCGCAAGGGGTGGAAGACGGCCTCGGGCAAGCCGGTCGCCAATCAGGAACTGGTCGCCGGCATCGACGCGCTGCTCACGGACCGCTCCGTGGAGTTCCGCTATGTCCCCGCGCACCAGGTGGACGGCGATCCGCTCAACGACTTCGCCGACCGGGCGGCGAGCCAGGCGGCGATCGTCCAGGAAGCCGCCGGCAGCGCCCTCGGGTCCCCGGAGCCGCCGGCAGCGCCCGACACCGTGCGGCCCGCCGGTACCCGTCGACGGGCCTCCGGTCCGGCGGCGAAGACCGCTTCCGCACCGCAGCGGCGCAGCTCGGGGAAGACCCGGACCCTGAACGCCAAATTCCCCGGCCGCTGCCGCTGTGGGCGCTCCTACGCGGCAGGCGAGCCCATCACCAAGAACCCCGACGGCTGGGGCCACCCGGCCTGCCGCTCCGGGGCGGGCGACGACTCGGCCGGCTGAAGCCTGTAAGCCGGCTGACGCCCGTTAAGGGGCGACGCGGGGAACTGTGCGACCGGCCCGACGTCGCCGAAGACGGCCGGTTGGCCCCTGTCGGCAACGTCGTGCGGAGTGCCTAGGCGCTCCCGGCGCCGAACGGCCCCTCGGCGCCGAAGGCCAGTGCGGCGAAGCGTTCGCCGATGCGGCGGTGGGTGGCGGCGTCCGGGTGGAGCTGGTCGGGCAGCGGGAGCTCGGCGAAGTCCGCCTCGCCGTAGAGGTCGCGCCCGTCGAGGAGGTGCAGGTTCGGATCGTCGGCCGCCCGCTGCTTGACGATGCCGGTCAGTTCGCCCCGGATGACGTTGAGTGTCAGCTTGCCCATGGCCCGTTCCGCAGGGTCGCCCGCGGCCTTGAACTGGAGCTTTCCCGCGCTGAGGTTGCTGAAGTCCGGGGCGGTGGGGCCGGGGGCGTCCTCGTGGATGGGGCACAGGAGGGGGGAGACGAGCAGCAGCGGAGTGGTGGGGTGGCCCTCGCGGACGGTGTCGAGGAAGCCGTGGACCGCCGGGCCGAAGGCGCGCAGCCGCATCAGGTCGGCGTTGACGAGATTGATGCCGATCTTGATGCTGATCAGGTCCGCGGGGGTGTCCCGCAGGGCGCGGGCGGTGAACGGGTCGAGCAGGGCGCTGCCGCTCAGGCCCAGGTTGGTCAGTTCCACGCCGCCGAGGGTGGCGGCCAGCGCCGGCCAGGTGGTGCTGGGGCTCGCGGCGTCGGAGCCGTGACTGATCGAACTGCCGTGGTGCAGCCACCTCTTGCGGCCCCTCTCCGGGAGGGGCTCGACGGGGGCATCGGTGCGCAGCGCGATCAACTCGGTGATCTCGTTGTGCGGCAGCCAGATCTCGACATCCTTGACGCCGTCGGGGAGACCGCTGAACCGGACGGTGCCGGCCGGGCCGGGCTGGATTTCCGTGGTCCCGGTGGTCATGTTCACCAGGGCAACATTGCCGCCGGTCACACCGTCCTGCCCGGCGAGCTGCCCGTCGACGAACAGGTCGTACACGCCGTCCGGGCGGGGCGGGGCGCCCACGTAGGCGTTCTTGGTGCGCAGCGCGTCCAGCTCGACGGCGGTGGCCCGGGTGCGGAACACCAGTCGTACCCCCGAGGGCTGGGCCTCCGCCATGGCCAGCAGGTCGTCGGCGCACTGGGCGCGGGCCCGGGCGGGCAGCCGGTGCGGCAGCACCCCGTGCTCGGTGTGCTCCAGATCGAGCGCACCGCGCAGCAGGTCCCCGGTAACGGGCGTGGTGATCCAGCCAGTTGCCGGGGGCGTATCGGTGGTGTGGGGGGCGGAGGCAGACTCAGGGCTCATGATCCCAGCCTGTCAACCGGATACCGGATACGCACATGATTTTCCGGCCCCTTGCCCGCGCCGTGCGGTCATGGTCGGTAGCGTCGGGGACCATGCGGATTCTGGTACTGGGCGGGACATTATTCGTGGGCCGTGCCATTGTGGACGAGGCGCTGCGCACCGGCGCCGAGGTGACGTTGTTCGGCCGGGGGAAGACCGGGACGGAGCTGTTCCCCGGGGTGCCCCGGCTCCTCGGGGACCGGGACACCGGCGACTACCGGGCGCTGCGCGACGGCAGTTGGGACGCGGTCGTGGATGTCAGCGGCTATGTGCCACGGCATGTCGGGCAGGCGATGGACGCGCTGGGGGACCGGGCGGGGCGGTATCTGTTCGTTTCCAGCCATGCGGTGTACCAGCGCGAGGGGGTGGCACCGGGGTCGGCCGAGGACACCCCGCGCCGCCCGCCCGTTCGGGACACCGAGGAGCTCAGCGAGGACACCTACGGTCCGCTCAAGGTGGCCTGCGAGGACGATGTGGTGGCCCGGTACGGCGCACGGGCGACGATCGTGCGGCCGGGAAGGGTGGCCGGACCGTACGACGCGGCGGACGCCGTCCCCTACTGGGTACGCCGGGCCGCCCGCGGCGGGCGGGTGGCACTGCCCGCCGATCCCGGGCAGCCGGTGCAGCTCATCGATTCGCGTGATCTGGCCCGTCTGGTGGTGCGGTTGCTCGTCGACGCGCGACCCGGCGCGTTCCACGCGGTGGGGCCGGACGAGCCGACCACCCTCGGCGGGCTCATCGAGACCTGTGCGCGGGTGGCGGGCGCCGAGACCGAGATCGTTCCGGTGTCGCCCGCCGGACGGCCGCCGATGTTCCCGCTCGTCCGGGCGCAGTGGACGACACAGCAGCGCAGTCCGGCGCGGGCTCGGGCGGCGGGGCTGACCGCGACTCCGCTGGCGGTGACCCTGGCCGATGTCCTGGCCTGGGACCGCGGGCGCGGTGAGCCGCCGCTGCGGGCCGGTTACTCCCCCGAGGAGGAGCGGGCGGTGCTCGCGCGGCACGATGCCGGGGCTGTCGGCGGATGACCGGCACCGGCCCGGGAGAACCCGCCGGTCACGGACTGGCCGCCGCTCAGCCCGCCTTGCTCCCCTTGCTCCCCTTGGGCCCGGAAACCGGCACATCGAGCGGCCGGGCGAGACCCACCACTCCCTCGTCGAGACGCTGGAGATGCCGCAGCACGCGGAAGGTGACCGTGCCCGACTGAAGCGCCCCCGCCCCGGCCGCCTCCAGCATCGCGGCGATGCTGAAACCGGAGTCGACCTCGCCCTCGGTGCTCTCCTCCAGCACCCGGGCGACGAGGAGATCGATGTTCTGGCCGATGCGCCGGCCGGCCCGGGCGAGCCGCGGGTCGGCCGCGATGGTCTTGCTGTACGGCACGAGTTCCGCCGTCGCCGCCAGGGAGCGGGCGTGATAGGCGCTGGTCTCCAGGAGCGCCACCAGGTAGCGGACGGTCCGGCGGCGGCCGCGCAGCGGGGTGATCGGGTGTGTCAACGGCTGGGTGGAGGCGCGCAGCTCGTCCAGCGCGGTGTCCAGATCGCGTGCCTTGCCCAGCAGATCGACGGCCGGCCCACCGCTGAGCTGCTCCATCGCGGCGGACACCACGTCCCGCAGCCGGACCAGCACCGTGCCCAGCAGCTCGTCCGTACGGCGGTCGGTGTGCACCGGCAGTACCAGGACGGCGCCGATGATCCCGCACGCGGCGCCCAGCGCGGTCTCCTCGATGCGCAGCACCAGCACATCGAGGCTGTAGGTGTTGAGCAGGGTGTAGAGCAGCCCGAGCATGGCGGTGGTGAAGAAGGACATCAGCGCATATGACAGCGGCGCGGTGAACCACATCCCGAAGATGCAGAGCAGCACCAGCGCGAACGCGCTCCAGGTGTGGTTGCCGACCAGCCCGGCCAGCGCGACACCGGCGACCACGCCGAGGACCGTGCCGACCAGCCGGCGATAGCCCTTCACCAGGATCTCGCCCGTGGACGCGGTGTTGAGGAAGACCACCCAGCAGGTCAGCACCGCCCAGTACCAGCGCTGGCTGGACAGGA